>SXGT01495275.1_pt1 | contig 71754 bp, 60 predicted proteins | sample 3176221 | NCBI WGS metagenome assembly SXGT01 (sample SAMN11356862, study PRJNA531348) | freshwater metagenome | isolation source: freshwater sample F1-120 | place: China: Fuxian Lake, Yuxi | collected 2017-12-25
AGGTGTCGAGGCCGATGAAGTCGGCGAGCGTGAGTGGCCCCATGGGCACGTTGGTGCCGAGCTTCATCGCGGTGTCGATGTCTTCCACGCTGCCGATGCCCTCGTAGAGCGCGTAGACCGCCTCGTTGATGTAGGGCATCAGCACGCGGTTGACGATGAAGCCGGGCATGTCGCGACCGAGGACGGTGGTCTTGCCCATCTTCTCGGCGGCGAACTTCACCTCGCCGTAGGTCTCGTCGGTCGTCGCGAGACCGCGGATGATCTCCACGAGCTGCATGAGCGGAACGGGATTCATGAAGTGCATGCCGATCACCCGGTCGGGACGGTCGGTGTGCGCCGCGATCGCGGTGATGCTAATCGACGAGGTGTTGCTGGCCAGGATCGCGCCGCTCTTGGCGTTCTTGCTCAGTGACTCGAAGATCCTGAACTTCAGGTCGACGTTCTCCGTGGCGGCCTCCACCACCATGTCGCTCTCGCCGTGGGCAACGATGTCTGTGCTCCACGTGATGCGACGCGCGATGGCATCGGCCTCGGCGGCGGCGAGCTTCTCCTTCTTGACCAGGCGACCGAGCGAGTCGGCAACGGTGCGTTGCCCGCGTTCGATCGCGGCCTCGCTCACGTCGGTGCAAGTGACGAAGTAGTGCGCGGCGGCGGCCACCTGCGCGATGCCGTTGCCCATCTGGCCGGCGCCCACGACGCCGATTCGGGAGATGCTCACGAGTGCTCCGAGGAAGGCCGCGGGCCTATCCCGCCGCGCGGCCCGCGAGGTAGGTCCGGAGCCCGACGGCCAGGCACTCGCCGAAGCCCGCCGCGCGCTCGCGCTGGTCGAGACGCAGCTCCACCACGACGGCCGCGGTCGATCCCGCCCGAGCGAAGGCGTCGGCCCAGTCGTTGCCCTCGTCGGCGCTCCAGTCGTTCACCCTGGCGCCGAACTCGCTGGCGCCAGGGAGATCGAGCCAGGCCGGGTTGAGCGGATCGCCCCAGGCGGCGTCTTGTAGTCGCGACGCTGTGTCTGCGGGCAAGAGCCCCTGCTCACCCGCCCAGCGGAAGAAGCGCCCCGCCACGAACCGGGAGGACACCGCCCAGGGCGAGCGCGAGGGGTAGGGGCTCGGGCCGGGGACAAATGCCGGGAATACCGAGTCGAGCACGGCGAGGTCGAGGTCGGCCCGTTGGCCGGAGAGGGATCCCGGCAGGAGACGCTCCAAACCATGGAGCTGCGACAGGTCGGAGGTGTTCCACGGACTCCCGGGGATGAGCGCGCACTCGGGGCGCCGGGTGGGTCGACGGGAGCTCGAGGCCTGGTCGTAGCTCGATCCTTTCTTCCCGTACTCGTGGACCTCCACCATCACCATGCTGTCGCGACTCGCTTCGCGGATCACTGCCAACCGCGCGTAGTAGCGAGCACGCAGCTCGGCCGCCCCGCCGTCGACGAGCCGTGAACGGCTCCACTTGTCCACCGCGCTCTTGCCGAAAAGTGTCTCGACCTCGGGCGGGCGCTCCAGGAAGGGGCGGCCGAGATCGAGAACGTCGCGGGGCAGTTCCGCGGCGAGCACGTCGATGCCGAGCGCGCGGGCGCAGGCGGCGGCGGCGACTTCGGCACCGCGCTCGTACCAGTCGTCGAAGCGGTCGGGAAGCTCGGCGTGGCACTCGGGACCGTAGAAGCGGTAGCCCGACTCGGGCAAGGCGCCGGCGTGGGGGGTGACGAGGGTCAGCATTGCCGCTCGGCCTATCCGACCCGGGGCCTCCCGCTCCTGCCAGAAGCGGTACACTCCCGACCGTGAACCTGTCGCAGCTCCGAGTGTCGGCCAGGACGAGTCTCGCCGAGTTCGAGCGCAGCCTTGGCCGCGACCACCCGAGCCAGGTCATCAAGGCGGCGGCGCCCGTCCTCGAGGGCTGGATGCGCGCGGTCTGCCGCATCGTTGCCGACAGCCTCCCGGCCGGTAGCGACCGAGACCGACTGAACACCGCCCTGACCGTGGAGGGGCACGGGAAACCGTTGATCGATCTCGGTCTCGGCGAGTTGGTGAACGTGTGGGAGAAGGCCCGGATCGAGGACTCGTGGAAACTGCTCGACAAGCAGGTGACGGCGCCCGCCTTCGCGCAGCTCAAGGCGCTGCGCCACACCGCGATCCACGACCGTGACAACCTGCGGCCCCTCGACGCCTACCTTTTCGTCGCCAACCTCCGCTACTTCGCGGAGCGGCTGGTGTTGGTACTGCCGGACGAAAACGGCGAAGCCCCTCGTCTCGCGGGCGAGTCCCCGGCTCTTCCCCGGGAGCCCGCCCGCCCATGGCGCGCCGTAGACAGCGCCTTCCTCGACAGCCTCTCGTTGCTCCCGGGCGACGAGCTCGTGCGCTACTTCGACGGTGCCGACCCCGCCTTCGCCATCGGCGTAGACCCTCGGGTGCCGATGTTGCCGGTGGGACAGCGCGTGCTCGACGCGCTTCGCGCTGCTAACGGCGTCACCATCGACCTCCTTGCCGCGCCCACCGGCGAGGGAAAGTCAACCCTCCTCGTGCAGCTGGCGGCACGACTCGCACGGGAGCCCGACACGCGTGTGTACTGGCTCGACCCCGGGGCCGGCGGCTTCGACGTGGCGGCCACCCGGGCGCTGGTCGCGACCACAGGACGCACGGTGTTCGTGATCGACCAGCTCGACGAGCACGTGGATGGCATCGTGGGCCTCGTCCGCGGCCAGCGCGAGGTGATCCTCGGCTCTGCCGCGAGCGTGCATATCGTGGGCGCCTCACGACGCTACCGGTGGGAAGCGGCCGCCCCGAGGATCAAGGGCATCGGGAGTGCGTGTCAGACACGGCGCTACGACAGCGCCGGCATCGACCTCGCGAGCGCCCAGGCCATCGTTACCGCATGGGCAGGACAGGGGCGAGAGGGGCTGCGGAAACTCCACGACGTGCCGGAGCCTGCACGCGCTGAGCACCTGCTCGAGGCGGTGAGGGCCCGGCACGACAGCAAAGACGGGCTCTTTGGCGGGCTGCTCAACGTGCGCTTCGGGCCCGAGGAGCTCCGGGCACACCTGGTCTCGCTCATTGGCGACCAGGTCCGCGCCGACAACCAGGTGCACCTCGCTTACCTGTCCATCGCCTGCGCCGACGCCCTCGCCGTCGATGGGCTCGACGAGCGGGTCTTGTGCCAGGCGCTCGGCGTCAGCGAGCCGGACTTCCGGTCGCAGATCCGCCCGTCCCTTCGCGGCGAGGCCGTCGGTCCGACGAGGGGCGACGCGGGTGCAGCGTGGCAGGCGCGGCACGCCGACATCGCGCGCGCGGCGGTGGCGGTGGCGGTCGACACTCTCGGGGCCGCCACCGTTGGTCGCACCATCGCCGCCCTGGTGAAAGCGGCCGTCCGTCACCAGACGGCGCTCTACATCCCCATCCACGATCACGCGACCCTGACACACGTCGCGGTGTGGCTCGAGCGCCGCATCGGCGAGCAGCTGGGCGAGGCCGACGTGACGCACGACATCGCGGTGGAGGTGGCCCGCGCCGCCTGGTCCGCCGAGGCGCGAGCGGACTACCTCGCCGTGTACCTCTCGCGATTGCGTCGTGCGCGTCGACACCAGGAGGCCGCGAGCGTGGCCCGCGAACACTGGGACCCAGTGTGCGGGCAGGCGCCCTATCCGGATGCGATTCGGAGCGTGGCGATCAACTGGGCGCTCGCGGAGGAGGCCTTCCACAATCCCACCGACGCGCTGTGGCTGGCGATGCTGTCCCTCTCGGATCAACTCCGCCGACCCGGCGTGGAAGTGCCCGACCCGCTGAGCCCCCTCGATCTCAAGAAGGGGCTCTTGACCCTCGCCCGGCTGGCGTCGCGGGTGGGCTACGCGCAGCCCTTGTCCGACCCGCTCCGGGCCCTCGACGGCCTCGACGCCGAGCTCCCGACGGATGGCGACCCCGATCCTCCCGAGTCCTGGGCGCCCGCCGCGCCCGTGCCGCGGGCGAGCGAGCTGGCGGAGCGTCTTGCCCTGGTCGAGGGCCGCGCCGACGACACGCACCTGCCGGACGGCCTCAAGGCGCTCTGTCCGCTCACGTTCAACACGCTACGCACCGCCTACCAGCGCAACATCGCCTCGCGCTTCGGCCCGGCGATCCCCTTCTTGCCACCCCGCGACCAGAGTCACGACGCCACCGCCCTGTTCCTCGCCTTTTCTGAGTACCTCGCCAGCATCGGCTTCGAGCTCTTCCCGGCGCAGGCCGAGGCGGTCGAGGTGCTGGCCGAGGGGCCCAACCTGCTCTTGAACACACCCACGGGCTCGGGAAAGTCGATGGTCGGGCTATTCGCGCACTTCGCCGCCCTCGCCCAGGGCGTGCGGAGCGTGTACACCGCCCCCACCAAGGCGCTGGTCAACGAGAAGTTCTTCTGGCTCTGCAATCACTTCGGCGCGCGGCGGGTGGGCCTCGCCACGGGAGACGCCACGGTGAATCACGAGGCGCCCGTGCTCGTGTGCACTGCCGAGGTGCTCGCGTCGATGGCGCTTGGCGACCCGGACCCGTCGCGCTTCGACTGGATCGTGATGGACGAGTTTCACTACTACGACGACGCCCAGCGGGGCCAGGCGTGGCTGCTGCCGCTGCTGGAAATGCGTCACGCGCACTTCGCCCTCTTGTCGGCGACGGTCGGCAACGCGGCGGCCCAGGCCAAGACGGTGGCGGCCCAGACGGGGCGGCCCACCCGGCTGGTCCAATCCGACGTCCGCCCCGTGGCGCTGGAGTTCGAATACAAGGAACAAGTCCTGCGGCAGAGCCTCGTCGACATTCGCGACAACAAGCTTTGCCCCGCCTACGTGGTGTCGTTCACCAAGCCGGACGCGGCCGAGCGCGCCGCCGATCCTATCCGCATGGTGGTTACCGAAGGGCCCCGAGACACTGATGAACGCAAGCTCAAACGAGCGAAGTTGCTCGAGTCTTCCCGGTTCGACACCCCCTACGGATCGACGCTCCGAAAGCTCCTCCGCGACCGCGTGGGCGTGCACCACGCTGGGCTCTTGCCACGCTATCGGCTCCTGGTCGAACGCTGCGCGCAGCAGGGGCTCCTCGACTTCGTGAGCGGCACCGACACCCTCGGCGTGGGGGTGAACCTGCCCATCCGGACTGTCCTGATCACCCAGCTCTACAAGCGGGACAACCACGAGGTGCGCCACCTCAGTGCCCGAGAGTTCCACCAGGTGGCCGGGCGCGCGGGACGCAAGGGGCACGACGACCAGGGCACCGCCTGGGTGCAGGCACCCGAGCACGAGATGCAGAACCGTCTCGACAAGGCGCTGGGAAAGAAGAAGAAATCACCCGCCCAACCACCCGAAGGCTACAAGGGCTGGTCGCGCGACAAGTTCGAAGGGCTGGTGAAGGAGTCGGCCTCGCCGCTGACCACGCGGCTGAATGTCGACGGGGCCCTGGTCATGCGGATGCTCAGCCGGAAGGGAGGAGGTGTCAACGCGCTCCGCTCGCTCATCGACCGGGCGCAGTTGACCCGAGGGGAGACGGAACGCGCCCACGCACGTTCCCGGGAACTACTGGCGAAACTCGGCGCGACGGGGCGCGTGCAGCCCGACGCCCACGGCGCACTCCGCATCGAGTCGATCGATGATGGAGGCCGCAGCGAGCGCCCGCTGCACATCTGGCTCAAGCATGCCCTCCTCGCCGACGCCTTCGACGCGCGGCTACCGGATTTCGCCCTCCGAGTCCTGAGCTTCGTCGAGTCGGTGCTCTACGAGCCCACCAGCGTGCAACGGGCACAGCTGCGGGCCGCGCGCAGCAAGGCCAAGCAGGAAGCGTACGCGGCGCGGCGAGCGGGCGACACCGAGGCGGCCGAGGCCATCCAGGGGAAGATCGACAACGACGCGGTGACGCGGGAGTCGCCCTGCGCCGACGAGATCCGAGTGTCCTTCGAAGCCTGGCGCGTGTTGAACCCATGGTACGAGGGGCCGCCGCCGGAGCCTCGCTTCATCCTCCGCGAGATGTACGAGGGGCACTTCGGCTTCAACGACTACATCCACGAGTACCGGCTGGGCTACGAGGAGGGCCAGCTCCTGCGCTACCTGTCGGAGGCCTACCGCGTGCTCGAGGTGGAGCTGCCGGGCTTTCAGTACATTCAGAATCACTTCGAGCTGCGCGAGCTCCGCGCCTGGCTCGACACCCTCGTGCGAAGCGTCGACGCCAGCCTGGTGCACGAGTGGGAGCGCTTCATGCTCGCCAGCGACGTGTCGGAGATCGAGGAAACCGCCCCGCCCCGGCCGCCGCAAACCACGCTGGACTCGCCGCAGTTCCGCCGCGAGCTGCGAACGGCGGCCTTCGGCTGGGTTCGCGCCTTCGCCCGCCTCGGCGACTCGCACCTCGAAAACGACGCTGCGGAGGCGCTCGCCGGGCCGGGCTTTGCTACCGAGTCCGCCAAGGACGCCTACCGGCAATTCCGTCGCGAGCATCAAGGCCTCATCATCGACGCCAACGCCCGGGGCCCCGAGCACTTCCAGTACGAGGGCGGCCGTGTTTTCCAGCAACTCGTCGACGAGGAAGGCGATCTGGACTGGGTGATCGAGGGCGAGGTCGATCGCGAGCTAAGCCAGCGGGAGGGCTTCGTCGTGGTGTTCGTTCGCCGCATCGGCCCGGCGTAGCCTCACGGGATAGCCGGCCCCCCATGTTCCAGACCGACCTCCTCTCCTCGCAGACCATCCTCGTCACCGGCGGCGGCTCGGGCCTCGGCCGCGCCATGGCCGAACGTTTCGGCGCGCTCGGCGCCCGTGTCGGCGTACTCGGCCGCCGGGTGGAGCCCCTCGAAGAGACCGTCGCCGCCATCCGTGCCGCCGGGGGCACTGCGGCCTGCGCCAGCGCCGACGTGCGCGACCCGCACGGGGTGCACCTCGCCATCGACGCGATCGAGGCCGAGCTTGGCCCGGTCAACGGGCTGGTGAACAACGCGGCCGGCAACTTCCTCTCGGCCGCGGAAGACCTCTCGCCCAACGCCTTCGACAGCGTCGTGCGCATCGTGCTCCACGGCACTTTCCACACCACTCAGGACGTGGGCAAGCGCATGATCGAGCGCGGGACGGGCGGCACGATGTTGTCGATCGTCACCACCTACGCCTGGATGGGCTCGGCCTTCGTCCTGCCGAGCGCCTGCGCCAAGGCCGGCGTGCTCGCCATGACGCGGTCGCTGGCCGTCGAGTGGGCCTGCTACGGCATTCGTAACAACGCCATTGCCCCGGGCCCTTTCCCCACCGAGGGCGCCTTCTCGCGACTCATGGCAGGCGACATCGAGGAGCAGGCCAAGAAGCAGATCCCGCTCGGCCGCTTCGGCGAGCCCGGCGAGCTCGCCAATCTTGCCGCCTATATGATGTCGCCCGGGGCCGCCTACATGACCGGCGAGTGCGTGGTGCTCGACGGCGGCGAGTGGCTGCGCGCCGGCCAGGAATTCAGCCGCTACACCGAGTATCCGCGAGAGGCGGTGAAGCAGGTCTTCGGGGCGATGCGCCCGCGGAAGTAGCTGGGGCGTCTCACACAGGTGATCGTGTGTGTCCCTGCACACATGCGCGACTCAATCCGAGTTCAAGCTCCCATTCCGCGTGGCACGCTTCCTGCTCCGCCCCTGTGCGATCCGGAGCATGCCCATGCCTTTCAAACACATCGTCGTCCCCGTCGACTTCTCCAAGCCCTCCCTGCACGCCCTGCGGATGGCCATCAACCTCGCCCGCCACGGCAAGGCCCGGCTCACGCTGATCCACGTGATCCTGCCCCACGTCTCGGCGCTCGCGGCCGATGTCCCGGGCTGGGCGGCCTTCGACCCCGAGCTCATCCTCCGCTACCAGCAGGAGCTCGAAACCGAGGCTCGTCACGGGCTCGAGCGCACCGCCAAGGAAGAGGTTCCGGAAGATGTTCCCTACGAGATCGTCGTGGTGACCGGCCCCATCGCCGACAGCCTCAACGACGAGGTGAAGTCGCGACAGGCCGACCTCATCTGCATCGGCACCACCGGCCGCACGGGCCTGCCTCACCTGCTGCTCGGCAGCGTGGCGGAGCGCCTCGTGGCCCGCTCCTCCGTCCCGGTGCTGGTGGCCCATTGAGCCCCGAGCAGGCGGTCGCTCTCCTCCCAGACTCCGGACGCGTGGCCATTGGTGCCAATGCCGGTGAGCCACGCGATCTGGTGCGCGCGCTGGGCGAGGCCGGTCCACGTTTCACTGGACTGGAGGTGGTGCAGGTGCTCTCCTTCGGCAGCGAGGCGCTGGTGCGGCCGGAGCTCGCGGGCCACCTCAGGGTCAACGCGCTCTTCATCGGCCCGGCCGTCCGCCAGGCCGTCGCCGAGCAACGTGCCGATTACACCCCGGTGTTTCTCTCGGAGGTCCCCGCGCTTTTCCTGCCGGGTGGTCCCCTCCCCCTTCACGCAGCGCTCGTCCAGGTGTCGCCCCCCGACGCCCGCGGCTGGTGCTCGATGGGCGTGACGGTCGACGTGATGCGCTCGGCGGTCGACAACGCGCCCCTGGTGATCGCCGAGGTGAACCCTCGCATGCCGCGCACCTTCGGCGACAGCTTCATCCACGTGTCGCGACTGCACGCCATGGTTCCCGTCGACCATCCCCTGCCCTCGCACGCCCCCGAGGTCGACGAGCCCACCGTGGTGGCGCGCATCGCTGATCACGTCGCCTCGCTGGTCGACGATGGCAGCACCATCCAGGCCGGCATCGGCGCCATCCCCGACGCCGTCTTGCGACGCCTCACCGACCGCCGCAACCTCGGCATCCACACCGAGCTGCTCGGCGACGGACTCGTCGATCTCATCGAGCGTGGCGTGGCCAACGGCACGCAGAAACCCTGGTGGCCCCGCAAGGCCGTCACCAGCTTCGTGCTCGGCACCCAGCGGGCCTACGACTTCGTCGACCAGAACCCGGCCGTGGAGATGCAACCCTCCGACGTGGTGAACGACCCGGCGGTGATCGCGCGCCACCCCAAGATGGTGGCGGTGAACAGCGCCCTGTCCATCGACCTGACCGGGCAGGTGAACGCCGACAGCATCGGTACGCGTTTCTACTCGGGCATCGGGGGACAGGTGGACTTCCTCCGGGGCGCCGCGCGCTCAGTGGGGGGCCGTCCGATCGTCGCGTTGCCGTCGACCGCCAAGGGTGGGACAATCTCGCGCATCGTGCCTACCCTCGCCCCGGGCGCCGGCGTCGTCACCAGCCGGGGCGACGTGCGTTTCGTGGCTACCGAGTTTGGCTGCGTCGATCTGCACGGCAAGAGCGTGCGCGACCGCTCCCGGGCGCTCATCAGCATCGCCCACCCCAACTTCCGCGACGCCCTGACCGAACGAGCGAGGAACCTCGGCTATGTCTGACGCCCTGCGCGCCCTTTTCCGTCGCGCTCACGGGCAGCTACCGCCCGCGCCCCAGCACGGCGTCGAGAGCTTCTATGCACTCGGCCACGAGCTCGACGTGGTGTGCGACGGCACCGCCTGCCACTTCGCGGGCGGACCGGGGATCGACCCGCAGCTGCCTCGCGTTCGCTGCGTGGGCCACTGCTACGAAGCCCCGTCGCGTCTCACGGGGCCTTCGGTCGCGACCGGCAACGGCCACCCTGCCCTCTTGAAGAACCTCGCCAGCACGCCCGTGGTGCTGCGTCACCTCCTCACCGACAGTCGCGGCGAGGCTGATCACGACGACCTCCCTTCGGGCGACGACATCCTCGCTGTCATCGAGGGCGTGGGCCTGCGCGGGCGGGGCGGCGCCGCCTACCCCACCGCCGCGAAGTGGAAGGTGGCAAAGGCTCAGCCCTCCGCCGAGAAATGGGTGGTGGCCAACGGCGACGAGGGCGACCCCGGCTCGTGGATCGACCGTTTGTTACTGGAACGTTCCCCGCACGCGGTGCTCGCGGGGATGCGCGCCTGCGGTCGCGCCATCGGCGCCAATCGGGGCGTGGTGTACATTCGCGGCGAGTACCCCCGGGCCCGCGCGGCGGTCGAGGCGGCGCTCGCCGAGGAACGTTTCGACGACATGCGCATCCACGTGGTGGGTGGGCATGGCAGCTACGTGGTGGGCGAGGAGACGGCGCTACTCAACGCCATCGAGGGACAGCGCGGCGAGCCCCGCCCGAAGCCCCCCTACCCGGCGGTGTCGGGGCTCTTCGGCAAGCCAACCGTGGTGCAGAACGTGGAGACGCTGTCGATCATCCCGCACATCGTCCGGGCCAACTCGGGAGCCAGCCACAAGGCGATCTGCGTGGCGGGCGCGGTGCGCGAGCCGGCCTGCGTGGAGGTGACCCTCGGCACGCCCTTGCGACGCGTGCTCAACGAGGCCTGCGGTGGTCCGCGCGAGGGCAGCCGGTGGACGATGGCGCTGGTGGGCGGCCCGCTCGGCCGGGTGATCCCGGCCGCGGCCTTCGACGTGGAGCTGGCGTACGACGCGCTCCCGGGCCTCGGGCATGGCGGCGTGGTGGTCTTCGACGCCTCGGTCAGCCCCGGGGCGCTCTTCCGCCACCTCGCCGAGTTCGCTCGCTCGGAGTCCTGCGGCAGTTGCACGCCGTGCCGGGTGGGCTCGGCCCGCATCGCCGACATGCGCGATACCCCCTCGCTCGACCGCCTGCTCACCACCATGGAGATGGGGAGCCTCTGCGGCTTCGGCCAGGGGGTGCCGCGACCGATTCGCGACCTGGTGGAACTCTGCGGCGAGCGGGTGCTCGGATGATCACGATCGACGGACAGGCGGTGGTCGCCCGGGGTTCCTTGCTCGACGTGGCGCGCGCCGCCGGGCGACCCCTCCCCACCCTGTGTCACGACCCCCGATTGCCACCCGGCGGGCACTGCCGCGCCTGCCTCGTCGAGATTGACGGCAAGCACGTGGCCGCCTGTACCACGCCCGCTCGAGAGGGCGCCGTGGTGCGCACCGACACCCCCGAGCTCCTGGCGTATCGGCGCGACCTCGCCGAGCTGGTGCTGGCCGAGGCCGGTCCGGCTGGCGAGGCGGCGCACACCCTCCACACGATGGGCGCCACCGGCGAGCGATACCGTCACCAGCGGCACGGTTTGCACGACACGAGCCACCCCGTCATCAAGATCGGGCTGTCCGCCTGCATTCTTTGCCGTCGCTGCGTGTCGGCCTGCGAGAGCGTGCAAGGGGAGTTCGTGCTCGCGGTGGCCGGACGCGGCGCGGGCGCGCGCTTGTACTGGGACGACGAGTTCGCCCACAGCGGCTGCGTGAGCTGCGGTGCCTGTGCCGCCACCTGTCCCACCGGGGCGATCACCGACTGTCACAGCCACAGCGGCGAGGTCGTCCGCACCACCTGCGGCTACTGCGGCGTGGGCTGCCAGCTCGACGTGCACGTTGCCGGGGGAAAGGACGGCCACGAGGCTCACATCACCCGGGTCGACGGCGCGAACGTGGCGCCGAACCGCGGCCACCTCTGCGTGAAGGGCCGCTACGCCTACGCCCACGCCCGCCACGGGGATCGGCTGACGACACCGCTCATTCGCGACGCCAGCGGCGTGCTCGTCCCCGCCACCTGGGCGGAGGCCATCGAGCGGGTGGCCAATGGGCTGCGCCCCGGCGGCGTGGCCGGGCTCTCCTCGGCCCGGTGCACCAACGAGGAGAACTACCTCTTCCAGAAGTGGATCCGCCAGGGCTTTGGCACCAACGACGTGGACTGTTGTGCGCGCGTGTGTCACGCCCCCTCCGCCGCAGGCCTGCGCGCTGCCTTCGGCACCGGCGCCGCCACCAACAGCTTCGACGACATCGAGCGCGCCGACCTCCTGGTGGTCATCGGCGCCAACCCCACCGAGGCCCACCCCATCGTGGGGGCCCGCATCCGGCAGGCGGTGCTCCGGGGGGCGAAGCTCATCGTCATCGACCCGCGCGCCACCGCGCTCACGCACGTCGCCGACGTTCACCTCCAGGTGCACCCCGGGGCCAACGTGCCGCTTTTCAACTCGCTGGCCAATGTGCTCGTGTCGCTCGGCAAGACCGCGCCCAGCGCCACGGGCTGGGACGAGTACGCCGCGGCCATCGTGGCCGACACCCCCGAGCGCTGGGCGAGCACCACCGGCGTTCCGGCTGCGGTCCTGCGGCAGGCGGGGCGGCTCTGGGCCGAGGCCAAGTCGCCGATGATGGTGCACGGACTCGGCGTCACCGAGCACCTCCAGGGCGCCGAGTCGGTCACGCTCCTCTGCAACCTGGCCGTGCTCACCGGCGCGTTGGGGCGCCCCGGCGTGGGCGTCAACCCGTTGCGCGGCCAGACCAACGTCCAGGGCGCGGCCGACATGGGCTGCCAGCCCGACTTCGGCGCCGGCTACCAGCCGGTGGGCGGGGCGCCCGGACGCCGGCTCCCCGATATCTACGAGGCGGCGCGCCGCTCGGAGATCCGCGCCCTCTACATCATCGGGGAAGACGTGATCGTCACCGACCCCGAGCCCGAGAAGGTGGCGGCGGCGCTCGACAACCTCGACTTCATGGTCGTGCAAGAGCTCTTCCTCACCCGCACCGCCGCCATGGCCGACGTCGTCCTCCCAGGAGCGAGTTTCCTCGAGAAAGACGGGACATTCACCAGCGGCGAGCGCCGCGTGCAGCGGGTTCGCAAGGTGCTCGATCCCCCGGGCCAGGCGCGCGCCGACTGGGAGATCCTCCTCGACCTGATGCACGCCACCGGTTGTCCCCAGCCCTTCACCTCGCCCGGCGAGGTGATGGAGGAGGTGAGCCGGGTGGCCCCGCAGTTCGCGGGCGTGTCGTACTCGCGGATCGAGCAGCTCGGCAGCATCCAGTGGCCCGCCCCGGCCGAGGGACACCCCGGCACCGCGATCCTCCACACGGCCGAGACCTTCCAGCCGAAGCTCCACGTCGTGAGCTGGAGCGCGTCGCCGGCCTTCCGAGGCGCGGGCCTCACCCTGATAACGGGCCGCCGTCTCGAGCACTACAACGCCGGGAGCATGACGCGGCGGGGCGTACCCGGGAAGATCGTCACCCACGACGAGCTCGAGATCCACCCCGCTGACGCCGCCGACCGTGGCATCCGCGATGGGGAGCGGGTGTGCATCCGCAACGAGCACGGCGAGGCCCAGGCGGTGGCGCAGGTGACCGACCGCGTGCGCGAGGGCGAGTGTTTCCTCACCTTCCACTTCCCCGAGACGGGGACGAACCGCCTCGTGGGCGGCGTGCAGGATCGCTGGACGAGCTGCCCCGAGTACAAGGTAGGACGGGTGGAGGTTTCCCGGGCCTAGTACCCCGGAAGCACAAACACCTGGCCGCCGTTGGTGGCGCTCTCGTCGGCATAGGGCGCGGACACCGCGAAGTCCTCGGTGCCGTCGCCATCGAGGTCGGTGAGGCCCGCCACCCGCGCGCCGAAGTAGCTACTGGCCGAGGGACCGGACCACGAGGCGTACTGGTCGGACGGCAGTGTGTAGGCACCGGACGCCTGGCCGCCCTGGAGGAGGTAGAGAATCCCCTCCCCGCTGGAACCACCCGTCGGCGCGCCCACCAGGAGGTCGTCGACACCATCGGCGCTCGCGTCGCCGAGCACCAGCGCGTAGCCCAGGTAGCTGCCCGAGGACTCGGCCGACGCCACCCAGTCGGCGGTGGCGAAGGTCTCGCTCCCGGACAAGGAGCCGCCCGCCCAGATGGAGACCGCACCGTAACCGTACGCGCCGAGGGCGAGGTCGTCCACCCCGTCGTCGTCGAAGTCGCCCACCGCCAGCGCGCCGTGGGTGCCGCCCAGGTAGGCGCTGGCCGCCGGCCCGGTGACCATCGTGTCGTAGGCCGACGACACCGTGGTGTCCGATTCACTCGGTGAGGACTCGCCCCCGTCGATCCAGCAGGTGCCCGCGTCGGTGCCACCGTCGTCGTCGCCCGGAGAGCAGCTGACGATGTCGTCGTAGCCGTCGTCGTCGAAGTCGCCGAAAACCACACCGGTACCAAGGTAGTCGGAGTTGCTGACACCCCGGACGTAGTAGCTCGCCTCGTCGGCGTCCATGCTCCCGGAGTCGTAGCCGTCGCCGTTGAGCGCCACGTACACGCGGCCGCGCGCGCTGGACGCGGACGGCGCCCCCATGGCGAGGTCGGCGCCGCCGTCGCCGTCCATGTCGCCAAAGGCCAGCGCCGAACCGAGGTAGCCGTTGTCGGACACGCCGATGATCGTCCCCTCGTCGATGCTCGAGGTCGAGTCGGTACCGGACTCGCCGTAGATGTCGAAAACGTACACCGAGCCGGCGTAGGTGCCGTCGCCCGCGTCGTAAGGTGCACCCACCGCCACCTCGCTGTAGCTGCCACCGTCGGCGTTGCCGAGCGCCAGCGCCGCGCCCGCCATGTCGGTGCTACCGCCATAAACGTCGAGGTAGCCGTCCTCGGCGTCGGCCGGGGTGTCGGCGTTGTCCTGGTCGTGGAAGCCCACGAGGCCCACGCTACTGTAGGTGTACCAGTAGTAGTCGTAGTCGTAGTAGGGCGAGCCGATGATCAGCTCGTCGTCGCCGTCGCTGTTGAGGTCGTCGCTCACGAGGAGCGCGCCGCTGCCGACGTAGTCTGAGCTGTTGCCGCCGGTCACGTACCAGTCACTCCAGTCCTCCGCCGCCATGTCGTCTTGGATGCCGCTGCAATCGTTGTCGGCGGCGTCGTAGCCCACCTCGGCCTCGCCGGGGTTCACGCTCGCGTCGCTGTCGTCACAGTCGGTGGCGTCCGTCACGTAGCCGCTCGGCGCGGTGCAGGAGACGGTGGTGCTCGACACGTCGCCGTAGCCGTCGCCGTCGCTGTCGGCGTAGTAGCTCGTGCTGCCGGCCAGGCCCTCGTCGACGGTACCATCGCAGTCGTCGTCCACGCCGTTGCAGGCCTCGGTCGCGGCTGGGCTCACACTCGCGGTCGTGTCGTCGCAGTCGGTGCTGTTGGCCACGTAGCCGGTGGGGGCCGAGCAGGCGTCGCGGTGGGTGGCGCTCTTTCCGTAGCCATCGCTGTCGGCGTCGCGGTAGTAGCGGGTGGCCACGCCCTCGTCGGTGTAGCCGTCGCAGTCGTTGTCGACCGAGTCGCAGGACTCGCTCGCGGCCGGGCTGATGGCGGCGTCGGCGTCGTTGCAGTCGTCGCCCGTGGCGAGGTAGCCAGCCGGGGCACTGCATGCCTCGCCCGCCGCAGTCTCGCCTCCGTAGCCGTCGCCATCGGTGTCGCTGTAGTAGGGCGTCATCGCGCCCTCGTCGATGCTGCCGTCGCAGTCCTCGTCGATCCCGTCGCAGGTCTCCGTGGCACCGGTGTTGACGGCGGCGCTGGTGTCGTCGCAATCGGTGCCGCCGTAGGCGCTGTCGTCCTCGCCGTCGCCGTCCTGGTCGAAGTCGCTCCCGCCGTCGCAGTCCTGGTCGATGCCGTCGTACCAGATCTCGGTCGCGCCGTTGTTGATGCTGGCGTCGGTGTCGTCGCAGTCCTGGCCGCCGTAGTCGCTGCTCTCGGAGCCGTCGCCGTCCTGGTCGTAGTCGCTGGCACCGTCGCAGTCCTGGTCGAAGCCGTCGTACCAGGTCTCCGGGGCCGAGGGGCTCACCGTCACGTCGGCGTCGTCGCAATCGTCGCCGCCGTAGGTGGCGTCGTCGTGGCCGTCGCCGTCCTGGTCGTAGTCGGACAGGCCGTCGCAGTTACTGTCGACGCCGTCGTAGTAGGTCTCGCCGGCGGCCGGGCTCACCGCGGCGTCCGCGTCGTTACAGTCGCCAGTCACCTCGCTGTAGCCGTCGCCGTCGCGGTCTTCCGTGCTCCGGGCCTCGTCCACCTCGCCGTCACAGTCGTCGTCCACCCCGTTGCCCTCGGTCTCGAAAACCCCGGGACTCACCGTCGCGTCGGTGTCGTTGCAGTCGCTTCCGCCGTAGCTGGCGGCGTCGTAGCCATCGCCGTCCTGGTCGTAGTCAGAGCGGCTGTCACAGTCGCCATCGACCCCGTCGTACCAGGTTTCCGCTGCGGACGGATTCACGCTCGCGTCGGTGTCGTTGCAGTCGTCGCCGCCGTAGGTGGCGTCGTCGTGACCGTCGGCGTCCTGGTCGTAGTCCGACAGGCCGTCGCAGTCCTGGTCGATGCCGTCGTACCAGACCTCGTCCGCGCCGCCGTTGATCGCCGGGTCGTCGGGGTCGCAGTCCTCGCTGTCAACGTAGCCGTCGCCGTCGCTGTCGAGCTCGGCCGTGCCCGCGAGGGCCACCACCACCGAGGGCTCGTCGGGGTCGTCGGAGCTGATGGTGAGCGCGCCGGTGTACTCGCCCACGTCGGAGGGCGAGAAGGTGACCGAGAGCTCGGTGCTGTCGCCGGGAACGAGGTAGGCGCCGGTGCTGTTCACCCGGAAGGGGGGCGAGCCGGTGGTGATGGTGATCGAGGCCGTGAGCGGCAGCGTGCCGACGTTTTGCACGGTCACCGTGCCCGTCGACACCTCGCCCACCGCCAGGAGCCCGAGGTCAAGCTCCAGTGGCGACACGTCGATGTCGGCCGCGTCGACCACGCCGGTGTCGCCGCTGTCGGTATCGGTATCGGTGTCATCGACTCCGCCCTCGGTGTCGCCGGTCTCCTTCGCGTCGTCGATCTCGTCGCGGCAGGCCAGGAGGAAGAGTGCAAGAGGAAGCAGGCGCATGGGGGGATCCGGGGACTCACGCGCGTGGTGCCCGGACGAGGCCTATTAGATCCCGTAGAACAGGTACGCCGCGCCGGCCTCGGCCCCGTTGTCGTCGTTCCCCGGTGCGCCGAGCAGGAAGTCGGCGTTGCCATCCCCGTTCGCGTCGCCGTCGAGGGCGAGGCTCGTGCCCAGGGTGTCCCGCGTGACGAGCCCGTGGAGGAGGCCGTCGGCGTCGGCGAGATCGACGCTCCCGGAGAACGGCCCGCGCACGAGGTAGGCCGCGCCGGTGTCGGCCCCGCGGAGGTTCTCGCCGGTGGCGCCGATGGCGAGCTCGGCCCAGCCATCGCCATCCACGTCGCCGCCGGTGGCCACGGTGGTGCCCGCGCGGTTGCTGGTCTCGGCATCGGCCAGGACTGCCGCCGCGCCCGACAAGGACTGGGTGCCCGTGGCCGCGAAGGGCACCACGTAGCTACGGCTTCGCATGGGTGCGCCCACCAGCGTGTCGTCGAGGCCGTCGCCGTCGAGGTCGGCGCCGCCATCCACCGACCAGCCCGCCCGGTCGCCCGTCGTCTCGCCGGTCCACTTGGCATCGGCGGCCGAGAGGTCGATCGTGCCCGTCACCGGGCCGAGCAGCACGTAGGCGGCGCCGGAGCGGCTGCCCACCGTGGAGTCGCCCCAGGCACCGACGACAATGTCGCCGAGACCGTCGCCGTCCACGTCGCCGGTGCTTGCGAGCGCCGTCCCGGCGCGGTCGAGCGACACCTCGCCCACAAGCTTGGCCTCGGCGCCGGCCAGCGAGAAGGTGCCGGTGTGGGCGCTGTCGATCACGTACACCGCGCCTGCCTTGCTGCCGCCCGCGTCTTCGTAGGGTGCGCCGACCAGGAAGGACACGCCGCCGTCGGCGTCGACCACGCTGTCAACGTCGTAGCCCGCCCAGTCCACGGCGTTGACACCGGTGAAAATGGCCCGTTGCGAAGGCAGGTCGATGTCTCCCGACAACGGCCCGGTGACGACGTAGGCACCGCCCGCGTCGACCCCGGATAGACCGTCGGCGTAGGCCCCGACGAGCATGTCGTCGAAGCCGTCGCCATCCACGTCGCCCGCGGCGGCGATCGCCCAGCCGACGTAGTCGGAGCCCGTTTCCCCGATCAGGCGGACGGGAGCGTCCTCCAGCATGGTCTCGGCGGTGGGGGCGGAGAGAATCCACGCCACGCCCGCGTCGGTGCCGCCGTCGTCGTTGAGCGGGCCGCCCACCGCGATCTCGTCGAGCCCGTCAGCGTCGAGGTCGCCCACGAAGGCCACCGAGCGGCCCGCGTCGTCGCCCGCCGACTCGCCGTACATCTGGGCGTCGGCGGCATCAGCCTCGCGCTCACCCCAGGGGCCGCACATGTCGCTCACGCCATCGCAGTCGTTGTCGACACCGTCGCCACATACCTCGGTATTACCTGGGTTGGCGGTGGCGTCGGCGTCGTCACAGTCATCGCGGCTCGCGGCGTAGCCGGAGGGGAGGTCGCAGGCCTCGGTGGTGCTCCCGATGTCGCCGTAGCCGTCGGCGTCGGCATCCTGGTACCAGGTGCTCTCCGCGACCGATCCGAGCTCGTCGATCTCGCCGTCGCAGTCGTTGTCGACCTCGTCACAACGCTCGGAGTGGGCCGGCGAGGCGCCAGGGTCGGTGTCGTCGCAGTCGGTGTCGTCGGCCACGTAGCCAAGGGGCGTCGAACACGACCAGAGCGGGCTCGCCGCGTCGCCATAGTCGTCGGCGTCGGTGTCCGCGTACCAGTACTGCGCACCCACCGTGGCGCCGTCGTCCGCCGCGCCGTTGCAGTCGTCGTCAATGTCGTTGCAGATCTCGGTGCCCGCGGGGCTGATCGACACGTCGTTGTCGTCGCAGTCGTCGCCCGTCGGGTAGGCGTCGGTTGGCTGGGTGCACGAGGTGCGCAGGTTTGGCCCGCCATAGCCGTCGCCGTCGCTATCGAAGTGCCAGGTCAAAACGTCGATCGACGAGACCTCGTCGGTGCCCTCGTTGCAGTCGTTGTCGACGCCGTCACACACCTCCACGCCGCCGGGCGACACCATGGCGTCGGCGTCGTCGCAGTCGCCGGCGTCGGTGACGTAGCCCGTAGGCGCGTCGCAAGCGCGCTCCATGTCGCTCCCGATGCCGTAGCCGTCGCCGTCGCCGTCGCCGTACCAGGCGGGCGCGTCGTCGGCGTCGGCCTCGTCGGTCACGCCGTCGCAGTCGTTGTCGAGACCGTCGCAGGCCTCCTCGCTCTCCGGGTTGACGGCCACGTCGCTCCCGTCGCAATCGTCGTCGTTGCGCACGTAGCTCTCGTCAGGGGCGCAGCCGGTGACGGCGTCGAGGGGGTCGCCGTAGCCGTCGCCGTCGGCGTCGGCGTACCAGGTGCCGGTGCACGCCTCGGGCGTAGGGGTGCCGTCGTCGTCGTCGGCCGGGATCTCGCCGCCACCACCGCCGCCGCTGGTGCCGGTGTCGACGAGCTCGGGGGCGGAATCACCGGTGTCGACCACGGGACTACCCCCGCCGGTATCGCCAGGAAGCTCCGCCGCGTCGCCGCCGCCTTCTTCCTCGGCCGGGGGCTCCCCCGCGCAGCCAGCGTCGTTGTCGTCGGCGAGACCGGAGCAGTCGTTGTCGAGCCCGTCGCACACCTCGACGCCCTCGGGGCTGGTGCTGCCGTCGCCGTCGTCGCAGTCGCCGCCCCCCTCCACGTGGTCGATCGGCGCGTCACACGCCGACTGATACACTGATACATCACCGTATGTATCACCGTCGTAATCGGCATACCACACGGTTGCGTCGATGGCATAGTCATCATCAGCCACGCCGTTGCAGTCGTTGTCCACGCCGTCGCACCACTCGGAGGCCCCGGTGTGATACATGGATGATGTATCATCGCAGTCGGTCTTGTCCGAGACGGTGGTGGGATCGCCGCTGATACAGGAAACGGGGCTGGCGGCATCGCCGAAGCCGTCGCCGTCGGCATCGAGGTAACATTCGAGGTCGAGCGGGTCGCTCGGTGCGCTGTCTTCGCTGGGCGTGCCGGTACCACTGTCGATGGCGGCGGTGTCCAGGTAGGGGGCCGTGTCGGTCTCGGGGCTGCCGGTGTCGACCGGCGTCGCGGTGTCGTTGGCCACCGGTGTGCCGGTGTCGACCGTCGTGCCCGTGTCGACCGGCGTGCCGGTGTCGGCCGTGTCGAGCGGGCCGGGCAGGTCGCCCCCAGTGGTGCCGCCGGTCGGCGGGATGACTGGGTCGCCCGTGTCGTAGAGTGCTGGTTCTCCTTCGGAGATATCACCAGTGTCGGTGCTGGGCGCGGTGTCGACAGGGACGGTCTCGACCTCCAGACCCAGGCTCTCAGCCTCGACGGGCAGGTCGTCCACGGTGATGAGCCCCGGGTTGGCCTCGCAGCCGGCCACAAACACGAGGAGGGCATCAAGTCGAAGGCGCATGCCTCCGTGTCGGACACGGTCGGCGGGACTTGAGCGACCGTTTCTGTGGACGCGTCAAGAGCTATCTCTTAACTCTTAACCTCCGGCACCTTGGCCCAGGGGGGTGCCGTCGGCGAGCACGCCGAGATGCATGGCGGCCACGCAGTTTTCGACGGGGTCGAGCCAGGGGCTGCCAGAGTCGCCCGGCGCGGTGCGTAGGCCCGGGGCGAGGAGCAGGCCGACCGGCGACACGAGCAGAGGCGCGCGCTGGGTGGGGTCGCGGGGGAGGACCACCTCGGCGGGGAGCCGAGTGCAGGCGCGGAGCGGCGCGAGGCTGATCGGGGACGGCAGGCGCAACCAGGCACGATCCGCCAGCCAGCGGGCGTCGCCCATGGAGAGCGAGAACGCGGGGTCCACCTCGACGATGGCCTCGATCTCGGGACCGCCTGCGAAACGGAGCCAGGCGTGGGCGAGCACGTCGCCCCCGCGCCACGCGCAATGCGCGGCGGTGCGCGCGCGCTCAGGCTCCACGAGATGAGCCGTGCACCGCTCCTCGTGACCGCTCTCGAAGCGCGCCACGAGCGAGGCAATCACCAACGATTGCAGCGGCTAGTTCCGCTTGGCGTTGTACTTCACCGTCGAGTAGCCGCCGCAGCTGGCCGAGGCGACCGTCTCCACCGTCCACGAGGCCTTCCAGCGCTCGCTTCCCGCGCTGTACTGCGTGCCGTCGGCCTTGTAGGCCTGCTTGATGCCGGGCCAGACAAAGTCGGCCTCGTAGCAGAACTCGTCGACGAAGGTGTTGCTCACCGGCTGGTCCTGGGCGTCGACCGCCTGGCGAACTGTCCAGTAGGCGGTCTTGTTTTCCCAGGTCGACCCGGTCTTCGCGCGGGAGGTGATCTTGTACACCTGGCCGGGACGCACGTCGCGCCAGCCCAGGTTGGTGTCGGTCGGCGCGCTCGGGAGCGTGTTCTTCCAGCAAGTCGCCGTCTGGCTGAAGTCAGTGCTGTTGCTGCCGGTGCAGAGCTGCGACTCCACCCGGCGCGACTGCTTCCAGCCTCCGGCTTTCCCGCCGGTGTGGATGCTCGAGTCGTAGGTCTCGCCGTTGCAGGCGAGGTCGGAGCTGCCGTCCCGCATCGGCGTGATCAGCCACACCACCGGAGAGCTGAAGTAGGCGGTGAGCGGGCCGCCGCCGTCGGGGTCGGTCGCGGGCTCAGGGAAGTAGAAGTCGAAGTTGCCGCTCGAGGTGTCGTCGTCGAAGCAGAGCCACTCGGTGTGGGCGGAGGTGGGCCCACTCCCCTTCACCGACCAGAGCGCGACCGGCGCCGAGTCGCTGCCGCCGCGCGCGTACAGGGCACGGACCCCGAAGGTGCCGTCCCAGATCTCGGCTGCCTGCGGGACCGCGCCCTCAGTGAGCGGCACTTCCTCGGCAAAAGAATAAGCAATAGTCAGCATGACGAACATTCGCGCCTCCGTGGTGAGCGCGCGATGGTACTACACCACCTCGGCGGGAGCCAAGAGCACCCGACGAATTGTTCGGCTCGCGGGCCGCTCGCGGCCCCAGGCGAGCACCCGCTCATTCTCCTCGGGGGTGAGCTCGCGGCCGCACAGGCGCAGGACGGCCAGGGCCTCGCTGATCGAGTCGGCCGGACCCGTGGCCAGGGCCAGCACCCGCCGCAGGTCGGCCTCGGCATCCACACCACACAAGAGCGCTGCCCCGTGGGCGAGCGCGTTGACCGCGAGGTGGCTGGGAGGCCGTTTCACCCGAGCCGCCTCCAGCGCCCAGCGCAGCCCGAGCTCGCGCTGGTCAGTGCGCCAGGCCAAGCCGGCCTCCAGCGTGAGAGCGAGGCCGTGGGACCACGCGTCGTTCACCAGCCGCGACGCCTCGATCCACTCCGGATCGGGCCGGACGACACGACCCAGGGCGTTCTCGCAGATACGACAGGTGGTCAGCACCTTCGCGAGCCGGCCGCACAGCCGACGCGCGTCGAGCGCCTCGACCAGCGGCGCCGCCGCCGCGAGGGAGTCGGCGGGGCGGAGCCCATCGGAGAGCGACAGCGACAGATTCGCGATGGCTATCGTGCGCTCGAAGAAGTCCGGCGCGCGGTCGAGCGCGGCCTGGAAGATCATCGACGCCTCGTGGAAGCGCATCGCCTGGTAGGCCTCGAGACCCCGCCAGATCGCGACGCGGCACCCGAAGGCCGCGTCGTCGCGAGCGGCCGCAGCCGCCTCGTCGAGCAGCGACTCTACGCGCTCCACCCCGCCGAGAATCGCGTTGCGCACGCGGAGGCTGTAGTAGGCGCGCTGCAGGAACCGATTCGGGATCGGGCCGAGGAGCGCGAGGCGCCCCGCGGACGCGGCGTAGGCCGAGTCGAGGGATTCCAGGTAGGCGCGCAGCAGGTCTTCCGCGTCGGCGTCTCCGCCTCCGGGCAGCGCCTCGATCAGCCCGTGGGCGTGATCCACGGCGGCGCGGGAGCCGTCCGTCAGCGCCGCCGTCACCACGTCGTCGAGAATCTCTCGGCAAAGCTCCGCCTGCCCGGCGAGGCGCGCGGCCGACCAGGCCGCCGTCAAGAGCCCGAGCGCGTGACCGGCTCGCCCGTCGGCCAAGAGGAGCCGCGCCGCGATGGCCGCCTCCTCTGCCGCCTGCCCCACCCGCCCCGCGGCGAGGAGCTGCCGGACGCGGGCGTCGCTGCCACCCGGGAGCACCGACGCGATCGCCGCGTGCATCGCCGAGCGCTCGCTCTCCTCCAGGGCATGGAGCCGCGACGGCGCCAGGCGGGCACGGAGCTTGCCCAGCGCCGACACCTCGATGGCGCCCAGGTTGCGGAGCGCCTCGATCTCCACCTCGAGCTCCCAGCCCGGCAGTCGGGTGGCGCCACCCAGCGACTCGGCGTCGAGTTGTCCGTCGCCGAGCACGATCCAGCCGAGCAACTCCTCGAGTGGGCCGGAGATCGCCGCCGCCAGCTGGACGGTCCACACCGGGGCCGATCCGGCCGCAACCCCGCCTTCAAGCTGCGCGAGCGCGTTGCGGTCTATCCGGACTCGCCCGTCGTCCCAGCGCGCGAGACCGGCGGCTACCCAGGCATCCAGCTCCATCACCAGGCGTCGGGCAAGTCCCGTCGAGCGTCGGACCAGCTCGCGGGCGCTGTCCTCGCGGAGGTGCAGCACCACGTCGGGACCATGGAACAGGTCCCGCAACTCCTCGTTCCCGAGCTCCGCGATTCGGACCGCGTCCGGGGTGTCCAGCACGCGGATGACGCAGGCCTCCGTGCGCACCACCTCCAGTAGTCCCGCGGTCCAGGGATCGAGCCGCGCGGCGTCGTCGGCGAGCAGGACCACTCGGCGGGAAAGTCGAGCCCGCATGGCGCTCTCCCAGGCGCTGCCGCTGCCGTCGCCCGGCGTTTCGTGGATCAAGGTCCTCATCGACTCGAACGGACGACCACCCGGTTGAACGCGGAGGACCTCGATCCCGTCTGCCTCCAATCGCACCCGTAGCTCGCCGAGCAGGCGCGAGCGTCCGCTTCCCGCGGGCCCGGCCACGGCGATGGACCGGCCCGAGCGCGCCGCGGCCAGAAGCGCACGGATCTCCCGCTCCCGGCCGACGAAGGGGATCGCGTGCGGGCGGACGATGGCCTGATCGCTGGCGATCGCCTGGAGCCGCTGCACCACCGAGAGCGTGGTGGCGGGGCGCAAACCCGGGTCGATCGCGAGCAAGGCATCGACCAGGAGGGCCAGCGCGGGCGGCAGGTCGCGAGCGCGGTCGGCAATGCGAGGGACCGGCGGCGTGTTGCGATCGAACATCCGACGAGAACCATCGTGCTCCGCGAACGGCCGCCGCCCGCTGAGCGCCTCGTACATCATCACGCCGAGCGAGAAGAGATCGGCACGCGCATCCACCGCCTCCCCGGCGAGGTGCTCCGGGGCCACGTACTGCGGCGTGCCTGCGACGCCGTCGGGGCCGGTGCCCCCGCCCAGTGCCGCGCCACAGGCGATGCCGAAGTCCACCAGCGTGACCCGCCCCTCGCCGTCGACCAGCACGTTGTCTGGCTTGATGTCGCGGTGAATGATGCCCGCCGCGTGCACCCCCGCGAGCACGCTGCTGAGGGCCAGAGCCCGTGCCGTGACCAGCGGCCACGAGCCGCGTGCCCCATCACCGGGGAAGGGTGAGCCCTCGGCCAGCTCCATCACGATGAAGTAGTCGCCCAGTTCGTCGACACCGGCGTCGAGCAGCCGCGCCACGCCGGGGAGGTCGAGCAGGCGCAGCGCCGTGATCTCTCTCTGTACCGGGGCGCGCTTCGCGGTGTCCGACACCTCCACCAGCTTGATGGCCACCGGTCGCTGCGTGGCGCGATCGAGCGCTCGGAACACCCGGCCGCCGCCGCCCGCTCCGAGCAGGTCGAGGCAAGCGTACCGGCCATCGACCAGCCTCAGCACATCGGTATCCACGCGCGCCGCTAACCGTCGAAGCGTGAGAGCGTCACGACGTCGCCTGTCACCGTCGCGTAACTGCGATGACTGACCCAGTCTCCCGTGTTGACAAAATAGCCTTCAACCCTATGTAAGAGGCGTGGCCCATGCGTGTGACCCATCGCGACGAGCGCCTCGGGACGCGCCGCTGCGAGCGAAAGCTGGACCTCCTCCAGCGACGCGTCGGGCATGCCGTGGGGGTTCCCGGCAAGGCGATGCAGGAACGCCCAGGCCCTTTCAGGTGACATCGCGTCCACCATCAGGCGAAAGGCGGGGCCGCGCAGAATCGCGTGCAGCGCCCGGTAGCCCAGCGAAGTATCGGCCTCGTCGCCGTGTGAAAGGCAGGCGTCGAGCAGCCCCAGGCGCACGCTGACCAGCGCCCCGGGCCGGGATTCGGTCGGTACGGTGGCGCCGCGGGCACCGAAATAGCCGATCGCGTGGAAATCGTGATTTCCAGGCAAGTAGACCAGGTCGAAGTCGAGTAGTGCCCTGGCCACGGGCGCGTACTGCGGAAACGGGGCCTCGCCGTGATGCCACCAGGCCTGGAACGCATCGCCGAGCACACACAGCCGGGTGGACGGGGGTAGCCCGCCGAGAAAACGGAGGAAGTCCGCCTGCGCCGGGTGACCGGGGCCATCGAGGTGCAGGTCGCTGACGAGGACGGCGTCCACCGGGCCGGGCTATCAAGCCCCGCGATGGCCGCGCCCCTCGCCGACCGACTCCGACCTCGCACCCTCGACGAGATCCTGGGCCAGGACCACCTGCTCGCGCCCGGAGCACCCTTCCGCCGTGCCGTGGAAGCCGGCCGACTCCGCTCCGTGCTCCTCTGGGGCCCGCCCGGCTGCGGCAAGACCACGCTCGCCCGCTGCCTCGCCGAGGCAGCCGGCTACCGCATGGTCGCGCTCTCGGCGGTGCTCGCGGGTGTCAAGGAGCTCAAGGAAGTCATCGAGCAGCGACCCGCCATGGAGACGCGAGCGCTGATGCTCTTCGTGGACGAGATTCACCGGTGGAACAAGGCCCAGCAAGACGCGCTCTTGCCTCACGTGGAGTCGGGTGCGCTCACGCTCGTAGGCGCAACCACCGAGAACCCCGCTTTCCAGCTCGTCCCGGCCTTGCGCTCTCGCTGCGAGCTCCTCGTGCTCCGACCGGTGGAACCCGCCGCGGTCCGCGCCCTGCTCGACCGCGCCTGCGCCCACGAGACGATCGTGGCCGAGACCGACGCGCTCGACGCCATCGCGGGCGGTTGCGACGGCGACGCCCGTCGCGCGCTGTCGATGCTCGAGCGCCTGCACGACCGGGGCGAGGTCACGCTGGAGGCACTGCGGTCCCTGGGCAACGCGATCTTCCACGACCGCGACGGCGACGCCCACTACGACGTCGTCTCCGCCTTCATCAAGTCCTTGCGGGGTTCCGATCCCGACGCCGCGCTCTACTGGATGGCACGGATGCTGGAGGGCGGCGAAGACGCGATGTTCGTGGCCCGGCGCATGGTGATCTTCGCCAGTGAAGACGTGGGCAACGCCGAGCCGAGAGGGCTCACGCTCGCGGTGTCGGCCATGGAGGCGGTCGCTCGCATTGGCATGCCGGAGGCGCGGATCATCCTCGGCCAGGCGTGCACCTTCCTCGCCACCGCACCGAAGTCCAATGCCAGCTACAAGGGCATCGACGCCGCCATCGCCGAGGTGCGGCGGAGCGGTGCGCGTCCGGTGCCGGCCCACCTGCGCAACGCGCCGACCGCCCTGGCGAAGTCGCTCGGGCACGGGGAGGGCTACCAGTACCCCCACGACTTTCCGGATCACTTCGTCGAGCAAGACTACCTGCCAGACGGCGTCGACGGCGGGTTCTACCGGCCAACGGGGCTCGGCAACGAGAAGACCATCAACGAGCGGATGGCGTGGTGGAAGCGGAGATCCTCGGAGCGGAAGCCGCGCTGACCTACATCCAGAGGCCCCGGGCCATCCCGGCGGCCACGATGGGGATGACGCACACCAGGGCCACCTCGAGCTGCGAGAGGCGTCGCAAGGTGGGCGCGCGCGACAAGTCGAGGGGTTGCCCCTTCTGGAGGCGAACGCGCCAGACGATGAAGGTATACATCGGCCAGAGCTCGAGCAGGCTGGCCACGCCGTACAGCGACATCTTCACCCAGAACAGGTTGTTCGCCAGGTAGAAGGCAGTTCCTTTCTCCAGTCCGCCGAAGGCACGGGCCAGGCCAGAGGCGATCCAGAGCACCGCCGCGACGCCCCACCAGTTGTCCGCCCGAAGCACCGCCTCCACGTCGACCGGGTGTTTCAACCCACGCTGCCGCGCGAAAATCGCACCCAGCCCCACCCCCAGGGCGAGCACGTGCACGGCGCTGGCAAGGGCAGTGAGGAAGGGCACGCGGCTAGAAGCTGTACTCCACCGAGTATCCGCCCACGTTCACGATCACTGTGCCGCTGCCCCCGTAAGCGTCGATGTAGGCCGCGCGCAGGGGGTCGAGGTCGACCGTCACCACCTCGCTCATCCAGCCGTCGCATGCGTCGGGCTCGTCGCTCCAGTGGGACAGCTCGAGGCTGGCCTGGACCGGCGAGGACTCGGCGAAGGCCTGGTCGGGCCAGCAGGTGGCGAAGAAGTGCTCGGCGCAACCGCCGCCGTAGCTGACGCCGACGAGCAGCGAGTCACCGTCGAGCTCAACGCTGTCGACCGTGGTGGCGAGCCCTGTCCCCGACTCGCAGGCCGGGTAGGCGGTGTAGGCGTCGGGGTAGGCCCAGGTGCACACCTGGTCGACGCAGTCGTAGCCCGTGACCTCGGGGCAGTCGCAGGTCGACTCGGTGCCCAGCTCGCAGCCGGCCGTGCCACCCTCCCCGAGCAAGGCGTAGAACTCGGTGGTATCGGCGTCGGCGCGGGCCACCCAGTTGCGCGTGCAGCCGCAGCTGGTGCCGGTGAGCTCGATGCCGCAGTCGCTGGCTTGCTCGCAGGCGCGAATCTTGTCGGTCTCGGCGGCGAACTCGGCCTCGATGTCGTCGCAGGTGCGATCCGTCGAGGTGTCGGCGGTGTCGGCGGTGTCGGCGCTATCGGCCGTGTCGGCGGGGTGGCCCGTGTCGGCGGAGTCCTTGGGATCGGCGGGACAGGCGGCCAGGAGGAAGAGGATCATGTGCGCTCCGAGAGACTCACGGTAGCTGCAAGTTGCGTGCCGCCGCTAGCGGAGCGTCGGGAGCGTGGAGTAGGGTCCACCTGCGATGCGGCGCCATCTTCACCTCGTAGTGATCTTGGTCGCGGCGGGGGCGAGCGTGGGGACGAGCACGCCCCAGCAGGTCATGGCGGGACCGCACTGGGAGGCCACGGCCACCCTCACCCACGCCGAGGCGCTCGGCGTGGGCGAGACGTGGGCGGCCAAGATCCGTTTCTCCCTACGTCCACCGGAGCGCGGGTTGATGTCAGGGCACGTGACCATCTCGCTGGACGAGATTGACGACATCAACGACTACCACTCGTTGCGGGTGGACAACGCCTCGGGCGAGCAGCTGGGCCTGCTCACCTCGCCGCCGGGTGACGCGGCGAGGCAGTTGACGCTGGACGCCTTCGATGACTGTTCGCTCGGCAGGCCCTGCGAGGCGACCTACCGCGTGGTAATGACGAACGTCCGCGGCGCATCGGCCCCCCGGTTCACAGCCGTCGCCGAGGTGACTCACTCGGGCGGTCGCCGCGTGAATGGCGACGGCCAAACCATCGAGGCGTCGCTCGAGGAGATTGATCCCGCCCCCGTGGACGATGACACCGGTGCCCCGGTGGACAGTGGGAACGCCGACGACACCGGCGGGTCCAGCGACACCGGCGACCCGTCCGACACCGGCGGCCAGTGAGCGACCCCGTCCCGGAGGCGGCCGCCGCTCCCGCGCGCACCTCCCGCGCGAACGACGGCCGGGCGCGAGGGCTCCTCCACCCCGGCGCCCTCGTGGCCATCGCCACCCTGGTGGTGAACGACCACTTCCTGAAGCACCGCGTCCCGGGCCTCTTGACCGGGAAACTGTCCGACTTCGCCGGCCTTGCCTTCTTCCCCCTTTTCCTGCAGGCACTGGCCGAGCTTGCCGGCGCGCGCGTGTCGCGAGCTTGGCTCGCTGGGTGCACGGTCGCGACAGGCCTACTACTCGCCGCCGTGAAGACCCTGCCATGGGCCAACGCCGCCTATGTGTGGCTGGCCGGCTGGCTCCTCGCGCCCTGGGCGTGGGCGCGCGGCGCCAACTGGCCACCCGAGGTCGTGCTGCACCAGGACGCGACCGACCTCTGGGCGTTGGCGGCGCTCTGGCTGCCCTGGGCGTGGGGTCGGGACCGGCGCGGGTAGCGCGACGGGCCTAGCGCGGTGCCACCCAGCCGTCGGGCAGGTCCCGCTCGAAGTACTGCTCCATGTCGTCCTTGAAGGTCGGAGAGTACTCGAGATCGAGGGGATCCTGGCCGGCCCGCACCATCAGGTACCCCTGCCCGGTCACAGGCAGGCGCGATTGCTCGACCCCGCCCCTCCGCACCGCCACGTCCACCACGTCGGGGCCCGCGTACTCGGTGGCCGCGCCAAGCGCGATCCCCGCCTGCTGAGCGTCGTTGGAGTAGTAGGTCCAGTCGTCGCTCGTGCAGTAGTCGTCGGCGTGGACAACCAGGAGGCGCCAGTCGTCGACGGTGACGTCGATGACCAGGGTTTCGCGGGGTGGCGGGCCCGAGAGGTACCGGTGGGCGGCCTCGGTGCCGCCGAGGCCACAGGCGTGGCGGGAGAGGATCACCCTGCGGGCGGGATCACGGTACTCGGGGTGCGCAAGGAAGAAGGAACGCAGCTCCGCGGCGCGGTGGCCATCGTCCTCGTCGCCCGTCGTGCCCGGCATGATCTCCCACACCAGAGCCTCGCCGACCGCTCCGTCCACCCACTCGGAGTCGGCGAGCGGTGCGGCGACCGGCCCAGGCACCGCCAGCGGCCTGGCAGCCGGGCAAGCTAGCTGACTCATCGCCAGGATCATCGCGCCCTTCTCCGCGAGTCAAACCAAGTGGAGCCGAAGATGGGAATTGAACCCACGACCTGCTGATTACGAATCAGCTGCTCTACCCCTGAGCTACTTCGGCGAGCGCCCGGCTTCTATGACCGAGGTTCCACACCGTCAAGAGCCGCGGCCCGCCTACCTGAGCACGAAGTCGGTGAGCGACGCGCTGCCGTCGTCGTCGATCACCGGCGGTTCCACGTGGCGGCGGTACAGTTCCTTGAAGGGCACGTTCCCCGCGGCGAGTCCGTCGAGGTAGGCGATCTCCGCCTCGCCATCGACCGGCGCAAAGAGCCCAGCGCGGCCAACCGGGATGACCTTCCGCTCCATGAGGCCCAGGTGGTACTGCCGCACCCGCGCTGCGGTGGTGTACGTCCACACCGGGTGGTGATTGGCCAGGCGGTTGACCACGGCGCCGCCGCCGTCGATGTCGTCGAGGTGCAAGGCGCGCAGGCCGTCCACGCACTCCGCGACGAGGGTATCGTCGCGACCCGTCCACGCCGGGGTGCCGTCCTCGACCGCCATCTGCACGCTCACCTGGCCGGCAAGCGCGGGGTTGCCCGGGACCAGCCCGTGCCGCACGAGCCGGTAGGCCGCGAGGGGGCCACCGGCGACGTGCGCGACGAAGGGCAGCGCATGCCCCCCCCGCAGCGTGACCTCGAGGGCATGGCGACAGCGCAGTCGCGACACCTCGTTGGCGAGACCGCCTGGGGAGCGCTCACCGAGGAGCTCCACCACGCGACGCGGGGGAAGGTCGACGTACACCTCGCCCTCCACGTCGCCCATGGCGGTCGACACCACGCCGGTATCGAGACCGCGGATCTCCGCCCCCAGGACGACCTCCACCCCCTCGAGGTCGTGAGCGAGACGCGCGGCCGGCCCGGCCTCGTGCGCGTACCAGCGCGTGTCGCGACGGAAGCCGTGGTGAAACCGGGCGACGTTGACCGTCACCTCGTCGGGCTCACCGAAACGACGGCGGCAGTACGGCGCGTACAGCGCCTCGTGCACCGGCTCGCCGAAGTGCTGCACCACCCAGTCGCGGTAGGTACGCGTTTCCTTGCCGCCGCCGAGCAGGCGAGCGAGTTCGACCGCGCCTCGCGCCCGACCCCACGCCGAGAGCGCGGCCGGGAGGGCCGTCCCGTCGAAAAGCGAGGGCAAGACGGCACGCGAGAGCGGCAGCGCGTGCACACAGTCGCAGTCGCGACCGGCCACGAGCCCCGACCCGAGGCCGCGGACCTCGCGCCAGCCTGGCGCCCTCTGGGCGAACTCCTCGATCCCGAGCCCCACGGGGACGGACGGCGCCGTCACGCCGCCCGGATTCGGCCCTTCTTGCACGAGAACCACGCGCCGACCCGCGCGACGCAGCGCGCCCGCCGCCCGCACCGCACCAAGACCACCACCAACTACGACCACGTCTGCCATTCGCGACTCCGCTCCAACACGCCGCGCGATACGGGCGAGGAATGACCGGCCCCGCGGCGACCGCCGACGTAATCATCGAGCGCGAGGGGCGCATCGTTCTCGTTCGCCGCAAGTGGCCCCCGCCGGGGTGGGCGCTACCGGGCGGCTTCGTCGATGCGGGCGAGCGGGTGGGCGAGGCCGCCGTCCGCGAAGCCAAGGAAGAAACCGGGATGAACGTGCGTCTCACGGCGCTGTTACACGTGTACTCCGACCCGGTCCGCGACCCCCGGCGCGCGACGCTGTCAGCGGTATTCCTGGCCGAGAGCGACGACGCCCCCGAAGGTGGCGACGATGCCGCCGAGGCCCATTGGTTCAGCCTGGACGATCTGCCCTCCCCGCTAGCCTTCGACCACGCCCAGATCATCGAGGACTACCGGCGCTTCCGAGCCACCGGCGAACGACCGCCGCCGCTGAGGTGAAGGCTCTGGGCTGGAGGCTGCAGGCTGGAGGCACGTTCCCGAAGAGTCGACCGCCCTGCCTCCCCCTCCCCCGGAGGCACAACGCACACCACCGTGGCCACACGTCGGCTCCGGGAGGCGTGGCAGTTGCCGTATGACCGCCGCTCGCTGCCTACAGCCTAGCCCCGCGAGCCTCCAGCCTCATCGATACACCGCCAGCTGCGTGTCGCCGTAGGTGTACACCTTGTCCAGCAGCAGGGAACCGGCCGTCGCGGGCACCGTGGCACCCGCCCGTGACTCGGCGATCAGCACCTGTCGCGACATCGAACCAACCTGGGCGATCCATGCCGCGATGTCGTCGGCGAAGGGAGGGTCGAGGTACACGATGTCGGCGGCGACGCTGGCCCGCGTGACATCCGAAGCAAGAATATCGAGTGACGCACCAAGCGCGTCGCTGTTACGACGAATCGCGGCAAGAGACCGCGGCGCACGGTCGATCGCCGTCACCGGGCGGGCACCGCGCGACCAGGCTTCGAGGGCCATCAGGCCCGAGCCCGAGAAGCAGTCCAAGAAGGAGAGCCCTTCGAGGTCCTGTCCCAGGATGGAGAAGACCGCGGCGCGCGCGCGCGAAGAAGTGGGCCGCACGCCCTCCGGCACCGGCGCCGGCAGCACACGACCCCGCAAACTCCCACCTGTGACCTTGATCATGGGCTACTTGAACAGCTCCGTCGAGAGCATGCGGCGCCACTGGTCGGCGAGGCGGCTGTCGGCCGGAAGGGCGTCGAAAACCTCGAGCATCGCCTTCCGGCCCGCGTCGGCCTGGTAGGCGCGATCACGCTGGACGACGTGAAAGAACTTGCCAAGCGCGGCGTCCCACTGGCCCGCAGCGGCCAGCGAACGGCCGAGCGCGTAGGTCGTGGCCACCGATTCCTCGTGGTCGAAGTGGGCCTGCGCCTCCGCGAGCGGCAACGCGTCCCGAGCGAAGCGACCGCGCACGTCGTTCTCCCGTTTCCGGGGGTCTTCCGGGACCAGCTTGGCGAGGAATTGCTTCACCTGCGGCTCCGGTTGGGCACCGACGAACTCGGCGACGACCTTGCCATCGACGAAGGCCTTCACCGCCGGGATTCCCCGGATCTCGAAGCGCTGGGAGAGTCCCTGGTTCTCGTCGGTGTTCACCTTCACCAGTTCCCATTGGCCTTGAGCTTGGCCCTCGAGGCGCTCCAGGACCGGTCCCAACGTGCGACACGGACCACACCATGGAGCCCAGAAATCCACGACCACAGGTACACTTTTGGAACGCTCGATGACCTCGGTCTGAAACGTACTCGCACTCACATCGTGGGACACCTAGAACCTCCGGCGCGGCCTGCGCGCGATAGCTCACAGCTAGGCACGAGGCCCTGGATGTACAAGCTCGACGCGACTTCGGCAGCTGAGATCATCGCCGAGGAAGCCGCGCTCGCGACGCTTCGCCAGTACTCTATCGAGAAGGTTCTCGAACAAGTCCCGGATATCGAGCAGATCAGCGACGAGGAAGCCGCTTTCAACGCGTTGATGGAAGCGATGTACCGCTTGCGACCGGTCGGCTACCTCTAGGCGTGGGGCGGCGCCCAGCACCGGTGTGATCTCACACAGCAAACGCCCGGTGGCAGCCGCCGAGGCGACCGGGTAGACGCGCCGCGCTCACCGAGAGGTCAAATGCACGCCCTTGTCGTCCTGTTCACGATCGCCGCCTGTGGTGGCGAGGAAACGAAGCCCGTCGAAGCCGCGAAGCCGCCCGAGGCCCCCAAGGCCGTCGAGCCCGCGCCGCCGCCTCCGGCCCCCGCGCCTGCCGCCGCCGCCGGGCCCTACACCCCGGACGACCTCGCCAAGGCGGCCTACGAGAAAGCCAAGGCCGCTGGCGCCGACAGCCAGGAGAACCCGAAGCAGGGCAAGCCCGAGGCGATCGCGGCCGGCAAGACGGAGTACGAGACCAAGTGCGTGTCCTGCCACGGCGCCAAGGGCGACGGAATGGGCATCGCCGGCGCGGCCCTGCCGCAGAAGCCCGCCCAGTTCGCCTGGAAGGAACGGTGGGACGCCACCTCCATCGGCGTGAAGCACTGGACCATCATGAACGGCATCCAGGGCACGGCGATGGCGCCGCTCGGCCTCACCGACGACCAGGCCTGGGACGCGCTCGCGTACCTCGAGAGCGAGTTCCAGAAGCAGTAGGTAGCTTCCCCGCCGCTGGTCACGAGATGTCGCGGCGATCCCTACCCAGGGCCGCCACGCTGGATTAGGCTGGCGGCCCTCTAGACCCCCCTCCCCCAACTCCACCTGCCGTCCCTGGCTGGAGGAATGATGCGACAGCTCTCCCGGGCCACCGTGGCGCTCGCGCTCAGTGTCAGCGCGGCCGCGGGGCTGGCCGTTTCCAACGGCCTCCTCGGGTGCGCGACCGAAGCCAACGCCGAGGCCACGCAAGACGCGGAAACGTTCACCATCGGGAGCAAGAACCTGCTTCCGCCGGAGTTGTTCGACCGCAACCTCGTGGTCACGGTGGGCGAGCCCCCGGCCGACGCCATCGAGCAGCCGATTGCCTTCACCCACACGCTGCACGTCAAGCAGCTCGGCGTCGATTGCAACTACTGCCACAGCAACGCCCGAAAGGGGCTCCACGCCGGCGTGCCCGCCACGAGCGTTTGCATGGGCTGCCACGCCCTGGTCGACGCGACGGGCCGCCCCGAGCTGGAGAAGCTCAAGGGCTACTGGGAGCGGGGCGAGGTCATCCCATGGAACAAGGTCCACGACCTTCCTGACTACGTCTACTTCTCGCACAAACGTCACATCTCCGGCGGTCTGCAGTGCCAGGAGTGCCACGGCGAGGTGCAGGAGATGACCGTCAACGAACGCGTTGCCAGCCTCAAGATGGGCTGGTGTCTCGACTGCCACGCGCAGCACGAAAGCATCGATGAGAATTACGGCACCAAGGCAGAACTTCGGCGCGCTGAGCTGAAGGACTGCTGGACTTGCCACAAGTAGGAGCCGAGATGGAAGGATTCAACCGTCGCGACTTCCTCCGGGCTGGCGCCGTCGCGTCTACTGCGGCTGCGGCCGCGTGCACGTACGACTACAAGGTGCCCGCCGAGAAGGTCCTCCCCTACGTCGCCAACCCGGAGAACGTGCAGCCTGGCCTAGCCAGCTACTACGCCGGATTGTGCAACGGCTGCGCCACCGCCTGCGGCCTCGTGGCCCGCAACAAGGACGGTCGCGTGGTGCACGTCGAGGGCAACCCCGACCACCCCACCGGTCCCGGCCTCTGCGCCCGAGGGCACTTCGACTTCGTCGCGGCCTACGGCCCCGACCGGATCGAGGGGCCGATGCTCGGCAACGACAAGCTGAGCTGGAACGACGCCAGCGCCAAGCTGCTCGAGGCTTGGAACGGCGCCATTGCCGCGGGTAAGGGCGTGGCGTGGCTCGGCCAGTACCGCACCGGCAGCGTGGCCAGTTTGCTTGGCGCGCTCGCCTCGGCGGGCCTGCGTCGCGTGCACTACGAACCGGTAGGCGTGGAGTCACTCCTCGCCGCCAGCCGCCAGGCCTTCGGGCTCGACGAGCTCCCCGTCTACGAGCTGGCCGACGCACGCACCATCGTCAGCTTCGGCATGGACTTCCTCGGTACCGCCTTCGGCTCGATGGCGATGACCAAGGGCTGGGCCCGCGCCAAGGATCCAGCCGACGGCCACTTCGTGGCCCGCACGGTGGCGATCACGCCGCGCGTGGGACAGAGCGAGTCCCAGGCTGATCACTGGATCGCCGCCCGGCCGGGCAGTGAAGCCAAGGTGGCGTTCGCCCTCGCCAAGCTCGCGGGCGAGGCCAAGGGCTACGCGGGCCCAGCCGCCGGCCTGCTCGCCGGCATCGACGTGGCCGCCGCGGCCAGCGCGAGCGACGTCTCGGAAGACAAGCTCCGCGAGATCGCGGGATGGCTGGCCGGCGCGGAGCCCAGTGTGGTGCTCCCGGGCGGCAACGCCAACGCGGGCGCCGATGCAACCGCGCTCGCGATCGCGACGCTCCTCTGCAACGAGGTCCTCGGCAACGTGGGTCGCACCGTGGTGTTCCGCGGCAGCCGCCCCGGTCAGGTGAGCAGCTACGCCGACGCCAAGGCCCTGCTCGACGACTGCAAGGCCGGGAAGATCGGCCTCCTGCTGATCGACGGCCTCGACCCGGCGCACGGGTTCCCGGCCGACGCCGACGCCGTCGGGGCCCTGGCCGCCGTGGACCGAGTGGTCCAGATCGCCGACAGCGGCAATGACAGCACCAACGACAAGACGCTGATTCTTCCCACGGGCTCGGGCCTCGAGCAGTGGACCGACGCGAACGTGGAGCGTGGTCTCTACGTGCTTGGCCAGCCGGCCATGCTGCCGCTGAAAGACACGCGCGGCCTCGGCGACGTGCTCCTGGGGTTGGCGAAGGCGGTCGTTGTGGCCGTGCCCGCCGACCCGGCCGCCGACCCGGCAATGGCTGTGGCCGCGCCGCTCCATGCGAGCGCCGCGAACTTCGCCGAGTACATCCGGCAGCGCTGGGCCGCCGAGGTGTGGCCACTGGTCCGCGGCTTCGACAGCGAGGCGGTCTGGTGGCACGACGTGCAGGCCAAGGGCGTGGCTCGTTCCGCGGCCCCCGCCTCTGATTCGGGCTGGATCGCCACGAGCCTCCCGGTGGCCGGCGAGGCACCGAGCGGGGGGGGCAAGCACACCCTCGTCGTTTACCCGTCCACGCTGCTTCACGACGGCCGCTGGGCCAACGTGCCGTGGGCGCAGGAACTGCCCGACCCCATCTCCACCTTCTTCTGGGGCACCTGGGTGGAGATCCACCCCGACACCGCCGCCGAGATGGGACTGGGCGAGAAAGACCTCGTCGAGGTGTCCACCGGGATCGGCTCGATCAAGGTCGGCTGGTTCGGCAGCAAGGGTGTCCGCAAGGACGTCGTCGCGGTCATCGCCGGCAACGGCAAGAAGACCGGTCGCTACGCCAAGGGTCGCGGCGCCAACGCGGTGAGCCTGCTCGCGGGTACCACCGACAGCACCTCCGGGGCGTTCGCGTGGCTGTCCACTCAGGCCACGCTGAAACGCGCGGGCGGCGACAGCGGCGTCCACCCGCTCTGCGGCAACCTCGATCAGGCGGGCCGTCACCTCGCGAATAACGTCAACGTCGACGACGCGATCAACAAGCAAGAGGGCGCCGCAGCCTCGATTGTCGCCATGCATCACGTGCCCATCGACGAGCGCGTCGTTGAGAACGGCCCGGTGGACATGTTCCCCGAGCCTCAGCACCCGACGTACCGTTTCTCCATCAACTTCGACCTCAACGCCTGCAATGGCTGCGGGGCCTGCGTGGTGGCCTGCGCCCTCGAGAACAACACGCCGTTCATCGGGCCCGACCAGATGCGCCGGGGCCGGACCATGACCTGGATCCGCATGGACCGGTTCTGGGAAGGCGAGGGCGAAAATCAGGACGTTCGCTACCTGCCGGCCATCTGCCAGCAGTGTTCGCACGCGCCGTGCGAGGGTGTGTGTCCTGTCCTGGCGACGTACCACAACCTCGACGGTCTCAACGCGATGATCTACAACCGCTGCGTGGGCACGCGCTATTGCGCGAACAACTGCCCCTACGCGGCGCGGCGCTTCAACTACCACACGTGGGAGTGGCCGGAGAGCTACCACCTGATGCTCAACCCCGACCTCTCGGCGCGCGAGATGGGCGTCATGGAGAAGTGCACCTTCTGCGCACACCGACTGCGCAACGCGAAGGACAGCTGGCGCGACGTCAAAGAAACGGTCCCGGACAGCGCGCTGCAGAAGATCACGGCCTGCGCCGCGGCTTGCCCGAGCAACGCCATCGTCTTCGGCAACTGGAAGGATTCCGACGGCGCGGTGCGCAAGAAGGGCGAGAGCCCGCGTAGCTACACGCTCCTCGGCGAGCTCAACACCAAGCCCGGTGTTCGCTACGGCGCTCGCGTCAGCTACCACCAGGCCGCCTTCGGCGGCCACGGGGGGGGGCATGGCGGAGGGGCTCACAAAGGCGACGCGGCTCATGGCGACGCCGGTCATGGCGACGCACCCGCCGCAAAGGGCGCCGAACATGGCGGCGCCGCCAACGAAGCCGGGCATGGCGCGGCTGAAGGAGGCCACTAATGTCGAGTGAACTCACCTACTCGCGGGTCAACCGCGACGTCATGCGTCCCCTGTTCGACATGGGGATGCACTGGTATGGCCTGATGGGCCTCGTCACGCTGGGCCTCGCCTGGGGTGGCTACTGCTGGGGTGTCCAGCTCGTGAAGGGCCTCGGCGTGGCTGGCTACCACCCGCCGGTGTTCTGGGGCGTTTACATCACGACGTTCGTGTTCTGGATCGGTATCGGCCACGCCGGCACACTGATCAGCGCGATCCTCTTCCTCACGCGTTCGCGCTGGCGCACCGGTATCTACCGGGCCGCCGAGGCGATGACCATCTTCGCCGTCATGACCGCCGCGTTGTTCCCGGCGATTCACGTCGGGCGCGCTTGGCAGGCCTACTGGCTGTTCCCCTACCCCAACCAGCGGCAGCTGTGGCAGAACTTCAAGTCGCCGCTGATGTGGGACGTGTTCGCGGTGAGCACCTACTTCACGGTGTCGACCGTCTTCTTCTTCATCGGGCTCATCCCCGACATCGCCGCTGTTCGCGACACCACCAAGGGCATCACCCACAAGCTCTACACGGCGATGTCGCTCGGCTGGCGCGGCACTGATCGCCAGTGGCGCCACTACATGGCCGCCTACGGCTTCTTCGCCGCCCTCGCCACGCCGCTGGTGCTCTCGGTGCACAGCGTGGTGTCCTGGGACTTCGCCATGGCCGACACCCCGGGCTGGCACAGCACGCTTTTTCCGCCCTACTTCGTCGCCGGCGCGATCTTCTCGGGCTGCGCGATGGTCATCACGCTGATGTTGCCCCTCGCCAAGCTGTTCAAGCTCGAGGAGTACATCCACGTGTGGCACTTCGAGCATCTCGCCAAGCTCTGCATGTTCACCGGCGGGATCCTCACCTACGCCTACGGCACCGAGTACTTCGTGGCCTGGTACTCCGACAATCCCTACGAGTGGGACGTCTTCGTCGACCGCGTGGTCGGCAAGTACTGGTGGGTCTTCCTCACGATGGCCCTGTGCAACTGCACCATCCCGCTTCTCTGGTGGTTCAAGAAGATCCGCACGTCGATGATCGGCCTCTTCGCCATCAGCATCGTGATCAACATCGGGATGTGGTTCGAGCGGTTCAACATCATCGCCAGCTCGCTCGCCCACAGTTTCGATCCGGGCGCCTGGGTCTACTACACCCCCACCTACATCGAGTGGGGCATCATGATCGGGTCCTTCGCCTGGTTCTTCCTCTGGTTCCTTCTGTTCGTCAAGATCATGCCGAGCGTGGCGATCGCCGAGGTCAAGGAAACCCTGCGTCCGCCCTTGAAGCATGAAGAGGAGCACGCCGCCAAATGACACACGAGCATTCGCACGGTCACGACCAAGCCGCGCCGGTCGACACTGAGCCGCTGAACGAGCCGATCAAGGCGGTGTACAAGCACCTTGACTGCCTGCTCGAGGGCATCACCGGTCTGAAAAAGGCGGGGATCAGCGACTTCACCGTCCTGAGCCCGATTCCCCGCCACGAGATCGAGCAGGAGATCTACCAGGGCGAGCCGAGCCCGGTTCGCTGGTTCACCCTGTTGGGCGGCATCTTCGGTGCCACGGCCATCTTCTCGCTGGCTTCGCTCACCCACGCAAACTGGCCGATGATCATCCCCGGCGGGAAGCCGCTGGTGTCGATCCCACCGTTCCTCGTCGTCACCTTCGAGGGCACGATCCTCTGGGGCTCTTTGATGACGCTGGTGGGCCTCGTGCTCAACTGTCGGCTCCCCGCCTTCGACCTACCCAAGGCGATGCACGACCCGCGGTTCACCAACGACTCTTTCGGCATCGTCCTCGAGCGCACCAGCGGTCGCGACGAGGCCGAGATCAAGCACATCCTCGAGCACTCCGGGGCCATCGAGGTCACCGGCGGCGACGGCAACGGGGGAGCCCACCATGGTTGATCTGAAGAAAGGTGCTCGCCTCGCCCTCCTCGGGCTTGGCGTCGCCGGCGTGGCCTACGCCTCGCCCTGGGACATCGACATGATCGATGGCGTCAACTTCAAGACCTACGAGTGGGCCATGCGACCGCAGCCTGCGGGCGCGGTGTCGCGCCTCTCGCTCGCCGAGCCCAAGGCCCGGGCCCCTGGTTACTACCAAAACGGTGAGGTCGACGCGGTCAACCGCGTGAACCTCGACGCCACCAACGCGCTGGCCAACCCCTACGCAGCCGACCCGAACCTCGTCGCCACCGGCACGCGCCTGTTCAAGGTGAACTGCGCCCCCTGCCACGGGCTCGAGGGCGAGGGCGGTGGCCCGGTAACGGTGAACGACAAGGGCGCCGGCATCAACCGCTTCCTCATGGCGGCACCGGCGGTCGCGGGCCAAGACACCCGAGTCGATACCCTGAGCGACGGCTTCGTGTACGCCACTATCCGCAACGGCGGCGCGGGCAGCGCGGGCGCCTCTGCGGAGCGTCCCGCCTTCGCGGCGGCCATCGGCGCGGGCATGCCGGCCTACGGTCCCCTCCTCACCGACTATGAACGCTGGTCGATCGTCGCGTACATGCGCACGCTCCCCGGCGCGTCCTACACACCGCCGGCCCCACCGGCGGAGACCCTCCCGACGGAGAACCCCTAGATGAGCGCCGTCGATATCCTCGCCGCAACGCGGCGCGTCGTGGGTCACGGCCCCGACGTCGCGGAGACCGTCCGCACCACCCCTCGCGAAGTGCCCGCCGGGGTGAAGACCTTCGGCATGGTGGGCATGGCCATCGGCCTCGCCTCGCTGGGCTACGGACTCTACACCGAGAGCCACCGCACCCTGGGCGCCTTGCTCGTGTGCATCGTGTACTTCATGGCGGTGGCCCAGGGCGGCGTCATGTTCGCGGTGGTGCAGACCATCACGCTCGGCCGCTGGGGACGTCCGTTCAAGCGCATCGCCGAGTCCTTCTGGTTTTTCATGCCGATCAACTACGCGATCTGGATCGTGTTCCTGATCGCCGGCGGCCTCGACCTCTACCCGTGGACCCACGAGGAGATGCCGGCGCACAAGGCGGTCTGGCTGCAGCCTGGGTTCTTCATCGCTCGCCAGGTGGTGATGCTCGGCATCCTCATGGCGCTCGACTTCTTCTTCATCCGCAACAGCCTGCGCGCGGACATGGGCGTGGCGGCGGAAACGCTTGGTAGCCGCGCCCCGGCCTTCTGGGCCAATTTCACTACGGGCTGGCGCGGTCGCGACGCCGAAGTGGAAGACACCTACCAGAAGAACATCCGGCTCGCGCCGGTGATCGTGGTGCTCTACGCCATCTTCTTCAGCCTTTTCGCGGTCGACGCGGTCATGTCGCTGGCACCTCATTGGTACGCCAACATGTTCCCGGGCTGGCAGTTCGTGTCGAGCTTCTGGCTCGCGCTCAACTGGATCTGCATCATCTCGGTGAGCTTCCGCAGCTGGCTCCGCATCGAGCACCTCGCCGCCCCGGCTCGCTACCACGACCTCGGCAAGCTGATGTTCGCGTTGTGCGTCTTCTGGACGTACAACCTCTTCGCGCACATCTTGCCCATCTGGTACGGCAACATGCCCGAGGAAACCTGGTACCTCATCCTGCGCATGTACATGGAACCGTGGTCGGGCCTCGCCAAGGTGGTGGGCGCCATGTGCTTCCTCATCCCCTTCACCGTGCTGCTCAGCCGCGGCATCAAGAAGACCCCAAACGCCCTCATCGCCATCGCCATCGTCATCGCGATCGGCGTGTGGCTCGAGCGCTTCATCCTCATCATGCCTCAGGTGTGGATGCGGGACTCGTTGCCCCTCGGCCCCGTGGAGATCGGTCTCGCCGTCGGCTACGCCGCCGCCTTCGTGACCGTGGTGGCCAACGTACTGGCACGCGTGCCAGCGGTCCCAGTGAGCGACCCCTTCATGAACGCCCACCCCGACGACATCCACGTCCACGCTGTCAGCCACGGCGGCGGGCACGGGCACTAGGGACAGCAGAACGGCGATGACACCAGAGGAGCTGGTCGAGCTCTGCCGACCGGCAGCGTCGCTCATCGCGCGACTGGGGACGGAAGATCCCGCCGCGCTGGAGCGTGCGCTGGCGCGACTCGACGCGGAACAGCTCGTGGCGGCCACGCTGATGGCCGCCGCAGAGGGCTGGCTCACGCCGAAGGAAGCGGGAGGCGTTCGCTTCGGCCGCCTGTCGAAGGCCTGCGAGGAGCTCGGCGGCAACTCGCTCGACGCGGTCGACATGGATGGCCCCGCCTCCGGCCCTCACACCCACCCGCGCGGCGAGGTGGAGCTGTGCATCCCGGTGTCGGGACAGCCCCGTTTCGACGGTCGAGACAGTCGCTGGGTGGTGTACCCGCCCGGCTCGCGTCACGTGCCCACCGTCACCGGCGGCCGGATGCTGATCCTCTACTTCCTGCCCGGCGGCTTGATCACCTGGGGCTAGCCGCCCGGGAGGCTCGGCTCAGCCCACGGGTCTTGGGCCAGGACGCGCTACAGGCTCCGCGCCCGCACGCGTCGTCCTTTCCACTCAGTTGCCCCCCGTAGCTGGGTGATCAGCGAGGCCAACATGGAGGCCATGCCGATGATCGCGCCCAGCGGCTGGAGCATGTAGACCAGCGGCTGTCGCGACAAGCCTGCGCCCGACACCCGGTCGCAGAGTTGCCGGTACACGAGGAATCGTCCCGCGAAGATCGCGGCGAGTTGAGCCACCGCCATCGCGACGATGCCCGGCGTGGCAACGTGGGACGGCCGGAAACCCGCGAACCAGCCCCACCCGCCGTCCGCGGTCACCGGGTCGGCCATGCACGCGAGCACAAACACCGTCCAGGGCCAGAGCTCGGCCTGGAAAACCAGCAGGAGCGCCGCCGAGGTGAGCGTGATCGACAAGCCCTTGCGGTCGGGGTCGACCACCGCCGCGTTCTTCTTGAACCCACGCCAGAGCTGGCCGAGCCCCTGGTACATGTGGGTGGCGGTGAGCTCCGGCCCCACGCGCACCGCATAGCGACCGCCGCGACGCTTGACCTCGCGCACCAGCGCCACGTCTTCCACGATGCGGTCGCGCACGGCCTCGTGGCCCCCAGAGCGCAAGTATGCTTCACGACGGAAGGCCGCAAACTGCCCATTGCCCATCGCGTCGTCGGGCCACCGCGGATCCTCCGCGCGGGCCGGGTCGAAAAGCGACAGCAAAAGCGACCAGAAGAAGGGCTGCACGAGTCGCTCGGCCCAGCTCTCCACCCGCTGGCCGCCGAGCACCACCAGGACATCGGCGCCAAGGTCGTCCATGACCTCGGCCACGCGGCGGCAGGCGCTGGGGACATGCCAGGTGTCGGCATCGACGAAGAGCAGGATATCTCCGGACGCCGCGTCGACCGCCTGTTTCAGCGCCCAGTTCTTGCCGAGCCAGCCCTCGGGCGGGTCAGTCCCCTCGATCACCCGGCACCGGTGTTGCCGCGCGATGCCGCCGGTGCCGTCGCTGGAGCGGTCGTCCACCACGATCACCTCGACCCCGTCGAGGTCCTGGGCGTCGAGCGAGGCGAGCAGCCGCCCGATGACGGCCGCCTCGTCACGCGCGGGGACGCAGACCGAGAGCGAGGCGCGGACCGACTTGGCCGGAGGTCCGGGCTCGATGCGCCAACGCGGCGAGAACAGCACGCGGAGCTTCACGACGGCGAGAAGCCGACCGGCGAGGCCGCCCAGCGCCCAGAGCCACAGGAGCACCGTCATCCGGGCAGGATCTGACCGTTGGCCACGCGGTAGTTGCCCGGTGGCATTTCACGTGGCAGTCGCGACACAGTCCCCTCGGCCACGAGGTTCACGCCATTCGGGACAGCCCGGCCCGGCGCTAGGCTTACCCCCGCGCCAATCTTGACGCCGTGTCCGACGGCGCAGCCGAGGAAGGGGATGCCCACGTCGCAGAGCCCGCCGTCCATCCACACCTTCACGTTTCCACGCAGGTTGAGGTCCTGGAGCGTCGCGAATGTCGATATAAATGTGTCGCGACCGATCACGCTGGCCTGGGCGCCGATGTGCCCGCAACTCGAGCGCTCACCGAGGACCGACATGTTGAACATCGAGTAGTTCGACAGGTGCGCACCCGGACCCACGCTGGAGAGCCGCGCGGTCACGTGGTCCTCCACGATGGCCCCCTTCCCCACGTGACAGGCCTGGAGGTGGCTGAAGGCGCCGATGCTGGCGCCGTCCTCGACGATGCAACCCTCGATCGAGGCGGTGGGGTGAATCTTGCAGCCCTTGCCCACGACCGACAGGTGACGACGCAGCGGGTAGCGCAGCCAGGTCCACAACAGGGCATGCGGCCGGAGCGTGAGCCGCGTCCAGATCTCCACGCCGAGCGCAGCGAGGTGCGCCCGGAGCAGGTGAACCCAGTGACGCACCGTCACCGCCGTGCGCAGGTCGATGGCCCAGTCCACCACCTGCCCCTGGCCGAAGGGACCGGGCAGCGGACCTCGGCCGGTGAGCCCGAGCGGGGGGACCATGACCGGGCGTGTCCCCTCACCCCAGGCGAGCCCGACGCGGCGAGCCGCCTGGGCGCCGGGCGTTCCCGCGTCCACGGGGCCACCGTCGCGGAAGAAGGTCTGCGCCTCCACCTCGATCTCGCCCACCCGTGGAGGTCGCTCGATTGTCGCGAGCTGGGTGCCCGTTGTCGCGACCTTCAACCACGCGGCGAGCGCGCCGGGGGCGATGTCAACGTCGGCATCGAGGTAGAGCGCGTCGGCGTCGCGACCTGGCTCGTCGACCTCGCCCTCCACGCGCAGCCCCACGGCCGCGAGAGCGAGCTCCTGTCGCTCCCCCAGCGGGCGGCCAAGCACGCAGAGCGCCTCGGCGGGCTCCTCCCAGGGCGCGACCAACGCCGGGCGACGGACGCGGAAAGCGCGACGGGGCCGACTCAAGCCGGCCTCGCCGCGACCCAGGCGCCGAGCTCTACCAGCGCGCGTCGCTCGCCACCGTCGTCAGGCGGCACCGGACCGAGCTGCCCGGACCACATGCGCTCGCACTGCCGCGCCGCCCACTCCGTGAGCGGCACCAGCCGAGGCAGGCCGTCGACGCCACGCACCACCAGCGCGGTGGCCGGACCCGGCGCAGGCCCGAAGCCCTGCAACATCGGCACCACGTCGTTTTCGGTTGCCACGAGCTCCACCCCCGGGCCCAGGCGAAGCGGGGTGTCGTCCCGCAGGTCGGGCGCGAGGGCGAGCGAGGCGAGCGGCGCGGGACCAGGGTCGGCGAGGGCCGCCTCCAGGCACGCGAGCTCCGCCAGCGCCGTGCCCGGGGGCAGGCTCTCGGCGAAACGACGCGCGAGCGGGCGCCGCAGGGCACGGTCCATCGCAAAGAAGCGGGCCTGCGCCTCATCGAGCTGGTCTTCTGCCCGCAGCGCCCCGACGGTGGCTGGGAGGGCGCTCTGGATGCCCTGCGCGACCTGCTCGAAGCCGAGCCCGAGGGTGGTCCCGGCGCCGAGCGCGTAGCCAACGGCGCACGCCACCTCTTGCGACGGCAATCCCCGGGGCGCCTCGGCGTAGGCGGAGGCCACGGCGGCCGCGGCTTCCCCGTCCCTCAGTCGCGACACGAGGCCGTCTAGGAAGTCGCGTCCCTTCTTGTTGCGCATGGCCAGGGCGCGACGAACCTGGATGAAACGCCACGCGAGGTCGGCCGCGGCGCGGTCCGCCGGGGGACACAGCGCCACCACCGGCGGCTCGCCCCCGGCAAGGTGCCCCGCGAGCGCCTCGATACCCGCCACCAGCTCGTCGAGATTGCGCCGCCAGCCACTCCCCCAGCCGCGGAAGGCCTCCATCCACCCGGCGAAAGCGACGCCTTGCAGGCGCGCGCCATGGGCGCTCGACCACGCGAGGCCGTCGGAAGCGAGGTCGATGCTGTTCCAGGGCGTCGAGACGACTCGGCCCTCGGCGAGCCCACGCAGCGCCCCGTCGATCTCGCGAGACAAGAAGGCCTTGCCCGCCTCGACCCGCACCTCGGCGTTGGGATCGTCCACCGGGCCTGCCCCCGCGAGCCGCTCGCAAGCGCGACAGAAGGGCTCGGAGAAGGCGTCGACCGCCGCGTGTTCCGGGCAACGAGCGCGCCCCGCGTCGTCGAAGAAGTACCAGAGCGCGACAGGCAGCGCCTCGGCGATCCGTGCCATCGTCGCGATCTGCAGTCGCGACATGCCTGGCCACCAGGCGAAGCCGACGAGCTGGTGACAGAGTTCATGCGCCGTCCACTTCGCGCGTTGCCCCGGGTGCAAGCTGCCGAGGGGCCGGTCGAGGCGAAAGTGGCGGAACTTCGTCTCGGGGAGCACGCCGCCGGTCCAGCCACCCATCTCGCCGAGATCGGGTCGGTCCTCCGGGCCCCAGGGATCGGGGAGCTGGACCTGGTACTCGAAGTGCGCCAGTCCCACGCCCGCCGCCTCGGCCAGCGCGAAGACTCGCGTCCCCGCCTCAGTGGCGGCGGCCTCGCTTCGCAGCGCCTCGTCGAGCCGGGCCTCGATCACGCCCGCGCCATGAAACTCGCCTTGTAGGCCGCCTCGTTGCAGGCGTCGGCATCAGCGACGGTGAGGATCTCCGCGTCGATCAAGAGCTTGTATTCCCGCCGCAAGTTGGTGCGGCAGAGGTAGGTACCGTCGGTGTTGATGCTGAACGGGATCTTCCGGTCTTGCAGGGAGCCGAGGATGTACTTGAACTCCTCCAAGTGACGCACGGCGCGGGTGTGCAGGTTGGAGGTGGGGCAAATCTCCAGCAGGGTGCCCGTGTCGGCCAGGCGACGGAGCGCCTCGTCGGAGTAGGCGGCGCGGATGCCGTGGCCGATGCGGTCGGGCTTGAGGCGCTCGATCACCGCGATCACCCCGTCGGCCCCGCTGGCGGCGGTCTCGCCGGTGTGGATCGTGGTGCCGAGCCCCGCCTCGCGGGCGTGTTGGAAGAGCTTCTCGTAGCGGGCAACCGAGTCGTCGAGCTCGATGGTGTGCGACTCGGGACCGGCCACGTCGATGCCGATGATGCCGCGCTCGCGGTAGCGGATTGCCTTCTCGAGCAGGATCTCGTTGAGGTGCGGGTCGAACTCGCGGGCGAGGCAGAAGATGAGACCCGCCTCCACGCCGTACTCCAGGCAAGCGCGGTCCATGCCGCGGATGGCGGCGTGAATGATGTGATCGAGGTCGCGCTCACCACCGAGGTTGCGCTTCATGGGGTTGAACCGCAGTTCGATCCGGCCGACGAGGCTGCCGCGGTACTCCTTGCCGATGATCTCGTAGACGCTGCGCTCGATGGCCGAGGGCGAGGACTGGATGCGCTCCGTCCACTCGTGCATGATCCGCAGGTAGTCCTCGAGCGACTTGACCTTTTTCGGGTTCACCGTGATGAGTTCTACGAACTCGAAGTAGTCCTTCGTCGGGAGCTTGAAGCCCTGCGAGTGAGCAATGGCCCACATGATGTGGGGGGCGACGCTGGCCCCGACGTGGATGTGGAGGTCGCAAAGGGGACGGGTGAACATGAGCTAGAGACCTCCACGCGAAGGCCAGCGTCGCCCCCGCGCAGGCGGCCGGTCGCGAGACTCGCAGCGACGCGCGCGGCAAGCGCGCGAGGCCGCCGGAGCCCGCCCCCGGAGCCGCGCCGCAAAGGCGCGGCGTGAGGGGGGGGCGACGCTGGCCCCGACGTGGATGTGGAGGTCGCAAAGGGGACGGGTGAACATCGGCCCCGAACTAACCCGCAGCCCCTCAGGAACGGACCGTCCGGCTCGCGCGTTATGAGCCGCGCTTGCCCGGAGACACCATGCTCGTCGTGTTCAGCCTCGCCCTTGCCACCGAGACCGAGGGCACCGTGGGCGACATCACCTACGAGGGCGGCCTCTCGGAAACCGCCGCCAGCTACGTCGCGACGAAGCCGGTGACCGTGAGCCACAGCGGCGGGAACATCTCGGTGCGCTGCATGGACACCGAGAAACTCTCGGCTCGCTTGCCCTACACGGTCTACGGCACCGCCGAGGCCCCCATGGAAGCCTTCGGCAGCGGCATCGGCCTCTCCGTGGGCGGCGACAGCAAGTCTGGGTGGGTCAAGACTCGGGTTCCCTCGAAGACCTCCGGCGTGACGGGGGCTGACGTCCCGCTCACGGTGAACATCCCCAAGGGCACCACCGGGTTGACGGTCACCCAGTCAGGATCGGGCTGGGTGCAGGTGACCGGCTGCTCCGGGGCGCTCAAGATCTCGAGCGGTACCGGCGGTGTCTACGCCGACGGCGCCTACACCAGCGCCGCGATGAACGCCGCTGGAGGCGACGCGAAGCTGGTGCAAGACAGCGGCGTGGTGCTCACCGGCACCACCACCGTGTCGGCGCCCGGGGGCACCGCGCGCGTGGCGCTCGCGTCGGCGCAGGGTGGCAAACTCACGGCGAAGGCCAGCGAGGTGTCGGTCCAGCAGACGGTGATGGGCACCACCAGCGGGACGCTAGTGCAAGGCGACATGGGCCTCGCTGGGCCGTCGATCACGGTGTCGGCGAAGGAGCGCGTCGAGGTTTCGAGCCAGTAGCTGGCGCGGTTCCGTAGACGCTGCCGGCCCCTCACCTCACCAACCCCCGCAACATCGCCCCCACCCGCCGGAGCTTCGCCTGCTCCGCGGCGGCCTCGGCCGATCCCACCAGGTCGAGGGCGGCACAGGTTTCGGCGGCTGAGCCGGCGGCGATGCGAAAGTGGTTGCGACCGGCGTCGCCGCCGCGCGACCGCCCCTCGGCGATGTTGAGCACCACCGAGTCGGCCGCCCGTTGCAGCTGATCGCGCAGGTGCGCCCGCCCGGTGGGGATGCGCATCGCGACACAGGCGCGTGCGACCTCGAGCGCGAGCTTGTAGACATCGAGGTTCTCGTGATCGAACCGGTACTCCATGACTGCCTCCGGAGGACCGCGGGTTGAGCTGAGGAGCGGCCCTCGCCTCTGGCGGGCCGCGACGAGGCCAACCCGCGGTCCGCAGGAGTCCTAGGGAAGCGATCGACACTCGACATCCGAACTCGAACCTCGACTTCCGACACTCGACTTCCGCACTCGATTTCCGAACTCGAACCTCGACTTCCGAGACTCGAACTCGAACTCGAACTCGAACCTCGTCAGTCGAGCGTCGAGCGTCGAGCGTCGATCATCGAGCGTCGATCATCGAGCGTCCCTCTCGTTCAGGTGCCCCGTGTCTGATCCATCGACCACACGCTGTAAACCTTCACCTTCGCCCCACTCCCGGTGATGCGCGCGTGGCACGCGAGGCGCTGCCCCGGCTTGCACTTTTCCTTCAGGAGCTTGGCCTCCGCCTCGGTGGGCTCCGCGAGCCCGCGCCCGTCGATCACGTCGACGCCGCAGGTGCCACAACCACCATCGGGGCAGCCGGTCGCGATGGGCGTTTCTAGTGTCTGCGACGCCATCACCAGCGTGTAGCGGGGCTCGGCGTCCACCTCGTAGGCCTGTCCATCCGGCATCACCAGAGTCACGCGCAGGCGCTCGTCCGAGTCTTGTTTCCCGCCGCGCCCCAGCGCGGACTTGATGCGGTTGCGAATTCCCCAGGGCGTCACTTGGCGTGCTCCTTTTCGATGGCATCGAGGGCAGTGGTGAGAAAGTTGAAGGCGTCGTCGACCGTGTCGCTGTGGTGCATCAGCTCCCGGTCGCTCTCCGAGATCGTTCCCCAGCGGATGAGGGCCTCGATGTTGAGCACCTCGTCCCAGAACTCGCTCCCGAACAACACCATCGGCAGCTTCTTCGTGATCTTCTTCGTCTGGCGTAGCGTGAGGATCTCGGCCATCTCGTCGAGCGTCCCGTAGCCGCCGGGCATGACCACCATCGCCTTGGCCAGGTAGGCGAACCAGTACTTCCGCATGAAGAAGTAGTGGAACTCAAACGCGAGGTCGGGATCGACCCAGCGGTTGACGTTCTCCTCGAACGGGAGCGAGATGCCCAGGCCCACGGTACGCCCGCCAGGGACGTCGGCGGCACCGCGGTTGGCCGCCTCCATGATGCCGGGACCGCCGCCCGTGCACACCAGGTATTTCCGCAACTTCGGGTCGCGACTCATGCTCCACTCGGTGAGGCGCTGAGCCAGCTCGCGGCTGTCCTCGTAGTACCGAGACAGGCGCACCGCCTGCTCCGCCTTCTTGATCGCCGCCGGGTCGCCATCGGCGCGGGCCTCGGCCAGGAGCTGGCCCGCCACGTCGCGAGGCTTCACGCGGGCCGAGCCGAAGATCACGATGGTGTCCCGCACGCCTTCCTTGTGGAAACGCTCTCGGGGCTCCTCGTACTCGCAGAGGATTCGCACGTGCCGACCGGCGGGGCTGTTGAGGAAACCTAGGTTTTTATAGGCCTTCTGAGGCTTTGGCATTGAACTCCCGGCACGCGGACGCAGAAATCGCCTCCTATTGCACCCGTGGCGGTAGCGCCTCCCCGGGCCTGCGGTGTCGGTAGGGCGTGCGACGGTCGCGGTTGCCAATCCCCCCAAGCCTGGAGACGCCATGTTCCGCCACTTTCCCCTCGTTGCCCTCTTCGGCAGCGGCTGCATCATCTACGACGACGTCGAGCGCTGCAAGGACCACGAGTGCGAGGAGGTGGAGGGCGACACCGCCAGCCTCTCCGTGCCCGACCCCAGCTTCTCGATCGACCCCTCCGAGGTCGAGGCCGGGAGCACCTTCATCGCCACGGTGACCGCCGAGAACTTCGACCTGTCGACCGTCGAGTCGGTGGAGATCTTCGGCCCAGCCAGCCTGCTCGCCGAGCAGAATCGTGGTGAGGAGCTCATTCTCACCGTGACCGTCGATGCCACGGCACAGGTCGCCGACGAGGTCGACATCCTGCTTCACGTGGGCGCTGACGTCCTGCTCATCGAGGCGGCGATCACGGTGAACGCCGAGGCCCCCGAGACCGACCCGGACGACGACTGCGAATGAGCGTCAGGGTGTCGATGCCCCCCTCCCCGGCGGCCCAGCGGCCGAGTGGGGAGGCGCGCCCGGCACTGCGCCTCGTGCCGACCCCTCCCGAATCGAGGGGCAACCCGGTACGTAGCAAAGCCCCCCACGTGAACGGCGACCTCGACATCCCCGCGCTCTACCGTCGCTACGGCGACCTCGTGCTGGGTCGCTGCCGAACCATCCTGCGTAACGATGCCGACGCCGCCGACGCGATGCAGGACATCTTCCTGAAACTGCACCGGTTCCGCGACTCCTTTCGCGGCGACGCCTCCCCGTCCACCTTCCTCTACCGCATCACCACCACCACCTGCCTCAACCGCCTGCGCTCCCGGCGCCGCCGCCCCGAGGACCCCGTGGAGGAGCTGCCCCCGCTGCCCTCCACGGAGTCGGTGCTCGACGCGCTCGCCGTGCGCCAGCTGCTCGACGAGCTGGTTGACGGCGCCGACGAGAAGACCGTCGAGTGCCTCGTCTACCACTACGTCGATGGCATGACGCACGACGAGGCCGGCGAGATGGTCGGCCTCTCCGGCGCTGCCGTACGCAAGCGCATCGCGACCTTTCGCGTCGCCCTTCGCGACAACCCGCCTCCCTGGATGGAGGAGACATGAGTCACGTCTCGACCCTGAAACTACACCAGCTGCGTCTCGGCGAGTTGCCCGGCGACGAGGCCGCGCGCTGCCAGGCCCACCTCGATGGCTGCGCGCTCTGCCAGGCGCGGCTTGGCCACCAGGCCGAGGTCCGCCGCGACTTCGAGGCCATGCCCATCCCGCTGGCGATCGCTCGTCCCCGGTGGCAGCGGATGGCCCTCGGCGTCGTCCCGCTGCTCGCGGCCGCGCTCGTGCTCTTTGCGCTCTCGCCCGGCACCCCTCCCAGGAAGGCACCGGTCGACGAGACGCCCGTCACCGAGACACCCGTTCTTGTCGGACCCATCGCCGAACCCGGCCCCGTCGCGACACCTGCGGCCCCCGTCGCCGTCGAGGTGGTCGCGCCGCTCGCCCCGAAGAAGTCGACGACGCGCACCAAGGGCGCGTCGATGCCTCGGCTCGAGGCCTGGGTGGAGGCCGGCCAGAGCGAACGCCCGGTGTATCCCGGGGAATCGCTCGGCGCCGGCGCGCGCGTCCAGTTGCGTTACGACGCGCTCGGCAAGAACTTCGTCACGCTCGCCGGTCGCGACAGTAACGGCGTCGTGGAGGTCTACGCGACCATCGCCGCCACGGCGCGTGGCCTGCAGAGCGCCCCGTTCGCGCTCACGCTCGACGACAGCAAGGGCGAGCAGGCCTTCTTCGCCCTGCTCTCCGACACGCGCCTCGACCCCGAGTCCGTGAAAATGGCGCTGACGAAGAACCCGGTGCGAATGGACGGCGCTATCGTGACGTCGCTGGTGCTACGGAAGGATTGAGCTTGAGCCTACTCCTCGCCTCCCTCGCCTCCGCAGCGGTGCTCCGGCACGCCGTGGTCGTGGGTGCCAACGTGGGCGGGAGTGGGCTCGAGCCCCTGCACTACGCCGAGACCGACGCTCAGCGATTCGCCGATCTGCTCGTGGAGCTGGGCGGCTTCGACCCTGTGTACGTCACGGTGCTCTACGCGCCCTCGGAGGCGGAGCTCAAGGCGGCGCTCCACGCCCACGGCGACACGGCCGGCAACTTCGACGACGACCTTTTCTTGTTCTACTACTCGGGCCATGCCGACGCACGCGGCTTGCGCATCGGCGCAGACATCTATGATTTCGAGAACTTGCGAGGTGACATCCGAGGCATGCAGTCGGAGGTGAAGCTCGGGGTGCTCGATGCCTGCCGCTCGGGGACGATCACTCGGCTCAAGGGGGCCCAGCTCAGCCAGCCCTTCATGGTCGATGACCGCCTGGCCGCCGAGGGCGAAGCCTGGATCACTGCCGCCAGCGCCGACGAGACAGCCCAAGAATCCGACACACTTAGGGGTAGTTTCTTCACGCACTACCTGATCTCAGGATTGCGTGGCGCCGCAGACAAAGACGACGGCGCGGTGACCCTGCACGAGGCCTACGACTACGCCTACGCGCGGGTGGTCGACCACACCGGGGGCACCGACGCGGGCGCTCAGCATCCGAACTACGACTACCGCATCAACGGCACCGGCGCGCTCGCGTTGACGCGGGTGGACAAGGGCCGCGCCAACGTGACGCTTCCCGCCGAGCTTTCCGGGCAGGTGACCGTCATTCGGTTGCCCGACCGCACGCCGGTGGCCGAGGTGGCGAAGGAGAGCGGCGCGCCGGTCACCCTCGCGCTGGCCCCCGGGCACTACAAGGTGCGCGTGATGGCGGGCAAGGAGCTACGCGAGGCCGAGGTGATGCTCGCCGACGGCGCGCGCGTACCGGTGTCGCAACTCGCGCCGATCTCCACGGAAACCGCGAAGGGCAAGGGCGCCGTCTACTTCGACGTGGCCGAGTTCCAGCGCTTCGCGAAGCAGCACCAGAGCGCCTGGGAACAAGCCGTCAACCCGCGCGATCTGCGCCACTCGCCTCTTGTCGCCGGCGGTATCTCGGCGCTGGTGCCCGGCGGCGGGCAGATGTTCAACGGCCACTGGGGCAAGGGCGCGCTCTACCTCGCCAGCACCTTCCTCCTCTTTGGCGGTAGCGTCGGCATCCCCGACGACGCCTTCTTCTCAGGCTCCATCACCGGTCCCGACCCGCTGGCTCTGGGCGCCGCCGCCCTCTACGGGGCCTCCATCGCCGACGCGACTTGGAACGCGAATCGCCTCGAAGAACGCCGTCCTCGTGGAGGTGGCACCTTCAGCACCTACGCCGGCTGGGATCCCACGGTGGGCGGCACCTCGCCCTACATCGCGGGACTATCGGGCGAGTGGCTGGTCCACCCCAACGTGGGCATCGGGGTGGATCGCCTGGGCTGGACCCGCAGCGACGAGTCCGAGGCACGCTGGAACTTCGCCAGCCGCGTGAGCTTCGGCATCAACTGGGAGAAGTTCCGCCCGGCCCTGGCGGTGAGCGCAGGCGGGAGGATCATCGACGAGGGCGCCCCCGGCGGCGAGATCACAACCACCGGGAGCGCTGGCGACGAGGAAGCAAGCCGCGCGGCCCAGAACCGGCTGGTGGGCGTGATCGGCGCCGGGCTCGAGCTCCGCTGGTACGTGACACCTCGCTACTTCGTGGAGGCCGGCTTTCGCACCGAGCTCGAGGATGCCTCGCCGCGCTTCATCGGCGGCGGCGGCATCGGCCTGCACCTGGGAGACTGAGCCTCAGGCCACCCGGAGCACCCAGGCCACGCCCGGGCGCGCCCGCGCCAGCTCTACCGAGAGGCCACATCGGGCCGCCATCGCCCGGGCCACCGGCAGGCCCAGCCCCGTGCCCTCGGCGCGGGTCGTGACGAAGGGCTGGAAGAGCTGAGCCTCCACCTCGGGCGCGAGGCCCGGTCCGTTGTCCTCGATCACGATGAGCTCGTCTTCCACGCGGATCGACAAGGATGCGTCGTCGCGACCGCGCAGCGCGTCGAGCGCGTTCTGGCCGAGGTTGACGATCGCCTGCTGGAGGGCCTGGGGCGAGCCGCGGACGAGCCAGCCGCGGCCGGAGGCGAGATCAAACTGCACGCCGAGACTCTGCGCTCGGTGACGTAGCACCACGGCGGCGCCCTCCGCCGGCGCGCGGGCGTCGAAGAAGACGTCGGTGGCGCCCGGCGCTCGGGAGAGCTCGGCCCACCCATTGACCAGGGCCTCCAAGACGTCGAGCTGTTCCCGCGCGGCCAGGAGGTGTTGCGCGGCGGCGTTCGGATCCTTCTCCGCGAGTTGCACGAAGCCGCGAATGGTGAACAGCGGCTGCCGAAGCTGGTGCACCAGCTCCGCGGCCCGCTGACCGAGCTCGGCGAGGCGCCAGGTGTCGTCCTGCTTCAAGGCGACTCCAACCGGTGGTCGACAGTGACGGTGGACGAGCACGCCGTGCCGATGTTGCCATACGCGTCGATCGGCGAGAGGGTGACGGTGTACTCTCCGCTCGCGACGATGATGCCGCTGTCGGCACGGCCATCCCAGCTCATGTCGGGGTCTGTGCCGGGCGCCCGGTCGCTGCGAATCCTCTGCCCATCGTCGTCGTCGACCTGCAGCCACCACCAGAGCGGCGCGCCGCTGGTCACCGGCGTGATCGTGACGCTGTCCGACTCCTCGCCCACGCCGTCGTCGCCGTCGGGTCGGATGAGGGCAACGTCATAGGCGCAACCGGCCACGAGCGGGAGCGCATCGGCCACGTTGCCGAAGCTGGTGGTGAACGCCGAGGCGCTGCCGGTCCAGTCGCCGGCCAGGCGGTTCCCCGCCTCGTCGCGGAAGCCGGTGCCAAGCGCCACCGAGAACGTGCCAAGGCTGCCATCGAGGGGACTCGCGGGGGTGATCGTCAGGGTCGTTCCGGTCAGCGACTGGGTGGTGCTCTCCGTGCCGGAGGGACCGGTGAGCACCACGTCGGATGTCGCGCTCTCGAGCATGTCCTCGTCGAAGCTCACCGTGATCGCCGTCACTTCCTCGGTCGCCAAGCCCGTGGGGCTCACCGATACCACGTGCGGGCGCGCGCTGTCCTGGGTGACCGTCACCGAGCCGTCGCCGTGCCCACCCCCGCTGAAGGAGCCCACCCGCACGGTGGCCTCGCCCGTGTGCCCGGCAGGGAAGCTCCACGTGAAGCTCCGCTCCCCGCTGCCGTCGAGCGTCACCGCCAGTCCCGCCCCCGTGCTCGTCGCCGTCGTGGCCCCCAGGTCGACCCGCACGTAGAGCATTTGTCCACTCGCGACGTCACCGTTGCAATCCGTGGCGCTCGCGCTCACCGTGGTGCTCCCCGAGGTGGCCACGCTGGCATCGGCCACCGACACGCTCACGGGGCCGGTGGGCTCGCCGTCGTCCTCGCCCACCCAGGCGCGCGCCTCGGCTACGCTGCCGCAGCCGTCGGCCTCCACCACCAGGAGGTGCACGTCACGCGGGCCCGCGCCGCTCCAGGTCCTTGCCACGACAGGATCGATCCCGCGATCACGAACCCCCTCGCTGTCGGCGAAGACGTAGAGCAAGCCCGAACCCGACGAGGCGCTGCCGTCGAGATCGACGGTCACCTCGTCGCTCGAGAGGCAGGCCACGCGCTCGGCATCGCCGTCGATGACGAGGTCGGCCACGGGCCCCCCGGTGCACTCGAGGTCGACGACGTCGACCGGTGACGACGCGCCCGTTCGTCCAGCGCCGTCGACCCCACGAAACACGTCGGCGAGGGCGACATCCGTACAATCGAATGTCGCGATGGCCTCGCCGCTACTCCAGCTGCTGAGCGTGCTCCCGTCGCACGCCCCGGCGTCGTCGGAAAGCGTGACGGTGCCGGTGTAGCTGGTGACCGTGTTGCCGAACGCGTCGATGGCGGCCACCACGACCATCCCGCCCTCGCTCACGACGATCCAGCCGCCGGGGTCGACCTCGAAGGCCGACATCGACCCCGCGCTCACCTCGATGACGGCGCTCTCGCCGAGGGCCACGCCGCCCTGACTTGCGGTGAGCGTGGTGCTTCCCGAACGGGTGACCGTGGCGCTCACCACCGCCTCGCCGGCCGCGTCGAGGTTGGCGATGGCGAGGTCGAGGGTGCCGGTCGTGTCGGCGAGGTCGACCACCGGGTCGGACTGGACCAGGTAGGCGTTGCCGTAGGCGTCGTAGCCAGCGAGCGCGAGGGTGAAGCTCTGCCCAGCGGTGGCGCCCGCCGGCGCCGTGAGCGTGACCTCGGCCAGCGCGCCGTTATCCACGTCGATGGGGTCGGGGGCCGCGCCAAGTAGGCTCATTCGCGGCGCAGCGGCGAGCAGCGAGTCGTCCGACGTCGCGACGGTAATGGTGCACGAGAACGCGTGCGCCCCGTCGCCGAGCGGCCCGGTCCAGTCGCACTCGACGGTGCCGGTGTCGTCGGAGAACTCGATGGGATCGGCGCCGCCGGGCTCGATTTCGATCACGTTCGACCAGGCGTCGGTCACCTCCACGTGGACGGCGAAGGGCGCGCCGGCCACCACCGTCGTGTCGAGGGGTCGCACGGTGAGCACGGCGGGCGCGTCGGGCTGCACCACCACGGGGTCGGAGAAGCCCTCCACGCCGTCGTCGTCGTCGGTGGCGCTCACCACCACCGCCGTGCCGGCGGTGTCGAGGTAGGTGACGCAGAGCGCCTCGCCGTTGTTGAACTCCGGGCAGCTGGTGCGCGCCTGGTCGAGACCCCCGGCGCTGTCGGCCAGCGAGAAGGTGCCGGCGTAGTCGAAGAGTGTGTTCTTGAAGGCGTCGACGGCCGTCACCAGCACCAGGAGGGGCTCGCTCCCGGCCGTCACCTCGCTGGGGGTGGCCAGCACGTCGAAAGCCGCGTGCTCGGCCGGGATCACCTCGAAGGCCTCGCTCTCCACCGACAACGAGGTGTTGAGGGCGTAGAGGTGGTCGACGTCGCAAGCCCGCGTGAGCGTGAGCTCCACCTCGGCGCTGCCCACCACGTCGACCACTTCGCGCAAATCGTCGTTGCAGTCGTCGGTGAGGAGGATCCGAGCGTAGGTATCGGGGAGTTCGTTTCCGTACTGGTCGCGGAGCACCAGCCCCACGGTGAACGGCTCGCCCGCCGCCGTGCGGAAGGGAGAGAAGGGCAGCTCGATCTCGACGTCGGCGAGACCACCGGCATCCCACGACAAGAGCGTGCTCCCGTCGTCGATCCCATCGTCACCGAGTGCGCGCACGGTGAAGGTGACGTCGTCCGGTTCAGTGCTGAAGGCGAGCACCTCGGCCGTCCCGTCGGGGTTGAGCATGCCCTCTAGCCCCACCCCTTCTTCGAGCGCGGTCACGCCTTGGAGCGTGCCGCCGTGAAAGCTCACCCCGCTCGCGCCGCTCGGCGAGGTGGCCACGATCTCGATGGGCATGGCCTCGGCCACGACGTTGTCCTCCGGGTCGCGGAGCGCCAACGAGAGCGTTGCTGACTCGCCGAGGTCGTAGGCCGCGCTTCCGGTGGTCACGACGAGGTGGTCGGCCCGGGTCGACGTGACCCGGAAGGCCTCGGTGAGCATCGCCTCAGCCCCGGTGGGCGTGGTGACGAAAAGGTCGTAGACGCCTGGCTCGATGCCGGCGGGGACCGTCGCCGAGAGGGACTGGTAGTCCGAGAGCTCGATGCCGCGGAGGCGCTGGCGCGGTTCGGCCTCGATCCACGCCTCGAACTCGGTGTCCACCGGGTCGGTGGCCCCAAGGTCGAGCGCGGGAAGCAGGTGCTCGCCCGCGATGCTCACCCGGGTGTCTTCGCCGGTCCATCCCCGGTCAGGCGTGACCGCGAGCAGCTCCGGCACGAGCCCGGAGGGCGAGCAGGCCGCGAGGATCAGGACCGCCAGCATCCTAGTACAGTACCCGGTAGCCAGCGGCGCCGAACAGGCCGCCGGCATTGCCCGACAATGTGACCGCACCCGCTGGGGCGGTGAAGAGCAAGTAGCCAGCCTCGAAATATAGCTCTGCCTGTCCGAGGCGATAGCCGGCCTCGCCGTGGAGGCGGGCGCCCGGCGGCGCGAGTCCAGGACCAGACAACTCGCCACCCTCACCGAAGTCGGCGCTCAGCGCGTAGGGCACCATCACCACGGAGATGCCGGCGCCGAGGTTCCACCGGCTGTCGCGCTGGGCGGCGACGACCCCCACGTCGACCGGGAAGAAGCTGAGCTCGACGGGGACGGACGACTCGCTCACCTCGTCGGTCACGCTGGTGGAGAGCCCGTAGATCCCGGCACCCACGCGCAACGCGAGGCTCGGGAAGGGGAGCCGGTGCTCCACCGCGAGCCAGGCCACCGGGCTCTCGACGGCGCCGAGATTGCTGAGGTAGCCAACCCCTGCCCCGGCCGAGCCCCGGACCGGCCGGGGGACGACGTCGAGGGTGGTGGCCACCGACGTGCCGCCCGCCGTCGCGGTGAGGCGGACCGCTCGCGCGCCCGTGCCCGGTCCCGGGGTGAACGTGGCCACCACCGTGCCGTCCGGGCGCACGGTCGCGACAGACACGGCGCCCTCGCTGGCCTCGATGACCACCGGCTCGTCGGTGACGAGCGCGCCCGCCGCGTCGAGCATGCGCACCCGCACCGTGGCGGTGGCGCCGGGTGCCAGGGCCAGCGTGGCAGGGTCGGCCTCGAGAAAGAGCTGCCGCACTCGCCCGGAGCGGATGGGCAAGGCGAGCCGCGTGGAGAGGTCGGTGGCGCCGGGAGCCGCCGCCGCGAGGCAGTCGCGGGCCGGTGCACCGGGGCCCGCCAGCGCCTCGCCCTCGGCATGGCCGCTCCGAGCGCGCACGCGCTGGCCCGCGCTGTTGGAAAGTTGGACGTGGGAAAAACCACGGGCGTCGGTGGCCTCGGGCGGGGAAAGCGAGGTCTCCGTGCCCTCCGGTCCCACGGCAGACAGGGCGACCTTCACGCCCGCCAGTGGACGGTCGCGCGCGTCGAGCACCCGCGCCACCGCGACGCCCTTTTCGCTCCCGCAAAGTGCCACGCGGTGCGGCGCGCCGTTGCCCGGGGGACGGTCCCACGTGGCCAGGATCTCGTCGCCACCGTGGGGTGCAGCGTCGCGACCGTCGTATTCTGCTCGGATGGCATCGGAGAGGAGCCGCAACTGGAGCTGTCCCCGGGCCGCGCTCAGCTTCACCTCTGCCGGGGACAGGCGCTCTCCCAGCGCGTCGGCAAGAGTCACCTGGACCTCGGCCAGGGGGAAATCGGTCGACAGGACCTCGGGGTAAACCCGCACGCCGATGGCCGTGGGCACGGGCGCGTCCATCGGTACGCGCAGCGTCGTCGACACGTCGCCGATCGCACAGCTCACGCCCACGTCGCTGAGGCCGGGCGCCGGCACCACCGACCACGCCCAGCTCGCGCCATCCATGTCCTCGGCGGCGTGGACGAGCGCGCCGGCGCGGCAGGCGGGGGCCTCCGCCACGGCGTGTCCTCGGCTGTCCCAGGCACCGACGAACAGCCCGCCGCGGCGGGGAATGGCCGCCAATGTGGGTCGCGACACGCTGGGGATGGGGTTGGAGAGGCGCTGGGTGTTGCCGAGGTCGTCGGACACTGCCAGTTCGTAGGCCGTCTCGCCCGGGTAGGCGTCGAAACTCACGGTAGCGGCCCCAGAACTATCAGCGATAAACGGACCATAGTTTCGACCGCTGACCCGAATCTGGAGGCGCGAGCCGGGCTCCGCGGTCACCGTACCGCCGTGCCTCGCGCGCAGGCGGACCGCCGCCCAGGCCGGCGCGAGCCCCGGGAGGCGCTGGTCGAGCACGCCCACCGCCACCACCCGCGCCATGCGCTCCGGCCCCGGGCTCACGCGCACCACGAGCCCCGCAGCCACCCGCTCCACGCCGGTGACGGAGCCTTCCGACACGACGATCTCCACTTCGGACGGCGCCGGCGGGTTCGTGCCGCTGAACAGCACGTCGAAAGGCTGCCCGGCGGGGACCACCAGGCTGTCGGGCTCGGCGATCAGGGTGGGAACGGGCCGAGCGCGCACGCTGATCGGCAGCGCGAGCGTGGCCCGGCCGCCCTCGGTGAGCTCCAGGCGCGCCGGGCCGGGCTCGGCCGGGGCCCGCCAGAGGACCACCGTCTCGCCGCTGGCGTCGCGCGTGGGCGTGCCTGCGAGGCTGCCCGCGCTCACGCGGAAGCTCGCGCCGCCCAGCGCCCCGGCACGCACCCGCAGCTCCGCGATCTCGCCCGGGAAGGGCATCCCCCCTGGCGCGTAGACGACCGGCCAATCGTCGGCCAACGCGAGCTTCGCGGCGAACCAGAACACTCGCGCCGGAGCCTATCCCCTCGCCCACACGCAGATGCCGTCGAACCAGACGGAGCTACGGCTTCTCGGTCCAGACGGTGTCGCCCTTGCGGGCCTGGAGCATCACATCGCCGAAGACGGCGCCCCACACGGCGGCGAGCCAGTTGCCCACGCCCGGGAGCAGCACCACGAAGCAGAGCATGATGCCGCCGCCGCCGATGCACACCAGCGGGAGGAGCACGAAGTTGTACATCATCGAACCGGAGTGCATGGACAAGGCTCCTGCGGCGCCGGCAGGCTAACGCGACGCCGGGGGACGCACCATGCCGGAGTTGCCTGAGGTGGAAACCTGCCGCCGGTCGCTCGACCGGTGGACCCGTGATCGACGCGTGGATCGCATCGAGTTCCTCGACCCGCGCTCCATCCGTGATCGCCGCGGGGACCGACCCTCAGCGGCGAGCGAGCGAGCTGCGGACCGGGTGCGCGAGATCGTCACCGGTCATTCGCCGGTGGCGACTCGCCGACACGGCAAGCGGCTGCTCTGGACCTGGCCGAGGGGCTGCCTGCTTCTCCACCTCGGCATGACCGGCAAGTGGACACGTCTCCCCTCGCCTTTCACCAAGCTACGCCTCCACTTGGACGACGGCAGTGCCATCAACTTCGCCGACCCTCGCCTGCTGGGCGGGGTCGTGCCCTGCACCGCGGCGGCGGGCGCAGCTTGGCTCGTCGAGGGTCTCGGCCCGGACGCCTGGGATGCTCCCCTCCCCCGCTTCACAGGCTCGAGGCCGATCAAGGTGGCCCTGATGGACCAGGCCCGCGTGGCTGGCCTCGGCAACCTACACGCCGCCGAGGCTCTATGGCGGGCCGGGATCGACCCGCGCTGCCCGTCCGGCGATACTACGTCGCGACACGAAGCCCTCGAAGCCGGGGTGCGGGCCCAACTCGGGCTGGCCCTCGACGAGCTCGGCGAGAACGACGAGATCACCTACGTGGAGGAGGCGGGCGCCGCCAACCCTTTCCCGGTGTACCAGCGCCAGGGCGAGGCCTGTCCCCGGTGTGCAGGCGAGATCGCGCGGATGGTGCAGGCGGGGCGCTCCACCTACTGGTGCCCGGGCTGCCAGCGCTGACCACGACATAGGTCGTTCGCCCGATACCGGCTGACCGAAGGCACGAGTATCAACCGGGCATGCTCGTGCTCCTGCTCGCGTGCCAACCTAGCGATGGTCGCGACAGCGCGACGCCGAGTGACTCCGACACGGTCGACACCGCTGGGGACTCGGCCGACAGCGGCTGGGGCGATGGGCTCCCCACCGACTTCGCGCCCTGCGGCGAAGCCGAGGCCCAGGTCGAGTACACGCTGCTCGACACCGACAGCGTGCGCTACGCCGAGCTCGACCAGGTCGTGGAGACCTGGGAGTTACGACTCACTTGCGACGGCGAGGCCTACGAGTACCCCCTCGGCGGCACGCCCACCTTCCGCGTGATCCGACCCGCCGCGCCCGACCCGGCGCTGCCCCGGCCGCTGGCGCTCATGTTCCACCCCGGCACCGTCGACGTCGACACCGAGGCGTACCCGGAGGGCGTGTACGGCGGCGCTTGTGCCGACGACCAGGGCCCGGAGCGGGTGGACCACTACCTGAACATGTCGGTCTTCACGCCCTACTTCGTGCACCGGGGCGGCGTGGTGGCCATCCCCGTCAACAGCTTCTGCGACCTGTGGATGGGTCTTGGCCCGGCCGACGCGGTGGACACCAAGCATGGCGGCGCGATGCTGGCGAAGCTGGTGTCGGACTGGATGGTCCACCTCCAAGACGACGTCACCATCGACGAGTCCCACATCGTGGTCTTCGGCGCCCGCTTCGCGGAGGTCGGCGGGAGCTTCTACACCGCCGCCTTCCCCGAGGTCGACGTCTTCGTGCCGGCCGGGGGGCCAAGCGACATGGTGCGCTACTACGAGGAGGAGGGCTACTGCCAGTGGGAGCCCGAGCGCTGCACCGACACGACGGGCCACATCTGGGGCGGGCCCCCCCACGAAGACGACGGCACCCCGAGCGCCTACTACGACCGCTATCGCGACAGTAGCCCCACCCTGGCGGTGAGCGCCGAGCGCTACGCGCTGCCGATCCTGCACCTCTACAACCGCGAAGATCTCGTGTCGCCGCTGGTGCAACACGATGATCTGGGCCCCGCGCTCGCCGCCAAGCTCGATCCTCTCGGCCTGCGCTGGGCGGAGCACGACTTCAACAACATCGACCTGCCTCACGACGGCGTGCACAACAGCCCCGCCTCGGGCTGGCTCGCCACCTGGTTCATCAACGACCACGACGTCGCGACCGTGGAGGGCGAGGAGCGCGCGGCCATCGGCGAGGTGGGCGTTCCCGGGCGCTCGGCCCTGGGCGACGGGGCTCCGAGCGGCGCGGCCATCCTCGCGGCGGCAGCAGTCGACGGGCCTGGGACGATGTTCCGGGCCAACGCGCCCTTCGCCACCACCGCCGGGCAGGAGGTGCGCGTGGCCTTCCAGCTCAAGACAGGCACCGGCGAGGGCGCCGCGGCCCGGCTGGTGCTCACGGAAGACGGCGTGGAGGTGGCGGGGCTCGACCTCGCGCCCAGCGACCTTGTGAACGCCACCGTGGGCGACGGCATCGCCGGATTCGTGCAGAACTGGGACACGACCACGCTCAGCGCCACCTCCGGCGGGGGGCAGCTCGGCGCGCGCGTGGATGTCTACGGCACGGCCGACGTCGAGCTCGACCTCGTGCTCTTCGGGGCCCGGTGATCGCGCTCCTCGCCAGCTGCGCCCTCGACGGCGCCGGTGCACCCATCGAATGGGACGATCCGCCCGGGCTCGTGGAATCCGAGCCCGTGAGCTGCCCCGACCCGAGTGCTCGCGACGACGCCCCGATGGACCTCGTGGAGCTCCCCGACTGGAACGAGGTCGTCGCGCCGCGAAGCCACGGCGGCGTGGTGGCCGACGACCTCGACGGCGACGGGGAGATCGACCTCTTCACGCCGGACACGCACGGCGGCATCCTGTACATGGGCGATGGCCTCGGCGGCTTCGTGAACGAGAGCGCCGCCCGGCTCCCTTCGACCGGCTCGCCAGCCTGGTCGGCCAGCGCCGCCGACGTGGACGGCGACGGCGACCTCGACCTCTTCGTGGGCGCCAACGCCTACGACGACGAGGGGGTCGCGGGCGCGCAGGCCCTGTGGATGAACGACGGCACCGGCCACTTCCAGACCGGTCCTGCCTTGATCCCCGGGCGGGTGGTGTCGGCACGCGGCGGCGCCTGGGCCGACTTCGACGGCGACCACGTGCTCGACCTCTACGTGGCCACCTACGACGGAGAGGGACCGGTCGACGAACAGAGCCCCGAGGGGCGGCCCCCTGGGCCCGACTTCTTGCTCAAGGGTCTTGGGGCCGGAGACTTCGAGGACCAGAGTTTTCTCCTCGGCAACCCCGAGAGCGGCTACACCTACGTGGGCGCGTGGAGCGACCTCGACGGCGACACCTGGCCCGACCTGTACACCCTCAACGACTTCGGCGACGACGTGGAGCCGAACCAGGTGTTCCGCAACATGGGCCCCGGCGGCGACTTCGGCTTCATCCAGGACGAGGGCAGCGTGCTCGCCACCGCGATGCGAGGCATGGGCCTGGGACAGGGCGACGTCAACGGCGATGGCCACGTCGACCTGCTGGTGTCTGACTACGCCCGCGTGTGGCTCTACCTCTACGACGGCGAGAACGACTACTTCGACGCGGCGAGCGCGCTGGGTCTCCTGCCCGACATCGACGGCGGCCAGGTCGTGGCCTGGGGCGCAACGCTCGCCGACCTCGACAACGACGGGCTCCTCGACGCCTACGTGAACTTCGGGCAGTTGACCGTGGGCGACGTGGAAGGGACGCCTCGGGTGGAGCCCGACGCGCTCTGGCTCGGCCGACGCGCGGGCTGCCCGGGGACGGCCCCGTGCTTCTCCCCCGACGTGGCCCCGGCGTGGGGACTGGACGATCCGAGCTTCCAGCGAGGCGTCGTCACCGTCGACATCAACCACGACGGCTACCTCGACGTCGTCACCCGCGACCTGCATGGGCCCACCAGCGTCCACCTGAGCCGGTGTGGCACGCGGGCATGGCTGGGCGTGCGCGTGGTCGGCGAGGGGGCCAACGTCAATGGCATCGGCGCGCGCGTCCAGATCGAGCTCGACGGGCACCGGCAAGTTCGCTGGATCGAGTCGGGCTCCACCGGCCTCGGCGGCTCATCGCCTTCCGTGGCGCACTTCGGGCTCGGGAAGGCCGAGAAAGTCGAGGTGCTGACAGTCACCTGGCCAGGCGGCGAGTCGCGCACCTGGCACGACCTGAGCGCGCGCCAGCAGGTGACGGTGGCGCTTAGGTAGGCAGTAGGCAGTAGGCGGTAGGCGGTAGGCAGTAGGCGGTAGGCGTTGGCGGCGGTGCGAGCGTCGCGACCGCAGGCACCAAGTTTGAGACCGCCCAGTCCGCCGCCATCGACTTTCTGGCTGCGGCTCGGGGCCTGCAGCCTCGAGCCTAAGGCCTACAGCCTAAGCCCCAGGTTCCCGGTTTCCTTCTCTTTGTCCTTGCTCTTGTCCTTGTCCTGGTCCTTGTCCTTGTCCTTCTTCTTCCCGCCGTCGTCGTCGTCCTTGTCCTTGTTGCCGCCCTTGTTCTTGAAGTTGCCGAAGTACACCGTGGCCTCCGCGCCCAGGGCTCCGTAGAGCGCGGCGTCGGACTTCGCGTCGGTATCGAAGAGGGACACCGCAGTGCCGGTTTCTTCGTCGGCGGCGTCGCCGGTGCGGCTGAACTTCTGCTCGCCCGCCACGTGCAGCGTGGCGAAGATCTGGAGCTCGTAGGCGCGGGTGCGATCGCGGAGGAGCGCCCCGATCTGCGCGCGGAGCGGGAAGTAGGTGACGTCGAGGTAGGCGTCGGGGTTCTTCGCGTCGCTCAGTGCCCCGAAGCGGTCGTGCCCGTAGCCGAGGCCGCCACCCGCGAGAATCTGGAACTTGTCCTCCTTGGTGAGGACAGCTTCGTACTCCAGCGTGATCTCCTGGGCGCCCCAGGTGGAAAAGTTGCCGCCGTACCAGAGTCGCGAGCCGACGCGGGCGCCGCCGCCCAGGTAGTACACCGCGTGGCCGCCGACGCGGAGATCGCCGCTGACGGGAGACACGAGGTTGTTGCCGTCGTCGTCTTGCGCGAGCGGCGGCATGAGCGCCGGGTACTCCACCGGGAAGGCCATCGTGCCAATCAGGGGGCCGACACCCCACCAGTGGTCGTCGCTCGCGGCAAGGGCCATGGTCGATAGGAGGGTGAGAATCATGGAAACACCTGCTTTCCGGTGGTGGAGTCAAATACGGTGATGGCGCCCACGGGACAGGCCTCGGCGCCCTGGAGGATCTCTTCGTCGCTGGCGCCGTCCCGCCCGTGCGGCGCGGCGTGTTCGTCCATCTCGTAGGCCGCGGGCGCCGCCTCCGCGCAGTTCGAAGTCCCGACGCAGACCTTGCGGTCTATGCGGACGGTCAGTCGCGACGGCGCGTTCACTGGGGGTTGCTCCCGGTGCCACCGCCCACCGAGGAGTCGGGCGGCGGCGTGGTGCTCGTGCCCCCCGCTGGCTCGCTCTCACCCCCCCAGGTGGGCGACTTCTGCACCTCCACCCGGATGCCCTCGGTCTTCTTCATCTTGGGGCTCACCTCGATGCGGACACCGATGCCCGGCTGCACCGTGAAGGGTTGCCCCGCAAAGACGTAGTTGCCCTTGGGCAAGAGCCCCGTGTAGGTGCCCTTGTCCTCCACCGTGACCTGCGCTTTCTCGACGGCGATCCGCTGATCGGGATCGAACGGCAATTCTTCGACGGTGAGCTCGACGTTCCGCGGCGGCACCGCCACGAGGTCGACGCTCGAGTAGTTCATGTCGATCGCATAGAGCCAATCGATGACTTCCTTGGTGCTGTCGATGCGCGCGGCCTTCTTGAGCCGCGCGTAGGCGCTGGACATGTCGCCGAGGGCCCGTGCCGCGTAGGCCCCGTGCATCATGTCGTCGTAGGTCAGCTCGATGCCGAGTTTCTCGAGCTCGAGAAACTTCTTCTCCACGCCCGACCACACCTGTCGTTCGGCGAGTTGTTCGATCTCGCCGCTGAGGCGCATGTGCTCGGCCTCGCCCCGGTCCGAGGAGGCCTTGTCGCCCGACGTCTTGTCGGAGCCCGCGTGGGCAGGCAGGGCGAGGAGCACGGCGAGGGCAAGCACCATTCGACCACTCCAGGCGTGTGGGCGGCACAACTATTCCGGCCCGGGCCCCGCGGGGAGGGCCGCAGGCCCAACACAACGCCCCGGTGCCCGCCCTGATTCCCCCTGGGCACCCCCGGGTAGGCTAAGAGCGCGGCGTGATTCGCCCCACCCCGCCTGCCCCCTGGGCCATGGCCTTCGTCGTTCCCCTGCCTCACGGGGTGGTGGCGGGGGTGCATATCCCCGATGCACCCGAGCCTGTCCCCGAGCCGATCCTGACCCGGCTCTTGGAGCCAGAGCGTCGCCATGCGCAGTCGCTTCATGGCTACCGGCAGGTGCAGTTCGCGGGGGGGCGCCTCGCAGCGTCACTCGCTCTTGCCGAGCTCGGCAGCCGGCGGGTCCCGATCCTCAGCGACGAGCACGGCGCGCCCCTCTTCCCGCCGGGCGTACGCGGCTCGGTCTCCCACAAGAACGACCTCGCGGTGGCGCTCGCCGCACGAGGCGAGCTGATGCTCGGTGTCGATCTCGAGGACACCGACCGCGAGCGTCCCGGCGTGGCGGCCCGAGTGCTCACCCCGCGCGAGCTCGAGGCCAATATGGCGCTCCCGGCGGAGCGCCGCTGGGTCGACGCGGTCCTGCGTTTCTCGGTGAAGGAGGCCGTGTACAAAGCCATCCACCCCGCGCTCCGTCGCTACATCGGTTTCGGCGAGGTGGAGGTGTGGCCCGGCAACGATGGCACCGACCGCGTCGCGCCGCTCTCACCCGACGTGGCCGCCTACAGCTTCGAGGCCCGCCACGCCTGGCTCGGGAGCCGGGTGCTGGCGACGGTCAAGGCTCGACGGGCATGATCCACCTGGTGACGGGCGGCGCCCGGGCAGGGAAAAGCAGCTTCGTGCTCGCCCAGGCCGAGGCCGTGGCCGGGACCATTCACTTCGTCGCCACGGCTGAAGCGCACGACGCCGAGATGACGACTCGCATCGTCCGCCATCGTGCCGAGCGGGGTCCGCGCTATCACACTATCGAAGCGCCTCTCTTGCTCCCTCGCGCGCTGGGTGAACTCGGCGAAGGCGGGGCGGTGGTGGTGGACTGCCTTACGATGTGGGTGGCCAACCACCTGCTCCGCGGTGCGAGCGACGAGGAGACTGGGACCCAGGTCAACGCGCTGTGCGAGGCGCTTCGGGCGCTGTCGCGACCCACCTGGGTGGTCACCAACGAGGTGGGCCTCGGCATCGTCCCCGACAACGCCCTCGCGCGCCGCTACCGAGACGACCTAGGGCGGTGCAACCAGCGCGTCGCCTCGATCAGCACGCACGTTAGCCTGCTGGTGGCAGGGATCCCCGTGAGCGTGCGTTGACCCAGATTCGACTGGCGCTGGCCTTTCTCACCCGCCTCCCGGTGCGCGTGCCCGATGCGCCGGTCGCCGAGCACGCCGCCGCCACGCGGTATTACCCGCTGGTCGGCGCGCTCATCGCCGCGCTCGCGGTGGGCGGGCTCTTCGCCGGCTCCTGGACGGTGGGGAACTACGCCGGTTGTATCTTGGCAGTCGCGGTGGTCTTCGCCGTCACGGGGGGGCTCCACCTCGACGGTCTCTCGGATTGCCTCGACGGCATGGCGGTCAACGGCAACCCCGTCAAGCGCCTCGCGGTCATGCACGACTCCCGGGCGGGCGCCGTTGGCGCCGTCGGCGTGGCCCTCTGGGTGATGCTGAAGGTGGCGCTCGTGGCCCGGTGCGTGGAGCAGGGCACGGTGGCGCAGGCCCTCTGGTGCGCGATGGTCGTCGCGCGCGCCCCGCTGGCCTTCGAGCTGCGCGAGGGCGAGCCTGCCACGCCTGGCAAGGGGCTCTTCGCGTGGCTCCACCCCGAGGTGCAGCGCGAGGACTGGGTGATTTCCATGCTTTTTGGACTAGCCTTCCTCGTGCCCGCGATCGCGCCGCTCGGCGACATCGCGCTGCGGTGCGGCCTCGGCGTGGCGCTCGCGCTCGTACTCACGCTGGTGTGGCACCTCGGCTGGTACCGGCGGGTGGGCGGCTTGACCGGCGACGTGGTTGGCGCGGCCGTGGAGATCCGCGAGGTCGCGATGCTAGCCGCCATGGCCACGGCCCTCCCTGCGCTGCCGTGGTAGAAGGGGCACGATGGATCTCGCGACGGCCCCGACGGCAACCCTGTTCAAACAATGGCGCGGCGGCGACGGCGCCTCCGGCCAGGCCATGGCGCAACGTTTCTCCGATTGGTACTACGCCATCACCACCTGCCGGCTGGGCGACGAGATCGGCACCGAGCCGCTCCGCCGCGCCTGCGTGCGATTCCAGCAGGGCATCCTCAGCGTCACCAACGCCACCGAGCTCACGGACTGGGCCCACGGTGTGCTCATGGAAGAGGTGCGCATGGCAGGCGGGCGCATCGCGGGCGGTGACTTTGCCAACCAGCTCACCGGTGGCCGCAGCCCCAGCGAGTTGATCGACCAGGCCTCCGGTGGTCTGAAACCGGCCGACCTCCGGCTCCTCGCCGCCGCTTACGACTCCTCGCTCCCGCTCGATCAGGTGAAGGCCGACGCCGAGTCGATGGGCGGCTACCCCCTGGCCGTGCTCAAGGCCCGGCTGGCGCTGAAGCAGGCCTTGCGTGATCGCGCTCAGGTGAGCTTCTCCGAGGTGCCCGACAGTCCGAACCTCGACCTCGCCCCGCTGCCGCTCTACGAGGCCGGCCGCATGGAGAAGGAAGCCGAGGAAACCGGCTTCGAGAAGTGGATGCTGACCGACATGAAGCTCTGCAAGGACATCGCCGAGTTTGGTGTCTTCGCGCAAGCGCTCCGGGCGGGCGCGCTCCGTGCTCGCGCCGCCGCCAGCTCGGCGAACGGCGCTGGACGCAGCGCCGGGGCCACGCTCGCGCCGCGCCCGGTCGACGTTCCTTCGCTCGCCGACGACGACGCCGGCCCGAGCACTGCCGCGAAGGTGGGCATCCCGCTGGCCCTCTTGGCGGTGGCGTCGCTCGGGCTCTTCGTCGTGGTGGCCGCCGGCCTCCTCTACTTCTTCGTGCTGTGAGCGGCTCCGACGACGCCATCACCGGGCCCCACTGGGGGCTCGACAACCTCGCCCGCTCGGCGCTGGTGCTCGAGCGCGCCCGCCGCCAGCTCGCCGATGGCGACCCCGAGGGCGCCGTGGTCTACGCCGAGGAGCTTCTCGACGACAACCCGTCCGACGTCGACGCGCTCCTGGTGATCGCCGACGCCGCCCCACGCTACGGCCACGGCGAGGTGGGTGTGCTTGCCGCGCGACAGGCGCGAACGCTGGGTCGCGACCCTGGTGTACTCGAGGCGGCGGCGCTGCTCGCCGCCTGCGAGGTCGAGGCGGCGCTGGCGGCCGCAGATCGATTGCTCGACCCCGCCGCCGCGGGCCCGGTGGCCGGTGGCCCGGTGATGGCCGCGCGGGCGTGGGCGATCCGGGCCCAGGCGCTCGAGGTGCTCGGGCGCTTCGCCGAGGCCGACGTGGCCCTCGCACGGGCCCACGCGATTCGACCGGAGAGCTACCCCCGTCCGGCGCGGCTCGACGCCCGCGCCTGGGAAGCGGCGATGCGCGAGGCGCTGTCGATGCTCGACGGCCCCGACCGCGAGATCGTGCGGGGCTGGCGAGTGGAGATTGGTGAGGCGCCGACGCTCGAGGAGCTGCGCTCGGTCCGCCCTCACGCCCCGCCGGCCACGCGTGTGCTCCTGGTGCGCACGCCCGCCGGGCCCGTGCTCCGCGCCTACCGACGCCCCCTCGCGCGCGGCGCCGACGACGCCGAGGAGGTGGCGATGCGCCTCGCCGAGGCGATTCGTTATGAGCTGGAAGTGTTCGTTGGGTAGGCTTTAGGCCTTGGGCTCTGCGCACGGAGGGGTCGCGGCGGACGGTCAGTCAGCGGCGAGGGTGCGGACGATGACGTTCCGGTCACCGCCAGCGCCCACCCGGTCGTCGTCGAAGCGTACGGTGAGCCGGTGGGGACCAGGTTCCAGAGCGCCGAGAGGGACCGTTACCGCGCCGTCCACCGCGCGCTCGATCGACGGGCGGGCGTCGAGGTGCACGGTCACGCGCGGCGCGCCCTCGAAGCTCGATCCCTCCAGGGCGAGCGCGCTGTCGCCGAGTGCGCCCGTCGCGGTGAACTCCAGCACGACCTCGCCGTTTGTCGCCAGCTCTTCATCGAGCTCGATGACACCCGGCACAAGCGGGCCGATCCCGCCCCCGTGCCAGTCCACGGTGGCGCCCTCGACCCGCTCCATCAGCGACATGAAGCCATCCACCTCCCCTGCACGCGGGTGACGCGACAACAAGCGGTAGGCCTCGCCCCCCCGCCCGGCGCTCTCCAGGGCGCGGGCCACGTCGACCGCGTGCCCGGCCGCGCGCTGGGGACGCCAACCGAGCGACAGCGCAGCCGACCACCCGAGCGCGAGCGCCGCCTCGTCGCGATTAGGCACCGCCCGGACGAGGGCCTCGAGTAACGCCGGATCGCCCGGGCAAGCGCTGTCGATCACGAGCGCACACCCGCCGCCCCGGCCGCGCTTTACCAGCCCGTCGTAGAACAGGTGCACGGCGTCGATGTGCTGGGCACGCGCCAGTCGTTCCATCGAGGTCGGTGCAGCCCAGGCCCAGCCGAGTTGACCAGCGACCAGCGTGCCCAGGCAGCCGAGCACCATCGCGAGTGAACGTCCACCGGCGTGCGGCGCGGCTAGCCAGGCCGCCGCCACGGAGCAGGCCGCCGAGACGGGCACGGAAGCGGTCTGGATGGCCGCCGGGAGCGCCAACGACGAGGCAACCTGCTTGAGCCCCAGGATCACCCCCAGGGCGAGAACGACCGCCGCACCCACGCCCCGTCGCGACCGCCAGAGCCCCCAGCCCGCGAGGGCCAGGGCGAGCCACGGGGAGGCCGAGGCGAGCACGGCCAAGCCCACGAGCGTGGCGACGCGATTCAAGGGGGGCGGCGCGAGCACGCCGAGCCCCGCCACCACGAGCACCACGCCCTGGTGCCAGGGCAGCGGCTACTCCCACTCGATGGTTGAAGGCGGTTTGGTGCTCACGTCGTAGACCACGCGATTGATGCCGCGGACCTCGTTGATGATGCGATTGGCGATGCGCGTGAGCACCGACATCGGGATGTCGGCCACGTGGGCGGTCATCCCGTCGGCGGAATGCACCGCGCGAATGGCGCATGCCTCCTCGTAGGTGCGCGCGTCGCCCATGACGCCGACGCTTCGCACCGGGAGGAGCACGGCAAATCCTTGCCACAGGCCGAGGTCGAGCGGTTCGAGCTCGGCCTGGACGATGGCGTCGGCTTCCCGCAGGACACGCAGGCGCTCGGCGGACAGCTCGCCGAGGCAGCGCACCGCGAGGCCTGGTCCCGGGAAGGGCTGGCGCTGGATGCGCGACTCCGAGAGGCCGAGCTCGCGGCCGAGCTGCCGCACCTCGTC
>SXGT01284544.1_pt1 | contig 71724 bp, 77 predicted proteins | sample 3176221 | NCBI WGS metagenome assembly SXGT01 (sample SAMN11356862, study PRJNA531348) | freshwater metagenome | isolation source: freshwater sample F1-120 | place: China: Fuxian Lake, Yuxi | collected 2017-12-25
CTGATCCTGATGGATATTCAGATGCCGGTCCTGGACGGGCTCACCGCGACACGCATGATTCGCAACATGCCGGATTCTGCCAAGTCGAACATCCCGATCATCGCATTGACCGCCCACGCGATGCCGGGTGATAAGGATAAGTGTTTGAAAGCGGGTGCCAATGAATATCTTACCAAACCAATTGACACTTTTGAGCTCATCGACAAACTGGAACAGGTTTACCAGTCTGCTAATGGATGTGCCCAACCTTACCTTCCTCGCGAAAGGACTGCGAAGTTGAATACCTCACCACGAGAACAGGCCGTTATGAGAAGTGGCCACTTCCGTAACGGAAAGCGAGACGAGCCAGTGGATTTTCGCGACGACCGAGTCCTTGAGCGTATGGGGGGCGATCAACAGCTTCTGAATACGATCATTGAGATGCACCTCAAAGAATCACCACAACTGCTTCAAAACGCAGAAGAGGCAATTCAGTCGTCAGATGAAGAGAGCGTGACTCGAAATCTTCATAGCCTCAAAGGACTCGTCTCCAATTTCGATATTGAAGAGTTCATTGCACGCCTACAGAATGCCGAGTCAATGGCAAGGGATGGTCGTTTGAGCGAAGTCAAACATGAGATTCCGGCTCTCACCAACGATCTGGAACTACTCAACAAAACACTACAAAGTTATTTGCTATCGCATACCCCGATCCCACCTACCGTGAAAAATGTTGCTGGCCGCTGATGAACTTGCTGCGACTTTTAAAAGGGAGCATAGACGCATTCGTCTGTGCTCCCTTTTTTACGCATGACGGGTAAGACGGTCATTCGAACAATAGCCACGAATCAGTTCAATTAATTTATCCAACACGATGGGCTTGGAGAGATAATCGGTGCAGCCTGCGCTGATGCACTTTTCACGATCTCCAGTCATCGCACCCGCTGTCAACGCGATGATCGGAATCTGGATGCTTCTTGACCTCAGTTCTTGCGTCGCCGCATAGCCATCCATGACGGGCATCTGCATATCCATCAGGATGATGTCGTATGGCTCGCCCCGCTCATTCGCGGCGACTGCTTCCTCGACGGCGAGATCCCCCCGTTCGACAATCATAACCTTCGTTGAAACGCGTTTGAGCATCTGAGCAAGCATGAACTGAATCGGCTTGCTGTCTTCGGCGACGAGGATACGACAATCAGTCGGCGGCTCGTCATCTCGATCATTCAATTGTGGCAGACGCTCGACAGCCTCGCCTGGCTCGAAGAATGTCACGTCCGCTGGCGTCTTCATTGGTAGCTTCAGTGTGAAGGTACTCCCATTCCCGACCTGACTTTCAGCGTCGATGATTCCTCCCATCAGCCTTGCAAGGCTTTGGCAGATGGTCAGTCCCAGCCCGGTTCCGGATTTGCCTGCTTGTGCAGGGGATTTGATCTGTGTGAAGGCATCGAAAATCCGGCCGAGATGACTGTCTGGAATCCCGACTCCAGTGTCTTCAACGCCGATCGCGATGGTCTCGTAATCGTTCCACAGGATCTGCTGGACCTTGATGTGGATTGTCCCCTGGCTGGTGAACTTCACCGAGTTTCCGACAAGATTGATCAGGATCTGCCGAACCCGCAGAGGATCAATGACGATGCTCGTCGGGAGCCTGGTCAGGTAAGAGACCTTCAGCTCAAGTCCCTTCTCGATCGCCAGTGGCCGCATCAACGATTCGACCGATGAGATGAGTTGAACCAGTGAAAACTCGACTTCATCAATATCGAGCTTGCCTGCTTCGATTTTGGACAAGTCGAGAATGTCGTTCAGAATGTTGAGCAGCAGTTCGCCCTGCTCGCGAATCATCTTCACAACGCCGCTTTGCTCGCCTTCGCGAATGTTCTGATAAAGAGATTCCGCACAGCCGAGAATTGCAGTGAGGGGCGTACGGATTTCATGGCTGACGTGAGCCAGGAACTGGTCTTTGGCACGATTGGCTTCATCGGCGAGGTGGCGTGCTTCTTCGAGAGTGGCTTCGTACTCGATGCGATCGCTGACATCATTCTGAAGGCCGATGTAGTGGGAGACGATCCCATCTTCATCTTCGACGGGCGCGATATGGATATCATTCCAGAACGGCCGACCGTCTTTGCGGTAGTTTAACAGCGTGACGTGGCAGTCCATCTGGTTCTGGATCGCCTCTCGCAGTTGCGCGACGATACTCTGATCGGTGCCCGGTCCCTGGAGGAATCGACAGTTCTTGCCAATCACTTCGTCTTTATGATACCCAGTCAGCATCTCGAAGGCAGGGTTGGCATAGACAATCGGATGCTCAGGACGACGTGCATCAGTGATAAGAACGGAGTTGGTCGCGAAGTCGATCGCGCGCGTGCGGACGCGCAGCATGTCTTCAGTGTAGACCCGCTCGGTAATATCAACGCCGGAGGGAATCAGGTATTCGACATTGCCATCCGCGTCATAAAGAGGGGCAATCATGAAATCGAGAATAACGAGGGCAGCGTTACTCATTTGCGCTTTGACGTCAAAGCGGGCCGATTTCCCATGAGAGGCATCCGCGACGGCGATCTCCAGCTTCTTCTGCAAAGATGGGTCATGTCTCCACCAGTGGCATTCCCATAGCTTTCGTCCCAGGACGTCGCTGAGCTGAAGGCCCGCCGCTTCGAGAGGCGCTCGGTTTGTTTCAAGGACTGTGCCATCCGGGGTTGTCACAGAAACAAACGCGTAAAGGCTGTTGAGAATCCCGCGAACGTGTGCTTCACTCTTCTTGAGTAACTCCTCAGCTTGTTTGTGCTCGCTGATATCAAAATTGATTCCGAACATGCGAACCGGATTGCTAGCCGCGTCTCGCTGGGCGACTCCCTGGCCCGTCATCCAGAAGTATTCTTTGTTCTCGCGTTGGAAGCGGAAGTCGCAGTCGTAGGTCTCTCCCTCTTCAATGGCCTTGGCGACGGAGCTTTCAACCTTCTCGCGGTCTTCCGGATGAATGCGCTCGAAGAACTTATCTGGCGTGATCAAACTATTGGCGGGATACATTTCCAGTAGCGTTTGCTCTTGTTCATCAATGAAAATCTCGCCGGTCTCGAGGTTGTATTCCCAGGTTCCCATCTTCGCTGCCTCCAGTGCAAGCCGAAGACGTTCTTCGTTCTTCTTCAATGCAGCAGCCATCAACTCACGTTCACGGACCTCATTGGCGAGTTTTTTGGAGATGTGTGTAATCTCGTCCGTACGCTGAGCGACTAGTTTTTCGAGCTCGCCGGGGGACCGAAACTTCATCAGCTCGGGCAGAACGTAAAACAGACAGATCGCTGTCGATACAGAAACGATCGCTGTGAACGCTTTGATTGCAGCGGCCAGGCGATAAAGTGGCTCCCAGAAGATCACTGCTTCCATGATATGCGTTACGCCGCATGCGAAAATGAACGCCACGAACAGCACGAGGATATAAGGGAACGGCGTCTCGGGACGTTTTCGCAGATAATACGCCAGCACAAACGGGATCGCGGTATAGGAAAGAAAGATCAGCACATCCGAAAAGATATGGACCCAACCCCAGATCGGCTCTTCACTCCAGCCAATGCCGCATTGCCAGCGGGCTGGAAACCCGTCCGTATCAAACAGCCTCGTAAGCCAACCCATACCCAGAATTTTCCCGGTCTCTTCCTATGAGACAAATCTCGAACGCGCGAGTCATCGCCCTCATCACGTCTTCGCAGAACGTCACTATTCTAACGGGAAAAGCAGAAAGTCTACCAACGAATGTCGTTACATAGAAAAAACCCGCTTTGATGGAAATCAAAGCGGGTTTTTGATGAGTCAAACTCTCGATGGAGAGTCATTGCCCCGTACTGCGGGGCTCACTAGACAGTAGCGCGTCGTCCAAAGATCAGGGACACAATGAACATGATCAGGAAGACAAAGAACAGAATCTTTGCAATTCCCGCAGATGTCCCTGCAACACCCCCGAAACCCAAAGCCGCAGCAATCAAAGCAATCACAAGAAAAGTCAGTGCCCAGCTCAACATGGTAAGCTCCTTTTGAAGAATTAGCCGATCGGGAGTATTGATTCGCTCCCACGCTGGAGACTGTTATGCGAACTCTGTGCCAAAACGCGATGGGGTAATTCAAACAAGCGAATCTGGTCTCACAATCCTCTCATCTACTCCTTATCTATCTAGAGAGGATCGCAATCGCTTGATGTTCTATCAGTCACCGATCCCGAGAACCTAAGAATTGCTCGCTGCGCGAGCAATTGAGTGATCTTGCTCGCTGTCCCCGCGTTCTCATCTGGCGTCGACGCAAATCTCTGTCAAATCACTGTTTGATTGACCTGATTTGTTAAAGAAGTCACCGAAAACCAAGTGTCTGATTGCATGGCATACGAATTGCGTCAGTATGAATGCGTGGTTTACGCCTTCACGAACACGACACTCTATTTGGAGACAGAAATGATTACACGCGAACAACTGCAAGGCCAATGGAACCAAGTCAAAGGTCAGATCCGAGAGAAGTGGGGACAATTCAGTGACGATGATCTCCAGCGGTTCCAGGGGAATGGTGAGCAGCTCGTTGGCATGATCCAAGAGAAAACTGGCGCGACTCGTCAGGAGATCGAGCGTTTCCTCGACTCGACCATGCAAGCCGGTAGCAGCTACATCAGCGCCGCCGCTGAGCGAACCGCACAATACACCGACCAGGCTCGTAAGCAAGTTCAACAGGGTTACGACCAGGCCCGTCAACAAGTTGCACAGGGCTACGATCAGGCACAACAAACCGTTCGAGCCCGTCCAATGGAATCTCTCACCGCTGCATTCGGTGCAGGGATCGTTGCAGGAGTTCTGGTCGGGCTGCTGCTCACGCCTCGTCGCTAATTGCACGCCCCACAAATTATCCAGGGAAGAACACTTTCAGCTATTGAGCTGACAACGAATTAAGGAGCCTTATTATGGTTACGAAATCAGAAAAGCCAAACGGTATTTACGAATCAGCTCGCCAACAAATGAATCAGGCTGAAGAAGCAATGATGAATGCTGGCGAATGTGCGACCGATTATGTTCAGGAGCACCCTGTTTCTACCGTTCTCACTACCTTCGCGATCGGCATGGTCGCTGGAACATGTCTGGTTGCTGCCCTGATGCAGTCAGCAGCACCGAAGCGAACCTGGCGAGACGACGCCTACGATTGGGGCAGCAGCATGACTGACCGAGTGAAGCGATACGTCCCTGACCTGCACCGCAGCTGATCGATCCTCGAATTGCCGTTGTGCTAACTTCAAGATGAACTTCCAGACTCAGGAACGAAAATGACGCAGATCACCGAAGCGGATCTCATTCGTCAGAAAATGCGTCGCATCCGTCATAAGATGGATGACGATGTCGAAGGTCTTGTCCAGAATGCTTCCAAGCTGATGGACTACCATTACTATCTGACGAACTATCCTTGGGCGACGCTCGGCGCCGCAGCGGTCATCGGGTATCTGCTCGTGCCGTCGTCATCGCCGAAGCCGCAGGAGACCAAGCTTCATCTCGATCCTGAGCAGTTGGAACATATCATTGAACGCCAGGGAATCGTCGTCCAGACCAAAAATGCTGCTGAAAAGAAGCAAACGGTTCGCTCGACAATCTTCGGCTGGCTGGCAAGAACGGCTGTCAATGCAGCGCTTGCGTACGGGACGGTCTACGTTGATCAGGCCGTCCATGGTATTGTCGGCTCCAATGCAGAGAAGAGTATCAAGCCATGATTACACACCGATTCTCCGGAGAACCAGGCGATCCTCAAGTCCGGGTCGCCCAACAACGTCAACGACCACAAACGCAACAGTCCTCATCGACTAGTTTCCCGATGAGTGTTCAGGACATGGAAAAATGGGTCAAACAACATCAACTGGTCAGCCTCTCCGTAGCGGTCATCCTGGGGGTGAGCGTCGGATGGATGATCAAGCGAAGATGGTAGACGAAACAAAGGACCCGAAGGCCAAACAAGTCGTGGGCAATGTTCGCCGCAATGCGGTCGAACTCGTTCGCGACGTCGTGAAGCTGTTTGATCTACAGCTGCAGCTGGCTTACGTGGACCTTCAGGACTTCTTCCGTCGTACCCGTTTGACTCTTTTGGCAATCACGATCTGCTCCATTGGACTGGTAGCCTCGACTCCCATCTTTTTGATGAGTCTGGCGCAACTGGTTCAACGGACGTGGAATCTGAGAATGGAAACCGCCCTCTTCATTGTCGGAGGAGCAGCGGCTTTGATGTTTTCATTGATCCTATGGATTGCGGTGAAGCGTTTAACAAAGGCGTCCCGCGTTCTTGGGCGATCAGTCGATGAGATGAGCCAGAATTTAGCCTGGCTGCGAGAGATTCTGTATAAGGACGAAGAAGGGAAGTCGGAAGACTAACCTCCCAGACCCCACACGGATCATTTTAAGTTTGCAACATCCACAAGGAGCATTGATATGCCAACTTCTGAATCAACGTATTACGAAAAGCAGGGCCCGTCGTTCAGTTCAGCCCAACAGAACGAACTTCGCCCCGTCCCCGATCTGGTGACGTACCTCAAAGATTATGCTAAAGCGAATCCTGAGCAGGCGGCCCTATGGATCTTCGGGGCTGGCTTCATTCTCGGATGGAAGCTGAAACCCTGGTAACGGCTCCTTTTGCTGTGCCCTGAAACTGGCTTCAATAACAATCATTCGGTCGGCGATCAGCAAAACCGTCAACGCACGATGCTCAAGATTTCACCTGAGATCTTGAGCATTTTTTGCATCCCCACCAAGTCCATCTCACACATCCTTCTCGTGACATGCGAACTGGAAACGGGTACATTCAGAACCTGAGATCTCGCTCGCATAGGAACATTCATGAACTCTGCTACAAATTCGTCGTCCTCGGTTGGTCCGCGAACGAATGCCGCTGAACTGCTCATGGTCGAGTCCGTTTTAATCGCTGTTACTCGCATCACAACTTATGCTCGAGGTCAGTTGCTGACGAACGCGACCGGCTTTTTCTTCGAGCGCGACGGCAGACTATTCGTGATTACGAACCGCCACGTCGTCATTTCGGAATCAACGGGACACCGCCCTGATCGAATTGACCTCGAACTTCACGTCAACGAAAAGAACATTGCAGAAGTCGCCTCTCAATCCATTCCGCTCTACAACAATGGCCAGCCAGTCTGGCGACAGGCACAGGATACGTCCGGGCTGGTCGATGTCGTCGCGATCGAAATCAATCGTTCCACACTCCCTTCCTCCTTTGTTTTCTATGCCTTCAACATGGAAAACCTGGTGGTCAAGATGGACGTCATAGAAGTGGGAACGCCGCTTCTGATCGTTGGCTTTCCCCTCGGCTTCCACGATACGCTGCATCACCTTCCCGTCGCGCGCCAAGCGATTATCTCATCCGCATTCGGGCTGCGTTTTCAGGGCCTGGGATACTTCCTCACGGATGCCCGTCTTCATCGAGGCACCAGCGGTGCACCGGTCGTCACACGTTCGACACGTCAATCCGGACGCAACCAGCTTCCCTTCCTGTTGCTGGGCGTTCACTCCGCGCGACTGGATGCAGTCTATGATCTCAATCAGGATGAACGCCTCGCGCTGAACGTCGCCTGGTATTCAGACGTCTTGAGTGTCCTGACAGATCCCAACGCCCTCACGGCCCCCATGCCAGATGCACCAAAGACAGACTCTTCCGGCACTCCAGCAGGAAAGCAACCAGCTGCCAAGGGGCAACCCCAAAAGCCAGCCGAACCGATGGCCACCCAGCCAGTTCCTTAAGCCAGAATGTCGTGCACGACTTTGGCGGGCTTCACACCCGTCAGTTTCTGGTTGAGCCCCTGGTAGTAGTACGACAGCTTGCTGTGATCCATGCCGAGCATGTGAAGCAGGGTCGCATGGAAATCACGTAGCGGAACCGGGTTGGAAGCCGCCGTATAGCCCAGGTCATCCAGCTCTCCGTACGAATACCCGGGCTTCACGCCACCGCCGGCCATCCACAAGGTAAACGCAGCCGGGTTGTGATCACGGCCGACGAGAGGCATTTTCGTCCCACCCCGATTCTCTCGCATGGGCGTACGACCAAACTCGCCACTCCAGACGACGAGCGTGTCTTTGAGCATGTCACGCTGCTTCAGATCAGTCAGCAAAGCGGAAATCGGCTGGTCAATGTCTTGACACTTGTTGCTGAACCCGCCATTGATCGCTTCATCTTTGTCCGCGCCGTGCGAGTCCCAGCCCCAGTCGAAGAGTTGAATGTAACGCACACCCGACTCGACCAGACGACGGGCCAACAAGCAATTGTTCGCGAAGGATTCTGCGCCTGGTTTGGACCCGTACAGTTGATGAATTGCTTCAGGCTCTGTCGAGATATCCACAACTTCCGGCATGGCCGCCTGCATGCGATAGGCCATCTCGTACTGCGAAATTCTCGTCAGCGTTTCCGGGTCCTGGAATGTCTCATACGACTCCTGATTCAAAGACGCCAGCGCATCGAGCATGTCACGTCGAACTTCGCGCGAAACATTGTCCGGGTTCGACATATTCAAGATCGCGTCACCTTTTGAGCGACACTGCACACCCTGATAAACGGATGGAAGAAACCCAGATCCCCAGAGGGCGTTCCCAGCCCGCGGCGATCGTCCTCCAGACAGCAGCACGATAAACCCAGGCAGATTCTCATTGGCATTCCCCAGACCCCACGTCGTCCAGGCACCAATGGAAGGGTACCCCATGCGGGCTTGTCCCGTGTGAACCATCAACTCAGCAGGCCCGTGATTGAACTGATCCGTTTCCATCGTGCGGATGAAACACAGATCATCAACGTGCTTGGCCAAATGAGGAAGTCGATCAGACATCCAGGCTCCGCACTGACCATGCTGTTTGAACGGAAACTGCGGACCGAGAAGCTGAGGCGTGCCTTGAATGAACGCAAACCGTCGCCCCTCCAGATACTTCTGCGGACAGTCCTTACCATCATACTTGACGAGTTCGGGACGATATTCAAACAGATCCAACTGACTGGGGGCACCGACCATGTGCAGATAAATGACCGACTTCACCCGTGCAGAATGCGTGATGGCCGAAACTGCGTTTTCAGACGCGAGGACGCGGTCGCCCATTGTCTGCGAAGCCAGCCACGCCGCTCCCAGTCCAGTCGTGCAGTCACGCAGGAAATGTCGACGGGTAGTCAGCTCGATCTGTTGTCGGGCCAGTTCTTGAGGAATCGTCAGACGGTTCATCGTAGTCATTTACCTCGTCATGATTTCATCAAGATTGAGTAGAATCGTGGCGATGGATGTCAACGCCAGCTGAGCATTCGACTTCTCGCGGATCCGCTCGTAGGTTGCTTTAAGCGTCGCGACTTCTTCCGGCTTTGGATCACGTCCAGTGACGTTGACGAACCCAAAATGGATTTGCTCTTCAATGTGGTCGTTGCTGGACGTCATCCGCGCCGCGAGTGCCTGCGAACATTCATTGAACGACTCACTGTTGAGAGTCATCAAAGACTGCAACGGCGTGTTGGATCGCAAACGACGAGGAGCGCAGAACTCTCGCGTCGGTGCATCAAAGGCTGCAAAGAGCGGATACTGGATACTGCGTTTGACGTACGTATAAATCGATCGTCGGTAACGCTGCGGATCTCCTGGTGGAGGAGTTTCCCACTTATCGCTAGCCTTGAATGGAGTCCAGACCCCAGCCGCCAGCGGTGGATAACACGGCGGTCCATGAACGTCTCGATTTAACAACCCACTGGCCGCAAGTGCCTGATCGCGCACCATCTCGGCAGACAGCGTCTGTCGTGGACCACGGGCGAAAAGAACGTTGGCCGCATCATCCAGATCAGTTCGCATCTTGGAACTCTGACGATACGTCGATGAGAGAATCAGCTCACGAATCAACGCCTTGTGTGACCACTGTAGATCTGTTTGAAAACGAACCGCGAGGTCATCAAGCAGATCAGGATGTGATGGCAGTTCGCCAGACGATCCAAAGTCTTCTTCTGTCGCGACCAAACCATGCCCAAACAACTGGGCCCAGACACGATTGACGGCGACGCGAGCCGTCAGCGGATTCTCTGGACTCGCGATCCACTTCGCCAGATCCAGCCGACTGGCTTTCCCATCGACCTGCATCGGCGGCAGTGATTCGGGAACCCCCGGTTGCACTTCCTCCCCTTTGGTCAGAAACGATCCGCGAATGAAGAGATGTGATGGGCGAGCGAACTCGTTCTGACGTTCTGCCAGGACTGGTACTGTTGTCGATTTCAGTTTGTTTTGTTGTGCTGTGAGATCCTTGATCTCCTTTTCCAGCGCCGTGAACTCACCAGCTTTCCCAACATCCAGAACCTGTGGATCATCCGTCACCGCAAGATGCCCACGTCGACTCACCAGAGCAAACGAGGCGAGAATCCAGATCCGATGCTTCAACTTGACGGTGATTGTCGAGCCTGCGGGAATTTCGGTCACATCTTTCAGGACGAATGCGGCCTGTCTAGGCTGATTGATCCGAGAGTATGCCGAGAAACCAGCAGCGTTGTCATTCAGGCTGTCGTTTGGATTGTGAATCGGGAACGGTTCATCGGCGATCACACGGGCGATATCGAGTTTAAGAGGTGCGTCATCCTCCGGCGTATTCAGGTAAGCTTCCATCTGCGAAAGGACGAATCCCCATTCCGAATCGGAAACCGCCTTCACCGGGTCCAGCGGGAGAACCGTTAAACGAACCGCCGTCAGCGACGTCATGTCAACGGGAAGCTTGGAGGTCAGCGTGATATCGGTATCACGAACCAGTGTCCCCGACGTGTAAAACTCATCGTGATCTTCTTTGCGATCAATGTTGATTTGTGTCGCGGTTGAGGAAGCAACTTCATCCAGTCGCAAACTTTTCCACGCAGGATTCGTGACGGACGTTGCAAACTGCTTGTTCCAGAGTTCCTGCTTTTTGGATGTCAGTTTTTTCCAGAGTTCTGTCGCCTGCTCATGGTCCGCAGGATTCACGGGCACCTTCAAAGTCGGCCAGTCTTCATTCAAATCCATATCGACCGTGTTGTTGAAAAACGCAGTGAACTGGTAGAACTCTTCATGTTTGATCGGATCATAGGGATGCGAATGGCATTGGACGCAGCCAAACGTGATCCCCTGCCACGCCTGCCACGTCGTGCTGACGCGATCGAGCACCGCCGCGATACGAAACTCTTCATCGTCGGTCCCGCCTTCTTCGTTGGATTGGGTCAACCGGTGAACAGCGGTCGCGATCTGATCATCAATCGTCGCATCGGGCAGAAGATCTCCTGCGATCTGTTTCATCGTGAACTGGTCATACGGCATGTCTTGATTGAACGCATCGATCACCCAGTCGCGGTACTTCCAGATCGAGCGATACCCATCCAGCCCGAGTCCCATCGAGTCCGCATACCGGACCTGATCCAGCCAGACCGACGCCCAGCGCTCCCCAAAGTGAGGAGACGACAGTAACGCATCAACAGCATGTTCACGGGCAACGGTCGGATTTTGTACGTACTCTTTAATGAACGTCTCGCGCAGTTCGGTCGTCGCGGGCAGTCCCGTAATGTCCATCGCAGCACGTCGCAGCCAGCGCAGAGGAATCTCATCGGCGGCAGGTTGTACGCCAGCGGTCTCAATCTTCGACAGAATGAAAGCATCAACCGGCTGACATGGCCACGCAGCATTTTTCACAGGGGGAAGTTCGGCTCGCTCTGGTTTTTCAAAGGCCCAGGGGGCTTTCCAATTCGCGCCTTGCTTGATCCAGCGTTTGAGAAGTTCGACTTCCTTTTCAGACAGACGAGGGCCATGCTCAGCCGGCGGCATCCGCTCATCATCACCTGCGAGCACCCGTTCCAGCAGGTAGGACGAGTCCGGATCACCCGGTTCAATCACCTGCATCGCTTTTTCTGCATAGACGAACGACAGATCTCCTGCCTGCTTGACACCTCCATGACAGGCGGTGCAGTGTCGGGTCAGCAGCGGGCGAATCTCTTCGTTAAACCGGACTTTCGTCTCTACCGGCATATTTTCTTCGGCGTTCGCAGAGAGCATGCAAGCCATCACAGCGAGCGATGCAAAGGATCTCAGTAATGTCTGTCGAAGCCATTTGCTCATGATGCCATTGTCTCCACCAGTCGCAGCGGATGCCAACGTGTTTTCTGCTCACAAAAGTATTCTCTCGATGATTTTACTCTTCTCGACGCCAGTGAGCTTAAAATCTAAGCCCTGAGTTCGAAATGTGAACCGTTCATGATCAATTCCCAGCAGATGCATAGCCGTCGCGTGCAAATCGTTCACGTGAACCGGATCCTCGGAAACATTGTAACTGAAATCATCCGTCTTGCCGTAAGTCATGCCGGGCTTCACTCCGCCACCGGCCAGCCAGACCGTAAAGCAGCGAGGATGGTGATCCCGCCCCGAAGATGCTGCTTCCCAGGACTCCCCTTGTGAATAAACAGTACGACCAAACTCACCTCCCCAGATCACCAGCGTGTCCTCTAACAGGCCTCGCTGTTTGAGATCGGTGAGGAGAGCTGCGGAGGCCTGATCGGTGTCGTCGCAACGGGCCTTGCACCAGCTGGAGAGATTCGAGTGTGAATCCCAGTCAGGATGGAAGAGCTGAATGAATCGGACGCCACGTTCTGCCAGACGTCTGGCGAGAATGCAATTGGACGCGTAACTCCCTGCGCGACGAGAATCCTCGCCATACAAAGCAAACGTCGATTCAGGTTCGTTCGACAAATCCGCCAGCTCGGGAACGCTCGTTTGCATCCGAAACGCCATCTCATACTGCTGAATGCGAGTCGCGATCTCGGGATCATGCGCTTGTTCGAATTTCAGTTCATTCGCCTGCGCGACAGCATCAAGCATACTGCGTCGCAGTTCACGCGGGAGCCCATTCGGGTCGCGGAGATAAAGGACCGGATCCTTAGAGTTTCGCAGCTTGACCCCCTGATACTTGCCGGGCAGGAACCCATTCCCCCAATAGTGGTCATACAACGGCTGATCACTGCCGCGCTTCATCTTCGAAATCAAAACGACATAGTCCGGCAGATTCTTACACTCCGAACCAAGCCCATAACTGACCCAGCAGCCAAAGCTCGGACGTCCGGGAAGTTGATGCCCTGTCAGAAACTTCGTCATCGCGGGGGCGTGATTGATCTGGTCGGTCACCATCGATTTGATGAAACAGATCTCATCGGAGACTTTGGCGATATTCGGCAGCCACTCGCTGACTGTTGCCCCCGACTGGCCGTGCTGGGAAAACTTCGGCACAGCGGGTTTGACCGGCAGACTCTTTTGCCCCTTGGTCATGCCCGTCAGTCGTTGCCCCCCGCGGACGGACTCCGGCAGATCGGTCCCCGCGAGTTTTTCCAGCAGCGGCTTATGGTCATAAAGATCAATCTGCGACGGCCCGCCAGACTGCGTCAGAAAAATCACCCGCTTGGCTTTGGCGGCGAAGTGCGGCAGGCCCGGTAAACCGAATCCATCATCTGTTGACGGGCGCAAGGAGTCCGACCCCAATGTCGTTCGCGTCTGACTTCCACTCAGTAACCCAGCCACCGCCATCCCGCCGAGGTTGAGCCCCGACTGCTGGAGAAACAGACGACGTGATAACTGCATGTCGAAATCATTCATGAGTGATCGCCTCATCCAGGGACAACATCGAGCTGGCAACGACCATCCAGGAAGCAATGCCAGGAGCCGCGTCCTGTGAAAGAGCAGGGCGTTGACCGATCGAAGTGAATGCGACTGCTTCATCTGCATGCTGGCGGTAATACTCCGACGTCTCTTGCTGCAGTGAGCTGAAAATGCCCTGCTCGTCTGCTGACAACTGCCGTTGAAGCAGGGCGCGAGCCAGCGTCTCCAGTTCCTTACTCTCGGAAGCAACCGCCGTCTCAGCTAACACGCGTGATGCTTCCAGGTACGTCACATCATTCCACAACGTCAGCGCCTGCAGCGGCGTATTGGTCAACTTGGGCGCGACTTCACAGACACGACGCTCCGCATTATCAAACAAAAACGTCGGCGATGACGACCGTCTCCAGAAAGCATACAGCGAGCGTCGATACTGCGACGGCCCCAGGTTCGGCTTGTAATCAAAACGCCCCATCGTGATCTCCGCCCACACTCCATCCGGCTGCCACGGTTTCACCGGAGGACCGCCAATCGTGCTATTGAGCAGGCCAGACGCTTTCAGAGCCGCATCCCGGAGCATCCAGGCTGGCAGTCGATAACGATTCGCCCGCGCCAGCAGACGATTCTCAGGATCGCTCGCGAGCAGCGCCCCACTCAGATCGCTGGATTGCTGATAGGTCCTGCTCAGCACCATCAGCTTAATGAGATACTTGACGTCCCAGTTATGCTCCATGAATTCGATGGCCAGCCAGTCGAGCAACTCAGGATGCGTCGGCTGTTCTCCCTGAAGCCCAAAGTCACCCGGAGTTCGCACGAGCCCTTGACCGAACACAAGCTGCCACAGGTGATTGACGATCACGCGTGACGTCAACGGGTTCTCTCGCGAAACGATCCAGTTCGCCAGATCCAGGCGTGTCGGCCGATCATTGGTTGGCCACTCCAGAAACTGATCCAGTAAAGCGGGATGAACGACTTCTCCCTTGGCATCCCAGACGCCGCGTTCGAGCAAATAACTTGTCCTCGGCTGCGACTTCTCAGACAGCACCATGACGCTCTGCTCACGTCGCGACTTTTCAGTCTCCTTGAGCTGCTGAGTGGCTCGCTCCAGTCGATCCTTCGACGCCTGATACCCTTCATGGTCAATCAAATACTGTTCGAGCAATCGTTCCCTGAGCTGCGGGTCAAGTTGGGATAAACTCCACGCTGTCGGGGCGCCATCGGCATCCGCCACCTCCGCCCGAGCCGCGTTGACGAACTCTTCAAACGGCGATGGAGACAGCGATTCGACTGGTAACCCCGCCTGATCCGTCACGAGCAGACGAAAACGACCAATATTTCCATCCCCCGGCGTCGAACGATGCATCAGTGTCAACGTCAGACGCTCATCGTCAGCCAGTATCAGCGGCTCGGTCAATCGGATCACGACAGACATCTTCGACATGTCTTTCGCCCCAATTGATGACCAGCCATTCCGCGGATCATCATTGAGGAGATTCTGGACACTGTTATAGCCGGTCTCCGTTTTTCCTCGCTCGGCTTCGTAATCTGCGAACGCATCATTCATCTCGATCTCACGAACCTGAGACGAACCGACTCGCGCCACCGACAGTTTGACATTCGAAAGAATGAACTCTCCAGACTTGCCTCGCGACCATCTGCTATCGGTATGAGATGGATCAGTCAGAACTTCCAGTCGAACGCCCGTCAGTCGTTTGACATCGGCTGGCAGCGTGAACGTCAAGCGATAATCTTCATGATGCGGATGCACGCCAGTCGTCTGCACGATGCCATCCGGCGAGATCTCAAACTGCGTCCCATGCAACGAACTCAGCTCTGGTCGTTCTATGGGCTTCCACGTCTCAAACGACGCTGGCAACGTCTTGACGACATCCGTCAGCCAGCCATCAAACTCGCGCACAGCCAGCTCGCGGGCTGCTTCCCGTTCCTTCTGACACGCTTCTTTGAAATCCTTCGCCTGTTCATAAACGGACTCCGCCAACGGCGAGCGATATTTCAGATAGGGCTTCGCGCTCATCCCCGCCCGGCCATCTTCATCAATACTGTCGAAGAACGCCGCCAGCTCGTAGTAATCGCGATGCTCAATCGGATCGAACTTGTGTGAGTGACACTGTGTGCAGCCCAGCGTTAAGCCGAGGAAGACGGTCCCTGTCGTATTGACACGATCGATGACATAATCAATGCGAGACTCTTCCGGATCGCGTCCCCCTTCGCCGTTGGTCATGTGATTGCGATGAAAGCAGGTCGCCAGTCGCTGCTCATCAGTGGCATTCTCCAGAAGGTCACCTGCGAACTGCTCGACAATGAACCTGTCAAACGGCTTATTCTCATGGAACGACTGAACCACCCAGTCCCGCCAAGGCCAGTTCTCTCGCTCGGCATCAATCTGGAATCCATCAGTGTCCGAATAACGAGCCGCATCCAGCCACCACATCGCCATCCGCTCACCAAACTGAGGGCTCGCGAGGAGGCGATCAACCAGCTTTTCATAGGCATTCTCAGATCGATCCGCCATCGCTGCATCGAACACTTCGACCGATGGCGGCATTCCAGTCAGATCGAAATACAACCGTCGCACAAGCGTCCCTCGATCAGCCATTAGCGATGGCTGAAGCATTGCCTGCGCTAAACGCTTCTGTACGAACGCGTCAATCGGATGTGCGTTCGACACAGGGACATCTGGACGCGTAGGCTTTTCAAATGACCAGTGTCGTCCCCATTGTGCTCCTTCTTCGATCCACTGTCTGAGAATTGCAATCTCGCGTTCAGACAGTGGCTTTCGATGGGAGGACGCGGGCGGCATGCGGAGATCGTCATCATGACTGACAATGCGGGCCAGTAGTTCGCTCTCATCCGGCTTGCCGGGGTTGATCGCGATTGTCCCATCGCGATCCTTCACCGCTTCCTCGCGCAGATCCAGACGCAGACCAGCTTCGCGCGTCATCGGATCCGGACCATGACAGTGAAAACAGCGATCCGATAGTAGCGGTAGGACATCCCGACTAAAGCGTATCTCCTCACCGCCGAGAGCAGTCGACGATGTCATTGCTCCTGCCAGTATCAGGCAGAGAATCAGACAGCAGGTTTTGAGGTCAGGGATCATGGCCACACCAACATGCCGAATGGCGAAGGATCACCAGGAAGGCGGCATTCAGCAGGGGACGTCAGACGGTTAGAAGACGAGGTCTTCTTCGAGTGGCGATTCCGACAAATCGCGGTGGGGCCTCAAGAACTCGCGAACACCCGTTACTATACCATCCCACTGCATCAAATCAAGCAGTACCAATATTTCACAAAGCTCTCTGTGATCAGGCGTAACAGCTACGAGTTGGATGTGTGCCACGGCTGTGTCAGCCGTGCAGTGTTCATTCAAAGTGGACGTTCGTTGCGCGAAGACACGGCTGACACAGCCGTGGCACACAGGGAATAGAGTCGATTGGCTGGTGAACCGTTGCAACGAGAAAAAGCGGCCACGCCCTCCCGATTATTCTGTAGTCAGTTCCTGCTTCACTGTCACCTCACCGTCAACCATCTGCACAATGAACTTGTCATTCTCGGCTGGAGAGACGGTCTTCTTCGGATCATTGTCAGCCACAAAGGCAAACGTGACTTTCGGGCTTCGGCAGTATTTGTGGGACCGCACGATTTTGGGCAGCAGTGTGAACGTCTGCTCGCCGACCGAATAAGTCACTTCTGACGTGGTCTCGTTCTTGACCTGAAACTCTCTCATTGCCGACAGCGGTCGCCCGAACAGATGAACGGCATAATAGACACCCGTCGTCGCGTTCCGTGCGACACCGATGCCCGTTTCGGTCACGTCTGCATCGAGCAGGTTCTCGCGATGGCCAGGCGATTTCTTCCAGCCGTCCATCAGCGTCTCAGACAGACTTTTCACGCTGTAAGCCTGCGTGCTGTAGGTAAAGGCGATGTTCTCTAGCGCCAGGCACGGCATGTAGCCCGCTTCTTTAGCGCGATCCAGGAAGTTCCGCCCGTCAGCTTCGTGGCCATACTTGCTATTGTCAGCCATGTACTGGGCAAATTTCTGAGCCGCTGTTTTCAGCGATTCACTGATCACCAGTTTCGACTTCTTTTCAGACGCTCGGAACTTGTTGGTCAGACTCAGAATCTGCTCGGCTGTCTCATTCAGATCGGGAGTGGCGGTCGGTTTTTCCACGGGCTTCAGCGACTTCAGGAACGCCTGATGCGGATCCTCTGGTTTTTGTTCCTGCGCGATCACAACACCTGTGCACAGCATTGCCAGGATCATCGTGTACACGAAAACAACACTCCTGCTTCGAACTGACTTCGACACAACGTACCCTCCTGATTGATCACTCTCCAAGGACATGTTTCAACGCTGACTTCAAATCAGGATACTCGTAGCGGTAACCCGTGTCTTTCAATTTTTGCGGTTCCATGCGCGTACTCGCCAAAAGCAACGCCTCCGCCATTTCTCCAAACATCATCTTCAACGCGAACGCTGGAGCGGGCACCATCGTTGGTCTCGAAAGAACCTGTCCCAAAGCTTGAGTAAACTCGCGATTGGTCGGCGCCTCGGGTGAAGAGAAATTGACAGGCCCCGAGTACGCCTCATTCTGAATCAAGTCATGAATCGCGTAGATCACATCATCCAGAACGATCCAACTCCAGAACTGCTTCCCACTGCCAACGACGCCACCTGCACCGAGTTTGAACGGCGTCAGCATCTTGGCGAGCGCACCACCTGCTGCAGAGAGGATGATTCCAAAGCGTGGATGGACGATGCGAATCCCTTTCTCTTTGGCAGCCCGTGTTGCATTCTCCCAGTCAATGCACGTCTCGGGCAGAAAGCCGTTGCCTGCAGACGAATTCTCAGACAGAACTTCATCGCCACGATCCCCATAGAACCCAGATGCAGAGGCGCTGACGAGGACCTTGGGCGGATTCGCCAACTTCGCCAGCGTTTCCGACAATAGGGTCGTACTTTCGACCCGGCTGGCCCGAATCTTCTCTTTGACCTCGTTCGTCCAGCGTCCTGCTGCGATGTTCTCTCCCGCTAAATGGACGATGGCATCAAAGCCTTCCAGCTGAGAGGAATCGAGCTGGCGTTGTCGAATGTCCCAGAGAATCTCGTGATACAGACGCAGCTTCGATGGAGAGCGAGTCAGAACAGACACCTCATGACCACCCGTCGACAGAAACGCACACAACTGGCTTCCGACCAACCCTGACGCTCCCGTCACCAGGATTTTCAGACGCGGTCGCTCAGCATACTGGGCGTGTCGAACAAGGTCAGCTTTGAGAATCTGATGGCGATACTTGAACATTGCCTCAAGCTTGCTTGTGACAAAGCCTTCCCCGAAGACCTCGCCGAGCTTCCCCATCGGCAACTCGTAATTGATATCGTCAATCAGGCGAGACTGTTGATCGCCAAGTCGTTCAAAACGATGACTATGAAACCATGACGCAAATGGCCCTTTGACCTGTCTGTCTTGGAACTGGACGTTCTGAATATAGCCTTCATGCCTGGCGTGCAGATCTTGCTGCACAATCGCCTTCACCTTTGCGATGAGCGTATCCCCATCGCGGATGGTCCCTGTCTTGTCGATGACTTCGACCGGTTCCCAGGGGGGCGTCAAACGTTGAAACGCCCCGGTTCGTTCATGCCATGCAAATGCTGTCTCGACAGACACAGGCAGGTCGACCTGCTTCAGGAAATGATGCATCTGCGACATGAGGAGCGATCTTTCGTCAAAGTGGATCAACGACCATACGAGTCATTATTGACGTCACGCCACCACCGACCAGCGCAAACATCGCTGGTCCCAATTACCGCAACTGCTTTTTAGGCATCATCGCCTGACGGATTTCCTTCGACATCGTTTCTTTCTTCATCTTCTCACGCTTGTCGTGCAGTTTACGACCGCGGGCGATCGCCAGCTGAACTTTCACCAGGCCACGCTTGAAATACATGGTCAGCGGGACGAGGGTCTGGCCGCGCTCTTTGGCAGAGTCAGCGAACTTCTTGAGTTCACGCCGATGCAGCAGCAGTTTGCGAACCCGTCGGGGAGGGTGTTTGTAAACACTTGCCTGTTTGAGTTCACCAATGTGGCAGCCCAGCAGCCAGAGTTCGTTGTCCCGCATCGACGCAAACGCTTCTTCGATCGACACCTGACCTTCGCGAATACTCTTCACTTCCGTCCCGTGAAGCATGATCCCACATTCGATCTCGTGGAGGATTTCGTACTCGTGACGCGCGCGACGATTCTGGCAGATCAATTCGATCGGCGGCTCCTTCTCCTTCGGGGAGGCAACAGCTTTGGCAGGTTTTCCACTCATGATCTTCATCTTTAATGTCTGGAAACGGGACGATTACGACGCCTGTAACGATTGCGGGGATCAAAAGGGTCTTACCCCGACGACGCGTCAGATCATCCGTTTGACGATGTCATTCTACAACATAGTCTTCATTCCGAGTACTCTCAATTTGTACGCCACCTGTTGTGCGGAATTCGATCATGATCCAGACCGATAAGAAACTCTCGCTGACCGAATTCCTGGAGGAGATCAAACAGCAGAAAAACCGCACCGACGATTCGGTTTCGAAAATCGATCTCCAGGCGTTTTTGAGTACGCAGGAACCGTCAACGTCTGTCCTGAATCGTCCCGCCGTCGCGGCGACTCCCCTGGCAACCAAATCGCTGGTTGAATCCTCAAAGGCAAAAATCCCGCCCAGACCTGTTTCTGCTCCCTCGGCCTCGGATAAGCCGGTTGCACTCAAACGAGACTCACATCTTTCGGAATTGTTCGACCGCGTCAACATGCTTCTTGGTGATCGCGTCAATGTCGATGCTCCATTCATCCCCAAGTGTCCAGAGACCCTGCGGGAAACCGGTCTGGTCGATGATGATATCGAACGCATCATCATGAAGTTTCTGGGCTCCTCTGGTTCTGCTTCGGGACGGGAGATCTCGATGCAGCTCCGGCTCCCCTATAAACTCATCCAGCCGATGCTCCAGCAGTTCAAGTATGACCAACTCGTGTCCCTCAAGGGGTCTGCGGAGATGGGCGACTATATTTACCAGATTACAGACGCTGGCCGTGAACGGGCTCGACGTTATTCCGCCGAATGTACGTACTTCGGATCTGCTCCCGTTCCTCTGCGCGATTACCTGCATGCCATGGAACGCCAGTCGATCGCCAAACAGCAGGTGACCGAAGACCACCTCCGCGATGCCTTCAAAGACCTTCTGATCGCTCCCGACCTGCTTGACCGACTGGGGCCCGCGATCAATTCCGGACGAGGGATGTTCCTGTTCGGCGAGCCCGGTAACGGCAAGACGTCGATCGCAGAACGGATCACCCGCTGTTTTGGCTCATCGATCTGGATTCCTCGAACTCTCGGCATCGATGGGGACATCGTTCGTCTCTATGACCCGGGAATCCACGAACCGGTTCAGGTGGATAATACGGATGGCCTGTTTGACCTCTCTGGCGTCGACCAGCGATGGATTCTCGTTCAACGCCCGACCGTCATCGCAGGAGGCGAACTGACCATGAATGAACTGGAAGTTGTCCAGAACCTCCAGACGAAAATCTGCGAAGCGCCACTCCAGCTCAAATCAAACTGCGGCACCCTCGTCATCGACGACTTCGGGCGCCAGCGCATGCCGGTCGAAGAACTTCTCAACCGCTGGATCGTCCCGCTCGAAAAACGCTACGACTTCCTGAACCTGCCGAGCGGCAAGAAGATCCAGGTTCCCTTCGATCAACTGATCGTCTTCTCGACAAACCTCGAACCCAAAGACCTCGTCGATGGGGCGTTCCTGCGACGGATCCCCTATAAGATCGAAGTCCCCGACCCAACGCGCGACCAGTTTACGAAACTCTTCGAGATCATGTCTCCCAAACTCGGCTTCGAGTTCGACCGGGAAGCCGTCGATTATCTGATCGAGAAGCACTACCTGGCGATCAACCGCCCTTTCCGTGCCTGCCAGCCACGCGACCTGTTACTGCAGGTCCGCAACTTCTGCATTTACAAACAACTTCCCAAAAAGATCTCTCCAGCCGGGTTTGACTTTGCCGTCAGTAATTACTTCTCCGTCATGTGATCTCTGTGACGAACGAGGCGTCCACCAGCCAATCAACGCCATTCCCTGTGTGCCACGGCTGTGTCAGCCGTGGAAGTGGACGTTCATTGCGGGAAGACACGGCTGACACAGCCGTGGTACACCTCTAACTCACAGCTCATTTAACGCATGACCGATCGCTCTCACGGAGGCGGAACTCTAAACGAAACATCCCTGCACGCGAGGATCTTCGTCGATCATTTGCAGCAAGCGTTCGGCTGAACCTGGCTCGCTGAGAATTGTGTATCGTTCCGGACGCAGCTTCGGAGCAGCCTCCAATGCCTTCTGCCAGTCTGATCGCAAAAATGGATCGCGACGGATGGCGTCGAAAAATCCTGTTTCATCGAGCAGTCGGCCGATGGTCTCATGCTCATGGTGTTGAAGTTGTGAGACCAGATAGGTCGCGACGCCAACCTGCAACCCATGCAAACGGGGGCGTTCTGCAAAGTGATCCAGCGAATGCGAAATATTATGTTCGCTGCCACTGGCTGGCCTTGAGGAGCCGCAGATTTCCATCGCGATGCCATTGAGCATCAAAGCCGTACCGAGCAGTCTTGCGCCCTCGGGATCATGTCGTGGACATGCCATGAATTGACGCACGGTGGAATCGGACAGCAAAGCCGCGAGATCGTTGACCGGTTCACCATGCTTATGAAACGCGAGCTTCCAGTCCTTCACCGCCGTGATCTTCGCGACCAGATCACCAACACCAGACAGCCAGAGATCACGGGGAGCCTCCAGGCAAACCTGTGTGTCGACGATCACGCCATGAGGCAGTCGCGACTTCATAGACTTACGTCGGCCATTGAGTGTCAGGCTCGATTGCGGACTGCAGAACCCATCATTTGACAGCGATGTCGGCACAGCTAGAAACGGCACATTCGCCAGGAACGCCACATACTTGGCGACATCGAGCGCTTTTCCACCGCCATACCCCACAATCGCCTGAGCATCCGCAGGGAGCTTCGACAGCGATGCGACCGCCGATTCAAACGAGGCATCATTGACTTCATCAATCAGCAATGTCTGGATCGAAGCCGACTTGAGCGATTCGTTCATCCGTTTCTGAAGTGACTCAATCAGTCCATGGCTATGCAGAACCACCACTTTCTTGAGATCCGCCCGGTGCAGATAGATCCCGATTCGATCCAGTGCACCGGGCTTCATCCGAACCAGGGCAGGAACGTGTACCATCGGTATCAACATGCTCAAGACTCCTTGCGCTTCGTAGTAAGTGCCTCTGCCACCTGAGTCCATTGATTGAACCGGCGAAACGGCGTTCCTTGCTCTTGGAAGTGAGACGCTAACCATCCCCTGGCAAATCTCAGTTCCGGCAAGACAAGATCAGCCGCCGGTTCATCAGGTCGTCCGTCACCTGCGAATGCGACGGTTTCAAAATTTGCGAGCGCCCAACGAACCACACCAGGCTTATCGACGCCGACGTCATGTGAATAGAACGGCGACTCCCTATCACGCGACATTCTCAGACACCCCTCCGGTGCAATGTCACCAGGATTGGAAACAACCGCGACCTCAATGCCGCGTTGCTCAAGCAGGTAGTTGATGTACCACGAGGAACCAGCAGACACGATCACGACATCCCAACCCGCATCCTGCAGTCGTGTGATATCCTCTGCCAGATGCTTATCAACTCCTGTCTCATCTGCGAGCTTGAGTAATTCGTCCTGTCCGACTTTGAGCTGCGAGAAGATCTCGTTTAGGGCATCGAAATGCGTCAAACGCCCCTCGGTATAGTCATCCCAATAACTGAGGTTGGCTTGATCGCCCAGGCTGTCCAGAACGCATTGATAAAAATCTTCATCCGTTATCGTCCCATCAAAATCCGAAACCAGCAGCTTCGAACGAGTAAAACAATAGGGGCCGATCTGCACGATAAGAAACTCGATGTTGTCGGGCGTTGAATGAAGGTGAGCTCTCCGCGATCATACCGAGATCGACCGAAAGACGCCAAACGAGCAAAGCAACCTCGATCAAATTCGAGAAAAGTCCGTCACCTGAGCCCAGGTGGAAAGCATAAAAAGAAAGTGGCAACGGTCGGATTCGAACCGACGACCCGCGGCTTATGAGTCCGCTGCTCTCGCTACATGATGAGCTAGACCTAACTTCCAATTGTGCTTAGCATCCGACCTTTCGCGATTCATAATTCAGGAATTCTACTTCGGAAGGAACCGAAAAAATGAGCGGCTCGGATGCCATTCTCGTCACCCAAACGCCCGACGGAAAAACTGCTGATGACACCAGATTCATTCTCGAAGACAAACACGGCGAGTTGGTCGAACGATTGACCACGTCTCGCGATCCTCGCCCGGTCGACTCAATTCCCCGCTGGCGGCCAGCTCCCCCGCTGCCAATGAAAGAGACGATCGCTGAGCCCGTCCCACGCGAGATCACCGACGAGCTGAAAGTGAAGCCTTGGGATCTGATGAACCGTGAGGAACGCCGGGCTCTCAAAAGGCTGATTCGACGCACGGAGAACGCCCGTCCCAACCTCGAAGATATCGAACAGATGGCGAAGTCTTTAGGCCTCGGCAAATACGCGACGCCAGAGATGATGAAGCCAATTCGTGCTGTGGTAATCGACGAGATTCACGACGGAAAACCACTCGCGCAGGCTGCGTAATCATGACGGATCCCACGGTCAAAATGCTGGCCAGGATTCTTGGACCGTTTCCAAAAATCCGCCCCAGACTCACAGCGCGGAAGATCCCGGCCAGCGTCCTACGCCGCCGGGCTCGCTTCTTCGCAGCTCTCACACGGAAGCGATGAGCAAAGGAATCAAACCATGACGGTTTGTGACAAACACGGCAACGAAGATCCGCCCGACCCATACGACGGCCGTCCGGATTGGACACCCGCCGACACCGCGTTTGAAAGTTGTTTCTGGTCAATCAACGCTGACCTGGTCGCGATGATTCTGGCCGTCATCCTGGTTGTCATTTTTGGATGGAGTTGAGAATGGATTCTTTGTCATTGAAACGAGTTTTGCCGGGCTCTCGATATGCAGTCCGATTCACAAAGAGTACTTGGTTTGCAGAGCCAGGTGACGAATGCGTTTTGGTTTGTGACAGCATCCATCACGACACGCCACAATGGCATCTGGAAAACGAAGAAGACGTAAAATTTCACACAGACAGAAAGAGTACCGAGCAGTTGGACTTCGAGTTCATTGCCGGCCCGCTGCCAGTTCCAGAGAACACCGAGCGTCAAACTTACTGGTATGAGAACCCATTCAATATTTTGCTGATGGCAATCCTTATCGCGATCATCCTGACCGAGATCAACCAATGCTTTCACCATCTGAACAGCTCGAAAGAACCACAGCCTTCCACGAACTCGGTCCGCTTGGTGTCGAGCGACTGCCAGTCGTTCGACCCAACTGGATCGATAGCCGAACCTGGATGGAGATCGTAGCTAACAGTACGAAGACCAACCTCGTCTCGACGCTCATTGAAAATGCTTTGCTCGCCTTCCGAATTCGGAGAACCGCCGAGCTGTTTGAGAAAGCTTTCTTCGTCGGCCCCGTTCACTTCCCAGGATTGCTGTCGTGCCCCGGTCAAATCTCAAACGAGTCGTCGTTCAATTCGACCCAATCGAGCGATTCTGGAAGGTTTCTTCGGCTCCACCACTCGTTCAACGTCCGGCAACCCTCACCCCGTTCGGAGAGTTCTGCCGGAACGTCCTTAGCGCACAGAATGCCTTCCAGCGGTTAGCCGACCAGATGGAACCGTGGCACGTCCGAGACCGTCGGGAGCGTCTGGAACGCCTCTCGGACGACTTCCAAGCCTATGTGCTTTCATGCTCTCAAAACGTCGCTTGATACCCCCCCCCACCCATTGTCCGAGAAAAATCACGGAACACGCCCGGGCGGTTTCCGTGTAATTTTCCTAAGTTTTACGACCCCCCTATCATGAGCCATGTGTCACGACAGATGTGTCGTGTATTTGGGGGGTCAGGTCGTGAGTCGGGAGTCGCGACACTTTGGTCGTACATCCGAAGATGAAATGACGACCGACTCATGAGATTTGAGTCGGTCGGATCATCAAAGCATTGATGAGATCACGAGCATGTTGCCATTGTCGGCACACTAACTAAGCAGCGAGATCCAATGATGTGGAAATTTCCGCATCGAATCGTTTGGCTGAGATCTCGCAATAACTTTCCTCTTGCTCAAACATGATGACGCGTCGACCTGTTCTCATTGCTGCAACTCCAGTCGTGCCCGATCCACCGAACGTGTCCAGGATCAACGAACCAGGTTGAAACGGTCGCATCAACTCAACCATCAGATCAGTTGGCTTACCGGTGAGGTGATACTTATCTGTCTGCTTGACTGGAAACGTGTAGCATCCGTCATAAGGACCATCGTGCGTGGCTTTGTGCACGCTGCCTTTCGATCCCCAAACGATGTACTCGCATTGATGGCGGAAGTATCCCTTGTGTGGGGCTCGGCTCCCTCGTCCTTTGTTCCAGGTGGCGATACCCTTCCACCCAAAGCCAGACGCCTGGACGATGTTGATCATTGATGGCAGCATTCGCCAGTCGATGAAGCTGAGAACGTACGCACCTGGTCGGCATGCTTGGAAGGCTTGACCCATCAGCAAAGTCAGCCAGAACTCGAAGCCTCTCGGCTCTCTGGCGTCGCCGTCGAATGATGGCCTGCCGCGCGCATCAGCGTGATGTGCATACTTAGCAACGACGTCCTGCCCGCGACCGGCAACTGTCCCAGCTCCTGAGCAGTAGGGGGGATCGGTTAGAAATCCGTCGATCGACTTCTTCGGCAACCGACGGACCAGGTCGAGAGCTTCGCCATGGTAAAGCTGGACAGAATCGTTCTGATAATACGGCCGAACTCCGTCGAGAGTCGGCCAGGCGGTCGTCTTCATGAGTCGCATCCTGCGTTCGTGTGAGAGAGGAAGGTGTTTTCCCACACGAGCGCAGCTAGCGCGGACTAAGCCGCCAGACGATACTTCGTCATCGTCAGCTTCCCCTCGAACGTCGTGAGGTCGCGGCCGTCTTTGCGCACGACAACCACGAAACCGTAATAGTCCGGACTGATCGCGGCCGTCTGAACCTTCGACGGCTCGAACTTCACCGCGACTCGTCCAGTCGGCACATGCACAACACCGGTCAACGTCCCGACTTCCTCGCTGGTCGGCTTGCTGTAATAGAGCGTCACAGTCGCGCCTGTGATGTCGATGTCCGGATTCGAGACCTTGTGGGTCAGAACGATCGCACGGCCATCAACGGCCGCGTAATCGTCACCACAAACGAGATTGATGTTTCCGTCCTTGTCGACCGGGCTGTATCCGATTGCCGGTCCGATCTTGTTCGTCAGCTGAGAGATCGCCGTCGACGCGAAACCGGAAATGATGCGGCCCGTCGCCGTCCAAACCCTGCTGGCGATCGATGTTTGAACCGAGTCTGCCAGGCCCATCGAGTCGCCAGGCTTCGCCCAGGCACCCTCTCGACCCTCTGTGATCGGGATCTCATACACAAAGCTGATCGGGTTGTCGAACTGGTCCGGCGTGCCGTTGTCGCACACGGCCCAGGAGTAATACATCGTCTCCGGACTGCTGTTGAGATCATCGGCCTGCACGCTCGCGATGTATTGAGATTTGCCGACGCCGACAACGGCCAGCTCGTCCATCATCAGATAGGGCTGGTCGTTGATGTTCCACGCTTTGAACGTCTGCGTCGACCAGTGATAGAACTCTCCGGCCGCGTTCCAAATGCGAACGTAACAGTCGAGACCTTCATCGTCGGTGATCTTAAAATCAATCATTGCCATTGGATTTCCTAGCCTACGCCCCATTGAAGTGATGATTGAGACCGCGCCCGTCTCTTGCGTCTTGACAGCTTCGTCAAAGAGTCTGAATCGAGTTCACCGTAGCGTTGTTTGCGATCGTCGCTGCGGATCTCCAGGTGACCCGTTCCGGCTGTGTAGTCTCCCCGCTCGTTCTTGTGCAGGTTGAATTGCCCTGTAACGGTCTGCCCTGTCGTCGGATTGCGGAGCTTGACTTCGGGCGCTCGACCCTCGATCGCATGCTTGCCCAGGCCGGTCAATGTTTGGTAGGTCGGATAGACGATTTCCGTGAACGTTGTGTTGGCAGACATCATGTGCGTGTAGAACATGCCGAGCCGCGCGTCGCCGGTAAAGGTGGCGCGACGATGAAGCGTCCCATCGGTCGTCAGATCTTGCAGCGTAAAGACATCGAGATAGCCGCCGCCGTGTGGCCGAAAGTCGATCTGCGTTTTCTGTTGAATGACCAATGAGTAACAGACGAACGGCACTCCAATCACAGGCGCAGTGTCAACTGCATCAACCAGGATCTTATCAGCTGCCAATCGCTTCTCGCCGTGGAACCCGCCGCCCAACAGATTCGCGTCCCGATCGCCAACCGCATACCAGTTTTCGGATTCGCCTTGAATCGAATACGCGTTGTTGTCGCGGAAGCTCGCGAAGGTATCAAGCCCACCACCACGCGTTTGCGGGTGATCGAGAGAGACGAAATTGATTCCGAAGATGTACAGCGCTTTGACGCCGGTTCCGTTGCCTGTATGCCTGACTCGAATCGTCCGGGCACCGGGCACCACAGAAAACTCTGCGATGATCAGTCGGCCCGACTGCGTGCCGGTCAGATTCTCTTGCCAGACGATCTTGCCAGCTACTGAGATCTCAACTTCAGCGCCTCCAGACGAAGCGAGAAATGCGACCCGACATTTTGCCTCCGGTGGAAAAGTTTCGTCCCATTCCAGGCAGTCATTGCCAAGCGTGGTCAGTCGAGCGACTGGCGCAGTTCCCGCCGTTGATCCAGGAACAACTGTCGCCACTCCGATGTTTTGATCCGACCAGCCCGTTGGCCCAGCTCCGAGAGCAGCAACCGCCGACGTCGCGACTCCGATCCGCGTCGGAATTCGCTTGTAAGCGCAAGCCGACATGCCGACGAGGTTCTGAACGAGCGAGATTCCGAATCGATCTTGTGACTGCACCTGCCCGTTCGAATCTTGCACGGTATTGATCGAACCAGAGAGGCCGTACTTTCCATTGGCCATCTGCACCTGCAGGCCACCTTTGCCGCCGCCGGGCTTGTGGGAGAACAGCAAAAGAGAATTTGCATTTTGCCACACAGCGATCTTGAGCGAACTACCGGCGGTCAGGTCGTTCGGGGGCAGGATCTCGGCCGGAAGTCCGGACGTGTCGCGTTGTGCTTCGGGCATGGTCTCAATCCTTGATACCGTAATCGGAATTCCAACAGGTGATGCACTCCGGGTATTTCGTCGCTGCGAACTTCGCCAGGTCGATCTTCGGACATCGGCAGAGCCGACAACGCACCGCGCCTTTACCCCAAACGCACTTGTTGCAGTTCGCCAGGCGCCGCTGCATCTCGTCAGGCGGATTGAGCTCGCCGCCGGATTCAATGATCGCTCCGAGCTTTTCCGGCGCGTCCCGCATGACGCGAAGCGCCTCTCGAGTACTCGTCTGTCCGGCGACGACGTCGAGCGCGAGCGACACGCCCGACTTGATGACGGCCGGCAAGATTTGAACGGCCGCTTTGACCTTTTCCTCACATGTACACATTTCGAAAAATCTCCATCCTTGGAGCGAAGGTGCCGTTCCCTTTTGCCGGGAGAAGGGTATGGTGGCACACCTCTTTCTCCGGGATTCATCCATGAAAACGCATCGCTTGTTGATCGTGATCTGCTTGTTTCTTTGTGTGCCAATCTCCTGCATCGGCTGGTCGGTTTACAAAGACCGGCAACTGATGCCGCTGTCCGGCGAGGACGGCGAGTACCTCGACCAGGTCGAGAAACACAACCGCGCTCTGATCGACAAAGTGGAACGCGATCGCGAAGCCGCTAACCAAAATTGATGGTCACGTTGTTCATCGCGAATTCCTCTCTCTGGTCGTACGTTGTGATGCTGCCAGTCGGGCATTCCGTCAGATAGAGAACGGTTCCCTCAAATCCAGAACCCGCGTTGATTTCAAGCCGATAACTCGAAGGCCCAAGTTTCGTCAGCTGCACCGACATCGGAATCGCTGCACTGCCTGGATCTGGAACTGACCAGGTACAACCGGACTCGTTGCCAGTTTGGAAGTCGACAGTCCCGTTGTAAGTCGCTTCCGGCACGCCACCAAAGAACGTGTTGTAGACCCAATCCAACTCAGCAGGCAGGCCACACATTGAACAGGCACAACAGCACGTGTTCGTCGCGTCGCTGACTGTCACCTCATACACGTTGGTCGGCCCGACGTGTCGTGCGTACCGGTTGTAAGTCTTGCTGCAACTGCTGTCAGCGTTGCGAATCACCATAACGACCTGCGCCGCCGATCCACCGACGCAGGTTAGTTCGACATCAGCTCTGAGACAGTCGTCCGTACCTGGAACGATGAAGTCGGCAATCTCATAAAGTCCACTGCCCGCGACTCCGCTGAGGTTGATGTTGCCGGTCCAGCTGTGACAGGCGGTCGTGATTGTTGTGTTTAGAACCATCGTCGAACCGGCTGAATTACAGTCGTATGGTGGCGGGTCAGCTTCACAATCAGGTTGCGGTCCTGAAAAACATCGCCCCTGGATAATGCCACCGTTCGTGAAGCCACCACTCTCGATGATCGAGTCTTTCGCCGCGAAAAGTGCATCACCGAGACAGGGGCAGTAGCATTCGCACGTACCGCCGGCGTTGATGATCCACGCACGTGGCCCGGCCCCTTCGACGCCGATGAATAGTTCGTTGAACGTCTCGACCGACGTCACGGGAACAAAATCACCAGGTGCGCTATCAACGTGAGAAAGTCGATAAAGACACACGCCACCGCCGGGACAATCACCCGTCACGCCGTTGCACACGTGAACATACAGCCGACCGTTGTTACTGACGATGAATTGTCCTGGAGAGTCTTCCGGCCGGCATGTGCATTTGCAGTTGGTGTACCAGCTGCGAGGCTCCGAAAATTCTTCGTCTCCGATGTCTCCGCACTCAATCACACACTGCGCCTTACAGGTCTGCACCAGGTAAAAAGTATCCGCTGGTGACTCAAAGTAGACGCTGACGGGCTCACCTGGATTGACGAGCGACATCGCCAACGCATAGGCGCCGATTGCACCAAAGATATCACCTCGTCTCAGCGACTTACTCTTGTGTTCAAAGAGCAGAGAGCGATAGTCGTCAGGTGAGACGATGCCCGTGCTTCCGCCCAGATTTGATTTCGAGATCGCCAGGATATCCTTGCCGGGATGCGCGGCATCATCAACGATGTGCGTGCCCCAAACGTAATCCCCAGCCAGCGTGTAATGATGGTAAGGTGACTCAGCGAGACTGCCGCAAAGAAAGGTCGCAGGATCGGTGTACCGATACCCTGAACCGACTTCGACATAGCCGGTCGACGTCGTTCCCCAGTTCGGCTGGTAACGAGTATTGATCCACGGCGTGAGGCTTGTCGTATTCTCAACGATGGACTTCGTGTCGACCGTGAAAGTCTCGATGTTCGAGCCAATGTAGAGCGCCGCCGAGCCGTCACCATTCCCGACGTAGTATGTGGGAAACGTATAATTCCCGGTCTGTGTGGCGATGGGATCGCAATTGCCACCAAGATACGTGCCGGCCCCGAAACCATCAGTCCATGACTCAGAGCAAAAAGTCTTCTTTAGGCCTGTCAGCGTGCCGTCAGCCTGCAGGCTAAAAAATATCGAATGGAAATAATAGACGGTGGTTGGCGGAATGGACCCCATGATAGGAAGCGCTTCGTCGAACCAACGGCACCAGCCGAAATAGGTATCATTGCTCAACACTTCGATGCGGAATCGCTGCAGGCAGCTGGCGTCGAAGCCGTGCCAATAGCCGGGACTCACGACAGCGGGCTCACCGATCGGCGCGGCGACGGTCATCGTATGCGTTTGCGTGTAATCAACCGGGCCTTGAATCCCGAGATACAAGTCCGCCGACTCTGGATAATGCACGCTGGCCACAAACCCCGTCGACCCGGCGTTGATTTCGTCGCAGAGCAGCTGCAGAGCGACTTGATATTCGGTTTCCGCGTCCAGCGAGACACTAAAGGTTGTGCCGTCGATTGTCGCAGCGAGAACGGTATCCTCTGGCCAGAAGCCATAAGGCAAAAATGGATTGCCTGGATACTCCGCAATGAAACAACGCCAGCCGGGATGCCCAAACCAGAACCATTCCTCAAAATCTTCACCAGTCACATCGGTGTTAAGGTCAGGCTCGGCTGTCAGAAGATAGTAACCGCCGGCATCGTAGACGAACGACGTGTGAGATCCATCGTCACCATTGAGGACTGCGTATTCTGAGGCAGCCAGCAAGATGCTTTCTGCGCCTTTCCACGTCCGGAACATGATCGTGTCCGAACTTCCGCATCCCGCCATCACTGAGATATGACCGACGCCGTTTTCGGTCATCGATGGATTCTCAAACCAGTCATCAAAAAGAACGGTTGTGCTGAGATCAGCGACCGCATCCACAGTCACCAGCCCATAAGTCCCGGTCCCCGTCTCTCTGAAGACGATCTGCCATGAGGAGACTTGCTGATTGTACCAGGCCCAGATGATTGAATCGTAAAAGATGCCTAGATGCGCGAACCGATAGTTCTGATAGCGCTGTTTTTGGTTATGTTGAAAGTTACTTCCGTCGAACGACTCCAGCCTGAGAATTGACGTTGATGTGATATCGACCGCGGCGACTTCATCCGGACCATTGTCGGACGATCTGAGAATGACCGACTCATACCCCGGACTGGCCACAATGCGCGTCCAGACACCATGGGTTTCGTCGAGGACGCACCCAGCTGACACAAGGAAGCGATGCGGATCGGTCCCGATGTCTTCGCCGATCGCTTCGCCGCTTTGATTCAGTCCGTCGAACTCCAGCGGTTCGCGTGGGTTGCTGTCTCGTGTACGCTCACAACAGCAACTCATGTTGACCCGTACCCCCTGTTGAGACCGCCGGTGTGATCGCCTTCCAGGTTGTCACCTTCGCTGCTCCACGCCAATTCGACCGACCAGCCATTGATGCCTTTGATGCGGATCTCGACTTCGCCGTTTGGTAAATCGCCACCATCGAGAGTCAAAGTGAAGATGTCTGGATTGGCCACGACGGTGGCCAGCTCATTCCAGGACTTGCGAACGCTAGGAGCTTCCTCTTCTTCCTCTTCGACTTCTGGACTCTCCAATTTCTCCTCCCACCCAATGAGCCAGTCTTCTTCAATGTCCTCTTCGCCCGCTTGGCGAAAAATGACTCGAAGTATGGCGGAACCGCCGGTGGCACTGCGGAAGGACAAGAACCAAACGCGCGTGCAAGATCCGCCGCCGACGCCAGGCTTCGGACCTTTCGGACGCTTCGCTTCGTTGATGACGGCCTCGATCTTGGACTTGTTCTGGCCGAACCAGCTATCCAAGACCTTCAGCCGATTCGCCAACGCATCACTCAATACACTCGCCATCGTCTGACCCCTTAGGTGTTGCTGCCGACGCCAGGCATGTCGGCAAACGAGACGATGTAGTAGGCGTCATGTGACCGAGCGACGGCGTTGGCCAGCGTGGGGTCGACGAGGACTCCCCCCGCGCCATTCAGTAACGCTTCGGTTGTGATGGGATCATCCGATCCGTTGTCCGGATCAAGATCCTTGAACGTGATGGCAACCTGCTTACCCTCGACGAGCTTCTTATAGCCCTTGTCGATGACACGGGGCTGAAAGCTCAATCGATCAACATCGATATCCCATTCGCCGGTGAAGTACTTGATCTGCTCTCCGGTTTCTTCGTTGACCCCTTCATACTGCTCATCCGAGACAGTGGGATTACGAAAGAAGGCTTTCCCGGCCGGGATTGAGCGGCCCCGAATTGAGATTGTCGCGCTGTTGACTGAGTTCGAGTAGTCATGCAGAAAGTCAGGCGGCGCGGCGAAGTTTTTTCGAAAGTGATACGTCACCGTTTCCCAGTCGACTTCCAGCGGTGGATCGTAGGTCTCATGCGCCGAGGTGAAGACAGGATCGCCGTGTATGTCGTGCGTGACGACGCGTTTCCCCATCCGAGCTTGTGAGGTGATGTTGACCTTCCGCTGGAGCGGGTGTGGCTGATCGCGTTTCTCTTTCTGCTTCTGGCCAAGAGGCTTGTTGTTGTATTCGTACTTCAGCTTCCAGAAGAGCCCGGCTTCGTGCTCAATCTGGATCTTCCTCGCCGTCAAGAACCAGTTCTGGTTATGACTGTCGAGGTAGGTCGGCAGATACAAGGGCGAGCCGGACTTCCGTTTCGCAAACGAGAATCCTGGAACATTCTGACGGACCCACTCGCCGTCGAGCGCGGCGCTGCTGACCTTGATCCGGAAGATCCGTTCGGTATTCACTTCCGACCCGTCATCAGTGACCGGTCTGGCGCGAAGTTCAGAGGCCCAAATCACACTCATTAACCCACCTCATTCAGTTCGATGCCCTTCTTGTCGGCCATCGCTTTCAGGTATTGATTGGCCGCTTTCTGCTCTGTCAGGATCATGGCTTCCCCTGCCGTCGGGCGCTTCCCGCCACGGTTGGCGATCGCCTCGACGATCGCGGAGTAACCGGCCGTAGTGCTTGCCATGACAGCGGCCGGTTGCTTCGACTTCGGTTCCCCGTCGTCCTTGGTCTTGCCGGCGATCTCTTCCTGTTGTTGCTTGAGGAAGCGGGCATACGTGTCGTCGTCGATTAGCTTGAGGTCGTGCAGCTCGTTGACCTTCGCCAGTTCCGCCTGCAGCTTCTCAAACGGTGTCCGCGTCCGCTCGAAGATGTCTTTCGGCGCTTGTTCCAGGTAGCGTTTGCGCTCGTCGGCTTCCTGATTCTCGCGTTTCTTCTTCTCTCTGGCTTCTTCCTCGTCGCGGTCAAACTTTTCTTTGGCCGCGTCATACCGAGCCTGCATTTCCTCGAACTGGCGAACGGCCTCTGCTGGGATGCCTTGCGCGAGCAGCTCGGTGGCCTTCACGGTCGTTTCGGACATGCGGCCTTCGAAGACGGCGATCTGGCCAGACAGACGGCCGATCTCGTCATAGAGCTGGCGTTCTCCGGAATCGATCTCGGCTTGCTTCTTCTTCTCTTCATTGAGCCGCTCGACGTTCTTTCTCAGATGTTCGTACTCAGCGATCGTCTGACCGTCGACGCCGGCCGTCTCCATATCGCGGACCTTGAGCGAGGCCTCGGTGGCTGTGCCTTCGAGCATCCACATTTCCCGGCGCAGCTTCTCGATGTCGTCGAGGACGTTCTTGAACGGGCTCTCGATCTCCTCAGGCATCATGGCATCGGCGTCAAACAACGGTTGCTTCGCCGCCTGGACCGCTTCATCCTTCATGTCCAGGACCGCTTCGGCCGCCTGGTTGGAATAATCAGGGACTTCACCGAGCAAGCCGCCCAGCGTCGTCACGTAGCCACGAGCAGTATCGATCCACTGAATCAGCTTGTTCAGCGCTCCCAATCCCCAGGCGAGCAGCTCCCCAAATGGTTTGGCGATCCGGCTGACGATCCCCCCGATCGTCAACACGACGCCTTCCCAGGCGGATGAAATTCGTCGGCCGGTTCCGCCGATGCCTTCGTCCATCTGTTGAGCAATGCGAGACGCTTCGCCGTGGAAATTACTCATCTTCCCGCGCAGCTGGTCAATCATGGCTCCGTTGAAAGCCAACTGCATCGCTGACTTCGATGACCGTTCGCCGAACACTTCGAAGAATTTCGATGTCTTCTCCTGTTCACTCCAATTCGCGGTAACCGCTCCAATGTCCTTCATAACGTCGAGCATGTCGCGCATCTCGCCGTTGGCATCAGCCGTCGCCACGCCGAAAATCGTCTCATTGCGAGCCAGGTCAACCATCAGGTTCTTAAGGTCGGTACCGGCGAGTGTGCCCTGAATTCCGTTGTTCGCCAGGACGCCGGCCGCGACACTGACACTCTCCAAAGATTGCCCAGCTGTCCTCGCCACGCTGCCGGCATATTTCATCGTGTCGGCCATCATTCGAACATCAGTGTTCGAGCCGGTAAACGCGACCGTCATCACATCGCCGACGTAACCAATTTCGTCGGCCGTGTGACCAAACGCGGAACCGATGTTGGTCGCGACGTCAGCGGCGACCCCCATATCCACGGCTCCGGCGCGTGCCAGGTTCATGACGCCAGGGATCCCCTGCAGGATTTGCTTGGTCGTGAACCCGGCCATCCCGAGGTAGCGCATCCCGTCGGCCGCTTCTTTCGCAGTGAACGACGTCTCGGCACCGAGTCGGAGCGCGGTATTTGTGAGCGCGGTAAACTCCAGCTTCGTCGCATGCGTCACCGCGCCGACTTGCCGCATCGTGTCGTCGAAGGACGCGTACTGTGCGACCATCGGCGACACGGCCTTGACGGCCAGATAGGACGCGCCCGCAATCAGACCGATGGCGATCGCGACCTTCCCGAGCATGGGAATCGATGAGCCCAGCTTCATCACATCGCTGACCAGGCGGCCGAGGTTGAGCCCGGATGTTTTGGATCCAAAGTCGATCAGTCGCGACTGCAGCTCAAAGAGCACACCACGCGAGTTCTTCGCGCCGGCAATGAAGCCCGACCACCCTTTGCCCAGGTCGACACCAGTCATCCTGGAAGCGAATGAGACAACGCGGCCGCCAAGATCGGAGAGCGTGCCGCGTGCGACCTTCGCTTTCGCGTTGAACTTATCAAAGACTTTTCCCAGGTCGACCCCGGTCGTCTTCGAGGTCCAGTCAACCACGCGTGTCTGCAGATCAGACAACGCACCACGAGCCTGTCTGGCTTTCGCGACAAATCGATCGAACATCTGACCGATGTCGACGCCGGTCGTCTTGGAAGCAAAGTCGACGACACGCGTCTGCAGATCAGACAGCGTGCCTCTCGCCGACTTGGCACCGCTGATGAACGGTGCCACATTCATATTCAGACGCGCGACCAGATCGCCGATTGATGCCACGTGACCTCCCTGTCCTCATCGAACAGCGTCAGGCGGCATGTACTCCGACAGCCGCCGCGCTTTCTTCCGGCGTCCGTTCCGGGACTTCAAACCCGTTCCCCGTCTCAACGAACGTGAGGAAGTCGGCCATGAAATCGGCCATCGTCAGATCGCATTCGGGCCAGTGGAATCTGGCCTGCCATGCAATCTGCCAGACGGCTCGATAGTCTGCCCGACGTTCTCCCCACGGTTCCGCTTCATCTGCTGCCAGGACCTCGTCGAAATCTTCCGGCGGTATCCTGTCCAACTCCGCTCGCCAGTTCAGCCGCCCGCCTTGCAAGGCGATCAGCTGAATCTGTCTTAAGCGTCGTCGGTTTCTTCGGAGTTTTTTACGGGGTCATCCGCCTTGTCTGGTCGTGTCGGGAAACAGTGTTCCAGGCAGTAGCCGAACAGGACGCCGACGAAGCCCCCGTCCTGACGCTGTAGCTTCTTCGCCTGGTCTTTGGTCAGCATGAGCTTCCCCTTCTCGTCGACTGCACACAGCGAGATCAGAAGCGGTTTGGCTTCTTTGCGACGCAGTTTCAGCTCGGCTTCGTTGCCGACTTGTGTGAAGGCTTCGTATTCACCACGTTCCAGATCACTCAGCGACCTGATCCGCACCCGTCGCGTCTGTTCTCCGTAAGGCACTTCGACGTAGCGATAACGCCGTGGCAGCGGCGTTAGCATCTCCTCCAGCGTGATCATCGGTGCTTCCACCGGCTTGGCTGGTTGTGGAGTCTGTGTCGTCTCCGTCGAGGTCTCCGGAGTCGGAGTCGTCGAGATCGCTGGTGTCGTCGTCGGACTGGGGGATTGCTGGTTCATCGGTCACGGCCTTAATGGAGAGTTGGAAAAGGTTCCAGTCATCCGCCGTGAACAGATTCTTGTGATCGCTGGCGGAACTGGCGTTCTCACCCAACACGAACAGGTTGCGGTTGTAGTCGTATCCGGCGATCAGACCGTGTCGATAAAGCTCCTTGTGTTTGACTTCAATGAACTTCGAAAGCGCCTCCTGAGCGAACTGAGCTTCGGCCATCTGATGCGGAGTCATATTGGCACGACGGATACATTCGTCGTCGGCCGGCACGGCGACCCCCATCTGGACCAGGCGGTAGGCATGGGGATGTGAGACGATGGCTCCGACCTTCCAGACCGTCGTGCCGTTGGCGCGTGTCTCCACCTTGTCAGCAGGTGGTTTGGGTGAACGGGGATTAACCAGGACGTTCGGTTTGATGTATTCAGCTTTCACGACGGCGCTCCTCCTGAGCAGATGATTGATGGGGGAAAAACGAAACCCTCGCCCGGTTCTTCCAGGCGAGGGGATCAGTTTGATTACTCTTCTTCCGCGACCGTGGCTGCCCAGTTCGGCGTACCAGAAGTCTCGAAGTTGAAATCGCCTTTGAGGTAGTCCGCCTTGGCGACCTTGATGCTGAAGTCGATCCCGGCGACGTTGAATGAGTGAGCCTTGACCGGCGTGGTCGCGTACTCAATCTGTACCGTTGAATCAGCTGGCGGATCTGGAATGTCTTCCAGGAGTGCGGTGTGTCCTGCCAGAGCGGGATCGAAGAACCCGCTCGACTTCACGGTGCCAGGTTCCGCCAGCCCGACCGATCCCTTCTCTTCGTATTCATCTGTTTCCAGGTCGGTCAAATCGGTTGTCTTGGTTTTAAACCCGGACAAGTCGATCGACTCCTGTTGAGCGATCGGGACAAGAGCCCCTGCGATGCCATACAGGATCTTTGTGCCTTTGGTTCTTACTTTCATTCGCTTCCCCCACGAAATGTGCCGTTACAGAATCAAACGGTTTCGCGGACGTCGAACAGGATGCGGAAGGTCTGCAGACACTCGAAGGAGTGAATTTGTGAACCATCTTCTGAGCGGATTGTGTCGTTCGTTTCACCCGTCGGATGAACGGCGTCGATCCTGATCGTCAGACCGTTGATGGTCGTTTCGCCTTCGTAGTCCAGAAGGACTCTTCGCGCATGCCGTCCGAGCCGCCACGCGAGTGCCTGCGAATCATGCAGGCAATGTAATTCGACCGAATCAGTTGCACCGCCGGTCTCGAAAATGGTCTGGCCTGCAGCCGCCAACGCCTCGCGATCGCCTTTCGGATCGAGCGTTTCCTGTGCGTCCTGGTCGGTGGCATAGATGACGATGTAAGGGAACTTCGTCGCCTGACCACCGTCGCCGGCGTAGACCTGAGGACAGACGGACTTGAACGCAACATCTGAGAGCAGAGCTTGCACGACAGCACTAGCGAGTGACACGGTTGGCCTCCTTTGCCAATTCCTCACGCGCCTTCTCAATGAGGCGCTGTTTCATGGTTCCCATTGAGGCGCTGACGCCCTCTTTCACAAACTGGTATTGAGGCATGCGGCCGGTGCGTCGCCCCTTCTTCGTCCGTCGCTCTTTTGTCCCCAGACCCGGCCAGTGAATGTTGCGAGCAGACAGGCCAACTCCGGGACGCTTTCCTTTGCGGACGGGAAGCTTCTTGTTCTTTTTGATTCCGACGCCGGCACCGAGTTTGCCGATTGTCACCGCTGAGCGGCCGCGTTTGACTGATTGGCCAATGGCCTTCTTTCCAGACTTCCATTTGACGCGTTGCTTGATGGCTTTCACGCCTGGTCGCATCGCCGCCGTCATTGACGTGCGGGCGATGCGGTTGGCCGCTTTCTTCTCCAGGTGGATCAGCGCGTCGTCGACTTCGTCGAAGCCGGTCATGATGCGTTCAGCAACGCGACGTCGGTAACCGCTCATGTCATGAGTTCCATGCAATCGAGATGCTGCTCTTTATCGCGTTCTTCGATATTGCGGTTGGCGATGATCTCGAACCGACGGCTGCCATATCTGATTCGCCAGGTCGTTTTGATCTCGCGAGTGACTCTGTCACTGAGCATTTCAATGCGATGTGTGAGCGTGGCTTCCGTTTGCTCAGCTCGTTCGAATTCTCCGCCTGTTCTTGGCTTTATGGCGGCGTAGCGCTGCACGACCGCTTCCCAGCTGGCGTCGTCGCTGAAATCAATATGACCATCAACCGTGACGTCCGCGTCTGCACGCGGACGTTCGATGGTGACCAGGTGACGACGTTTGCCAGCTCCCACGGGAATCCCCTTAGTTGATCCCGTTGGCTCTGCGAGCTGCGTCCACGAGAGGCGCGACCATGGAGCGGCCGATCTGGCCCAACGCAGCGACGTCGTCGAGCGTGAAGACGGGCTCGCCTTGTTGGGTGATGATCGCGAACGGCAGCAGCAGCTCGTAATCAACGGTGTCAGGATCGGCGGTTTTCTTCGCAGCCTCGTAAGCACGACCGGCCTGGAAGCCCATTTCCACGGCCAGCAGACCGAATGAACCGAGGCTGTCTGTCAGCGTCACTGGAATGTCATTGGCAGCCGAGGCCTTCATGATGCGGTCTCGGAGAGCGGCTCCGGACGCGGCCGGCGCTTGGATCGAATCAGTCATTATCAAGACTCCTAACGGGGATCGGACTCGAAGGGGATCAACACCCTAAGCCCGACGGTTGCCGCTAGTCGTCCAGAGAGACGCACAGCCGCTTGTCTCGGCACTCGAATGAACGAATCAGCGTTCGCACTCCGAACGGGATCTCAACGACTCCCTTGGCTTCGTCGCCGCGATTCTCGAAGTAGTTCGCGACCAGCATCTGGACAGCGACTTTCGCCGCGTGAGGGATCAGAGGCGGGAAGTAGCCCGCGACGTAGCGAATCCGGACGGCCGCTTCTCGAGGCGTGACTACCGGCCAACCGTTGACCGGCAAAATGCGACCAGGTTCGACGACAGATAGGACGGTGTAATCGGCTTCGGGCATAACCACGTCGGCACCATCTTCGCCGACGTAAGTGATCGACAGGACCTCGCGTAACGGCGGCCGTGGCATCAGGATCGCCAGGCCGTCACCTCCGAACGGAAAGCAGGGGAGTGTCAGCTCGAACGTCTGGACGGCCAATGCCCGCCAGCTGCGAGACTCGCAGACCTCACGAGCGGACGAGATCAAGCCCTGGATCAGCTCGTCTTCGTCGGTGATGTCTTCCGGGACACGCAGCTGCTTTTTCACCAGGCTCAGCGAAACGATCTCGGCGGCCGCGTCCGGTGGCGTAATCTGCATCAATCCCATTTGTCAGCTCTCCAAAACAAAAAGAGAGCGCAGGCCAGGCTCTCAGCAGATTACGTCTTCCACCTCCCGGCCCGCGCTCATCCCCCATCATTAGCTGGCGGGATGCTCTGCAGCGTAGACGTCGAGAGCGTTCTTGATCTTGCCAGCGATCGCTTTCCCGACGCCGGGAATAGCGTTGACGTCCGTGGCCTGCAGCTGAGCGATCGTCGCAATGCCAGCCTTGGTGACGAGACTGATCACGTCCGCATCCAGGGCGAGCTGGTCGAGATCAGAAGCCGGTGCCGTCGATTCGCTGGTCGGCTGCTCGGTGACTACAGGACGGCGGCTGAAGCGACCGCCGGTGATCGGTGACGATGGAGCAGCGCCGGTGTCTTCGGGAGCAGGATCGACCATGAGCGGCTTTTCGACGGGCTCGTCGCTGAGGAGATTTGACGCACGCAATCGAGAGGCGTCGAACTCAGAAACGTCGACCACGCCCGGCCCCACGTTGATGTCGCCCAGGAGAACGGTTGATTTGAGATTCACGAGCATAATTTGACTTCCAAGAATGAAATGGGGTTGAACACAAAAAAGGCCGGCCAGCTCGTCGAGGACGAACCGCCGGCCGCATTTTCCACCGGTCGCCAGAGCGACCGTCAGTTACGACGCAGCGACGCCGGTGTCGATCTCCGAGCAGATCGCGAAGGCATTATCGCGCAGGCAGGCCGCGTCGAGGTCCTGCAGAGCGGAGACGATGAGCGTGCCTTGCTTGGACTTCGTCAAAGCGTCGACCGTGACGTCGATCCCTGACCAGAAGCCGAACAACAGCTGGGAGAAGTCCCCGAAGATCAACGCCGTCAGATTGTTGGTGTTGGTGCCTTTGGTCAAGTTCGTCGGAACCTGGTTCGAGGCCATCGCACGATAACCGTTGACCATACCGTCCGACGACGGAACAGACTGCGTCTGCCAGAGGTACTGGCCGGTCGTGTTCGACTTCTCAGTCACCTTCATGTGACCGCGACCGCGTGCGCTGGTCAAATATGCCAGGCGACCCGAGGCCGCATTCGCGACCGAGACGAGCGTTTCATGCTCAACGACTTTCGCCCAGGTGAGAGCGCCGCCGTTGGAACCGATCACGACTTTTGGCACGTTCGAATTCTGCATCAGTCCGAGCGGCTGTCCAGAATTACCGGAACCGTTCAGACCAGCCTTGTCGATGCCGATCGCGATGTTGGTCATCAGACGACGCATCGAGAACAGCTGCAGGTCGATCGAGGTTTGATTTCGCATCTTGCGCGAGATCTCGGCATAACCCCCGATCGTCTTCGTACGGAGCTGGACTTCACCAAAGGCCGCGGTGTCCTTGCCGACGTCGGTCAACTCGCCCACCCAGTAGGTCGAACCAGCGTTGGTTTCCTTAGGAATGTCGAGTTCGCCAACCAGACCGGTCAGCGACTGCGCACCAAGCTGGAACAGGCAGGTTTCGTTACGCAGGAAGTCGATCAGCGTCTGACGCGTGTTGTGGACGATCATCGTCGCCCCGGCGGTAGTGTCGAGTTCGCCGGCGCGGAACTCACGACCGCCAACATACGCTTCGCGCTGAGCTGGAAGTGTCGTCGGCATGTAGAAGCCGGACGGTTTGCGTCCGCTACGGTGAGCGATCTCCTGAGAAATCTCCCCTTCGTATCCGTCCAACGACCGCTTTTCAGCCAGGCATTCCAGCGCCCGGTAGAAGCTGTACTGTGTGGCGTCAGGATTCTCGACCGGATCGTTGGCCCGTTCCTGCTCGGTCTCCAGTTCTGGACCACGGAAGCTGGTCCCGCCGCCGCCGCGTGATTCGCCGCCGAGTTTTCGGAGACGTTCTTCGCGGTCGCGTTTGGCGGTCGCGGCTCGTTCTTCTTCTTCGGCTTTCTCGGTGATCTCTGTTTTGAGATCTTCCGCTTCCGTGAGCAGCTCGTCGAGCTTGGTGTTTTCGTCGTCGGTCAGATCGCGTTTTTCGTTCTTCGCGAGCTTCTGCAGGTTGCGAATGTTCTTTTTAACGCCGTCTAGTTTGGCACGCAGTTCGGCCAGATTCATGTCATCATCCTTGATTGGGGAAGCAAACGATTCCTTCAATGCAATCGCTGAGCGATCCGGCCCGCACTCCGGCGTGTCTCTGATGCTGTGCAATCAGGAAACAAAAAAGGCCGCCTATTCGCAGGCGGCCGGTTGCTCTACACTTCCCCCGAGAGGAGACATAACCATGATTCAATCAACTCAGTTCATGGCTCATCTGATTAACCAGATCGACGACGACGTGAGAGTGTCGATCGAGCAGTCCGCCGACGAGCTGCCAGGCGATGAAGACGACATCGCGGCCGAACTCGATCGACCACGCGAGACCAGGGTTGCCTTCCTAGTCTTGACTCAATGTGCCGGCCGTCTCAATTGGGATTAACCATGTCGAGGATTTACACGAGAGAAGAATTCCTCGCCCTGATTGCCAAAGGGTTACCGGACCGTTTCGAGGTTTACGACGTCAAGTCGTCTGGATTTCGAAAGGCGATCCGTGAACCGATGCGAGGCGATTCGATGTTCGAGACGTTTCGACCTGGTCCGTTGAACCTGTCGGTCAGTTTTTCACTGACCGAGCAGGAACGGTACCCGTTTAGGCCAGATCCAGCATGCGCATTCGACGAGCCCGGCGAGCTGCCAGTAGTGCCGGGATCTCTTTTTTCAGTTTCAAGGTCTCAGCCGCCCGAGCCTCGAGACTGCGCTTCAGAATCGTGACGTCCGTCCCCAGGTACGCCGGATAGGTGACCGGTGAGACGTCGTAAACGGACACGTCGAGCAGCTCCCGCGTGACGACGTCGGTCCCGCGAACGATTCGTTCGCTTTCTTCGCTTCTGAGCTCGAAGCCAAAAGACGAGCCCGAGATGTCCCCGCGTTCGATCGAAATAAACGTGTTGTTTCCCCAGGTCGTTTCAGCGAGCCAGCAACGATACCCCAGGCCGATCGAGTCGACCCACAGTTCCAACGTCTTCGAGCGATTGCGACCGAGAACCGCGCCTGAGTCGTGGTTGAACAGGCAGCGGATGTCATCTTCCTTCAAGGCCCGATCAAACGCACCAGGCATGATGCGTTCCCGGAACCCCGGCCACAGCTCGAACTCGGTCCCCTCTGGATCGTTCGGATCGTAGAAAACGGCCGCGTATCCCTCGACGTATCGCTTGCCGCTATCGGATCGCGTGTCCACCTTCACTCCGGCCCGCGCTTGAACCAGGCCGCGACGTTCGATGCCCTTCATGGCTTCCCCCCTGTTTGATACTTCCTGTAATCCGTCAAAATCACCCGTCAGACGCTCAAATTTGCCCCTCTGGCGCAACGCGAGAGTTCACCAGCTCCACAGCCATGCCGATCACTTCGCCGTCCCAGCGTTGCGACAGGCCAGCCACACAACCTGCCAGGTCGCCGGCCGGATCCGTCGGCAGAGCGGCCAGACAATCACGTCGCTGACCTTCAATCCATGTCCTCAAGCGTTCGCCGGTCGTGATATCTCCCAGCTTCTCCTGGACGATGCCGGCTTGCTGATCGAAGATTTCGGCCACTCTGTCCTCAAACGCTGCCCGGGACAAAGACGATTTCGCCGCTCGCTCCAATGCCCGTACCTGACGTTGGACAAGGCCGCTGATCACTTTGCCCGTCAACCCGATGAAACCTTTATGCGCCCCGCGCACATTCTCGTCGTCGGATGGGGGCTTTTTGTCATTCGGTGGATCATTCGACGTTTTTGGTGCGTCGCTTGGTGCGACCTGCTTCCCGAAAATGGCCGCTGGCTTCGCTAGGTCGTCACCTCCTGGAAGTGGTGGCAGATCCTCGAGCGCACGGACTTCGTTCAAAGTCATGAACCCCGAGAAGATCGCGTTGCGGTGTGCCTGGTACCGCGACGTGATGTCCCCGCGTTCCAGACCGTCAATGTTGTAGCGGACGATGAACTTGCCGCGCTGACGACCTCGAAACAGCTTGCGGGCCATTTCCTGCTCGTCTCTGATCAGCCACGGCCGCATCGTGTGACGGGCGAAGTACCGGATCATGGCGTCGAGCGAATTGTTATTCGCATCGTCCATATGTCCGACCATCATCGGCGGACAGTTGAAGACGCACGTCGCGATTTTCTTCCCGTTGAAGACGCGGCTCTCCAACAGCTGAGCTTCGCCGAGGGGCATGGTGAAGTTTTTCAGATCGGAACCGCCTTCCAGGAGAAGCACTTTCCAGGCGTTCTCACCGTTGACCTGGTCCTCGATGTCGCCCTTTAATCGGTTGTAAGCGATGTCGCCCATTTCCTCCGGTACTGTGATCGCGATTGACGGCCGGGCTCCACTGTCGAAGAACTTCTTGACGAAGCGTTCTTCGACTTTGCCCAGGCGAATGAGATCCCCCATGTAGCAGCGGATCGGAGAAACCCCGACGAGCCCGTTCGTCGTGAAGCCAGGGACGTGCAACATCTCATGTGAACCGTAGTGGGGTTTCACCTGGTTCGACGCGCGGTAATAGAGCAGATCGTCTTTGCCCTTCAGTGGCGTGATCGTCGACGGGTGCATCGGCGTTAATCTGGTGACTTCCTGACTCACCAGGTCCCAATCAATTCCGGTGTAGGAATTGCCCCATAAAGCGACGTGAGCTTGCCGCGCTTCCTGGAAGGCCATCGGGATCATGTCTGGGTGTGGTTCGAACGCAAGCAGATGTTTTACGGGATGCGATTCGACGTTGACCCACTTGCCAGCTTTCTTTTGCAGCACATCGACGGGTAGCGATCCTTTCGTTTCGCTCATCACCTTCACGCAGGCATAGCAATCGGCCAGCTTCAGGGCCAGTTCCTCGTCGACCAGCTCCGGGACCAAGGACTTACCCGCCGATTGGCGTGAGTGGTAATGACGCATGACCGTTTGCGCGAAGGTTTCCCCCGCGGCCCGCGACTCCAGGAAGCCACCGACGCGCCGCAGCTGGCGGCCGGCATAAGATTGAATCGTGCGAATCATAGCTCGAACTTCCTTAGTCCGCGTTTCAGGTACGGATTGAAAGTCACATCCGTCATATGAAGGAACTCCGAATACCCCATGAGCGTGGCGACGGCGCCGTCGATCTTGTCTTCACTGTGTTCTTTGTCTGGCATGACCAGTCCGGCCGCGTCCGTCTTCACGACCAGGTTGTCGAAGAACCAGCCGAGCATTTCGTTGTCGCCGTGCAGTATTCGCCCGTTGCTCAAGCCGTCGGTAAAGCGTTTGATAGGAGCGTTATATTTCGCGACCGACTGCTGGAACCCATAGAACTTGATTTTCAAGTACTTCTGCACGTACATCCCGACTGCCTGCGCGTTGTTCTTGTCGCAGGCGATCGAGCGGACGTCGTATAGCTCTTTGCAGACGCGAAGCTGTTCGTAGAGGAAATCCGGATCGAATGACTTTCCTGGAATGACTTGCAGCCAGCCCTGTTTTATGAAAGTCCGGAATGGTTCCTGTTTAAGATTACGAGGGCCTTTCTCTGGCACCCATGCCCAGCATTTTACCGCGTACCTACGGTTCGGATCGTCTTCGGCTCCCAAGCCAAAAACTAAGGCAAGCGCAGCCAGGTCGTTATTCCAACCGAGATCAAGGCCAGCGGTACATTGCATCCCAATCAGCGACGGCAGCTTGCCGCTTCCGCATTTCCACATCTCCTCACTGATGATGCGTGCCTGCGATCGTACGCGGACGTTGCAGTAGTAACGCAGCAGGTTGAGCATTTCCAACGGATCATGTTCCGCCTTCCGGGCGATCGCCTCGATCGTCCGGATAAAGCAGGAGACCCCCAGGTTCGGCGAGGCCTTGTACCAACATGAGGAATCGAGCGGGTTGTCGTCAGCGTCGATCTCCGCCATGAAGATGAACCACTCATCATCCTGGACGACGCCACGAATCACCTTATCGCAGTAGGTGTACTGCTCATTCCAGAGCTTCGAGCGTTCGTTGCCGGCCGTCGTGATGAAGATCAGCAGCGACTGCGGATCTTTCCCCAGACCCGTGCGCAGCTTGTCGAGCAGCTTACGATGCTTCTCTTTCCATTCGTGCAGCTCGTCGACGACGACGGCGTGATAGCGGCCGCCGTCTTCTCCCGATCCATCCGCCCCAAGGCGGTTGATCATTCCATATTTGCCGATCTTTATCAGCCTGGTCTGTATGTCGCAGCGGTCGAGTAACTCTTGATGCTGTGCCACGAAGCGAGCGACTTCCGCATAGACGTACTTCGTCTGCTCTCGCTTGGTCGCAGCGAGGACGATTTCAGGCTCGAGCACGCGAGGCGAATCGAAGAACGCCAGAATCATGAGCAGCAGCGCGGCGAAGGGACTCTTGCCATTTCCCCGGGCCATCGTGATGAAGGCGAACAGGAACCGACGCATACCGTCGGACTTCCGTTTCCAGCCGAATAGCACCCAGACGATAAACTTCTGGAACGGTTCGAGCTTGAACGGCTTCCCACCTTTCTTGTCCAGATAGAACAGCGAGGCAAACGAGATCACCCGCGACGCTCGCTTGGCATCAAACCAATACAGGTACGCTTTCTTCGTGGACTTCTTCAAATCGCCCAGGTGACGAACGACCGCCAACCGGACCTTCTTCGCGACCGAGATCTTCCCGGCGACGACGTCTTCCATCCATTTCGTGACTTCCGCCTGGTGAGGGTACAGCTCGGCCGTCGGCTTCGTAGCGAATGGCATCAGTCGTCCTCCTCATCGAGCATGCCCCCCATCGTGGACTTCTCATCAACCACGAACGAAACGACGGCACCTCGAGCGCGAGGCGTCAGGCCGAACTCTCCGCACCAAGCGAGGACGTCTTTCCACGACTGACGATGCAGCGAAACAATCGGATCTTGATACCGGCCGCCCTTTTCCGAGAAGCACGTGTGATTGGGCAAACTCTCCAGTTCATCGGAGTAATACAGCCACCAATGGTAGGCCGTCATGCCGGCACGCCAGGCGAGCCAATCCCCTTCCGTCAAAGCGCCGGCTTCAATCAACAACTGACCTAGGCGACGGTGTTCGGCGACGACTTCTGAGGACCACAGTCGCATGGCCGGGGGAAGTTTCTTCTTCCACTCCTCCGCGACCGGCTTCATATCTTTGGGTTTGAACGTCCCGTCGGCTTTCTTCTGAGCGATCGTCTTCGGCTTGCGGCCGCTGCGTCCTGCTTTCCCCGCCATCACGCCCCCTCCGTCGTCATCCAATGAAAAAGGCCGGTCGTGTCCAGAGACACGCCGGCCAGGTGATCAGCCGGATCACACATCGGTCAGATCGTGATCTTCGCTTTCCGCTTCGGCGCGTCCTTCACCTTGAACTCGTAGCGCGAGCAGCTCGCCATGCGGAAGTGCTTCTTCTCGTCGCCGGTCTGAGGATCGACGAACGGATCCCACATCTGCACAATGCGACCGTCCGGAAGCGGGAACTCGCCCAGACCCAACTTGTTGCGGATCGCTTCCGCGATGTCGTCGGCTTCCTGGTAGCACTCCCGGCCGCGTTGCAGGACCGCGTCCCGCTGCTCGACCAGCTCGACCAGGCGTTCGATCTTGATCGGCTCCGTCGCCGGCGTCGGCGCGGAGACTGGCTGAGGAGCTGGTTCGTCGGTTTGGGCGAGCAGCTGGTCGACCGACGGCACGACTGGTACCGCTGACTCCGGTTTGACCTTCGGTTTGCGACCGCGCTTTGGTTTTGCCGGCTTCGAGGCTGGCTCGTTGGATGTGGTTGACATGGTTCGCGTATCCTTCCGCGTGTTCGCCGGTTGCCCGGCCGAAGCCCCCATCTTCGAGGGCGGTTTTCCGGTTGTGGCACGTTGCGCACAACGGTTGATGATTCGTGGGATCCCAGAACAGCTTCCGGCATCCCTTATGCGCCTTGATGTGGTCGATGACCGTGGCTTCAACGAGCCATTCGTTTTTCAGGCACTCGCAGCACAGCGCATTTTCTGGACGCGAGAGGAAGGCCAGACGGTAGCGTTGCCACCGTCTGCCGTACCCCCGCTTGTGGGCGCTCAGCCGTCTCTCGTCGCGCCGCGTGCGGGGAGTTTCTTTGCTGCTGTCGTTCATTTGACATTGGCTTATCGCGTTTCGTCATCACACGAACAATGGTTCGTGTCGGTGCGTTTCACCAGCATCCAAAAGATACAAAGATCGACGGCCAGATAGAGACTTAAAAGCAGTGTCTCGAAGTACTCCAAAGTCATATGTCACACCTTTCACGAGCGGTTAAACTCCGCCCAACATGCCAACGGTTTCTATTCCGAGACCAGGAATAACGTCAGGCAGCCACATAGCTGCCGGCGTTTCAAGTGTTGCTGTGCATCCCGTCATCACTGGCCGCAGATTCCGCAGATCGAACTTGGTCGGCTGTCATCACGCCGGTTGTCGGATGCTCAACGAATCCGCAACCACATTCACCGGAGTTCTCGTCAAACAGGACGCAATGTCTTTCTCCGCAACTCATGACCCGGATGGACACCATCCGAGGCGTGCCGTCAGCTGTCTTCAGCGCGTTGCGCTGTGACTGACTGCGAGCGTCCAGGACATACGCCAACTCGGCGATGTTATCGAACCGGTCGATTGCCTTGTCCTTGTGACGGATCAGCCCCAGCGCGTCGTTGTCCAGTTCCCACGCTGCTTTCTCGATCGCCCACTTCAGCAGGTCGACCATCATGATCAAACAAATCACCAGCAGCTTTAGCAGCCCGAAACGCACCAAACCCATACTTCACCACCTTCACGAGCGGACGAACCCCGCCCAACATGCCGACGGCCTCGATACCGAGACCGGAAATAATGCCAGGCAGCAACGTCGCTGCCAGCGTTCCAAGAGTTCCCAGACCGATGAGCATTAGGTGACCTCCAAAGGTTTGTCAGGCCAGAAGAGACGTTTGAGAGCCCGCAGGATTTTGAGACGCTCGACGATGATCGCCACGATGCCGTGCTTCATGACGTCGTCGGGAAGTTCGCCGTCTTCTGGTACCGGCTCTTCGGGTTGCTTCTGCAGAACGGCGAGCATCTTTTCGTAGATGCCTCCGTCGTATCGCTGCGTATAGATCTCAACGTCTGCGAGTTGGATCTTCTGGATGCCGTCGTTGATGTGCCGTTTCACCAGGCCTTGCATCTGATTGAGAATCATGTTCTTGACGAACCCCTGAATCATTTCGGGGATCATCACATGCAATGCGATCGGCTTATAAACCTTGCCCGACGTCCGCCTGATGGCGTCGAACAAATTGGGTCGGTTGACTTTGCAAACCACCTCCGCGTGGACACGATCGCCGAACACCGACGCGACGAGCTGCTTCAGACACGAATCGGCCGCCTCAGCTGCTGACCGACGGGCGCTATGGTCCACGTCGGCCAGTTCATCAACTGTGATGACGATCGCGACCCCTGAGAGGTCGTAACCTCTGAGGATCATGCCTTCATGCTCACTGCCGGCAGCTGCTGCAGGTGTCGGTGTGGCTCCTTGCGACGCGGGCACGGGATCATCCGCCGCCAGTGGCTGCGTGGATCCAAATTCCACCGCCACGTCGGCGTTTGCAGCTGGCTCGCGTTGATCAAGTGCGTTGCGCGCTACCCACGCGATGAAATTGCCCAGATGCGAGGGATCATATCCGACCCAATAGTGCGGAGTTCCTCGAATCCAGATCAGAGGTGATGTGAGCTGATGGGCGGCTTGCGGCCGCGTTTGCTTTGGGCCTGGTCCAGCCTGATACGGTCCAGCGGGGACGGCTTGGAAGAACTCCTGATCGATACCCGGCGGCTGCCACTGCATGTTTGTCTGCAGTCCCTTCCAGACGTAAACGACGTCCATCGGGGGAAGGTGACCAGCTCGACGTTGCTGCTCGAATGCAGCAGCAGCGTTGTCTTGGTGGAACACAACGATTTGCGGTCGGTCCACTGTGCGAGAAAATGCTTGGGGCGCTGGCGTCTTGGCAACAGCGACCGTCGTCGGTTGGGTGTGTCGGTCCTGTCCCCAGAGGGACGTTAGGCAAATGGCCACCAACGCCACCAAGCATACAACCAGGAAACGAGTTGCTTTGAACAACTCGCTCCAGTATTCAGATTTCTTAACCGGCAAGTTATGCCGCCAGCGTTCGAGAGTTGTCATCGTGACCGCTTCCTTCGTCGTCAAAAACGATTGTTCCTACTGGCAGGTAGCAGGAGAGATGCGACAGGTCTCCGGGGCTCACCTTATGGCCTTCGGGAAGCCGATCGCGTTCGCGGTCATGGCCTCCATATACGACGGCTTCAGTTGCTGCCCAGGAGCAAAAAACCTGACCGTCATCGACACGCGTCGGTAGCCCTAACGCGTCGCACAACGGCCCGTAGAGAAACGACCGACCGAACTGACGCGGCGAGGAATAGCTCATTCCGCGTCGTTCCAAGTACCAGCGCACAACCTTCCCACCTTTGACGCCTGATGACGGATCGAGGCGAAACAGATCGATCTCGCAGTTCTCGCGATAATTCGTGAGCGGCATTTGCTCAACGCCGCGGCCCTCCATGGAATGCAGAATGTCGACGAACAGCTCGTCGTCGACCTGGTGTGGGTAAGCGACCCCGACGTGGGAATACGGCGAGGCCGTCCAGTGTTGAATGATGCGGGAGTACCACAGCGTCCCACGAAACAGCAGCAAATCGCCCGGCCCGATCGTCTCCCGCACCTCCGACCACTTCACCTGCCGCATCGTGCGCCCCCGTTTTCGGTTTGACGCAGCGATCGAGATTCTGTTACACCTCTGCCCCCTTACGAGAGACAGACGAAAAAGTCCGGATTCCCAATCCATCGGGAATCCGGACCGTCAAGGCAGCTGCGTCAAACTATGTCCGGCGGTTGCCCTCGAAGTCGCTAAAGATGGCGACGAATCGAATCTGAGGGACATTGATGTCCGTAACCAACTCTGCAGGCGAACGTGTCGACGTTCGCGACCGCTCACCTGATGCCTATGCCCTTCTCCTCGAAACCGATCATCTGAAATCCCATCACAGAAGGTGGCGAAAAAAAGCCAGGGACGTACTCAGCGAAGCCGGCTGGAGCAAAAGCGAACTGGCAGTCGCCATTCCGGCCGGTGACTCCGGACGGCCTCGTAAGAATCTTAGCGTCCGCCACGCACTCAACCAAGATGCCTGGTCTCGGCTCCGACGGGATTTTGCCAAGTCGGACCCGTTCAAAAACAAGCTCGTCGCTATGGGATACCTCTCGATTGTCTGCGAATGGCAGCAGGTCGAGATCGCTTTAGCATTCGGACACCACAAGTTTCACACGTGCCGATTGATGGGACGATGCCACGAGATCTTCGCGAAGTTCCTGAGCCGGCCACGTCCGCAGATGATCGAGCTGCCAGGCGTCGAGTACTCTAAACTCGCGGCCCCGATTCAAATCCGACGAAACAAACGTGACAGCTTCTCTCTGGCGGCATAGATTCGTTCCCAAACCTCATCTCATAAGCGGGCCAACCTTATGCAATCTGCACCGACTCTCACCGCTCCCACTCCGTTACCAGTTCCGAAACTGACGGCATTTCAAAAACACGTTCTCAACGTCGTCCGGGCTCTGGGCCCCATGAGCTGCGCCGACGTCGCGAAGAAATGCCATCCCCATCGGAAGCATGTCATGAAGGCGCTGTATCGGTTGCGAAAATGCGACCTGGTCTATCGCGGCGGCCAGGGGTATAGCGCGGCAGCCGCTGACGACCTGCCAGCGGCCGCGTGAGTCATTCGATGATATCGCCGGACGCATAAGCGACGACGTCCTTCAGCCATGCTCGGAGCTCTTTGATATCGTCGTCGTCAATGTCCTCAGCGTTGGCGAGTTCGTGGTAGAGGTGTTTGACCTGGTCGAGTAACCAATCACTATTCTCTCGCAGACGAGCGTCTCGTTTCCACTTTTCATGTTTGGTTCTCTCGATCGCCTGATACTCATCCTGCTTTTCCGGCGTCCAGATGTAGGTCGGTCCGATGCTGCAGTTCCCGGTCGACCGAGCCCAATGAAACATACGTTCGACCTCAAACTGAACGACGTCGCCGGTCACAAGAATGTCGACGCCTTCATGCTCGAAACGAACGACGGACCGCCTTGCTTTCGCGTGCATGATCGCCATCCGGACAGCACAATTGAGCGTCTGACGTTTGGGATTGAATTCTATGATGGCCATCCGTCGCTCCTCACATACCTAACATCGTGAGAAAGAAAAACACGAGCCACCCAACGATCAGGCCAAAGAGAAGTGCAGCATCAGCCTTCTTCTTCATGGAGTCCATAGATTGTTCTCGCTGCGTCAGATTACGAATCACAACGCCTTCATTGTCGATTGGATCATGAGACAGGTTGACCCGTACGGTTTGCGGACTTTTCGTGATCTCGATCGACCTCACGAATCGGCGCTCTTCGCCCTCGTAAAGTTCAACGTAGCAACCTTGCTGAGTGTCGACGTCGGCGATGAAAAAGAACTTCGGCATTATCTCCGCTCCTCAAACGGGATCATCTTGTCGGTGTAACCCAGCCGCGATGGATGCGACGGGAATCCTGATTTCGTCATCGCCAGGCACATCGGCTTGATCCCCAGCTCTGCCAGATGTTCGAGGACATACTTCGCCTGGTTCCATTCCCCGCACTTCACCTCGTCATCGCGCCAGCATTCCAGGTCGGCAGTGTTCCCCCAGCAAATGCAGGTCGCATGAGTCGAGAGACAAGCTAGCGTGATCCAGTCGAGCAGATCGTCGCCAACCAGCTCGTCGTATTCCTTCGGCAGCTGCTTCGACTCGGTCATGATGACCGAGAACAGGTTGACCAGGTAAAACGATCCGAAACCGTGTCTGGTCGCGAACCCGATCAGCTTTCGGACAGTCGCATCGTTCACCTTGGCGTCGGCCACAGAAGGATTGAGGCTGATGTAACAGACCCGAGGTTTCGTGAAGTCCCAAGCCCTGACCAGGCAATAACGATGCTCACCGTTGGAGCTGAAGACGGCCGTCGAGATCTGCGAGACTTTCTTCGCCTGCGCCTCCGGATCGGGGAACATCTTGAACAATGCCCTGGCGTTGTTGAATGGATCATGCGTCATCGTGTCACCGCCTTCGCTGGGAGCTGCTGTTCCAAAATGGCCTTGATGATTTCCCAGCTCGAAGAACTCATCGAGAGCTTGATCGAACTATCCCCATTCTCTTTGCTGATCATCAGCGAACAGAGTCCGCCGTTGCCGGTATCAAACCCGACCGAAATACTTCCGGTCCATCCGTCAGCCTCAATCGTCAGGAGACGACGGTAGTCGGTCCTCGACTTATTCGCTCTGAAGCCCTTGAAGAGCAGCCAATCATGGATGTCGCCCCTGACATCGCCTTTTGCATTTCTCATCGTTCCCCCTTGTTTAGTTATGACTAAATTCCGTGCCTACTGATCTCGGCGACCGTCTCCAGCAACCAGTCCGCGTGACACTCACGATTGAGCGGACACCAACACGCGAGATTCTTTCCTGCGAGGTTCCGGACGGCGTTCCGAAACGTCTGCAGCGGCCGTGCTTCGTTCTGCTCCGATTGCCACATCGACAAGAACCATTTCTTGTAAAACTCGATCGCATCTTTTCGATCGATATACAGACCAAACTCCTTCTCCCCGTTCGATGGTCGTATCACGATGAAGTCATGCATCTGAAACGGATTGCCGAGAATCGTCGGCCGTCCCACATAGGCAACCGGCAGACCGTTCGGGCTCGCATCCTGGAGACGGAAGCCCTTGCTTCGTTTGCGTTGAATCCGGACGGGCGTCGTCATTCCCTCACCTCCGGCATCCCGTTGTGTTCAAAGCCATCGAGCAACCGGCCGGCCGCTTTCTTGCCGACACGCATGACGCTGACTGGAAGTTCCTCGATTCGTTGTGAGTAGCTATAACGCTCCTCACGCGGGATCTCATCGGCGAACTTACCGTTTGAGAACATCATTCGATGCGGATGGGAGTCGAGGTTCATTCCGTGAGTGAAGCAGTCGTAATCGGGCATGCCGATCCATTCGCCGTGTTGCTTGTAGAAAAATGGGACGTCGGCTGCTAAACACTGGTCGCGAAGAGTTCGTGCCCAGTTGGGATGCATTGGACGGATGCTCTTCTCTTTGCCGGATTCGCCACCACAGATCACCCAGTCAATCGAAGCCCCTGTATCGGTGTCACCTTCTGGCCAGTAAGTCACTCCAGACAACACATTGGTCGAGCAAGGTGCGTTTCGATTGATAGGTGGAATGAGTGTCAGATCCACCGGCCCGAGAAGCGGCTCGCAACTGAGGAACAACACCGGCGACAGTTCGCGGCATCTGAGCAGTTGAGGAATCCGCTTATAAGCCATCTCCTGATTCTCGACTGAAGTGCCAAGCCAAACATTGCTGAGCGGCTTCTTTCGATACCTTGGAACTTCACCTGGTTCGATGCCGGCAAGATCAATCATCGGCTCGCTTAGATTCCACATGGGCAGAATGTTTTCTGGCCGCTTCGTTACCAACAACCAGTCGAGCCACGGTGTCGCTTGCGTTAGCTTAAAAAGTCGATTCAACACGTCGGACATTGTGACTAACTGCCAGCCCTGCGGATCTCGTTTCATTGATTCGAGATCCGCTGTGTCCCAGTGCTCATGCCCCCACTCTCGCTGAGAATATGGCTTGATCCAGGCATCGCCAGCGCCATTTACGATCGGACCAAACCATGACTCAAAGACATCGGCGAACGATGCGCAGAAAACTTTCTGGCGTACTCCCGCTTTCTCAGCTTGCTCGTTCCATTTGAGCGGTTGAGCCCACATCGATTCAGCAGCGAGAACTCGCTTCCCTTCGACGGCCTCCGGCCCCCAAACACCGAGTAAGCTGGGATTGCGTTTGCTCTGTGCCGCTGCGTAGCAGTGGACACATCCAGGCGAAACACGCTGGCATCCTCGCCAGGGATTGAAAGTATGATCGGTCCACTCAATTTTCGAATTAGATCCCACGTTTTCCCTTTCGTTCGCGATAGTGCAAACCACCTGACAGAACTGAAATCACCGGTTGATAGCCGGGGATCATGAGTTGAACTCGTTCCTTACCACCCTTCGCCGGTCCGACGCAGCGACCAGGCAAATACACATCCGGAAGATGTGACCGCTTCGAAGCTCGTTGAACCCAAACCAAATCACCTTCATTCATCGCTTGCCCTTTCCTCAGTGATGACGGCAACCGAACCCCCGGCCGCCTGCTTTGCTCTCAATTCCCTAATCGCAGCGTCGCGTCGACTCTCAAACTCCCGCGTCCCTTGCTCGTCGGTCGGCAACTTGCCGAGGTCACTACCCCGCTTCGCTCCGAACTTCTGACGCCAGAACTTCTTCGCCTCGTCGAGACATGAGTCAGCGTGATACCGGCAGGAATTCCCGTCGCCATCCTCACCCGTTTTCAGCAGCGTCACCAGAACCGCCGCGACGCTGCCGATCGGCTTCCGCCCTCGCTTCACATGCTCAGCCGCCTTTGCTTTCTGCCTGACCAGGTTCAACGTAATCGCCAGGATGAAGGCTTCCAGCTCACCAGGCGTGTCGACGTCGACGCCATGCAATGCCCCCAGCTCGTCGCAGACGCCCTCCAGGGCTCGTATCTGGTCCACAAAGGCCATGACCCCCGTCTCCGATCGCAGCTGCGTGTCAGAGACCCAGGGAACCGCAGGACCAGGTCGCGTCTCACGGTTCTTTCTCCCCTCTGAAGAGTAGGAAGTATTTTTAGAGATACTTTCAGGGGATTTAATACTAGTACTGGGCGCATCTGCTGATGAAGAAGAAGGTGATGATGATGAAGACGATGATGATGCTGATGAAGAAGACGGCGGTGATGAAGAAGACAAACGACGTTGTGCCGCCGCCCAGGCCGCAACGTCGTCAACCTGATCTCGCTGCTGCAGCGTTGCCGGAGGTTCGTCTTCGAGACCTGCCACCGCCTCTTTCAGCTTCTCCATGTCGATGGCGAACATCAGCGGCCGGGAACTATTCTCCGGCCGCTCCTCAAGATCGGGGATGCTGACAAACGCATGTCCGCGACGTTTGAGGTGATCAATGCACCGGTCGAGCGTGGCGGAACTCAGACGCGCGTCTGAGCCCGCATAGTCGACTAGGTGCGTGCGCTTGATCGAGAAGATGCGGAACCCGTTGACGAGCCGGACTTCCTTACCGGAAGCCATCAGCGCGTCCGCAGCTCGCAGCAGAGCGATCAGGAGACGACGCTCGTAGCCCGGCGCGTCGTCTTCGGGAAACGATAACCGTTTAACCTCCGCGATGAACGCGACCAGGTCGAAGTTCAAAGACTTCTGTTGCATGGCATGCCTGCCGATCTAAGGGCTTCCCAGCCCGTTTGGAGCTTTAACCCTTTGCAGTTCGGACGTAATTCGGCGTTTTGCTTACCGGCATTAAGTCGCCCAGAGGGTCAAAGAAAACCGGCTCAGCGACTAAGCCAGGCTGGTCGATCGGTTCGGCAATGGCGGTCAGCAGCTCCGACCGCAAGATGGTGATACCGGCAGGCGCTTGAATGCCGAGACGCACTTTGTCGCCTCGAATATCAACCACCATGATGGTGATGTCATTTCCGATACGTATCGTCTGATTCAGCTTTCGTGAGAGGACTAACATTGCGATTCCCTTCAATGATGATTCACCGGGCGATCATCGCCGGCCCGGCAACGGCGTGTGTTTCATAAGGTGAGCGGACGCAAACTTTCGATCTGTTCGTCGAGCAGCTCCGGAAACAACATTTCCGACTGCTCGCGTTCAAGGTTCGTGATCTTTTTTTGATTTCGCTTGGCTCGCTGGTCAGCGACCTTCTCAGCAGACAGCGGACGATATTCCAGCAATGAGCCCCATGCGATGACATAACGAAATGGGTAAACTGTCTGCCCGTTGAAGTCATAGCCGGGATGATGTTGCGCGGTCAGTCGTTCCTGCGAGCTTTGTTCTGGCGCAGGTGGCTGCCAGCCTTGTCGGCCCGGCCATTGGGCGCAGAAATATCGTTTGATTGATCCATCGACTCGATCAGTAATTACCCAAACTCCATAAGCCGAGGCGTCATCGCCGAGCTGCAGCTTCGCGTGCGATAGTTCCGAGTTCATATCCTCAGCAAGTGTTGCCCGAGACTCGGCAGATTCGATTTCAAATTTTGTTGGCGTTGCCATCGCTCAGTTCCCTTGGATCATGGAGTCGAACTTGTCAGTCACCCATTGAGCGACGTTGGTAAAAACGTCATCGCGGATCGCATCCAGGCGTTGGGCAGCCTTGAGAGGTTTGCCTGTGCCATTTCCGCACAAGATGTGAATCTCCACACTCTTCATCAATGTCACGAACCGCGAGACAGAGTTGCCGCGGAACATCGTGACGACGTCGACGACGACGTCCTTGGTGTCGAGGTCGAGGAACCCGACAAGCATGCGCGGGAACTGCTCTGGCCTAGCAACTTCGACGCAGAAAGTCAGCGAGTACTGCAGTTCGACATTGGTGTGCCGGCAGATCGTGAATACCTTCGACGGCCGTCGGCGCTGTTTGGTTGTCTGTTGAGGCTTCATCCCTGATCCCTTTTCCTAGACCTCTATGCCGTGTTTTTTAAGTTCCTGAATCCAGAACTGCTTCAGCTCATCGGAGCAGTGAGCCATGGCATCGGCCCACGTCGGAAAGCGGCCATGCTGACCGTAGAATTTGTATTGGTAGTACATCGATTGTTGATTGTGTGGCCACGATGGATCGTGATCCTTCGCGCATTCCTGACAGACGTCGGGAGCGCATGGCATCAGCGTCCACGGTCCCAAGTGATTGCTCATATCGATTCCTCCCTGAGCAGTCCGACGCGTTCCATACACCAGGCACGCCAATCAAGATTTCCACGAACCAGGTCGTCGGCCGGCGGTACAGCAACCGGCAGATAGCGAACAAGAATCACATTCTCACCGGCACGTTGCCCGCGTTTTGTGACGTAGTCGATGTGCATCCGCTCCGGATCTGGCTGACGTTCCGCGACGATGATTTTTTCCATCTCGCCGACGTGATCGTTGACCTGATCAAGCACATCAACACGACGCGGGCTCTCTTTTTTGCCCTCGTAAACGAACCGCATCAGAAAGGGAGCCCGGCCGACTTCCATCGGCTCCGGAAACGACGGATGTTCAAGTTTGACAAGCACGGTCATGATCGGCCCTCCGGGAGACCGCCGGTCGGGCGCACCTTAAACCGCGACCGACGGCACTCCGAGAGGGATCGAACATCAAACGGCCTTGCGCCGTGTCTTCGTGAGAGCTGGGTTAACATCGCTGGAGATCTCCTCCAGGAAGCATTCCGGGACAGCGCAGTTCTCGATCGCTTCGCGAATCCGCTGCGTCGGGTTGTCGTAGAACTCCGCCGTCACGCCTTGGACGTAGTGAGCCGTGATCCAGTTGCCCAAGCCCGCTTCGATCGTGTTGTATCGCGTCGCCACCGTCTCGCGAAAATTCTTGAAGATGAGACGATCGGTGAAGCCGGCGGCCGGCAGAATGTCGCGCCGCCACGTTGCCCGCCAGCCTGTCTTCCAGGAACCGTTGCGACGCTGATGCCCCGACGTCGTGAAGCCCGGAAAAATCTTCGTCTCGGTCGATCGATACGATGGAAGCGACTGCAGCTGGCGAATGACGACGTCCGTCAGCGGCAACGATTGCAGCTTCGAAGTCTTCTTTGCGATGATCCGGATATTCCGGTCCTGCCAGTGGATTTGATCCCAGCGCAGATTGAGCGTGTCGGTGGTCCGCTGCCCGTACGTGTAGAACATGCAGAGCAGGACCTGCCAGGACCGGCAACAATCTTTCTTCCTGGTTGGATAAGTCGCGAAGCGGCACGCATCCCACAGACGATCCATTTCGTCGTGTGTGATCGTCTCGCGTTTGATCTTCGGCGGGATCCGCACAAGCCGCGACTTTTTCCGATAGCCCAGCGAGGGAACCCGGTTGATCAGTTCGGCGTCGTGAGCAAACGAGAAGACGGCTTTGACCTCGCGCCAGATCTTGTTGATCGTCGACGGTGACAGCGGCTTGCCCGCCTTCGTTGTTGTCAACTTCAAACCATCGGAAAACGACCTGATGTCGTCCTTCCCATACGACCGAATATCGCGAACTCCGAGGATACGCTCGAAGTGCCTGATGGCATTGCGGTCCTCTTTGATCGACCCCGGCGACTGATCCTCCTCGATCTCTTTGAGAACGAAGTTTTCGTAATAGTCGGAGAGCGAAATCAGCGAATCGTCGGTGGTTTCGTGTTGTTCTTCGTCGCCCGTAAAGAGACGCAAAATATTGGGGCTGGCAGCAGCGATCATGGCCCGGATCTTTCACCAGTTGACTACGGCGCTCCATCTCCTCCATGGGAAATGACATGACTCCCTCGCAGTCTTCACTCACTCGAAGACTTGGGAATTCTTTAGCACGCAAACAGCAACGGATCAGCGTTCATAGATGGCGAACGGATAGCGAGAACAATTAGACACGGGGACAGTCGGCATAACCGAAAGCCCCGTTCTAATCGAAGCACGGTGTGAGCAATTCACCGCGCACAAAAAAACTCGTAATCGTTCAACCAGCCAAAACCCCTTATCCGAGGGTGCGGCGGTAAGAATTCTGTTTAAGGAACTCCGACCTCCGCGGCTGAACGATACGAGATGAAACCCGATAGTTCTGAGCAGCAGCAAAACGATGTGACATACATCGTAGGGCGGAATAAGTAATTTGGTTGAGACCACATTACCTTCCGCCGCGACGGTGTCAACCCATATCTCGCGCAGAGCCGCGCGTGTCTGTCAGCAGGACAGTGAAGAAAAAGCAACTCGCTCCTAATGTGTGGTGGATGGTCTCCCGCACTTTCTGCTCGTCAAATTCTCGTGTGAGTGAGATATAGAATGGACCTTAATTCAAATTTGCAGATAGGCGAAACAACATGGCGTTGGTTGCCTGCTGATCGACTAAAGTCATCGAGCCATCCGGATGATGAATTAGTATGGCCGCGGTTTTTCCCATCCGACGCTCCACCAGTTCGATACTTTGTTTTAGATCTTCCCTGGACTCAATCAGAATCGGGGCATAGCCTTCCAAACCCTGCTCTTCAATGGTCTGTCTGGCGATCTCTTCTGCGGGGAATACACAGATGCATAATGGGGGAAACTCACCGCCTCCCATAGACAGCACTCCCTCTTTCCTTCGCTCTTCATTTCGGAATCCCGCCAAGTAGCAGGGGAAACTCAGGCGAACGGTTTCCGTCCCGTCGGAGTGTTTTTGCTGCAACGAAAATGAGTCCATCAACGATGCCAAGTAGGGTGGCAACGGACGCTCGACATACAGGAGCGAGTACAGCGATTGTTCGATTGTGAGAAGTAGCCGATCCTTCGATTTATCAAAGGGATCGATGATGAGATGAGTTACTTGCGGAAACCGCATCATGACACTGGCTATCCACCCGGTCAGGTCGCAGTGATTCTGGATTTCATAGAGAAACTCGTTGTTCCGAATCCGGGTCTCTTGACTTCGCGATGTGAAGAGGAAGACAGCATGACGGTCTTCCCCTATGTTGTTGCTTGCAAACGGTGCACTTGTCAGAATCTCGGAAGAGTGTTCTTTCAATGTGACAAAGTACATCGGCACGCGCACGACTTGCTGCGATTTTTTCACTTAAGCGGACTCCATTTCCAAATCTGACCGACGTTCGCTTCTTTTCCCCGTCGTCCATCCTAGTAAAAAGGTCAGCTTCACTGCCGACCCGCTAAACTCATTTGCTGTACCTTCCAGTCGAGGTAAGGCTGCAGGTCAACGATCATCTGGTGATAGCCCTCGGTCGTCTGGAGGCACTCGATGTGTTGCCAGTGGTGCTGGTCATCGAAGTAGAACAGCGGGATTTTTGCCTTCGGAACTTTGACAGCGACTTTGCCTTGAGGAAGAGCGCGAGTGTCGCGATTAGCGGCCGCTTCCAGTGTGGTTGCGTGTCCCAGTACGGTCATAATCAAGTGATCAAGGTCCTGATACTCTGGTCGCTCAACAGCCTCCGTGATGAGTGACCAATCCAGATGGAAGACATGATTTTCGTATGCCAGGGTGACCATGGAAAAACTCCAACTCGGTCAAGCCAGCCTTGGCAGGTTGCTCGCCGCATTTTTGCACGCGATGCTTCCGTAAAACTCAAAGACAAACGGGCAACAAGACTATTTTGGTTTGTTAGGTGGTCGGTGGTCGTCGTCGACGTACTCTTCCCTCGGTCCGAGTGTCGATTCCAGATCCTGCAAGTCTTTGTCATCGTCGCGAGTGACGAAGATCAGCGCTTCGATTGGAGCAATAACCGCCGTCTCACGGCCGGGACGGCGGATATTCTCCATGTGTTCACGAGGCTGATGCGGAATATGAACCACTCGATCGACTCGGAAACAAAGTCCATGGTATGACGGACTCAAGTACTCGCCGACAACTGGCAATCGCGGAAACGGATAGACCGGATCTTTTAACGGTGGAACTTTGCATTCCTTCTCCGTCCAAGTCTTTGTTAATCGAACCATCGCATAGGTTCGAACTTCTGAGGCATACTCCGTGCGCTCTTCGCTCATTTACTTCTCTTCCATGGGAAAGCAAATCCGTGGAGCTTCGCATCCCAGCGAAGTGGCATAGCAGCCAAGATTGAAGGCGTCGTTCTTGACGCCAAACAAAAAGACAAACGGGCAGCGAGAGATATCCAGGCTACTTATTCAAAAGCCCCGAGGAGAGTCACCTATTCCCCGCTTCTCGCCGCCCGTGTGATCCTTTTTACGGTGGCGCAGCGGATTTATAGTCCGCAGCGCCAATCAGGTCGTATTTTCGAGAGTAAAGCCTTCCGCAGAAGGACTTAGTGGCAACGGTCGGATTCGAACCGACGACCCGCGGCTTATGAGTCCGCTGCTCTAACCAACTGAGCTACGTTGCCATCTGTGGAGATGGACACAAAACGAGACAATCAAATCGACTGTCGGTTCGCATCTGAGGCAGAATCTTAGTCAATCAGATCGTCTGATTCAATTTCGTACGCCCGGTTTTTCGGGTCTCCCTCCAAAATCTCGTCTGATCGTGATCCATCAGCAACGATCAGGCGATATGGAAAACAGCAGACGTCTTCAGATCAAAGCTTATCCCTTTGGATGGCTGATATCGCATTGGTGGACGACGCGGTTGATGATGACCTCCGCGCCGCACATTTCATAAACTTCTTCCGTCATTCTCGCGAAATCTTCGTCTGTACAGCGGACAGAGCCTTCAAGACAGTAGCCACTTGGGGTTCGTCGCACAGTCAAATCCTCGAACTCGAATCCACCATCGTGGAGCAGGCGGGTCTTGATGGATTCTTCTGGCAGATGCGGGTTCTCTGGTGACTGTGCCATGTACTCGAGCAGCGTTCGATACAGCCCGGAATCCGTTAAGGGATAATCCATCACAAAATCATCGGAATCCTGTGCTTTCATGGTGTATTCCTTTACGACACAGTGGTTTAAGCGATCCGACCCGCACAGCAACATTTTGAGTGAGTTGTTGCCAGACATCGCAGGCCAACGCATCGATTATCACCAATGCGTTTCTCGGACGCAAGAGAAATATTCCCACTCAAGCCATTATGTCGCAGGAGTTTACTTCGAGGCAGCCATGGGAGGACGCACAGGCGCCGGGCAACAATTCAGCGGGCAGAAATCGTGGTTTGCCCCATATTTACCGATCGCCTGTTTCTCCGAACGCAGTCCGATCCGCTCCTGGATCAATTCCCGGATCATGCCCACAAACTTGGGATGAACCCCCGCACTTTCCGCGCGAGCCATGTTCATGCCGAGCTCTTCGCATTTGTCTTTCGCCTCAACATCGAGATCGTACAGGACCTCCATGTGATCCGAGAGGAATCCAATCGGCGAGATGACAACATTCCTGACCCCCTGCTCGTTTAAACCTTGCAGATGATCGAGAATATCTGGTTCCAGCCAGGGATCTTGAGGTCGTCCGCTTCGGCTTTGATAAACGAGCTTCCAACGATCTGCGGGCAATTCCAGACGCTCTGCAACGAGTCGGCAGGTCTCTTCCAACTGCTTCACATAGTCTGAGGAGTTCGCCATGCTCATTGGGATACTGTGAGCTGTGAAGGCGATGACGTAGGAGTTTTGGCCATTCTCTGGGAGTTTCGCAATGGCTTCCCGAACGCGTTCCGCATTGACATCGATGAAGTCAGGGTGGTTGTAGAACACGCGGATTTTATCGATGACAGGCGCATCGTCGCCAACGATTTCCCGGGCCTGAATCAGGTTCTCACGGTACTGTCGACACCCCGAATAACAGCTGTACCCGCTAGTGACGTAAGCGAGCGCCCGCTTGATGCCATCCGCTTTCATCTTCTCGACGGTCTCAGGCAGCATGGGATGCCAGTTGCGATTCCCCCAATAGACAGGCAGGTCAATGCCTGATCGCTTCAGTTCTGCTTCCAGAGCAGCGATGAACTCGCGATTCTGTTCGTTGATCGGGCTGACGCCATCGAACATCTCATAGTGATGAGCAACTTCCAGCATCCGCTCGCGAGGCACATTCCTCCCACGAAGGACGTTTTCGAGAAATGGAATCACATCCTCCATCTTCTCCGGCCCACCAAAGGAAACCACCATCACGGCATCATAAGCTGATTCTGGCATCACGATCTCGCAGTCTCTTTTGGTTCACATTCCTGAAGCTGTCTTCTCGTCCTGAAGTAGGGTGCTGGTGAGGCTTCGAACCGCACCAAATGCAGTTTCAAAAAGTGAATCACCGCTCGAAGCCACATTTGGTGCGGTTCGCAAAGCCTCACCAGCACCCTACAAGACGTTGTCTACATTATTGCCAATCTTGCCAGAACGACCACTGACAAGCCCCTGTCTCTTTTGCACTTCCGAACTCTGCTACCTCTGCTTCCCACTGCAAGCTCCGCGTTCTAGTCTTCTCCTCTTCCTGAACGCATCTTGACTAAATTCCCATCTTCACTCAAGATACCGCCCGTTTGACGAACCGTAACCACAGGATGTGGGACTTCCTCGATCTTTTGATCCGGTTAAACAGCATGGATGCTGATCCGATTTGGCGTTTGGAATCTCGCTCCAGCCGGCCGCTTATGGCCAGGCTGCTTCTGCCTCATGCGCAGCTGGTGAATGCGTCTGCCTCGCTCATGGTCAACGGCGTTTGCGAACGCAGCAATCGATGTCATCTGGGGGACTTGTTCGCGTGCATTCCGGGAAATCAGTCCAACGGCCTCAGCTACATTGACGATGCAATCAAGTCCGGCGCCCGGGCGTTTCTCCTTGACCGCCCACTGCCGCAACTTCCCTACCCGCAGCTGATCACCCCCACCGTCCGCGGCGATTTTTCCCGTTTATGCCATGCCCTGTCCGGGTTCCCATCACATGAACTCACGACCGCCGGCATCACCGGCACTAACGGCAAAACGTCAACGACCTGGCTGCTGCAGGCGATCTGGCGGTCCATCGGCATTCGCTCGGGACTCATGGGAACGATTCATCACGAGACTGGTGGTTTCTCGCCGCACGCGAGCAACCTGACGACACCGACCTCTGCTCACCTGGCCAATCTCCTGCGAGAAACCCACGAGAATCACGCGACGCACACCGCCCTCGAACTCTCCAGCCATGCCCTTGATCAACAGCGTTGCGCGGGCCTGATGCTTGATGTCGCTGCGATCACCAACGTCACGCGAGATCACCTCGACTACCATGCCACCTTCGAGGATTACCTCGATGCAAAGGCACGCATCGCCTCTCACATCAAATCGGGCGGAACTCTCTGGCTGAACGAAGCCTCGGCCACCTATCACCAACTGCGGGATGCCCTCGAAGGTCATCAGTTTGACCCGATCCGTCTACGAACTTTCGGCATGACCCCGCATGCGGATCTTTCAGCCAGTGACATTCGCCCGACGAAGACCGGTTCCAGGTTCATTGTGACCCATCAAAGACAATCTGTCGAAACAACGCTGCACCTGGCCGGCCATCACAATATCGAAAACGCACTCACCGCGATCGCTTGCGCTCTTTCCACAGGCATCTCATTAAAAGACGCCTGCCACGGCGTTTCGACGCTCGCTCATGTCCCCGGACGCCTGCAGCGAGTCGACGCGGGCCAACCGTTAGATGTTTTCGTCGACTATGCACATACTCCGGATGGCTTGACCCGTGTCCTGCAGTCATTGCGTTCTCAGACAACCGGTCGGCTGATCGTCGTGTTTGGAGCGGGTGGAAACCGGGACATCGCCAAACGCCCTCTCATGGGAGACGCGGTCGCGAAGTATGCAGATGTCATGGTCCTTACCAGCGACAATCCGCGTCATGAAGAGCCAATGTCGATCATCCACCAGGTCTTTGCGGGCATTCCCAATACCGCGACAGGGAACGTCGCCATCGAAGCTGACCGACACAACGCCATCGCCTATGCACTCTCGAAAGCTGAACCCGGCGATACGGTCCTGATCGCTGGCAAAGGTCACGAGACAACTCAAACCATCGGCGATCAGGTGATCCCCTTTGATGACGCCCGCGTGATTCATTCCCTCCTCTCTGTCCCTCCGATTCTCCCCCTCGATCGACCAACCCCTGACACGCATCCCTGGAGAAAAACCGGTTGACCACCGCGCCCACCTTCACTGTCTCCCAGATCGCGTCGGCCCTCGAAGCCGACGTCCTCTTCCCTGCACCCCAGCACGAAACGATCACTGGTTTCTCGATCGACTCACGCTCAATTCAGCCGGGCCAACTGTTCTGGGCTCTTCCCGGCAAAACACACGACGCACACGTCTACCTGTCGGAAGCATTCTCGTCCGGTGCAACATCCGCCATCGTCAATCGAAATCATCCGATTGTCGCCGAGCTGATTTCCTCTGGCACGAATAATGGCGTCGATCAGCCACGCAATGTCATCGCCGTCAACGACACGTATCATGCCCTTCGTAAACTCGCGACGTGGCACCGAACTCACCTGGATACCCTCACTCTCGGCATCACTGGCAGTGTCGGCAAGACGACAACTAAAGACTTTCTTCACGACTTGTTGTCAGCGCAGTTTCAAGGCCTGAAAACGCCGGGCAACTTCAACACTGATGTTGGATTACCGCTTTCGCTGCTTCAACTTTCGTCGCAGCACGAATTCGGCCTGTTTGAAATGGGGGCACGCTCGCCGGGCGATATTCGTCTGCTGGCTGACATCGTCCGTCCGGAAATCGGCTTGCTGACGGCTGTTGAACCTGCCCACCTCGAGACCTTCGGCGGAATGGACACGATCTACCAGACCAAATGGGAGTTGATCGAAGCACTGCCTACAACCGGCTTTGCAGTCATTAACGGCGATGACCCCAAGCTCAAGCGTTTAGCATCGCATCTTGACTGCAAGGTCCTTACGGTCGGATTCCAACCGGGCAACAGCCTGTCCTGCACGCATCAGCATATTGATCCTAAGCGAGGCATTCAGTTCGACGCAGACGGCGTGCATTATCAGACACGCCTCTATGGCAAGCCTTCCATTCAAGCCTGCATGTTCGCGATCGCGGTCGCAAGAGAGCTTGGAGTCGATGGTTCCCTAATCAAGCCCGCTGTGGAGTCCCTTGTTCACCCACCAGGACGCATGCAACCGCTGCGAGTCGGACGCTGGACGATTCTCGACGATACTTACAACGCCTCCCCAGCCTCGATGAAGGAAGCCGTCAATACCCTCGCCAACTGGCCCGAAGATCTGAAAAAGATCGTCATCGCGGGTTCCATGTTCGAACTTGGCAAACGTTGCTCGGAATACCATTTCCAGGTTGGCCAGCTCGTCGCGAAACGAGGCATCGATCAACTTCTGACCTGTGGCGAACAGGCCCTCGCAATGGCGCGTGGCGCGATCTCCTCCGGCATGTCCGGCGGTTGCGTCTCGGTCTTTCCTGATCACTCCCTGATGATGGACATGCTCCCCTGCCTCCTCGACGAACCCGCGATCATCCTCATCAAAGGCTCGCGCGGCATGAAGATGGAACGCATCCTGGAGTACCTGCGAAACTACCTGCAGCCGTCCCCAGGCGTCTTCAAACAGTCCGCGTAAGACGTCTTCTCGTTTTGCTAAGCCCTAAGCCCCAATCTCCAAGCCCTATTATCCATGCTCCCCTGGCTCATTCAACACGGTTACTTCAGCCTCGATCGCTTCCCTATCGGCATGACCGGGGACTCGACGATCCTGCTGACCGCGCGTCTGGCAGTCGCGAGCATCATGGCATTCGTCTTCTCGCTAATCGCAGGCCCGTTCGCGATCAGCTGGCTGAAATCACGGTACCGAGAACGTATTGCCTCAGATTCCGCCCGATTGAATGAACTCCATGCCGGGAAGAATGCCACCCCGACGATGGGTGGTCTCTTCATCCTGATTTCGCTGCTGCTCTCGACCGTCATCTTCGCCGATTTATCAAACACGTTCGTCCAGCTCGCGATCGTGACGGCCATCAGCTTCGGGGCTCTTGGGGCTCTCGATGATTGGACGAAAATCTCCAGCAAAAAGAATGGCCTGTCCGCACGACGCAAGTTCCAGCTGCAATGCATCATTGCGCTCGTCATCTCAACCGTGATTTATTACAGCCACCGTGGATTGACGGAGGGAACCTCACTGCAGGCTCCTATCGGTTCGTTGGCGATCACACTCGGCGTCTTCATGATCCCGTGGTCGATGGTGGTCATCGTCGGCTCATCAAACGGCGTCAACCTGACCGATGGCCTTGATGGACTGGCGGCTGGTTGTCTCGTCTTCGCAGGCCTGGCGGTTGCGGCGCTCTCTTACATCGCCGGCAACGCGATCTTGTCCGACTATTTCAGCGAGCCGTTCATTCCCGGGGCGGGGGAACTGGCTGTCGTCATGGGCGCGTTCGTCGGAGCCTGCCTGGGCTTTCTGTGGTTCAATGCCCATCCCGCAGAAGTTTTCATGGGCGACACCGGTTCGCTGCCGTTGGGAGCACTACTTGGACTGACCGCGGTCGTGATCCGGCAGGAACTCCTCTTGATTCTCATCGGCGGAGTCTTCGTTGTCGAAACACTGTCGGTCTTTCTCCAGGTCGCGTACTTCAAACGAACACGCAAACGCATCCTCGCCTGCAGCCCGCTGCACAATCACTTCCTGTTCAAGGGCATGCACGAAACCAAAATTGTCACCCGCTTCTGGATCGTCTCTGCATTGCTCGCGATCCTGGCATTGGCGACACTGAAGATACAGTGAACTCACAGTGAGAGAGAAGACTGGAACGCAGAGGTAACAGAGTGAGGCAGAGTCCGCAGAGGAAAAGAGGTTACGTCCTCTTCACGACCAAACTCTGTATTATCTGTGTTCATCTGCGGTTCAACACTCTTCTCCGCGACCTCTGCTCCCCTCCGCGTGCTCTGCGTTCCAGTCTTCCCTTTCCATCAACATGGCATGGGATTCTAAAACGGACTATCATGGATTCGTTGTCCACGCAAACAATCAGCAAAGGAACACATCCATGGTCAAAACCGCATCGACGATGCTCCCACTCGGCAGCGCGGCTCCGAAATTCTCTCTCACGAATGTCGACGGCAAGACGGTCACTCTGGAGTCATTCCCCAACGACCTGCCGCTGCTCGTGATCTTTATGTGCAATCACTGTCCGTTCGTGATTCACCTGCGCGATCACCTCGTGAAATTCATTCGCGAATATCAGGACAAAGGGATCTCCGTCGTCGCAATCAGCTCCAACGACGCCGAGAAGTACCCTGCGGATTCACCTGAGAAAATGAAGGAAGATGCAGAGAAGTACGGGTACACCTTCCCTTACCTCTACGACGACACCCAGGACGCCGCCAAAGCCTACCGTGCCGCGTGCACGCCAGACTTCTTCCTGTTTGATCGTCACCGCCAGCTCGTTTACCGCGGCCAATACGACGATAGCCGCCCTAGCAACGGCCAGCCCGTCACCGGTGCAGACTTGAAAGCCGCCTGCGATGCGGTTCTCTCAGGCCAAACCATCAACGCACTGCAGCGCCCCAGCATCGGCTGCAACATCAAGTGGAAGCCCGGTAAGGAACCCGATTACTTCACCGGCATTTCCGCCGTGTAGTCCCATATTTAGCCCCCGGTGAGTCACCGGGGGCTATCATGTCTTGGCTCACCAACAAGGAGGGCGAACCTGCGTGTGAGCCGCTTCTTTGCATTGCGAAACGTCAGCTGTGAATACGACGATAATGGCGTCGATGGTTTTCGATTTCTCGGCACACCGTTTAATGTCCACTTGCCAATGAGAGTTTGCAACGCGGGACAGCGGCTCGGACGGAGCCTCGCCCTCCCGCTGTCTGATCTCACAACTCGTCCACAACCACCGGCTCATCCGTCGCTGCTTTGATAACGTCGGCGATCGCGGTATACGCATCCCCGGTCAACAAGCTCACATCCAGTCTCGACGCGATCGGCAGATCGTCGAACCGAACCGCCCCTTCCCGGACCTTCAGCTTCTGCTCAATGTTCCAGGCGATGAACTCAAACGACGACGTTTCTCCCGGCTCATCGATCCGACGCCACGTGACGTCGATCAGTCCGGAAAACTCTTCGCTTAGGTGCTCGCTCAGATTCGTTCCGATACGTTCGTCATTGGCCAACAGCAGCCATCGCAGCGGGCGTCGCGATAACATCTGCCTCAGATCCATCACCGTCATTTCTTTCGTCGGATGATAGACATTCGAGTTCAGGTCAGCGACAGGATCCAGCACGAAGCGACGATACCAGGCTGCCGGATGCGGAACATTCAGACGGGCTTCCTGAATGAGTCGTTCACCGTAGAAAACGAGATCGAGATCGATCGTCCGCGGCCCCCAGTGGACATGCCGTCTTCTCTGCATCGCCTGCTCGACCTGAATCAGCACATCAAGCAGGTCAAGTGGTCCCAGCGAAGTCGTAATCTCAAACGCAGCATTCAGATATCCGGTTCCAGCATTCTGCCCCACAGGTGAGGTACTGAAAACGCGACTCGACGTCAGCGACGAGATTCCCGCGTGTTCACTCAATAGATCGCGAGCGCGACGGAACGATTCCATCACGTCGCCCAGATTGCCGCCGACTCCGATATAAGCCGTTTCCATAGTCGCCTCGCCACGATGTCAAACAGCGCATCATAACGAGCAATCACGATTACATCATCCGCGCCAGCAATTAGAAGCCATGCGCCTGGAGTTCCGTGTTTGACCGTCCCCAGAGTCCACCGCTGGCCGCTCCCACGGAACCGATGGTGGCGATCACGCCCATGAGAATCGCCGCCAGCATGACGGCGTATTCGACGGCGGTCGGACCGTCTTCTTCGACGAGAAAAGTTTTTACGTGTCTCAAAACGCGCGACATAATCAATCCAATTTTAATGTCCGCGTCTTGCGGCTGAAGAAATGCGTAGAACTGGACATACAAAATGTCCCGTTAACGATGTATGGTTCCCGTCCAACTTAAACCTAGCATTTCTATGGAACCGGTCAAAAAAATATGTGATGAAGGAGGGGAATTACTGACCCGGCAGGACCTGCATGGCCGATCCACGCGACTTTTCGGCCCTTTTTCCGACTGCGTTGAGTATTCCCTGGCCGTTGTGTAGACTTCTTACTCGCCGCGACAAGGTGAATGCCCTTGGAATCTCGATGTTTGATTCCGCGTTCCAGGTTGCGTTAAGTTAAACCCCACAAGGAGTTATGAATGGCCAAAGAAGAGGCCATCGAAATCGAAGGCGAAGTCGTTGAAGCGCTCGCCAATACTCAATTTCGAGTCAAGTTGCAGAATGGTCACCAGGTTCTTGCCCACGTATCTGGCAAGATGCGCAAGAACTTCATCCGCA
>SXGT01798952.1_pt1 | contig 71688 bp, 62 predicted proteins | sample 3176221 | NCBI WGS metagenome assembly SXGT01 (sample SAMN11356862, study PRJNA531348) | freshwater metagenome | isolation source: freshwater sample F1-120 | place: China: Fuxian Lake, Yuxi | collected 2017-12-25
AAGTGAATTTCGACATCGATGCGAACGGCATCGTGCATGTGTCGGCGAAGGACCTGGCGACGAAGAAAGAGCAGAAGGTGCGTATCGAGTCGTCCAGCGGATTGAGCGAGGCGGACATCCAGAAGATGGTGAAAGACGCCGAATCGCACTCCGAAGACGACAAGAAAAAGCGCAAGCTAATCGACGTGCGTAACCAGGCGGATAGCCTGATCTACGCGACTGAGAAGTCGCTGAAAGAGAACACAGAGTCGGTCGGCGAGAACGACAAGAAAGCCATCGAGGCGTCGATTGTGACTTTGCGCGAGACGATGAACGGCGACGATGCGACGGCGATTGAAGGCGCGATGCAGAACCTGAACAAGGCCGCGCACAAGCTGGCCGAGGCGATGTATGCCAAGGCCTCGGCGCAGGCGAGTGCAGGCGCGCCGGGCGGCGCAGGCGATGGCGCGGCGGCGAGCGACGGTCAGGCGAAGGGTCAGACCGTTGACGCCGATTTCGAAGTCGTGGACGACGAGAAGAAGTAACGTGCGCGGGGTGCGGGCGAAATGCACCCGCACCCCGCGATATTTTTTGGGGACCTGACGTGAAATGCGCAGCGCAGTGAAAACGGACCTGTACGAAATTCTGGGCGTCGCGGAGACCGCCTCGCAGGACGATATCCGCCAGGCGTACCGCGATCTCGCGCGCAAATATCACCCCGACAAGACCGGCGGCGACAAGGCAGCCGAGGAGCGGCTCAAGGAGATCAGCGCCGCGTACGGCATTCTCAAGAATGCGGAGAAGCGCGCGGAGTACGACAAGCGCCGCAAGGCCGGCAACTTTGAAGGCTTCGAGGGTTTCGACTTCGGCGCACAAGGCGGCGATTTCGCCGACATCTTCAGTTCGATTTTTGGCGGCGCACAAGCCGGTGGGCGATCGCGTAGTGCGTCGCGGCCCGGAAACGATCTCGAAGCGCGCGTGCACATTACGTTTGCCGAAGTCGTAAGCGGAGCGCGAAAGACTTTGCGCATCAACCGCGCAGAGACTTGCGCCGAGTGCAGCGGATCCGGTGCGGCCGCCGGGACGAAACCGGTGACGTGCCCGGATTGCAGCGGCGCGGGTCAGATCGGCCGTGGCAATTCGTTTTTTCAGATGAATCAGACCTGCCCGCGCTGCCGCGGGACGGGCCAGACGATCGCAACGCCCTGCGCGAAATGCGCGGGGACAGGACGGACGCCCGGACAACGCGAGACCAGCATCACGATTCCCGCCGGTGCGGACGATGGCATGCGGCTGCGTGTGGCGGGTGAAGGGGAAGTCGGCCATCAGGGCGGGCCCCGCGGCGATCTCTATGTGCGTGTAGAACTGGAGGATGATCCGTTCTTCACGCGCGACGGGAAGAACCTCGTGTGCGAAGCGCCGATCACCTTTGCCGAAGCGGCACTTGGTGCAAAGGTGACCGTGCCGACGCTGGACGGTGTCGCGAAGCTGACGATCGAAGCGGGCACGCAGAGCGGTCAACAGCTGCGCATGCGCGGCTTGGGCTTGCCAGCGATGGGTGACAGGGTGCGCGGCGACGAGATTGTGAAAGTGATTGTCGAAGTTCCGCGGAGACTTTCGGCGGAGCAGAAGCGGTTGCTGCGCGAATTCGACGGAAACTATGAACCAGCAAGCCATCCCCTGCGCGATGCATTTCGTGCGCTGCTCAATCGATTGCGTGGAATCGTTTCCGATACCTGATCGCGTGTTGCTCGATTTAGCTTGCTTTGTTCTGGCGACGCCTCATTTGCGAGGGCGGCGTATCGGGCGTGGGTGCTTCAGACATCGGGCGGATCGCGCCGGCCTTGATCAGCGCGTCGTAGGTATCGCGATCGACGAAATCGCCGGAGGTGATGACGCGCGTCGCGCCGTCGACGGTGACGCCGTATTGCTTCACCTTGCCCGAAGGCCGGTTGTACGTGCTGCCTTTGAGCATCATGTCGAAGTCGATGCGCACAACGCGGCGCGGTGCGGGTGCAGCGGTTGCCTCAGTGCCACGCGCTGCTGCGGCGGATTTATCTTGGCCCGAGAATGCACCGCGGACGCGGTCCCACATAGTTTTTTCCGACACGATTTCCCCCTTGCGCCGGCTCCCCAAGAATTACGCCGGTGCTTGCGTCTGCCCTTCGCGCCCATTGATCGCAGCGATGGCCTGCTTCACCATTTCGCCATATTCGGGCTCGGTTTGCAAGTTCAGGCTCTGCTCCAGGAGCGGAATGGCCGTTTTATCGCCTAAACGGCCAAGCACCTCGGTGATCATGACACGCGAATTGATGGCGAGGAACTGCTGGTTGAGGGCGTCCTGCAAGATGGGGAGATCGTCGGCCTGCGCATCGCGCAGCAATACGCGGACAACTTCGCGCTTAACGTCATCGACTTTAATGTCACCCACGGCGGTCCCCGAGGTATACATCTGCTTCATTTCCTGGCGCGCGGCGGGGTCGCCCTGCATGACCAGCCCCGAGAGTGCGGAGAAGCTGACGCGCGGGCTGGAATCGCTGCGTGCAATGGTCAAGAGTTGCGGAACCATTTCGTTCTGGATATGACCGAGCGCCATGACCGCGATCGCGCGCGTGACTTCGTCTGTCGATTCAAGCATGGGCTTGAGGTTGGGGATGTACGCCGGCGTGAGGTAGTTGTTGACGCACTGGAGAATGAAGAGGCGGGCGGTAGGTGTGGTGTCTGGAGCGCCCATGTAGTCGATGACGGGTGCAAGCGCGGCGGGGCCCATTTCCGCAAGTTGTTGCGTGAGGATATGCCGCTCTGCCGTTTCTCCGTAGACATCGGGCGAAGCCGACATTTTGATGATGGTTTCGGCAATCTGTCCGGGAGTGACTTCTGATCCGCTGGAAGCGCCGCCGGTCTTGGTCTCGGGATCATCATTGTTGCAACCGCTTAACACGAGCACGGTGGCGAGAATCAGGGAGAGGCGGGACAACTGTGTACGCATTCTGGAAAATCTCCGGGCGGTGGCTAATCGCAGCCTGACTGGGACACAATAGCCAAAGAGTTTAGCACACGCCGGGGGGCTGTGTCCTCTGTGCGCAACGCGGCCCGGCAGTGGCAATCGCCGGTGCCGGTGGACGCCCGAACCCTCATGCTCGCCGTCATCCGACAGGTCTTGCTGATTGCCGCCGTTCTCGCGGCGGTGGCATTCACCCCATCCACATATGCCGCCGATGCGCTGATTTTGGTGTCCCAGCCGCGGACCGCGCGGGGGGAAGCCGCCGGACTTCAGCTTCGCAAATATTTTCCCCAGGCCGAAGGCGCGTTCAGCGCATCGATACAGCTTCCAGGCCAGACCTTGCGCCAGCCTGTTCAACTGGTCCTGGACGGGCGCTTCGGGATCGCGGTTGTGCAGCGAGTGATCGATATGGGCAGTGGCGCCGCTGACGGTGTGTTGGGCGAAATTGCACTCTTCAGCAGAGACCCGCTACGCCGTGAGCGATGGCCGCGGGACTCGGCATGGGAACCGGTGCAGGTGCTGTGTGCGCCTGATTCGACGAACGGTGAACAAATAGTGGTGATCATCGAACGACGCCGGGACACGAATGCCCCGGAAGGCCGCGTGCGCCGGGTGCGGCTTGCTGCATCGTCGACGGGCGAGGTACGGGTGAATAGAGAAGCTCAATGGAGCACTCCCGGTGCGCCGATCGCGGCCTCGGCAAACTGGACGCGGAACCGGTTGTATCTGTTGAGCGAAGGCGGAAGTCGCAGCGCCGGGCAACTGACGGCCATAGACTTGGAAGGAGAGCTACGGCAATCGACAATTCTTTCACCGCTCTCTGGCGATGCGTTGCGTCCGGAACCGGCCGGGCTCGCGGCGGCGACGGACGGACAGCGGTTGTGCGTTCTGACTTCTGCCTATTCACTGGCGCGCGGCGATGGAGGCCGGGTGTCGATGGTGCAGTGGTTCGATGCGGAATCGCTCGAGGCGATCGGCGGTGCAGAGGAAATCGCAGGCGCTGCGGACCGCAACGCCCCGGCATTGGCCCCGCGCGCGGACGGCGCGATGTGGGCGCAGACCTACGATGAGGCCACGGGATTTGCGTATGCCACAGTGATCGCACTAGTGGATGGCGCGCCCGTGAAACAGCGTGAGGAAGCGTTTCGTGTGGCCGCGGGCGCTCCGCAACTCGCGGCGTCGCCCGAAGGCGTGCGCGTGGCGCTCACGGGCGGACGCAGCCTTCGCATTCTCGGCAACTCTCCTTTGGACACCGTCGCGCGAAATTTCGACGAGCCCATCGAAGCGATTTTGTGGGGGCCGACCGGGCTCTATGTTGGCGAAGGCGCTCAAATCCATGAGATTGATCCGCATACAGCGAAATCGATCAGGGTCAGTGATGCGGCCGGAGGATTTGTGGTTGACCTCTGCGTATTCGAATCACCGATCGTGAATGTATCCGGCGAATCCGGGCAGGAAGGACTGTTTCCCGCGCGTATCGAACTGGACATGCAGACGCCTGGACGGGACACGCGGGTGATACCGATTTCATTGGCCGATGGTGAGCACGTGCGCCTTGTGCGGCCTGGGCGCAGGTCGGATTGGTTGCGCACCAGGCTTGTGGAAAAAGAACGCGACACGGCGGAACTGATTCTGGCACTCGACAAACAGATCTTGACCGGTATCGGCGGCGCGTGGTCGACTGAAGTGGAGCTGCATATCGAGAGCGGCAATGCGCCTGAGCGGATCGCAGCAATTGAAGTCGAATCGGTGGCGCGGCGGCGAAGTAACCGTGCGATCGAGTGGCAATCCTCACAAGGCTCGGACCCGGCGTATGACACATTGAAGCGGATCCTCGCTGGTCCACCGTTGCACCTAAGCCATCGGGAACGCCGCGAACCGTTTTCGCGGCCGCCCCGTGGAAGCGCAGCGGCGGTCGTCCGGCTGGAAGATGTGGCGCGCGGCGCAATTACACGGCAAGTGCTGTTGGACTATGTCTCTGGCGGGGGCGGTCTGTTGGTGATCGCCGGACATACTCCGCAATCCGGCGGCGAGGGCGTGCGCCGCTGGCTCGAACCTCTGGGCTTGTTGATCGAATCCGGCGAAGAGGTGAACGGGCGCTTCCCCGTGGCGAAAACCAAATCCGTGAACTTTGGAATGGATCAGCTTTCGATCGCGGCGGGCGCGTATATGGAAGTCACACGGCCGATGGATGTATTCGTGCAGGGGCCGACACCAGGAACGGCAGTGCTTGCGCTGACGCGGTATGGATACGGGCGTCTGGGTGTGTTGGCGAGTGATACGCCGCTTGGCGATCGCGCACTGGCGCAGGGCACGGGGCAGCAGTTCGCCCGCGCGCTCTTCGGGTGGTTGACAGGGGCGAACGCAACGGTGCGCGATAGCGATCTCGATGGGTTACGAGACGATGTCGAAGATACGGACGCGAGCGGAGCTGCCGAGCGCGGCGAGACCGATTGGCTGCGCGACGATACCGATGGAGATGGCGTACCCGATGGCGCGGAGGACACGAATCTCAACGGTATCGTGGACGAAGGCGAGACAAATCCGCGAAACGCAGACACCGACGGTGATGGCATCCCAGATGGCGCGGACGCGGAGCCGTTGCCAAGATCGGGATCGCCGGTACTCTTGGCGGTGCAACCGCCGACGGCTCCGGCGCAGGGCGGCACGCCGCTGGAAATCGTCGGCCGGAACTTGCCGCTAAACCCCGAAGTGTGGTTTGGCGAGCAGCGCGCGACACATGTGATTCAATTGGACTCGACGCGGATTGTGGCGATGCCGCCGCCCCGGGCCTTTGGCATGGCAGAGGGCCCCATGCCCGTGCGCGTGGTGCATCCGTTGGGCGGATTGGAGAACACGCTGGAGCGGGCGTTTACCTACGGCGCGCCGACACCCGTTCGCATCACGCTCGAATCGCTCGACCGCGTGCGCAGGGCCTACGACGGATACCGGGGCAGTTTCTCGCTCACGCTTGAGCTCGGCGACGTGCAGATCGACTATGGCGCGTTTTATCTGCGGACCACGCCGCCGATGATGTCATTGATCTCGACCTTCGAACGGGGACGCGGATTGATCTCGGTGGGCCGCGAAGCGACATTTCGGAGTTATGGTCCGGGCGAATTCTGGGTGCAACTCGTGCCGGGCGAACCCCTGACCGGCCGCGTGGAATTGGGAACGCTCGAATGGCGTCTCGCGGATCTGGCGCCCCCCGTCGGAAAGTTCCAATGGTATGTATTCCTGCCCGATCTGCGCGTTCTTTGGGGTGGGAATGCGAGTGTAAGCCCGAGCGAGCAATGGACGGATCTCGATGCAGCCGTGAAGGATCCAGACCCGCCACCCGGCGCACCGGCTCTGCCATGACAATGCCGGCGCGGCAGACATAGAATAAACGCCGGACTGCCGGAGTGATCGCAGCGATGAGTAGATCCGCGTGGAGCCTCGCTTTCAAGAACATGTTTCTCCCTGTCTTCTGCCGGGAGTGCGGGTGCGCGCTGCTTACCGAGGAGAATGGATTCTTCTGCCCTGCGTGTTGGGCGCGGCCGGAGCGCATCGAGCGACCGTTTTGTTGTATATGCGGCCGGCCGCACCGCGAGCGCATCGGGTTTGGTGTCGCCGGAGATTTCCCATGCGCAGACTGCCGTGGAGCGCGCACGAAGCCGTACCGGCGCGTGTGGGCCGCGTGCGACTACGACGGCGCGATCTCCGAAGCGATTAAACTACTCAAGTTCAATGCACGTCCGCTTCTCGCCGGGCCGCTGGCGGAAGAGATTGCGCGGTACGCCGAGCGCGAGATGGACACGGGCGCGTATGATGCTGTCGTGCCTGTGCCGCTGCATCGGGTGCGCCGGCGTGCGCGGGGCTTTAACCAGTCCGAGCTGATCGCGGTGAAGACGATGGCGTGTTTTCCCCGTGCGCGATTGGATACCTCGCTGCGGCGCATCCGACCGACGCGAACGCAAAGTAAATTGACGAATGACACCGAACGCCGCGAGAATGTCAAAGGTGCGTTCGCCGTGGATCGGGATCGTTCGTTCACGGGAGAGGCGGTGCTGTTGCTCGACGATGTGGTGACAACGGGCGGCACCGTGGCGGAGTGTGCGCGGGCGCTTAGCCGGGCCGGTGCGAAGACCGTGGACGTGATTGCCGTCGCGATGCCCGCGGGCCGGCGCGAACTTGATGCGATGGAAACATCCGGCGCGGCAGACCAGCGCCGTACAGGGCCGCTCGCCGCAGCCCGATAGGGAGGACACGATGCCGCTCAAGGAATGCTTTGGCCAGTTGGCCAACATGAAGGTCGTCTACAACAACAGCACCCGGCGGCACTATTTGCGGGTGGACGATCAGAAACTGAAGGAATGCGATCACTGTCCGTTGTTTAACAAGTGCATGTTTGTGAAGTACAACGACGTCTTCAAGGACCTGCTGGACTTGGTGAATGACCAGGCCGAGGCGAACAAGCCGAGGATCTAAAACGGTTATCGGATGTCCGCGCTGAATTGCCGGACGAACGCGGTGAAACCGTTCAGTTTTTTTAGTTTTACTTGACGGTAGTTTAGGGTGCGGAGTTTCTGTTTGGCCTCAGCTTCGTTCCGCGCGACGACAGTACCTTCTTCCATGAATTCCTCGCCGCGCACAAGCATGACCTGATATTTGTAAACCGACATGGATTTGAGTTCCGATCGTCCTGCGGAGTACGAGGTCACTGAGTAACGGAGTCTATGAGTCCGCAGTATAGATTCGAATTGCTTGGGCCGTGTTACGTTTGAGTTAGTCAGCCTACTATCGGCTGGAGGGTCCCCCATCAAACGTCCAATGCTTACGGCGGCGCTCGGCTTGGCGACGGGAGTGCTCGTCGCGGCAACAGGCTGGACGATCGTCGGCCCCGTCATGCTGGGTCTCACTGGTTTGGCCGGTCTTGTGACCTTCGCCGTGTTGCGGGCGCGACCGAGGCTCGCAGCGCTCTTTCTGACCGCCGCATTTATTGCGAGCGGCGCTTTGTATTTTCAGGCGCGACAACCTGCGGCGCCGGGCGATGCCTTGGCCCGCGATGCGGCGGTCCATGCACCCCAGACCCGCTACGTCCTCGAAGGGTGGGTCGAGAGTCCCGATATCTGGCTGCCCGGGCAGGAATACTTCGTTTTTGTGTTGCGGGCGGATACCGTGCAACGGGAAGGGGATCGACTCTCGCTGGCGGGCGGTGTGCGCGTGCGCCTGAGTGACCCCGACGGACCTGTTTTCGAGGGTGAACGCATTCGCATAGAAGGTCAGTTGGAGCTTGCGCTGGGACAGGTCAATCCGGGTACGCAGGGGATGGAAGACTACTATCGGCGCTACGGTGTACACACGTCGATGCGCGTACGGAAAGGCGCGGTCGAGCGCATAGGAGATCCGCCGCGATTTTCGATGACGCATGCCCTCTCGCGGTTTCGAGGATACCTTGCAGGGCGGATTGCCGAGGTGGTGCCGGCCGCGAGTCTTCCGCTGGTGCTCACGATCTGGCTGGGGGATCGCCGCCGGCTGGATGAAGAGACGTATCAGGCCTTCATCGATTCCGGCACCGCGCATGTGCTGGCCGTGTCAGGCGCGCACGTTTCGATCATGTTTGTCACCTTGGGGCTGCTGTTTCCCGCCGGTGTCGAATTGCGGCGCGTGCGCATTCGCGCTGTGGTCATGCTGGCGGTCATCGCTGCGTTTGTGGTGGTCACCGGCGGGCGCGTGTCGAGCATGCGCGCGGCGCTCATGGTGGCGGTGTACCTCGCGGCGGATTGGTTCGGCCGCGAGCGCGATGCGCCAACCGCCCTTTCAATCGCGGGGATCGGGTTTCTGTTGTACGAGCCCAATCTGCTGTTCGACGTGGGATTTCAGCTTTCGTTTCTGAGCATCGCTTCGATCATGCTTTTTTCGGAGGGAATGGCGCAGTATCTCGCGTTCATGCCGATGCCGCTTCGCCAGGGCGTGGCCGCGACAGTGGCGGTGCAGTTGCTGCCGTTGCCGCTCGCAATTCGCGCGTTTCACGTGCTGCCATTGATTGCTCCATTCGCGAATCTCGTCGTCATCCCCGTCACTGCGGTGCTGTTGTGGGTTGGCTTCATCGCATCGGTGGGCGCGATCGTGTTTCCACCCGCCGCGGTGATCTTCGGCCAGGCTCTGCATCTGCTCGCGCAGGTCGTGTTGTGGCTGGCGGAAGAGTCAGCCTCGCTACGCTTTGCGCACGCACACACTGCCGCGCCCACAAGTCTCGCGCTGCTCCTCTACGGCGTCGGGATGCTGGCCCTGCGCCGGGCGCTGACCGCGTCAAAGCATAGACGTGTATTTGCGTTCGCGACATGCGCCGCGCTGATTGCATGCGCGGCGGCATGGCGCCCGATCGTGCCGCGGCCTGAACTGACGGTGATCGACGTCGGGCACGGCGACGCGATATTCGTGCGCGCGCCGCGCGGTCGCACGATGGTGGTGGACGCCGGGAACCGTTCGGAATACGCCGATCTCGGACGGCGAGCCGTAGCGCCGTTTTTGTGGGCGAATCACGAGACCAAAATCGATGTGCTGCTCGTGACGCATCCGGATGCAGACCATATCGGCGGCGCGCGGTATCTCGTGGAAAATTTTCGCGTGGGCACGTTGGTCTTGGGGGCGCATGCTTTTCCCGGGACCTGGGAAGACGAGTTGATCGCGATTTGCGAAAAGCGGGAAGTTTCCGTTCAACGTGTTGCACGGGGAGATCGCTTCGATGTCGGCGGCGCGTCGGTTGAAGTGTTGCATCCGCCGCGCGAGGCACCGGAAAGCATCTCGGAGAACGAACTTTCGCTCGTCGTGCGCGTCTCGTGGCCAGGTTTCAGCGCGCTACTCACGGGCGATATCGAATCATGGGGCGAGGAGCAGGTTGCCGCACTTAACCCGGCGGCGCAGGTGTTGAAAGTGCCGCACCACGGTTCGCGCACGTCGAGCGCGGAGATGTTTATCGAGGCCGTGCATCCCGCCGTTGCCCTCGTATCGGTCGCCCCGCGCGGACGAAGCAGCGTGCTCAGCGCAGAGGTGGTGAGTCGCTACGAACACGCCGGGATCCCGCTAGTGCGAACGGACATCGTAGGCGGGGTGCGCATTCGCCCGGAGCGGGACGGGCTGGAGATCGAAGCGGCGCGTGTTGAGCGGGGATACGTTATTCGCGAAGAGAAAATCGCTGATGAACTGAAGTAAATCCGCTTAGCTTTTTGATGCAATGCGGACGGAAGCAAGCGCGAGTTCGTTTAGGCGCGGAGCATCTTCAATCATCTCCGCGGGGACTTCGAAATAATTCTTGAGCGTTTGCTTCGAGTTCGTCTGAAAGGGCCCGGAGCCCCATTCCTCGTACTGCGGGCGGGTGGTGTCGTCGGTTTTGAAATAGAGGCGGCCGTCGAAGACGATGCCGAAGAATACAATGCCTTCGTAGAGGCCGTAGCCGCCAAACATCGGTTTGTAGAGAGCGGCATCCAGCCCGGTGAGCTGATCGCAGATAAACTCGACGAAGTCGTCGTCCTTGTGTGATGTCGGGCGCATCGGCCGCCCTCCCCGCGCCTACTTTTTCGCGAACTGGCGGATGCGATCCAGGATGCGATCCGGGTCGAGGCCCTGGTGCGGGACCTGTTCGGCCTGGCCGCCTGCGCCGGGTCGCGTCACGCCCATGCGGCCGTAGACAGGGCGGAGTTCGCGCTCGAGCAGCCAGGTACCATAGCGCAGGCCAAGGCCAGTCTCCGCATTTTGGCCTTCGACGAGCAACGCGAATTTCGTCGCGCCGACGCGCTTCATCATGGCCTCGTCTACGACGTTCAGCGTAGGCTTGTTGATAAGGCCGACATCAATGCCCTCGGCGCGGGCACGCTCGACCGCATCGAGCGCGCGATAGAGCATCTCGCCGTAGGAAATGACATAGCCGGCTTTGCCGTCGCGGATGAGGTCGTCCTTGCCGGGGGAAAAGGTGTATTTGTCGTCAAAGAAGCGTGAGCCGTCCGCGCGGAGGATGTATGGCACCTTCGAGCGCGTGGTGAACACGAAGCGCAGGCCTTCATCTCCGTAGATGCGCTCCACAGCGGCCTTGAGCTGCGCGGCATCGGCCGCGAAATAGAGCCGCGTCTTGTCGCCCTGCACCAGGCCGTTGTTCGCAAAGAAAACGTTGATGCCGAAGTGGCAGGTGTTGTCCGAGATTTCGTCCACGCCCGCGTGCGAGAAGTGGCACATTACGTTCGCGTCGTTCATACGCGCCATCGTGACTTCGGAAATGATCATTTCGAGGAAGGCCGAGAAGGTGCTGAAGACGCCCTGTTTGCCCTTCTCAAAACCAAAGCCCGCAGCCGCGGAGAAATTGCCACGCTCCATGACACCGCCGAGGCAGTAGACTTCAGGATGTTTCTCGCGGATCGCTTTCAGGCCGGTCGAGCCTTCGAGGTCGGAGTCGATGACGAAGATCGACTTTTTGCGATCGTCCGCCGACAACTTGGCCAGGATGCCGTTCAGGATATTGCCGAATTCCGTGCGGTTGCTGGCCGTTTCCGGCGTGGAGCCTTTGTAGCTCGCGCTGGTCTTTGGCGTGGTGAGCGTTTTGAGGTATTCGACGCAGGCGGTAAGGCCTCGCTTTTCGAGGTAGGGGATCGCCACATCCTTCGCGATGACGTCGTGGCCCTTGTGCGAGCCCTCGATGCCCGGCACGCCCGGCGCCATCGGACGGCGGTTCACCAGCGCGACCGGGCCGGGCGTCGTGAAGGCTTTCTGCATGCGCTTGTACAGGTCTTCGGTGTTTTCCGGATCGCCCGTGAGCACAGCGAGCCCGTGGCCTTCGAGTGTCTTGGCAAGGTCATAACCCGGTAGGTAGTCGCGCGGATGCCCCGCGATCGTGATGTTGTTGTCGTCCAGCAACAGTTTCACGTTCAGCTTCTGCGCGACCGCGTGGCGCGCGGCCTCGGCGTCGTTGCCTTCCTGCTGCGAGCCGTCGGAGCCGAGCAGCACGATCGCCTGATCCGCGTGTGCGCGCGCGACGCCGTTCACAAAGGGCCACATGTGGCCGAGGCGGCCCGAGCTGAACGTGATACCGAGATGTGGGTCGAGTTCCGGGTGGCCGTAAAGCCCGGCCGCCGGCTCGCGGTAGTGCAGCAACTTCTCAAAGGGCATGATGCCGTTGAACGCGGACATCGCATACTGAATCGCAACGCGGTGCCCCGCCTCGTCGAACAGCGCCGGGTATACCTTGCCTCCGCTGCCGCGCATGAACGCGTCTGCAATGAGCACCTCGGGCACGATGCTATACGCGCCGCCGGTATGCCCCGCGAGACCCTTCGCCCCGGCAACGGCCGTGAAGAACACGACGGTGTCGCGGACGAGTTGGATATTCGCCTTGAGCTGCGCGAGTTCCGCGGGAGAGAGCACCGCGCGTGCCGGGTCGAGAGACAGAGGTTTGTACGCCGAGACATCGAGCGGAAAGCCAGTGGTTTGCAGAGGTTTTGGATTGGTCACGATGATTTCGTCCAGACAGAGTTGAGGCCGATGCAGGAGTTCATGGGCTTCCACGCCACAGCCGCGGAAGGGCGAAGTATACCGGCGGGGGCAAGCCTATTCCAATGGGAACGAAACAGTGAAAAGGCTTCCCTAGCTATATTCCGTACTTGAGATTGATCTCTTGTTTTAGCCAGTTCAGTATCGGATCTTCCGGCCACTGTGCAATGAATGACTGCCAGGAAATGCGCCGCAATACTTTGCTTTGTTCCTTAGGTAGTGACTGCACAACGTCTTGCCACTGCATACCTCCGTCACCGCTAGTCGCCATTGCGGGATTGCGCGCATCGTAGATGACCAGTGCATGACCATTACCGGCGTGGAAACTGCCGTCGTTGCCAACGCAAGCCGCGAGAATGTTTCTGACAAGCTGATAGTTCTTGCCGAGTGCACACGAAGCAATGTCATCGTTCGGGTTCCACCCGAACAAGGTTTCCATGTAATCCCAATACCGCACTCCAACTTCCGTGAGGGCGCACCGGGTGCTCCTGCCGTGTTGTTTGCTATAACTTCCATCACAATGATTGGGATCATCGTGTTTTTTCCCTAGTCTCGAACATCGTCCAAATTCGGTTTCGGCGAACTTACATTCGATAGCGACCCGGTAGTCGCCTTCTAGCCAAACATCGACAGACGTCTGACGGCCTTTCTTTTCGCCCAGCCATTCGACTTCCTTCTCCAGTTCAATGGCCAAGGCACTCATGTCATCACCGAAAGCAAAGAGACCGTCTTCGGCGCGCACATGCGAAAGCAATGGAAGGCACTGGTAAGTTTTGATTGCGCCAAATACGGATTGGGCCAAGGCCTGCGAACTCTGCATGCTTCCGAAATGCTTGTGCCGTCCAGCTGGCGGAATTGCCTCGACGATTCCTTCTTTTTCAACTGGGGTCGCATGCGGCGGAATTAGAACATTGAGTGATGCCTTCTCTTTTCTGAAAACCACGGCCCCACCATCCGGTCGTTCTTCGAAGCAATCGATCCGTTCGGCGAAACGCAGATTTCGATATGTTACAAAACATTCACGTATCAACTTCGAGTATTCAGGCGCTGAATAAGATTTCCTTTGCTTCGGTTGGTGCGCCTCAATGTAGTCATCCACCTTCTTCCATTGCTCGAAGAGCCATTGCTTGCGGCCCTCTTCGTCGGCGGGGATGTCCTCGGTGTGGGCGCCCCAGAATTTGATGTAGGCGTGGGTGCCGACGAGGCTGCCGTTGAAGGCGTCGATGAAGGACGAGGAATGCTCGAGGCCGGTGTGTGCGCAGAAGACGATATCGGCCTTGCCGGCGTGGTCGAGGAGCGCGATGGGGCCGCCGGTGCGCGGAGGCAGGACGTGCTGGTAGCGCTCGGCCCATTCGAGGATGTCGGTCTGGCCGGCTTCGCGCAGCTTTTTGAGGATGCGCTCGCGCTTGGCGGGGGTGTAGCGCGTGCCTTCGGGGAAGATGATGACGCCTTCGTTCGGCTGCGCGTTGTCCATCATCTGCGCGATGGCCTCGATTTCCTTGGTGGCGTCGTTCGACCCGCGCACGACGAAGAGATGCGGCATGCGGTTCACGGCGAGGTCGAGGCAGGGGTCCCATTCGAGCTCGCGCTTCATCACGTATTTCATGGGGAGGTCGAAGCGCTTGCAGATGTACATCAGCGGGATAAAGGTGTCGGTGATGCTGGCGTGGCGGCAGAGGACGATGGCGGGGCGCTCGCCGAAGGTGTAGTCGTCCTCGATGTGCACGTGGATGCCGAAGAGGCGAATGCCGGCGTTGCCGAGGTTCCAGCCCCAGTTGAACTCGATGGTGAACATTTTTTGCATGTAGACCGCGGGATTGCGGCTGTGGAAAAGCCAGATGAAGAACATCCCAACCAGACCCCAGACCTGCCAATAGAGGTAAAGCAGCACGAAACAGATGGCGCGCGTGGTGCTCAGGTGCACACGGCGGAAGGCGTCGACGATGAGCGCGATCGGCAGCCAGATGGGTAGCGTGGCGATCATCACAACAAAACTGACGGCGACCATCGTGTATGTGAGCGTGCGGCGCGACCAGCGTCGCAGAAAAGGATCGGGATAGGTTCGCATGCGGCGTTCAGTTCTCCGGGGCCGTGCGGCGCTTGAGGAGCCGGTCGAGCCCGGAGAGGACAAGCACCATTCCGCCGACGGCTGTGCCCGCAATAGGGAATGGCGCGCCGACGATAAATCCCGCGGCGAGGCCTTTCAAAGCCGCGGCTGTGCGTGAGTCATGCGAGATGCGCCGCTGGATTAATCCGGTGCCGATGCCGCCGATGATCAGGCCAGTCAGCCCAGTAATCCACACGGCGAGTCCGCCGGAGAAAACGGTCCCGGAGAAAAGGAGCCAATCCAACCCAAGGATGAGTGTGCCGGAGGCGGGGTGGAGGAGGGTACGGCGATCCGGAGTTGCGACTGCCTGCACACCATCCGCCGGGTGTTGTACGGGAACGAGTGGTTCTTGAAGGTTTTTCGTTGGCATTCTAGGATAACAATACCTGCACGGTTCGGAAAGCTGCCAATTGTGCATGGGATTCCTTTCGAGAACAGCCGACGCGCTGATTGGTATAGCGATAACGATGGCGGGCGTTATCCATGCGCGCGCGAAAAATCTGGCCGATGCAGAGGTGAATTGCTAAGCTAGTCTGCATGCTTGCACGAGTACAGTCCTGCGCGATATTGGGGATCGACAGCATCCCGGTTGCGGTCGAGGTGGATGCCTCGCCGGGGATGAAGCTGCAAATGATCATTGTGGGGCTGCCCGACACGGCGGTGAAGGAAAGCAGCGAGCGAGTGCTGGCGGCGGTGAAGAATTCGGGTTTTCGCGGGCCGCGTGGGCATACGGTGATCAATCTCGCGCCGGCCGACATCCGCAAGGAAGGCAGCGCACTCGATTTGCCGATTGCGCTGGGGATTGTCGCCGCGATGGATCAGTTGCGTAGCACGCAACTGGCGAGTTACGCGATCGCGGGTGAACTCGCGTTGAATGGATCGGTGCGGCCAGTTGTCGGGGCGTTGTCGATGGCGATCGGCGCGCGCAGGGCAGGCCTGAAGGGGATCGTGTTGCCGGCGGCGAATGCGGAAGAGGCCGGCGTCGTCGAGGGCGTTGACGTCATCGGTGTGAACACGCTGGATGAGGCGGCGGCCTTCCTCGGTAACCGTTTGGATATCGTTCCGCAGCGAACGGATTTCGCGGCGCTCATCGCGGAGCGGCGCAACGGCGTTGGCGACTTGTCGGAAGTACGTGGACAGGCGCATGTGAAGCGCGCACTCACCGTCGCGGCGGCAGGCGGGCACAACCTGTTGATGATTGGCCCGCCGGGCACGGGGAAAACGATGCTCGCATCGCGGCTGCCGGGCATTCTCCCAGGGATGACCTTCGACGAGGCGCTGGAGACGACGCGGATATATAGCGTGGCGGGGCAGCTTGGCCCGGGGCGGCGGATGGTGCTCGAGCGGCCCTTTCGCGCGCCGCATCACACGGCGACGACGGTGTCGATCAGCGGCGGCGGCGCGGGCGCGCGGCCGATGCCGGGCGAGGTGAGCCTGGCGCACAACGGCGTGCTGTTTCTCGATGAGTTGCCGGAGTTCAACCGAGCGTCGGTCGAAGTGCTGCGGCAGCCGCTCGAAGAGGGCATGGTCCACATCCGTCGCGCGAACTATTCAGTCGCGTATCCGAGCCGGTTCATGCTGGTGGCGGCGATGAATCCATGCCCGTGCGGGTACCGGACGGATCCGAAGAAGCAGTGCCGGTGCTCGATCGGCGAAATTCAGCGATATACGGCGCGGATTTCGGGACCGCTGCTCGACCGGATTGATTTGCATGTCGAGGTGCCCGCGCTGAGCTACGACGAGATTGCGGGTGCGGGCAAGAGTGCGCCAAGCAGTGCCGAGGTGCGCGAGACGGTGCAGCGCGTGCGCGACGTCCAGCGCGCGCGATACGCCGGTGCCTTCGCGTGCAACGCACACCTCGACGCGGCGTCGACGCGTGAATTTTGCGTGTTAGCGGCGGGCGCGGACACGCTGCTGCAGAACGCGATCGATCGCCTCGGTTTCAGCGCGCGGGCCTACGACAAGGTGCTGCGCGTAGCACGGACGCTCGCGGATCTCGACGAGACGGAGAAGATTGAAGAACGCCACATTGGCGAGGCGATTCAGTATCGGAATCTCGACCGACAGGTTTTGTAAGGTTCCTCTCTCGCTTACGCATGTTTAACCGGGCGGGTGGCTAATTTCGGCCATCGGCAACTGGTGAGCGACGATAGCGACGTAGATGCGTGGCAACCGCAAAATAATCAGCGCCCCCGAAGTTCGTACTGCGTGCCGTAGGGATCCATTTCGTTCGAGAATTCGACGAAGTGGCCATCGGGATCATGGATGTACACGCCGCGGTTGCCGCCCCATCCGCCATCGCCGCCGCGCCCGGGGTAGTGCTTCACGGGGCCGTAACTGAGTTGAAATCCTTTGCGGTTCAGCTCGCGTGCGAAGTCATTGATATGTGTGCTCGACTCGATCCAAAACGCCACATGATGCAAACCGTTGTCGGCGACACGGATCACATTCCCCCGCGAATCAGTTTGGCGCACCAGGAAAAGGTCGGGCGTCCGGCCGAAGCCGAGCGCGCGGACTTGCACGTGGCAGCCGGGCTTGTAGGGATGCGGTTCGGGCTTGCCGGTGGCGAGGTGTTTGAGGCCGACGGCTTTTTCGTAAAAGGCGCTCGCGCGATCGATGTCCGCGACGAAGAGAGAGGCGTTCTTTGTGCCGGAGACGAGCGCGACGCGGCCGTCGGCGCGGTCGGAGGGCACGCTCTCGTTGTACCGCATGCCGCGCGGCGCGGAGGACGTCTTCAGCAGCAGCGAACGGAACCAGCGATAACGCATGTTGCGCGTGAAGTAATACAACGCGCGGCTGGGTTTAGGCGGCATGGGCGTCGACCTCCGATGTATGGATTTCCACGAAGTGTCCGTTCGGGTCGCGGAAATGCAGGCAGTTCTCGCGCATGTACGTTCCAGTCGGATCCGGCAGCGCGGGGCCGTCCTGCCAGGAAATGCGTTCCGCGCGCAAATGCTCGCGGAAGCCGTCGAGCGACTGGCCGGAGCGCAGCGTAAACGAGAGATGATGAAAGTCGTCCGGCGTGACGTGCCGGACTTTCCAATGGGAGTCGTGCGACTGGAATCCGGCGAAGTCGTGATGAAATTCACCGCAACTCATGAAGCAAATCGCTTCGCGCGTGACGACGTTGATGGCGTCCTCGCCGACGCCGGCAGTGCCGGAGTGGCGCAGCCCGAGCACACGCTCGTAGAACGCGCGGGTCTCGTCGATGTCGTTCACCTTGACCGTGATATGACCGACGAACCGGCGATTCAGATCTTGGGCCATCGTCTCCTCCCTAGTGCGCCGCGGCCACGCGGGTTTCCATCACGCCGAGGTCGATCGCGCTGTCCGCGGTGCGCGCGGTGCAACGGATCACATCGCCGTCCTTGAGGTAGCGCGGGCTTTCGAGTTGCTTCTTCAAGAAAGTCTGCATCATTTTCTTTTCGCTCATCAGAATTCGGCCGATGCGCGCCGCCCGCGGAGAAGGTGCCTGAATTGCGACACCACCCGGCGTGCCCGTCTGCACGAGATCGCCCGGGTAGAGATTCATCAGGCCGGACAACTCGGTCAGGGTCTCCGCGGGGCCGTAGAGGAGTTGCGACGTGTTCGCCTGTTGGCGGACCTCGCCGTTGACCTCGAGCCGGATGTCAAGCCTCAGCACGCGCGAAGCGTCTCCGGGATCGAGCAGGTAGAGGTACGGCCCGACAGGACAAAACGTGCGAAAACTCTTGCCCTTAAACCATTGCTGCTGCGGAATCTGAATGTCACGCGCGGAGACATCATTCGACAGCACAACGCCCGCGACGAATTCGTGCAGGTTCTCGTTGGTCACTTTCACGGGGCCTTCGATTGCGCGCCCAATAACGAGGCCGATCTCGAGTTCGTAGTCGAGGAGCCGAACCCCGCGCGGGCGGATCACGTCGTCGCTCGGTCCGGAGAGCGACGAGTGCGCCTTCATGAAGAGGAGATTGAAGGGCGGCTTATGGCTGTGGTGGCCGGACTCCGCACGGTGGCTGCTGTAGTTGAGGCCCTGGCAAACAATCGAGCAGGGGCCGGTGACCGGGCTCAATAGCCTCGCGCCACGCAGCGGGATTGCGGCCGAACCCGTCGCATCACTGATGGGTCGCCGGCAAAGGGCGAGCAGGGCCTGCAACGAATCGGCTTCCGCCGAAATCGGGTGCAAGGCCTCCCCCTGCACAACGGCCCAGCCGCGACGGCCCTCCTTTTCATATCGCGCAAGATGCACTCCCATTAGACCATCGCTCCTTTTTCGTAGAGTGGAAAGCGTTTGAATTTCGCGGAGAGACGCCGCGCTTCGGCGTCGCGCGCGCCCAGCAAGCGCAATAACATGTGCAGGGCATGGACCTCCGACGAATCGTCGAGCCGCCCCAGCAGGCGCAGCCGCATCAAGTGCAGCAGCCCACCGCGAATGAGCTCGACCGCCGTCTCCTCATGCGGCACATCAAGCAGCCCCTGGTCGGCCGCAAGCCGCACGTCGCGCTGCAGCCGCGCAAGGATGTCCCCGCCAAGGCCCGCGTGAGACAAACCCATTTGCACGAGAAAGTGCGCGACCGTCGGTTGTTCGTCCAGCATTCGGATCGTGTTCCCGATGCCGGCGGCGACCATTTCGAGCGGATTGGATTCAGTGGAATTAAACGCATCAATCGCCTGGCCGAGCCGCGTGAGGATGGCGTCCACAGCGGCTGACGCGATCGCGTCTTTTGACTCGAAGTGATTGTAGAAACTCCCGAAGCCGACGTCCGCGGCATCAGTGATGTCCTTGATGGTGGTGGCGTCGAGGCCTTTTTCTGCGATGACCCGCGCCGCGGCTTCGACCAGGCGGCGGCGCGTTTCGTTGCGGCGACGCACGTTGCGAGATTCTTCCGGCGGCACAATATCCTGCGAAATCGGAATCATCAGCAGGTCACTCCCTCACTCGAGCGAGCAAGATAAGCCTTCAAAATTCCATCGGCCGAGCCGGGCGCTTCCGCACGAGTCGCGGCAAACGGCACACGATCCGGGCGGACAATGGCCACATCGGCGCCGCGCGCCCGGAACCATTCGGCGAGCCGGCCAGTCTTGTCGACAATAGCGCCGTTAGCGATACCCTGATTGGAAATCTCGATGAATTGTAAGCCTGCGGATTCCGCACGCTGAGCGAGATTGCGTGACATCAGCGTCTGCGGGTTGTGTTCATGCGCGAGTACAGCGGCGCGAGAGCCGAGGACCTCGTCGAGGAGGACTTCGCCTTTTGATGAAACTACGATGGGTTGCGGAAAGGGAACGCGCCGCACGGACGCGACGTCATCGGCGAACGCGCCGGGGCCGAGTGGAATCGTCGATATGGATCGCGGGACAGCGCCGCGGCCGTTGAACAGGTTTGATAGACGGAAAGCGACATTGCGCACAGCCCCCAACACCAAGCTGCGCGATTGGATGATCCGGCCGATTTTGACGGCGGAGTCGACGACGAGTGCGACGTGTGGCCGGCGCTCGGACTCATACGTGTCGAGTAGCGATTCGGGCGCGCCGCTGCGGAGAACGCGCTCGATCTTCCAACAGAGATTGAAGGCGTCGCGGATGCCCGCGCACATGCCCTGGCCCAGAAAGGGCGGCATCTGGTGCGCGGCATCGCCAAGCAAAAACGCGCGGCCACGCCGCCAAGGTCGCGCGATCAGGCCGTGGAACGTGTAGATGGCGGAGCGCTCGATCGAATAGTCAGCGGGCGAGACCCAAGGTTTTACGAGTTCTTGCACGCGATCATTCTGCACGATCCGTTCGGGATCGTCGCCATCCACCAGCATGAACTCCCAGCGCCGGCGCGGCGCGGGCATCGGGACCATTGTCGCCGGGCGACGCGGATTGCAGATTTGCTGCGCGACTTCGGGCAGGCCGCAGTCGCGTTTCATTAGGAGATCGATCACGAGCCAGGGTTGGTGGAGTCCGAGATCGTCGAGTTCGGCGCCGATGACTTTGCGCGCCATGCTTCGGGCGCCGTCGCATCCGAACACGTATGCGGCTTCGACCGTGTACGTCGTCTCGCCGTTTGAACAGCGCACGCGGACGAATCCGCATTCTGGCTCGATTGCTTCGACCTCAGTCTTGCAGCGCAGTTCGACGTGTGGAAAGCGCTCGACTCCTTGCCGCAACACGGCTTCAAGGTGCGGCTGATGAAACATGCTGGTGACATCGTGACCAAGATCGCGCGGTACGTCGGCTGTGCGCATTTGCATCAACGGGCGACCCTTCGCGGTGACGAGATCCATGCCCGGCACGCGGATTGATTTGGCCCGCACCTCTGCGTCCAGGCCGACCGCTTGGAAGACGCGCATCACTTCGTCATCGAAATGCACAGCGCGCGGGATGTCGATGATTCCGGGCTCGCGATCCAGCACGAGCGTGCGAACGCCATACACGCCAAGCAGATTCGCCGCGAGCGCACCGACTGGCCCGCATCCGACAATGACCACTTCGGGCGCGAAAGCCGCCGGGCTGATAGTCGAGAACTTTGACATGCCGACGAGTCTAACAAAAACTGATTATATAATCAATAACGATTTTTGTGTCATTTATCTACAAAAAACACTCCTCACGGCGGGGTATCCAAGACCTAGTTGGATCCGGAGATAAACTGAAAGGCAGAGGGCTACGGTTGCTCGGAGACTAGGAACCGACGAACGGCATGAGCGTACCGAGAGCCGGGGGCACGAATGCCACGCTCCCATTTGGAGAGAGTAGACGGGTCCACGCCAAGGCGACGGGCCGCCTCGCCCCAGGAAAGGCCGAGGGTCTGCCGTCGGTGACGGAGCCTTTTACCGATAGTTCGACCGGACGGCCGCGGGTCGTATCCTAGAAACTGGATCACGCTGGCCAAGTTCGCAGGTCCGGGTTGAAGTGGTTTTTCTCCCAGTTCGTGATGGTATTCGTCGTGACGCCAAGTCGCCGGGCGAGATCCTTCTGGTACAGTCCGAGATCCAGTCTTCGGGCGCGGACGTGGTCGCCGATGGTCTTGAGCGCGACGGGATAAGCGGAATCATTGGGCTTTTTTGACTTTAGGGTGGCATGGCAAAAAGGCAACGCAGGAATGTCCCTGTGGATACCGAACCGATCCGAAGAAGCAGTGCCGGTGTTCGGTAGGTGAGATTCAGCGCTACACTGCGCGCATATCGGGTCCGCTGCTCGACCGCATTGACCTGCACATCGAGGTGCCCGCACTGAGCTACGACGAGATCGCGGGCTCCGGCAAAAGCGGGCCCAGCAGCGCCGAAGTGCGCGAGACCGTGCAGCGCGTGCGCGACATCCAGCGCGCGCGCTACGGCGGCGCGTTTGCCTGCAACGCGCACCTCGATGCGGCATTCACGCGCGAATACTGCGTGCTCGCCTCGGCTTCAGCGCGCGGGCCTACGACAAAGTGCTGCGCGTTGCGCGGACGCTCGCAGATTTGGATGACTCCCAGACGATCTGCGACAAACACGTTGCCGAAGCGATTCAGTATCGGAATCTTGATCGGCAGGTTCTCTAACGCCGAGGCCGCACCGCGCATCAATCGGCCAGTTCGGCACCCTTAACACGCGTGCGTCTATCGCAATAGTGACCGTCGATACCGCCATGAGTGCTGCGTCCGCGGCCGGCGAGCGCAGAATGGCGAATTTGTAGAGACTCCAGTTGCCAGGGGAATGGCGATGATGTTATAGCCCGTAGCCCAAATGAGATTCTGCACAATTTTTCTGTAGGTTGCGCGGGCGCGAAACATAATGGTCATTCCGTCTCGGGGTCTGATCGTACCAAGACGACATCGGCGGACTCGACGGAAACGTTACCGAATTAGTTTTCGGCACGTACAGGGTTTTAGGATTTTTCGTGGCGTCGACAACGACGACAGTTAAGACGGCCAGAAGTGTCATTGGATCTACACCCAAACGGATTCAATTCGCCCTGCAGCACCCAGAGTTCTAGACTGACATCCCCCTCGTTGTATTCTTCAGTCTATCAGGTTCGAGTGCGATTCCGTCACTATTCGCTGGAGAGATCAATGTTGCCAAATTCGCATCGCACTCATTCAACACTCGTCGCTCACCGCATGGGTATTGACACGTATCAAGAGCCGGTCGTGTACATGCGGCGCGACTGCGAAGTCTGCAAATCCGAAGGTTTCGAGGCGCAATCACGGGTGCAGATCCGGAACGATGGTCGGACGATTGTCGCCACGCTCAATATTGTCGATGCCGATCTGCTTCCCGATCGCGCGGCGGGACTTTCTGAGGCGGCGTGGAAGTTACTTTCGGTCGCCGAAGGAACGTCTGTTCATATTTCTCATCCGCGTCCTGTTCGCTCGCTCAGCCATGTACGGGCCAAAATCCACGGGACCGAGCTTTCGAGTGAAGCCAGCGCGGAAATCATCAACGACATCGTTGCGGGACGCTACTCCGATGTCGAACTTTCCTCGTTTGTAACTGCCTGTGGGCTACATCGCATGACGTTGGCCGAAATCACCGCTCTCACCAGAGCCATGGTAGACGCTGGCGATCGCATGGATTGGGGTCACGGACCCATCATGGATAAGCACAGCATCGGGGGCTTGCCAGGAAATCGCACTACGATGATCGTAGTTCCGATTGTCGCCGCGAATGGACTCACCATACCCAAGACATCGTCGCGAGCCATTACCTCGCCGGCCGGGACCGCCGACACCATGGAATGCTTGTCTCCGGTGGAACTCAGCGTTCGCGACATCCGTCGCGTGGTCGAATTGGAAGGTGGCTGTATCGTGTGGGGTGGTGCGGTGCGACTCAGCCCGGCGGACGATATCCTCATTCGCATCGAGCGCGCCCTGGACCTGGATTCAGCCGGCCAGATTGTGGCGTCGATCCTCTCGAAGAAGATTGCGGCCGGTTCTACACACATCGTTCTGGATATGCCGATTGGCACTACCGCGAAGGTTCGAGATGCAGACGCTGCGCATCTGCTTGAGACTACGCTGCACGAAGTGGCTCGCGCGACCGGACTCGAGATTGCAGTCGTTCATTCCGACGGCAGCCAGCCGGTAGGCCGCGGCGTAGGTCCGGCGCTTGAGGCGCGCGATGTGCTTGCCGTATTGCGCCAGGAGGACACTGCCCCGCAAGATTTGCGGGACAAGTCCATTGCACTCGCCGGCAAAGTGATGGAGCTCGCGGGTGTCGTTCACGCCGGGACAGGCACAGTTGTCGCGGAGCGGACCTTACGCGAAGGCAAAGCGTTACGGAAATTCATGGATATATGCACAGCGCAAGGAGGTTTTCGCGAGCCCGCCACCGCACGGCATCATTCTATAACCGAATGCGCGCGATCCGGCGTTGTGATGGCGATAGACAATCGCCTCCTCGCGCGTGTAGCCAAGCTTGCCGGAGCACCCCACGACAAAGCGGCGGGTCTCGATGTACATGTTCGCCTCGGACAGCGCGTGGATCTTGGGCAGCCGCTGTTTACGATTCATGCCGAATCAATTGGCGAACTTGAGTATGCCAGCGCCTTCGCCAGATCGGGTCCTGAGATCATTTCGGTCGCGACGGACTAGATCGCGCCGTGTCTCCGTATAATTTGTTTCGCATGATTGTATTGCCATCATCCGGTTGTCTACGGACGGCAATTCTCATTTGGACCCGTCAATGATTCGGCAATTCCAATTCTCGGCTTCGCGAACATGACTAAGAATCACGCAGCCAATTTGACCGGCGAATCCACGTCCGCTGCGACCCTCGACCGCATGTGGCACACACTCTCAATCGAGGAGGTTGCAGCGAGACTGCAGTCAGACCTTGCGTGCGGCCTCACACAGACGGAGGCCGCTCGCAAGCTCGCACAGTTTGGCCCGAATGCACTGGTACACGCGCGCGATCGTTCGGCTCTGTCAATCCTCTTGGCCCAGTTTTGGAGTCTTATCGTGGGCCTGTTGGTTATAGCCACGGCAATCGCTTTTGCCATAGGCGATCACATCGAGGCGGTGGCAATCTTAGTCGTCATCGTCCTCAACGCCAGCATCGGATTCTTTACGGAATGGAAAGCTCAACAAGCACTCTCGGCTTTACAAAAGCAGGCGGTGCGAATGGCGCACGTAATCCGGGATGGCGCGGAGCGAGAGATTTCAGCGGCGGAACTGGTGCCCGGCGACCTGATCGTTCTGGCTGCCGGCGGACGTGTGCCCGCCGACGGCCGGATTGTCGAATGTGAGCGTCTCCAAATTGAGGAAGCGGCGCTGACAGGTGAGTCGCTCGCGGTTGCCAAGACGTTCGAGCCGCTTCAAGATAAAGACGCCGCGCTCGGGGATCGTCTCAACATGGCCTTCCTGGGGACAACGATCACCGATGGGCGTGGACGGTTGTTGGTGACGGCAACCGGCGGACAATCAGAGATCGGCAAGATTGGCACTTTGATCGATGAGGCGATCGTCCGCGCCACGCCCTTGGAACAAAAGCTTGTCCGGCTTGGTCGCGTCCTCGTCGTCGCCGTATTGGCATTATGCGTTGTCATCGTTCTTGCAGGATTGCTTCGTGGCGCCACTGACTTCTGGCACATGCTGGAGATCGGCGTGTCCTTGGCAATTGCCGCGGTACCCGAGGGGCTGCCCGCAGTGACCACCATGACGTTGGCGCTCGGGATGCAACGCATGGCCCGGATGCGGGCGTTGGTCCGCCGGCTTCCCGCCGTTGAGACTTTAGGCTCTGTGACGGTCATCTGTACCGATAAGACCGGGACACTGACCAAAAACGAGATGACAGTATGCGTTTATGCGCTCGCTGATCGCTCCGTCAAGGTAACCGGTACTGGATACCGGCCAACCGGCAAGTTTCAACACGGCGACCAGGACTTGAATCCATGTGCCGACGAGCAACTCTCACTCGCTTTGCGAATCGGCATGTTGTGCAATGATGCCAAGGTCTATCACGACGGAGGGCTCGACACAGTATTGGGCGATCCCACTGAGGCCGCCCTTATCGTCGTAGCAGAGAAGGCGGGGATGAAGCGAAATTTACTTGGGTCCGATTTTCCACGCCTCAGCGAAGTGCCATTCGACAGCGCCAGCAAGCGCATGATCACGGTACACAGCACGCCGCAAGGCCGGACAGCGGCATTTCTCAAGGGCTCACCGGGAACGTTGATCGCCGCGAGTAGCGCACAGGCTCTGCCTTCTGGCGTGACGCCGATGACACCCGATGACCGCCGGCGTTGGGAAGAAACAAATCAAAAACTCGCTGGTGCAGCGCTACGTGTTCTTGGTCTGGCGTATCGCGAATTGCCCCAGAAACACAATCAGGATGACTTGGCCAAAGATCTGACCTTCGTTGGCTTGGTCGCCATGAGCGATCCGTTGCGCGATGAAGCTAAGGCGGCAATTGCGACTTGCCGCGAGGCCGGGATTCGTACCGTCATGATAACCGGCGACCAGCCGCCAACAGCCGCCGAGATCGCGCGGCAACTTGGTATCGACACTGACCTTCACGGAAATTCATTGCGCACGGTACACGGCCGGGAGCTGGCAGGCTTGGATGCCGCGGGCTGGGAACGAGTAGTAGCCGATGCGGCGGTGTTCGCACGCGTGTCGCCGAAGCACAAGCTGGAAATTGTCGAGGCACTGCAGCAACAGGGCCACGTCGTCGCCATGACGGGCGACGGGGTGAACGACGCTCCTGCATTAAAGAAAGCGGACATCGGCATTGCCATGGGCATCAAGGGCACGGAGATCGCCAAGGAAAACGCCGCCATGGTGATCACCGACGACAACTTCGCCAGCATCGTTAGCGCCGTTGAGCAGGGGCGAATCATTTATGGGAACATTCTTCGGTTTCTTCACTACCTGCTGTCCTGCAACTTTTCCGAGATACTCACTCTGTTTCTTGCCCTCCTGATCGGATGGCCTCTGCCCTTGGCACCGCTCCAGATACTGTGGCTCAATTTGATTACCGACATCTTCCCGGCATTTGCCTTGGCACTGGAACCGTCCGCGCCTGAAGCCATGAAACGTCCGCCGCGGGACCCGCGGGAGCCTCTGCTCACCTGGCGTTTCGTCACCTTGATTACTTGGCAGGGGGCGATGCTCGCCGGTATCACGCTGCTGGCCTTCGGTACAGGTATAAGCTTGCACGGGACCGAGGGCGAAGGATTGAAGCGCGCAACCACGATTGCATTCATGACGCTGGCCCTGGCTCAAGTCTTCCATGCATTCAATGCGCGCTCCCAAAAACGATCGGCATTCACCCGTCGCCTGTTTACAAACGGATGGCTCTGGGCGGCGGTGGCGATTTGTCTGATCCTTCAGGTCACAGCGGTTTATGTTCCGCTCTTGCAGCGCGTGCTTCATACCGCCGCGCCGACTACGTCAGACTGGGGCGTGATTGTGGTCTGTTCGCTGATGCCCGTGGCTGTGGTGGAAATGGCGAAGCTCGGGCAACGAATCGTTACTCAGACTCGCTAAATGGGTGTTGAGTGCCGCCGGAGACGTTCGGGTCAACGGGGTTTGTGCGGCATCGTCTTATGTCCCTCAGCGCCGCGCCCGATGAGCTCCAGGCAGTCGGTGATTGTAAGGATGCCTTTCACTTTGCGGCCTTCGAGGACCGGTAAACATCCGACACCGTGCCCGCGCAGCTTATTCGCCGCCTGACGAATGGTGTCGGTAGGCGCCGCGGTGACGGGTTTCTCGTGCATCACATCGGCTACCTTGATCCCGCGCCGCTGTGCCGCGCCTTTCTTGCCACCGAGATCCCGGGCGGAGATCACGCCGACCACCTCGCCGCCGTCCATCACAACCAGATGATGGATGTTGTACGTGTCCATTTGTTCCCAAGCCTCGTCAGCCGATTTTCCGAGGCTGATTGTTTTTACTTCCGTGCTCATCACGTCTTGTAATCGCAACATACTGTTCCTCTCGCATGCCGCCGAGCGGCGTTTCGAACAATCTCATACACATTCGCAAGTATCGTCATCAAGGCACAATCGCCACTTTCAATACACCGTCGCGCTGGTTGGAGAACAGATCGTAGGCCTCTTCGATTCGATCAAGTGTAAACCGGTGAGTCACCAGTGGGCGCAAGTCGGCTCGATCCGACTCCAGAACATTCATGAGACGGCGCATACGTTCCTTGCCGCCGGGGCACAGGGTCGTTACGATCTTGTGGTCACCCAGCCCGGCCGCGAAGGCGTCCAGAGGCATCGTCAATTTTCCAGAGTAAACGCCCAAGCTGGATAAGGTGCCACCCGGCCGGAGCACGCGCAGGCAGCTTTCGAAAGTGCTTTGGGTTCCGAGCGCTTCAATAGCTACGTCCACTCCGCGGCCGTTGGTTGCATCGAGGATCGCCTTAACGGGATCCTGCATCTGGAAACTGATGGTTTGATCCGCACCCAGTTTGTGGGAAATGGTGAGCCGCTCGGCCAAAGCATCCACCGTAAGAATGCGGGTTGCGCCCGAGAGTTTCGCGCCTACGGTGGCACACAAGCCGATCGGCCCTTGAGCAAATACCGCGACCGTGTCGCCGATGCGTATGCCGCCACTTTCCGCACCGCCGAAACCCGTGCTCATGATGTCGGGACACATGAGTACCTGCTCGTCGCTCAAACCATCGGGAATCGGCGCGAGATTTGCCATGGCGTCCGGGATCAGGACGTACTCCGCCTGACAGCCGTCGATCGTGTTCCCCAGCCGCCAGCCGCCCATTGCTTTTCCGCCGCATTGAGCCTGGTGGCCATCGAGGCACGAATGACACTGGCCGCAGGGCGTGATCGCGCCCGCGATAACGCGCTGCCCGATTCGATACCCGGACACCGCAGAACCGAGTTCCTCGATCACGCCGACCGGTTCATGGCCCACTGTAAGACCCCGCGCAACGGGATATTCGCCCTTCAGGATGTGCACATCCGTGCCGCAAATCGTCGTCAACGTAATGCGAAGAAGCGCGTCCCTCGGTCCTACTTTTGGAACCGGCTTTTCCTGAAGAACGATGCGACCGGGCTCCACAAACACCGCAGCTTTCATAGGTCCTCCTGGATGAGCGTTCGATTCCAACAGCCGAGGCCGCTTCCATCATCGACGCCACTAAACCAATCGGGCTCTCAGTGTTATGGCCGCGAGCATTCACGCAGCCGCAACGCCGAAGGTGGTTGTATCATGAAACCTTGATCCTGCGTCCGCGTGATTCTCCGGACATCGGAAAGGTGAGATGAAGCACGCCGTTTTCAAACCGGGCCACGGCTTTTGCGTCATCCACTTCGCAGGGAAGCGCCAATTGGCGTTCGATCTTCGTGTATTGCCGTTCGTGCAGGTGCTTTTTGCTCGCCGTCTTTTGGTTTTCGCGCTCGGCTGAAATCTTGAGTACGCCGTTCTCCACAGATACTTCAATTTCATTTTTGGAGAAACCGGGCAGTTCAGCATCGACGCGAATCTGGCCGTTTTCTTCAGAAATATCGACCGGATACACCGCCGTATGCCCAGCACCTCCCAACTCACGGGGCAGCAGTCCCCAGAAAACTCGGGAGAGATCATGACCCACCAAGTCCATGTCCCGTCGGAACAATCCGAAGGCGTTATCCGCATCCGTCGCGCGCCGTTTCAGTGTTGGCAACATTGAATTTCTCCCCATCAGACCGCCGTTGCGGCCGTTGTCGTTTGCATCGCCTGAGCATTTGGCGTGCCACACTCCTGTTTGGTGTTTTAGCTGTGATTTCACGCGTACCGAATTTTATTGTATGGTGCGACTACTGATTTGCACTGAGCACAAATGCGCGGTTGAACAGATTAGATTTCACGTACTGATTTGATAGGATTTCCGCGGAAACCCATCCGAATGAGCCACTTACGAATTTTACCAATGGCGCCTTTCACCGCATGACGGATCATGCGCCCAGCGAAAGGGAGCAATGGACTGCGGCGGCCGTCGAGACCGCGGTTGAAGGCATCGCCACGATTAACGAGCGCGGAATATTGCAGTACGTCAATCCGGCCTTTGAGCGCCTCTTCGGCTATACACGTGAGGAACTTATCGGAAGCAATGTCAACCTGCTGATGCCGACCCCGGACCGCGAACAGCATGACGGGTACATCCGGAACTATTTGGATACCGGCGAACGCCGCATTATCGGAATTGGCCGCGAAGTCATTGGCCGGCGGAAGAACGGCAGTTTCTTTCCGCTTCACCTGGCCGTCAGCGAAGTCGTCTTTGGTGATCGTCGCCTGTTTACCGGCTTTATCTACGACATTACGGAGCGGAAACGGAACGAAGAGCGTCAAACGCAACTTTTACAAGAGTTGAACAAGCGAAACCGGGAGACGAATTGCCTCTATCAGATTGGCGAGGCGCTCCGTGTGAACGAACCTTCCGCCGATACATACAAGCAGGTTGCGGATATATTGAATTCCGCACTAGGAGGCACGGCTTTTACCGGCACAAAGGTCACTGTGGACGACATGGCCTGTATCAACACAGGGGGCGCGGAATCGCCTTGGGCCTTGACCGCAGAAATAACCGCAGCAGGCCGCGTTCGCGGAATGGTGCAGATTTTCACGCTTGACGAGACCACGGCTCATCAAACAGAGCACAAGACCGAGCGTTCCCTATTGGATGGCGTCGCCCGGGTGTTGTCCGAAGCGATCGAACGCGCCGAGGCACAGGCGAAGGTCATTCACGCATCCAAGCTTGCATCGATCGGCGAACTCGCCGCCGGCGTCGGTCACGAAATCAACAATCCGGTAAACGGCATCATCAATTGCGCCGACATCATCCTCAAGCAGGCGGAGCAAGGGAGCGATGTCCAGAAGTTTGCGGGACTCATTCGTTCGGAAGCAGAGCGAATCGCCAATATCGTTCAGAACCTGCTTACCTTCTCGCGCCAGGAAAAGCAGCAGCACAGCCTGGCTCTAGTGAACGACATCGTGAATACCGTGCTTTCGCTTTGTCGCAAGCGGCTCGACAAATCGCATGTTCGCCTGGAGATTCAAGTGCCGGAAGACCTCCCTCGTTTATATTGCAGAAGCGAGCAGCTCCAGCAGGTGCTGATGAACCTCATCATCAATGGTATGCACGCACTCGATGAAAAATATCCTGCGGCGGACCCCGATAAGCTTCTGATTATCCGCGGCGAACGCTATTCCGTTGCGGATCGCCCGGGTATCCGGATCACGGTCGAGGATCACGGCACGGGCATTACGGATGCGCACCGTCAGCGCATGTTCGATCCATTCTTTACTACGAAGGGCCGCGACAAAGGAACGGGACTCGGACTGTCCATTTCCGACGGTATTGTGAAGGCGCACGGCGGTGCCATCGAATGCGAGACCCAAGTCGGCAAGTTCAGCCGATTTCATGTGGACCTGCCGATTCGCCCGGAGGACGAAACGGTTACCGAGCGCAGCATCAGCAAACTGCGCCGGTCGGCTCGCGACGAAGGCAAAGTGCATGGCTAAGGTGCTCATCGTCGAAGACGAAAACGTTCTTCGTCTTACGTTTGAACAATTTCTGCGCGAGGAGGGCTACGACGTAATCACTGCAGCCGATTACGCCGCGGGTGTCGAGGCTTTCGAGGAGCACACCATTGATGTCGTCGTAAGCGACATCATCCTCGGCGGTAAGACGGGTATTGACCTGTTGCGGCACATCCAAGCCTCCCAGCATTCCTGCCAGGTCGTCATGATTACCGGTGACCCCAGCATCGAGACCGCGTCCGAAGCCGTGCGCCTTGGCGCGTTCGATTATTTACCCAAGCCGGTGAAGGAGCGCGACCTCTTGAGGGTCACGCGCCATGCGCTCGAACGTGCCACGCTCGCTCGTGAACGCGACCGCTACGCTGCCGCGGTCGATCAGGCGCACCGCGAACTCGAGGTGTTGTTCAACAGCATAGAGGAGGGCATCGTCACGGTCGATGCGGCCATGTGCATCAGTCACGTGAACGAGGCCGCTCGGAAAATTCTGGCGCTCCCGGCGGCCCCCGAGAAGGGTCGTCACATATTGCATGTCCTTCCGGACGGCCTCAAGGACGCAATCCGTGCGCTGCAGCAATCCCTGGATTCCGGCGCAGTTGTTCCGCCCTTTAAGGTGGACTTCTTGCGTCCAGGCAACGCTCGCGCCGTTCTCCAATTTAATACGGCCCCGCTGGTTGACGCCGGCGGCGCGCTACTCGTCGTGCGCGATTTGACGCGCTTGAGCCGTCTCGAGGAATCGGTCGAAGGCACGAACGGCTTTCACGGTATCGTCGGCAAGTCCCGCGCGATGCGTCAGGTTTTCGATTTGATCGACGACGTGAAGGATACCGACTCCACCGTCCTCATTTGCGGAGAAAGCGGCACCGGCAAAGAAGGAATTGCATCTGTCATTCAACGACTGAGCCCGAGAGCGAATGGGCCTTATGTAAAAGTGAATTGCGCGGCGCTTCCGGAGGACGTCCTTGAGTCGGAACTCTTCGGCCACGTGAAGGGAGCATTTACTGGCGCACTAAAAGATCGTGTTGGCCGGTTTGAGGCGGCCAACGGGGGCACAATACTCCTCGACGAAATCGGCGACGTCTCGCCCAAAGTCCAACTCCGTCTTCTGCGGGTGTTGCAGGAGCGTGAGTTCGAGCGGGTTGGCGACACGCATTCCATCAAGGTAGATGTCCGCGTCATCGCGACGACGAACCAGAACCTTTCCAAGAGAATCGCCGCAGGTCAGTTTCGCCAAGATCTCTATTACCGCCTCAACGTCGGTCGCATCGATGTGCCGCCGCTGCGCGATAGGCGAGAGGACATACCGCCGCTCGTTGAACATTTTCGGCGCCACTTCAATGCTCTAATGAATCGGGATATAGATGGATTCGCACCCGAAACGCTCGATGTACTCGCCGCGTACTCGTGGGAAGGCAATGTGCGTGAGCTCGAGAACTGCATTGAGCGTGCCTTCGTCGTGTGCCATGAACGCGAAATTCTGTCCCGTCACCTGCCGTCTGAAATCCGCGAACGAGACTCCGCTGCCCCGAGGATTTCGCCCGCATCAAACGAAAACGACCATACCGATTCGGAGAAAGAAATCAGCCGAGAGGAAGTTGAAGCGGTGCTTCGGCAGACGGACTGGAATGTGGCGAAGTCGGCAAAGAAACTCGGCATCGCCCGAAATACCTTGTATCTTCGGATGAAAAACCTTGGCCTTACCAGGCCGCCCACTACCTAGATTTGAATAACGACCGGCACTGCGCACATGTGCGCTGTTCCATTGAATTGCGATCAGGGCAAAACTCATTTTGCACTAGCTTTTTCCAGCCGCTTTCGATGGCATGTTTCGTGCTCTCTCCCGCAATGGAGTTTTAGCAATGGACCCATCGCGTGAAACACAAACGAAGGCGGTGAGCATTCTCGTCATTGACGATGAGCCTGTGTTGCGCCTGACGTTTAAGCATCTGCTCGAAGACAAAGGTTATCGCGTATGGGTCGCCGAAAACGGCCGTGAGGGAATGGAAGTTTTTCATCGACACCCGATTGATCTCGTAATCACGGACATCGTCATGCCGGAGCTTGACGGGTTTGCCACGATCGAGCTGCTGCGCAGCGAAGCCCCTACGCTGCCGATCATCGCGATGTCCGCGGTTGCAGATGAACGGGAAATGCAGCGTTCGCTCACTGATCCCGCATTCTGCTGTGTCTCGAAACCCCTTAATCACCGCGTTCTTTTCAGTCTAGTCCGCGCGATTCTCGTGCCGTCGCCGTCCGTCGAAACGGTTCGTGAACACAGTTCCGCCTCCAATCCATGATGGCGGTCGCTCCGCGATTTGCGCGCAAGTCCGATCCTGCAGGCAGGTCGCTCGTCCTGCCTGCAGAATCGACGGCAGTCATCCGCTATACACGGCGCGAGGACCGAGACGCGCTCCTCGCTTTTCATCAAAGCATTTCCGATACCACGGTCTATATGCGTTACTTTTCGTCGGTGCCTTTCGCCTGGCGCACCGGCGCTAAGCGCATCGCCGATGATCTCTCCAATGACCCCGACCACCAACTCACGTTGATTATCGACAGGTGCGCGCCTGGTTCAGGCGTGCTCTTCGAGAATCGCCGAATGCTCCAACTGTGCCGCGAACATGGATTTCAGGTCGTGTCGAAGGCGGTTGGCGGACCGGTGGAAATCGCACTCGATCTCTGCTCCTGAACACTGCTCAGACTCACCAGTGTCCTGCGCACTCCTGTCCTACGGCGCAATTGCCGCTAAGGAGACCTGTTTCGCTCTGAGCGTCATAACTCGTTTCATTTCAATTAATTGCGAGACAAGAGCATTTCCTCATAATTTGGGCACGCTCCATGCTCGTCGAGACACATCGCCACCAAATTTCTGGAGGAGCCATGAGGAAAACGTTGATCTGCATTGCTTTCATCGCTGCGTGTGGAACGGTCGCCTACGTAGCTGCGGACGCTGCTGTCGCGCCGGAAAAAGGAATCGTCGTCGGCACCGCCATCGAGATTTCGACCTACGCTACACAGGGCATGACCGAGAAAGACATTCCCGCCATGGTCGCCCGCTGCGAACAGGGTTTTCCGGTCGGGATCCTCGACGAATCTTCGGGCGAAGTATGGGTCTGTATATTTCGCAGCAGCGCTCCCGCGTCCGGGCTGGAAACAGGCAACAAGCGGCTTCAAGAGTACATGGGCAAGAAAATTTCCGCGCAGGGTCTCAAGTACAAGACCAAGGGCGTCAACGTTCTGCGTATGGCAGTGGTCAGCGAATACTAAGCGAGTAACGAACAGCCTGCGGCTGTCAAATGGGAGTACGGATCATGCGTGGTACGAGGCGGACACTGATTCAGGGAGTTGTTGTGGCCATATTGGGCGCTGCCGCGGGCACGTGGGCTGCTCCGCCGGATCGCCCGACCTTTATGAAAGATGTCCTTCCGATCCTTCAGGAGAACTGCCAAACCTGTCACCGTCCCTCCGGGCTGAACATGTCCGGCATGGTGGCGCCGATGTCGCTGATGACCTACGAAGAAGTGCGTCCGTGGGCCAAGGCTATCGCGAAAGCGATCGATAGCCGCCAGATGCCGCCTTGGCATGCGAGCGCGGAGTTCGACGGCGTATTCCGCAATGAACGCGTTCTGAGTGAAGACGAAATCGATACCGTCCGCGCCTGGATCCAGCAGGGCGCACCACGCGGCAACCCGAGCGATGCTCCGGCCGCGATGAAATTCAGCGAAACGGGGTGGAATATGGGTTCGCCGGACCTCATCGTCGGGTTCCCGGAACCCTTCCTAATCGGCGATGACATTGCCGACCTTTACCACAACGTAACGGTTCAACTGACGAAAGAACAGTTGAATAAGGATCGCTGGGTGAAATCAATCGAGTTCAAGCCGGGTTCCGAAGTTGTCCATCACATCATCGGTTACGCTCATCCAAAGAGTGACAAAACCGACCTCTCAGGCGATGAAGGCTCTGTGACGTCCGGCATGTTGGGTGGTAACGCCCCCGGCACCGATGTCGCCGCGTATTCCGACGGCTTTGGCGTGCTCCTGCCGGCGGAAGCTTCGCTCACGTTCGCCATGCACTACCACAAGGAAGCCGGCCCGGGCACGGCGGTCCTGGACAACTCGCAGATGGCCTTCAAGTTTCAGGACACAGCGGTTTCACACCCAATTGAGATCTCCACCATCCAGCACGGTGGTTTTGAGATTCCACCCTTCGCGCGCGACTGGAAGGTCGGCGCTTCGCGCACCTTTAACGAAGACACGCTACTAGTAGCGATGATGCCGCACATGCATCTACGGGGCAAGAGCGCCAAGTACACAGCTTTCTACCCCGACGGCACGAGCGAAATCCTGCTCGAGGTCCCGGCATATGACTTCAACTGGCAGACTTCGTATGAGTATCCCGCACCGCGGATCCTGCCGGCGGGGACTCGCATCGAAATGGAATTGGTGTACGACAATTCGCAGGAGAACGGCGATCGCGTTGGCTTCGATCCCTCGAAACCAATCCACTTCGGCGGACCGACGACCGACGAAATGGATCTCGCGTGGATCACCATCGCCCCGAAGGCGCCGATCGCGCCAAGCGAGGGCGACGCGGCAGGGAATGCTGCGGGCGAATAAGCCTGCCTGCCGCAGCGGGCAATAATCTGTGATTCCCCGCTGCGGCTAACGGGTGGCGTGCAACGAGATTGGAGCAAATACCACGTATCGTGTCTGAAAAACTGCAAAGCCTTTAGCGCTCCTCACGATCGCGGGCCCGGCATTGCGCGTCCTCCCACGCGAGTGCTGGGTCCGCGAACTTTTCTGATCACCTTTGCGCTGAGCATCTTCGCGCGGCTGCTGTACTTCCGACAATGAATACTTTCAAATCGCCCAGTTTCCGGTCCTTTAATTTCGACTGAGTTGGCACGTGCATTGCCTTGGTGGCTTAGGCACAAGCTGGTCGATAAAGGCTAGGCGTGCCAAGCAGCCATTGGGAGGCGCCACGAATATGTTCAAGAAAATCCTGTTTGCCACCGATTTTTCCGATTGCGCACTGCACGCACAGGTCTATACCTTTGCGTTTGCAGAGCGCTTCGAGGGGGAATTGCACATCGTGCATGCCTTCGACACAGCCTATCCGTCCTATGCCGGCGTTTACGGTTTTGGCGTGGAAGTCGACCACCACATCGCTGCCGTCAAAGAACAGGCCCGTAAAGACTTGGCTGTTGTCGCGCACGACGCGCGCAACGCGGGTATCCCCAACGTTCAAACGCATCTCGTCGCCGGCCGCCCTGCCGAAGCGATTGTCGACGAAGCGGTAAAACTTCGTTGCGATCTGATCATCACTGGCACACACGGCCGGGGCGCCGTCGATCATTTCCTCTTCGGAAGTACCGCCGAACGCATCGTACGCTATTCGGCCGTTCCTGTACTGGCCATCAAACCCATCGAGCACGAGTTCGTCCGTGGCGCAGACAAGTTCTCGCTGAAGCACGTCCTATGTCCCTGCGACCTTTCGCCGCTCGCTGAACAGGCCGCGACCTTCGCGGCAGAAATCTGCCGCGTTTTCAGCGCGGAGCTGACACTCCTGCATGTCATCGACAATCGACTCGAATACCCGCTTGTATTGCCGGATCCCGAGGTTTTTTTCCCGGAACAAATTCGACAAAGAGCTAGCGAGCGCCTCCAGACAATTGCTGCGAGGATCAAGGATGTGAAAGTCCACGTCGACGTCATCACCGGCGTGCCAGATAAAACCATCGTGGAGGTCGCCCGTGATCGGTCCGTCGATCTCATCGCGATGACTACACACGGACACGGGGGGCTCTCACGCGCACTTATCGGGTCCACGGCGGAGAAGATTGTTCACAAAGCCCGCGTGCCAACAATGACGATTCGGCCTTGGCAATAGTCCACACGGGTGCCGAGACAAACGGTACGTTCGACTGATGAATCCAAGAATGCACGATGGTGACCAATGGAGGCGTCATGAACATGTTCAAAAGAATTCTATTCGCAACGGACTTCTCCGACTGTGCAGCGCACGCCCAAATCTACGCCTTCGCGTTTGCGGCTCGGCTTACCGCTGAACTTCACATTGCGCACGTCGTCGATACAACCTTTACGACTTTCGCCGGCGCTTACGGCCTGGAAGTCGATGTCAAGCATCATATTGAGGAGATGAAACAACAGGCACGTCAACGTCTCACCGGGATCGCCGACCTCGCGCGCGGTGCGGGGCTGCCGAAGGCCCAGACCCATCTCCTCGTCGGAATGCCTCCTGAATCTATCATGGGCGAAGCACAACGGCTCGATAGCGATCTTCTTATTATCGGAAAACACGGCCGAAGTGGCTTTGATCTGTTCCTCGGAAGCAACGCACAACGCATCGTGCGTTACGCTACCAGTCCGGTGCTCGCTGTGACCGCGCACGGGCGCGAGTTTGTCCATGGCAGTGGCGAATTCACGCTCAAACGTGTCCTTTGCCCCTGCGACCTTTCTCCGCTCTCTGAACAGGCTGTGACCCTAGCGGCGAAAATCTGCCGTAATTTTCGCGCGGAACTCACACTCTTGCACGTGATCGACGATCGCTTCGATCGCGCACTCCTGGAGTCGAATATCGCCGTACCCGCCGCCGATGAAATCCGCCAGCGTGCTACAACCGCCCTAGACGCCATAGCCGAAAAACTCCAGGACGTCAAGGTCAATGTCGCGGTCGTAGCCGGCACACCCGCCAAGCAGATCGACGAAGTAGCTCACGACAGATCCATCCAGCTCATCGTCATGTCAACGCACGGACGCGGCGGACTTTCCCGTGCGCTGCTCGGCTCTACGGCAGAAAAAGTCGTCCGTACGACACTTGTTCCGACGATGACGATTCGACCCACGTAGTCTCGCGCTGTGCCTACATGAATTCGGCCTCCGTCATTTTTGGGCAGCGGACATCGCCGATTCGGCCCTGGGCTAACTCGCCGCCGTCACGCGTCCGCCGCAGCCGATGTGTCGAGCAGGAACGAAGACACATCGCTTCTCGCCGCCAAGCGAGTGACAGAGGACGGCCTTGTATAGGCGGCGACACATTTGCCAGCGCAGTAGTGCTTAGGCCGTCGTAGCCGGGCCCGGATTTATCCTTTTCTTCTTTCGCTTCTTAGGCCGAATTGGACTCTGTTTCTGCAAATAGGAGGGGAAATAGGGCGAGTTTTTGACGGCTATCGAGTGTCGAATCTTCCTTGAATCACGAAACGACATTGCAGGGAGATTGGTACGCGATATGCGGTGAGAATACACAATTGAAATTCAAGATCGTTCAACATCAGCGAAAGGGCACTCTCATGAGGCAGCTATCGATGGTCGGAGTATTGTGTGCATGTTTTACCTTGGGCAGCGCATTAACGTCTGCGCAGCAACCTAGCGAGCATGAGAAACACCATCCGGGCGGCGAGGCCGGGCAGCAGGACGCGTCCCCCGCTCCGGACGCATCGGGTGGAAAGAGCATGATGGGTCCGATGTGCGCCATGATGCAGAAAGACATGGAAAAGATGCATGCGGAGATGAGCGAGAATCATGCAAAACTTGAACGCCAGGTGAAGGGCATGAACGCGGCTACAGGTTCCGCCAAGGTCGATGCCGTCGCGGCGGTTGTCACCGAAATGGTTGCTCAGTCCGGGAAGATGCATTCCATGCACGAAGCGATGATGGACAAGATGATGCAGCATATGTCCGAACACATGATGCAGGGCATGGGTGCGCCGCAAAAATCCGAGATGATGACGTGCCCAATGATGAAGGGGCATGGCGACGCCCCGTCCGAGCACGATGGGCACGGCGACGAAAAGCAGGCGCCAGCGCCGAGCGTACCCGAGGAGAGCGGGTCGAAGGGCTCCGGTCACCATTCGTCGCAAGCCAATCCGTAAGCTTGCTCGACCCGGCCTTCAACTGGATTCACGCAGGTGTATAGATAAAACCGTTCGGAGGTCGCACAAATGAAGCGAGGAAAGATAGTCACGATGACCGTGTTGGCGACCTTTTTGCTCCTCACGGCGGTTACTACAATCCAGGCGCGCGGACGCGACGATGCGCGGATAGCTCAGGAAGTCCCTGAATCTCTAATGCGCCAAAAGCTCCAGCATGCGCAGGATCTCCTGTCGGCGCTGTCTATTGGCGATTTCGACCAGATGATCGCGCACTCGCGAGAGCTCCAGCACATAAGTATCGAAGCACGCTGGAGCCAGCCGCATTCGCCCGCGTATGCCGATTTCGGGGACGATTTCCGCGGTGCACTCGATCGTGTTGAAGCATCCGCCGCGAAGCAGAATATAGACGGCGCCGCGCTCAACTATGTCCAAGTCGTCCTCACCTGCGTGCAGTGTCACAAGGTCGTTCGGGAGGGCGAAACCATCGCGCAGGCCGCTGGCCTCGGCGATTTCGGCCTGTTGAACTTTAATGTGCCCAGCACAGGCGACTAGACCGTCACGCAGAAGCTAAAGGTTTTGTCCGATGTGCGCGGGTAGACTACTCGAAATGCATCGAAAGCGGGCGCAACGTGGCGCGAATTCTACAACTGCCACGAAGCGATAGTAGGCGATTCAGTACAGGAATCTGGATCGGCAAGTGCTTTGAAAGATGTAGAATTCGCCTTCGAATTTGGTGACTGTCCCCTAATTCCTTGGTGGTACGCCGCCAGCAAGTCCGAGGAGGCGCATTCACCGTTGCCGGAAGCCGACCCGCTGCTCGATCGCATCGACCTGCATATCGAAGTGCCCGCATTGAGCTATGACGAGATCGCGGGCTCCGGCAAGAGCGGGCCGGCCAGCGCGGAAGTACGCGAGACAGTGCAGCGCGTGCGTGACGTTCAGCGCGCGCGCTACAGCCGCGCCTTCGCGTGCAACGCGCACCTCGGCGCGGCGGCCACGCGTGAATTTTGGATACTCGCGCCTGGCCCGGACACGCTTCTGCAGAATGCAATCGACCGCCTCGGCTTTAGCGCCCGGGCCTACGACAAGGTGCTCCGCGTCGCGAGGACGCTCGCGGATCTGGAAGACTCCGACGTGATTCGTGACATCCACGTCGCCGAGGCGATTCAGTATCAGAATCTCGATAGGCAAGTGCTTTAAATTGCACTCTGCCGTCTGCTGTCGTTAATCTCACCGAAATCTATTCCGTTCATGGGCCGGAGACCGCGATGTCCACAATCGTTACGCTTACTACGGATTTTGAGGAGCGGGAGCACTGGGTTCCTGCCGTGAAGGGAATCCTTTACTCCCGGTGTCCTGGTGTGACGGTCGTGGACTTATCGCACCAGATTGGCAGGGCGGATGTTGTCGAGGGGGCGTTGTTTATCGCCGGTGCCGCTCCGTATTTTCCCGATGGCACAGTCCATCTAGTTGCGGTCGCCTCAGGTGCACGGCCGATTGCGGTATCGTTTGGCACACACTTCGCCGTCTGTCCGGACAACGGAATTCTTACCCTGCTTGCGGACCGCCTGCCCGTCAAAGAAGTGCGGACGATCACGAATCCGGAATTCAGCGTGCCGCAGGCCAACGGCCAAATCTACTACGCGCAGGACGTCTTTGCGCCGGTGGCGGCGTCCATCGCGCATCACGGATCAATCGAGAAGCATGGCCCGCGAATTGACGACTTCGTTCGACTCAATCTACCGCGGGCGAACCGGCCCGATGACAAGCATGCGCAAGGCCACGTAGTGCACGTCAACCGATTCGGATCGCTGATAACCAACATCCACCGGTCCTTGGTCGAAGGCTTCGAGGTGACCCGGGTAACCGCAGGCGATTTTCGTGTGGATCAGCTATCTCGTTCCTACACAGACGTTGAAAAAGGGTTTGCCGTAGTCCTGTTTGGCAACGCGGGATATATGGAGATTGCGTTCAATGGCGACCGCGCAGACAAGCGGTTAAAACTGGGCGCAGGCATACGGGTTATGGTGAACATCAAGCCGCGCGCCTAGTATTCATTGACTGCACGCGGTGTCGGAATCTGGATCGGTAGGTGTTATAAGGCGTGTAGACTATCTCGGCCGCCGTGATGGTTATGGTGACTGTGGGCTGCTTCCAGTTCCAAGTTCACCCAATTCGAATGCGAGCTTCCGAGGAAGGAAGATACGCGATGAGCGACGTGACTGAAACCAGGCGTTGCTTTTTGGGACGCGTCGCGAGTGGTGTGACTCTCGCGTCGCTTGGGACCAGGAACGCTGTTGCACACGAGGCTGGCGAAAGCCGCTCCCAATACCCGAACCCGGACTTCAACCCGGATGTGGAGCTGGAACTAACCGCGGCCGAGAGCACGGCGCAGTTGTTTGCGGGGGATGCAACGCGGATTTGGCGATTCACGGGCACGGTGCTCAAGGGCGACCCGAGAGCCTTCACGATGTTGCCCGGAGACCTGATACCCGTGATTCGGGTGCGCAACCATCAACGGGTCCGCATCTTCTTCCACAACGAATTGCCGGAAGAAACGATCGTTCATTGGCACGGACTACACATCGTGCAGAAGATGGATGGCCACCCAATGTACGCGATTCGTTCAGGCCAGCGTTATATCTACGAATTCGTTGTCAATAACCGTGCGGGCACCTATTGGTTTCACCCACACCCGCATCAACGCACTGGGATTCAGGTGTACGCCGGATTGGCGGGGTTGTTCATCGTCGATGATGACGAAGGCGCTGGCAACGGGCTGCCAAGCGGCGAGTTTGAGCGTGCGTGGGTGCTGCAGGACAGGTCTTTTGACGCATCGAATCAACTTGTCTACGCCGGTGGTCACATGGAGATGATGATGGGGTTTACCGGTGATCGCATTCTTGTGAATGGTCGCCCAGACCATGTGGAGCGAGTAGCCGCCACGGCCTATCGCGTCCGCGTGCTTAATGGTTCAAACTCGCGCTTCTATAAGCTCGCATGGAGCGATGATCGTCCTCTGACCGTGATTGGCGCAGATGGCGGCCTGTTGGAGGGACCGGTCGACAAGCCTTATGTGATGCTTGCCCCAGCCGAACGCGTCGAGTTGTGGCTCGACTTCAGCGGTGACACGCTTGGTACCGACCGTGTGTTGCGCAGCCTTCCATTCAGCGGCGGAATGATGGGCATGATGGGGATGGGCCGCGGCATGTCCGGAGGCGGCGGGATGAGGGGGAGGGGGCGAGGTATGCGCGGTGGCAGGGGCATGATGGGGATGAGCGGGCTCGCGAACGGTGACGCCTTCGACGTCTTGAAAGTACGAGTGGACCGAATCGGCGATAAACCCAACGAACTTCCTTCGAAGCTCTCCAGCATTTCCTGGCCTCGTATCGAAGACGCGGCCAATCGAAACGCGCCACGCACCATACAAATGCAGATGGGAATGGGACAGTTGAGCTTGAACGGCCGGACGTTTGAAATGGAAGGGGTGGCTTCGGACGAGATCGTGAAACTCGACACAACCGAAGTATGGGAGTTTGCCAACGTTTCTGGCTCGATGTCCCATCCAATGCATTTGCATAACGTGCAGTTTAAAGTGGTTGCGCGCCTGCAGGATAGCCAACTCGAGTCTGTCTACGACACGATGCGGGCCGGCCTGGTGGATGAAGGATGGAAGGATGTAGTGATCGTTATGCCGGGTGAACGCGTGCGCGTTCTCATGCGCTTTACCGATCACATCGGGCTTTACCTCTACCATTGCCATATTCTCGAGCACGAAGACATGGGAATGATGCGCAATTATCAGGTTTCAGTCTGAATCTAAGATCCGAACGCCGCTCTCTACATACAATCGAACGCGGGCGGATTTTTCGGATGGGAAGACAGGTTATTGGCCCGACCCACTCCAATTCGGAAAAAAAGACATTCTGTCGGTAGTGGCGGTGGACCAAAGGGAATCAAATTCGCACATTACTTTTCCGGCTTGCGAAGTGACAGCTTATCCATTCGATACTTCAGCGTGGTGGGTTTGACGCCGAGTACACGCGCGGCGCCATTCGGGCCTGAGACGACCCACTGGGATGCCTGGAGCGTTTGAAGAAGCAATTCACGCTCGATCGATTGAAGGTCTTCATAGCTCGTGCATTTGGGGGAGGACGATAGCGGCATGGGTGTCGCGGCGGGCGGCGAAGCGGCGTAGGCCAGGGGGATTTCAAAGGGCCCGCGACGCGCGTCGATGACCGCACGCTCGATGATGTTTTGCAATTCACGGACGTTCCCCGGCCAATCGTGAGCCGTTAGCCGCCGGATGTGCCGGGCATGAAGCGCGAGGGGCGGGACGCCGTGGCGGCGGCAGGCCAGCTTGAGGAAATGATCCGCGAGAAGCGGAATGTCGGAAGAGCGATCGCGAAGCGGGGGCATCCGAATGGGAAAGACGTTGATGCGGTAGTAGAGATCCTCCCGGAATCGTCCGGCGCGCACTTCGTCCGGCAGGTTTCGATTCGTCGCGGCGATGATTCTGACGTCGACCACCCGGGTCCGTTCGTCGCCGACGGCCTCGAAGCGGCCTTCCTGGATGACGCGGAGGAGTTTGCTTTGAAGTTCGCTGGGGATTTCGCCGACCTCGTACAGTAACAAGGTGCCGCCGTGCGCCAGTTGAAAGCGTCCGATACGGTCGCGGGTCGCGCCGGTGAAAGCGCCTTTGACGTGCCCGAAGAACTCACTCTCAAAGAGCTCGCGGGGGATGGACGCGCAATTGACTTGAACGAGGGGTCCGTCGGCGCGCGGGCTGGCACGATGAATCGCCTGGGCGGCGAGTTCCTTGCCTGTGCCGGACTCGCCTTCGATGAGCACGTTGGCATCAACGCCGGCGACAATATCAATCTGACGGCGGAGGGTTTGCATGGCCTCGCTGTCGCCGACGAGGGAGGCCGCCAGCGTGCCGCCGCTCATTTCTTCTTTTAGCGCAGCGTTTTCCCACTCGAGTTTTTGCTTTAGCTCGACGATGGTTTGGAATGCGCGCGCGTTCGCGATGGCGGAGGCAGCGTGGTTGGCGAAGATGCGCAGGTAGGTGATTTCCGCTTCGGTCATCGGGCGGCGTGCGAATACGCACAGGGCGCCCAGTATCTCGCCGGCGAAAATCAGGGGCTGGCCGGAGAAGCTCTCAATGCGCTCTTTGCGACCCCATTCCGGGTTGCCGAGGTCCACAAAATCGGCGTGATTGGTGACATTGATGGCCTCGCCGCGGGAGGCGATCCGTCCGATCTTCTTAAAGTTCATCGGAAACCGCCGATAGCGTCCGTCCAAATCGCGCCACCGCGGTGCGTCGACATCGACCGAGGCCCCGTCGCTCGCCGAAAGATGAAGGCAAAAATCTTTCTTGGGGCAATCGCGTGCATAGTGACATTCGTCGCAGATGTCGGCCGGTTGGATCAGCCAGATCCGCGCGAGGGCCACGTGAGGTTGCGCACCGAGTCCTTCGACGACCGCCTGCAAGACGGCAGTCGGATCTGTTAGCCCGGTGATGGTGGAGGCAATAGCCGAAAGCGACTGGATGTCCATAGTATATTTTCAGTATTTTGGAGATTTAAATCCAATTTATTGTGATTACGAAATATTTGGAAATATGACAACTCACTGCTTTATTTCATAAAGTATTTATTATCAAATACTTAGGCGATCATAGGAGTTTGGTACGTAAATTGACTTTAGGCAACCACCGCGCGTACGAAATGCCTTGTCGAAGGCGCGAGGAGGAGTCTACATGCGAATGTTGATGATCGGTGTTGTGGTTTTCACCTGTGCGTTCGGTTTTCCGAGCAGCGCTGATGATGCGGAAGAAAAGCAGACGAAAGTCCGAACCGTGGCCATCCTGGTCTTCAACGGCATGGACATCCAGGATTTCGCGGGGCCGGCGGATGTCTTTTTCTACGCCGGCGCGAGCACAGGGGGAAAAGCGCGCTTTCGGCAGGTCGCGGTCGCGAAGACGATGGATCCCATTACCAGCCAGGGCTTCGTAAAGATTTCACCGAACGTTACCTTTGCCGATTGCCCCAAGCCCGACATTCTGGTCGTCCCAGGCGGTGACGTGAACGGATTGATGAACGACGAAGAGACAGTCAAGTGGATAAGAGAGGTAGGCCAGAAGTCCGAGCAAGTTTTGTCGGTCTGCACAGGTGCGCTCGTTCTGCACAAGGCGGGGTTTCTGGACGGTCTTAAGGCGACCACGCATTGGGGTTCGATTGCCCGACTGCGTGAACAAGCGCCAAACACCACGGTTCTGGAAAATGTGCGCTACGTGGACAACGGCAAGGTCGTCACGTCCTCCGGCGTGAGCGCGGGAATAGACATGTCGTTGCACGTGGTCGCCAAATTGCTCGGTTTCGATGCCGCAGAGAAAACCGCACATCGCATGGAGTACGAGTGGAGGCCTCGCGAGGAGTATCCAACGCGGTAACTCGCGCGCCGACGTGGGTGAGGCGATCCAGCGCCGGAAGCTGGATCGGCAGGTCTTGTAGGACAGGCTCGTACGGCCGCGCCGATACTTACTTGTCGGCCCGCATGTCCTGCGCTACAATCACTCGCTTCGAGGAGATTCCCTGTGAATCGCGTTCCGGCTTCGATCGACAGTCTGCCGCTTCAGTCCTTCAAAGCGAGCGAGGTGCTTGTTCAAGAGGGCTACGACACGAAGGGTTTATATTTTCTTTCTCGCGGGACGGTCGAGGTGTCGAAGGAAGGCCAGTCGATTACGCGTGTGCGCGAGCGCGGCGCGATGTTTGGCGAGATGAGCGTGCTGCTCGAAAGCAGGCCCACCGCCACGGTGACCGCGGTCGATCAGGTGGAGTGCAGGGTCGCCGCGAATCCGAGAGCGTTCCTGGAAGCGAACCCCGATGTGGTCTTGTACATTTGCTGGATTTTGGCCCGCCGGTTGGATTCGCTTAACCGATACCTGGTGGATGTCCGGTTGCAGTATGCGGATCGCGGAGATCACCTGGGCATGGTGAATGAAGTGCTCGGCGCGATCATGAACCGGCAGCCGCGCGACATCGCGCCTCAGCCCAATCCTGGCTCCTGAGTTTTGGGGCTGCGTGACAAGCTGATCGTTTCGATGTCCATCTCCGAGTTCCACGTGGCTTCCATCGCGGCAAGATCGAGGACGATGGTGGCGGGTGTGTACGAAGGCTGACGGCCTGGATTGAACACCCAAGTATCGCCGATGCGGTCGAACCATCCGCCTTCCTTGCGAAACGGCGAGTGGTGGCTGTGGCCGCTCAAGACGATGTCGGGTTTGTGCGTGTGGATGAGTTCCGTCAATAGCGTATCGCCCGAATAATTTTTTCCGTTCCAACTTGTCTTCGCTCCATCCGGCGGGGAGTGATACACCCAGATCCAGGGCCGGCCGTCTTTTTTTGCCTCGGTCGCCAGGAATTCAGCCACGTCCTCGCGCGATTCGGGACCGTCCCACCAGGAACAGATGCTGAACCGGCACCCGCCAATGGCGAGACTTTGACGATCGACGGAGACCCGCGCCAGATCGAGATGCTTCAGCCAATCCGCTTGCCGTTCGCCATTTTCCGATCGACCGTCAAGATCGTGGTTACCAGAACACACCGCCACAGGCAACGCCGCTCCGAGCCTCTGCAGGTACTTTGTGATGACGACGGTCTGGGTATCAACGTCGGCATGGCCCGCGAGATCGAGCAGATCGCCGCCGATGATGAGAAGCTCGAAGCCCGCGGCCGCACCGCAAAGCCAGTCGAGTTGTTTCAGGCTGTAGTGAATATCGCTTACAAAAAGAATACGCAACGCAGGAAGCCTCGGGCAGCGCAGAGTGCGCCGCGCAGTATAGTGGTTTTTGCCGCGGAGCCCTAGACCGCGCTTCGCATGAGACGGTTAGCCTATCCTTGCGATAGGCAATGTGAGCCGAAAGCCAACCCAGCCGTCCATTGCGGGTTCGAGGGTGAGATCGCCGCCGTGGGTGCGGGCGATTTCGCGGGCCAGGCTGAGACCCAATCCAGCGCCGCCGACTTTGCGGTTACGAGCGGTATCGACGCGATAGAAGCGATCGAAGATGCGATCGCGGTCGGCATCAGGGATGGGTTTGCCCATGTTCCACAAAGTGAAGACGGCCGCGCCGTCCTTGCGGCGCAGGCGGAACCGGATTTTCCCGGATTTGACGTTGTACTTGATGGCGTTGCTGCACAGGTTTTGTAGCACTTGTCGGAGCAGGGCCTCGTCGGCGTCGATCCGAACGGCCGGTTCGATTTCGGCGGAGATATCGAGCGTGGGCGCGAGGATGCGCGTGTCTTCGCAGGTTTCCTCTACGGCTTCGCTGAAGTTAATTGGTGCGACGCTGAGACTGAGTTGTCCCGCATCGGCTCGTGCGAGAAGCAACAGCTTTCCAACGATGGTCTTGAGGCGTTGCACTTCTTCGAGGAGTTTCGAGTACGTCTCCTGGCGCTCCGATCCTGGCGTTTCCTTGCGCAGGGCTTCCTCGATATGGCCTTGCAGAATCGAGAGCGGCGTTTTCAATTCGTGGGCGGCGTCGGCGCTGAAACGGACGGCCTGCGAAAAACTTCCCTCAAGCCGCCCCATCATCGCGTTGAACTGCTGAGTCAGTTGGCGTAAATCGGGATCGCGCGTGTCTTCCAGTACGCGCTGATCGAGTCCGCGTGCAGAGACGCCTTCGATCGCGCGGCTCAGGCGGCGGAGAGGCGCAAGCGCCTGATTGGCGACCGCCCACGCGCCAAGCACAATGCCGACGAGGGCAAGCGCCGACGCGCCGAGAAACCCCGTGCGCAGATTGGCCATGTCCTGGTGGAAACTGTCCAGGCGAATTCCGATGACGAGCGTGGCGTGCGGCGCGCCGAGGATGGCGATGCGCCATGTGCCGTCGTCGAGCGCGCGCGAAGAGAATACGGGCGTGCGCAACGGCGGTGGATAAGGCGCTTCGGAGCGCGCGGGCGGCCGATCACCCGGAGGCATCCCCCGCGGATCCGCTGGGCGGAAATTATCGGCAGGCCCGCCAGGGCGTGGGCCGGGCGGAGGACGCCGATCACCCGGTGGGCCGAAGCGACCGGGCTCGGGTTGTCCATCGGGTGGAGGCCGCTCCGGGTCAAATTGATCGCGCGGCGGCGGGGGTCGACCCGGGTCGAATTCGTTGCGTGGTGGCGGTCGATCATCTCCGCGCCGCGGATCGTTTGGCGGCGGCCCCTGCCCGAAATTACTTCTTGGCGGACGCGCAGGTGGCTCCACAGGCGGCGCGTCGAACTCGTTCTTTGCAAGGTCTTCCGGCCAATAGGTCGACTGCGTGATCGTTTCACCGCCGCGGCCAATGACGAGCATGAGGTGTGCCTGCCCGGTTGTTGAACGCGAGAGCAGCGCGAGAGCCCGATCGAGTTCGCTCCATTGCTCCGCGCCGTTGGGTTTGAGCAGGAATTGCGAACCGAGATCGCGCAGTTGCCCGTCGATTTCGTACAAACCTGCGTCGTACAGCCGTGCATAGGTCCACGCGGCGAAAATGGCGAGCACGGCGCCGGAAAGACCCGCGGAAACGAGCATCAATCGGGCGCGCAACGACCGGATCACGGCTTTCCGTCCTCCGGCGCCGTCGCGGAAAAGCGATAGCCTACGCCGCGCAGTGTTTCGATGTAGCGATTGGGATCATTCGCCGCGAGCTTTTTGCGCAATCGCTGGATATGGACATCGACGAGGTTCGTGCTGGGGTCGAAGTGATAGCCCCATACATGCTCAATGAGTTGCGTACGCGTCAACACGCGGCCCGGCGAACGCATGAGGTATTCGAGAAGATTGAACTCGCGCGAGGTGAGCGTGATGGACGAATCGCCGCGGCGCACCTCGCGCGTCAGCAGATTCACGGAGAGGTCGCCGCCGCGCAGCACGCTTTGTTCCGTACCCGAGGCACGCCGGACAATGGCATGCAGCCGCGCGATAAGTTCTTCGACAAAGAAAGGTTTGGCGAGATAATCGTCCGCGCCGAGGTTTAGTCCTTCGATACGTTCATCCAGTCCTGATCGTGCGGTGAGCAGGATCACCGGGACTGCATTTTTCTCCTGGCGCAGTCCACGCAACACGCTGAGTCCGTCGCGGCCCGGCAGCATGATGTCGAGTACGACAGCGTCGTACGGGTGGGACTGAATCCGGTCATAGGCCTCGTCCCCGCGATCGCAGACGTCCACGGCGAAGCCGCGCTCCTCCAGGCCGCGCCGGACGAACCCTGCGATTTTCTCTTCATCTTCGACCACAAGAACACGCATCTGCATCAAGTATATCAGCGTATTGCCGCGCTCGAACGCCGCGAAGATTACGTTTTTGTAATGAAGCCGAGCGATTGCTGTTCATGTTCGGCCAGTACCATCCGGTTGTGAGTTCACCGAGTCATTGGTAACCCGAAAGGAACCGGCCATGAACAGGAAGACGATATTCGAAAGTGCGCGAAACGGTGCAGCCGTCGCGTTGGGCGTCGCTGGAGTCTTTGGCGTGACTTTTGCCGTCACGTCGCTGGTGGCGCAGGCGGAAGAGCAGGCGCCGGTGGCAGTGGCGCCTGCCGCACCGGTGGATTCCGCTGTCGATGCGCCCGCTCCGGCGCCTGCTCCCGACGCGGCACCGCGCAGAGAACCGGAACGGGGACGTCCGCCGCGTCCTGCGTTCAAGGATATGGACACGAACGGGGATGGGTCGATATCGCAGGCGGAGTTCGAGGCATTCCGTCCTGCGGGTCCGCCGCCGCGCTTTGACGATGACCGGGCGCCTCGATTCGAGGATGGTCCGCCACGGCGTGGTGATTGGCAGGACGATGAGCGCGGCGCGCCACGCGGTCCTGATCGCGAACCGCGGCGTGAGCGTTATCACGCGGACGATGATCGTTACGCTCCGCCGCCCCCCGACGATCGCTATGGCCCGCCTCCGGGCGATGGCCGCTATGGTCCACCGCCGCGCGGACGTGGTGGGCGCGGCGGCGAAGAGTTCAGTCAGCAGGGCGGCGGAGACTGTGAGCACCGTGGTGGTCCGCGTCCGCACGGCGGTCCGCGCGACGAATTCGGCCCGCCTCCAAATGCCCCGAGAGATGGGTATGGATCGGACGATTACCCGCGTCCGCCGCGGCGGCCACAGTACTGAGCCCTAGCGATTGCATGAACGACCTGTGGATGCTGTAGAGGAGCGGGCGATGAATTCGATGAACGAGTCACGCGCGGTGCGCGATCGTATGAAACGTCAAGGTCGATGGAGCCTTGCTGCGCTGCTTACGGCGGCGTTCGTAGCCATATCTCTTGGCGCGATCGCGCAGCCACCACCACCTCCTCCTCCACAAGGTCTGCCGCCGGTGCCGCGTCCCGTTGAAAATCCGCACAGCGAAGCAAAGCGCATTCTCGGCAAGATGTTGTTCTGGGATGAGCAGCTCTCCAGTGACAACTCGATGGCCTGTGGCACGTGCCACAGGCCCGCGTTCGCGGGAGCCGATCCGCGGCTGGGAATCCATCCCGGTGCGGACAGTCAATTCGGTACGCCGGACGACGTGATTGGATCGCCGGGCGTCGTCCGGCGCAACGCCGCGGGTGAGCCTATTTCTGATTCGATCTTCGGCTTCGATCCGCAGGTCACTGGGCGCGCGGCGCAATCCTATTTCGCCGCGATGTTCGCACCGGACACTTTCTGGGACGGCCGCGGTGACGCGACCTTCGTCGATCCGGAGACGGGCGCGGTTGCGATTCAAAATGGCGGCGGGCTAGAGAGCCAGGCCGTCGGTCCGATCCTGAGTCAGGCGGAAATGGCACACGACGGACGGACTTGGGAAGAAGTGCGCGCAAAGCTCCAATCGATCACGCCGATGCTGATGGCGTCGAACATTCCCGGTGATGTGCAGCAAGTTCTGGATGCCGCGCCGACTTATGCGCAGTTATTCGCAAATGCGTTTGGCGATTCAGCGATTACTGCGCGGCGCATTGCATTCGCGATTGCGACATACGAACGGACACTCGTCGCCAATCAAACGCCGTGGGACCGGTTTATCGCGGGCGATGCGACAGCTCTGACAACGTTCCAGCGCCAGGGCTGGGAGTTTCTGCGCGACAACACCGCGTGTCTGCGCTGCCATCGCCCGCCACTGTTCACCGACAACAATTTCCACAACATCGGACTGCGCCCATCGGCCGAGGATCTCGGGCGTCAGGCGATCACGGGTAATCCGAACGATCGTGGGCGCTTCAAGACGCCTAGCCTGCGCAATGTGGGCCTGCGTGAATCGCTGATGCACGTCGGCTGGGTCACGGACGTGCAGGACGCGCTCGACTTCTACAACGCCGGCACGCAAAACACGGGGCACACTCAATTCATACAAGGCCAGACGCCGATTCCCGGGCAGGGGCCGATCCAATTTGTTCGCCAGATCAACATCCCCGTCATCGCCGCCGGCGGATTCCCCGCGCAGGCCGCTATCGTGGATTTCCTTAGCAACGGCTTGACCGATCCGCGCGCCGCGGCAGAATTGCCGCCCTTTGATCGCCCGTTGTTGCTGGCGGAAATGCAGCCGCTCGCCGTGGTCCAGGTGAATTTCGACTACAACGGTCCAGAAAACGGCAGCGTGGCGCAACCCTACGACACGCTTCCAGAGGCACTCGTGCACGTGGCCGGCGGCGGCACCCTGCGCATCGAAAGCGGGGCCGCCACGGGCGCGATTACCTTAGACCAGCCGGTCACGCTGAGCGCGCAGAATGGCCCCGTCATGATCGGCGCCGACAGCCTATCGGTTGCTCGGGTTGGTTTTGTCGCAGCAGCGCAGCGGTAACGTCCGCGCGATCGACTACTTTGTGCCGTGGAAAAAAGTCAGCGTGCTGTAGTGACGCACGAGTTCATACGATTTGCCCTCGTGCTGGCCGGAGCCGGTCTGCGCGACCATCGCGCGAATGGCGATCCAGTCGCCGGACTTCACGGAGAAGCGAGCCTGACCGGCGGCATCCGTTTTTGCTTCGGCGGGAGCGAGTTCTTGCGGCAACGTAACCACGAGTTCCGCGTCAGCGACCGGCTTGCCGCCGAGAAGCACGGTCACCAGCATGCTTTCGCCGTCCACCTTCGCGGTGACATCTACCGGTAGCCCGCTCGCGATGGCAGCGGCCGCTGCGTCACGCGCGGCGCGCGCGTGGTACTTCAGCATGAACTGGCCACGCCCAGCCTCTCCGCGATCGAGAACGCCATAGTCCTGCGTGCCAATGATCGACGGCGCATTCCCAGGTACCGGCGCGCTCATGAATTCTTCGCCGAACGTCATCGCGATGGCCGCGCCGTCGGGCGTGGAGACGCGCATCGTGGCGGCTTTCTCCTGAATATCGCGCGGAGTCGCTTCGAGGATTTCCTCGGAGAATCGCAGCCGAAGGGTTTGCGGACTGTCCGGAGCGACCTCCAGCCCGGTGAAATGGGCGTGGGAAGCGACGGAGGCTAACATCGCGGCGACGGACACGATCAAGGCGCTTGTGAACTTCATGTCTGGGATCCTTCCGATCAGCATTTCGTGAATATACACGGAATTATTATGTAAAGATATCTTTTGTTCAGCATACAAATCAAATCGACCATGCACCTCTCGATTAAGAGAGAAGCTGGAAGGGATTTTAAGGCGTGCGCCTCGGCATGGTTTGGAGTAGCCACACCGCGAACAGCACGCCGAACATCAGATCGCCCGCACCCGCGAGCGGCGCTTTTACCGGCAGGTCGCCGCCAAGCCAGAGGCCCGTCAGCAGCGCGAAGAACGCGAGTTTGCCGATGGCGCCCACTGCGATGAACAGCCGATCCGCCTGGCCAAGGACGGCACAGCCGAGATACCCGAGGCCCAGCACGAAAATAAAAATGCCGACAGTGGACAGGTAAAGCGGATGGTCGGTATTTGGGAATCCACCAAGATCCCGCAGGGATTGCATGGCCGGAAGAAATGCCGCGGCGCCGAGAATGTTCATCGCAGCGGTCGCGAAAAGCGTGGCGCGCATCCATGTCGGTAGCGGAGTCATTGTGAGGCACACAATAGTAGGAGTAGTCGCCGCACACAAGTTAGGGCTATGATTCCGGCGGATATGCCAACGACAACCAGAAAAGGAGATGCGCCATGCGCAAAAAACTCGGGATGATCATTTGTGTGTCTGCGATTGGAATTGGTGTGGCAATCGCAGGACAGCGGGTATTCGGCGCGGAGGACATTAAGGCGCAGATCGAAGCGGCGAACGCGAAGTTTGTTCAGATCTTTGAGGCGGGCGATGCGGCTGGCGTGGCCGCGCGTTACACGAAGGACGGACAGGTGTTGGCGCCGGGATCGGACACGGTGTCTGGTACAGCGGCGATCGAGGCGTTCTGGAAGGCGGGCATGCAGGCCGGCGTGCCGAAGCTCACGTTGACCACGCTCGAGGCCGAGCAACACGGCGATACGGCGATCGAAGTGGGCCGCGCGGGTATTTTCGACGCGCAGGGAAATCAGCTTGATGCGAGCAAGTACATCGTGATCTGGAAGCGCGTAAACGGTGAATGGAAATTGCACCGGGATATCTTTAATGCGATGGGACCGGCGAAGTAGCGGCGTTCGGCCTTGGGACTGCTATTTGGTGTCGACACGCACGGGAATCAGCTTGATGGCGGTATGCGCGAGCGCAGGCAGTAACAGCGCTGGCCCGGCGTATTCGATCCAGCCATCGTAGAGGTACGGCAGTGTAAGACCGGCGGTGATTAGTATGGCGTACAGCAAGGGCAAGACGATGTTGCTGCGGCGGTGGATGATGCGGGGCATTGGGGTTGGTCTCCTTTAGATCTCTTCCATCGCGGCGCGAGGCTGCTGTGCCGGACTGGCGGCGGGCGACGAGGCGGTTTCCACAGCATTTTGTTTCTTCAGCTTTCGCTGACGGCGCCACTTCGAGATGTACATCACATAGGCGGTCACCGAGAGGAAGCCGCTTGTAAGCGCAAAGAGCGTGAATGAAACGCGTACGGGCCAACCGCCGAAATTGCCAAAGTGCATCGGATAGGTGATTCGCATGACCTGGCTTAGCAGCGGCAGCGCGCGCACATCAAGCACCTGCGCAGTTTGCGGATCGATCAGCGCGGCCCAGGGACGCACGTTGTTCGGCGGGTCGATGGGCCGGCCCTGCACATAGAAATGCGCCTTGCTGTAATAACCGCCCGGCGCGAAGATATCCGAGACTTCCATTCCGTCCGGCATCGCGGCGGTGGCCGAGGCCATCACACGATCCAGCGGCGCCCATTGCTCGGGCGCGGGCGGTTCGGCCTGCGTGTCCACGCCGAGTTTTGATTGCACCTCGCGCTGCACCAGTTCACGCGTGATCGGCGCGCCGAGGCACAGCACGAAGCCTGTCCATGAAATCATCAGGTTGAATATCAGCGCCGTGATACCGACCAGCTTGTGCATGTCGGCAGCGGTCATGTTCGTTTTCTTGCGCCAGCGGATCGCGCCGAAGGCCGCGCCCTTCACGAAGGGCCAGTAAATGATCAGGCCCGTGAGGTTGGTGAGGAACATCGCGATCGCGAGAATGCCGGTGACGATGTAACCACGCGCCCCGAGCAGCAGGTGCGCGTGCAGGTCATACATCCAGTGGCTGAAGGCATCACCGTGATCCGCATCGGCCACGGTCGGCTGCTTGAGCACGTTGCCCGTGCCGGGATCGAGGTAGTACCACTGTGACGCTGCAAGCTCCTCACCCGCCGTGGCGAACGAAGCTTCAAGCAGTTCCGGTTCCTTCTCATCTTCATAGACGTACAGCCGCGCGAAGACCGTGGGCTTGCCTTCGAGTTCGCTAATCTTCGCCATCGACGCATCGAGCGACGCATGTGTCTCGGACTTGGTCAAGGGGAACGACGCGACAGCCTGTTCATAGGGATCGGGTCCTGTCTTGCCGCGGAGGAATTTTTCAATGTCCCAGCCGTAGATAATCCACGCGCCGGTGATACTGAAAATCAGGACGTTGCCGCCGATAATCAGGCCGGTCCATTTATGAATCGCGTATAGCGTGCGTGTTGCGCGGGGCGTCATAATTTGCGAGGGAGAACGTCAATAATGCTATCAGACCATTAGATAAGCATACTTATCAACGGTTCAGGCTGCAAGTTTCTTACACAGAGGTTGTGTATGCGGTCACCCGGCGATGGTTCTTAGGTGCGATTGTGGCGGTAGATGCGGCTCGCCAGCACGCCTGCCAACGCGACGCACGCCGCAAGCCACTTCCACGACAATGCCAAGCTCGGGAAGTCGAGCAGATTGTTCGGATCGGTACCGTGCGAATTGATTTCGTCGTCCAATCCGGCGCCGCCTTCGCGCGGATCGAGCTCAAGGAAGTGCAAACGCGATGATGGCGTCCGCCTGCGGCGGGTTGTCCCGGTCGCGGCGGAGGTAGCGGATGCCGCCGGCGGCGACGGCGATGTATTGCTTACCATCGAGCGAATAGGTTATGGGTGCGGCGTTCGCGCCGGCTTCGGTCGTGTAAGCCCAGAGATGCGCGCCGGTGTCGAGGTCCCACGCGTCGAAACTATTGTCGGTCTGCCCGGCGAAGATGAGTCCGCCGGCCGTGGTGATGACGCCGCTGAATAGCGGCTGTTTTGTTTTCGTCTCCCACACCACCTTACCGGTGACTGGATTGATCGCGTTGAGGATTCCCCAGACTTCTACGCCTTCGGTGGAGAAGGTGGCGTTTCCGTTCTGGTAGGTCGCGTTCGAGCGGAATTCGACACCGGGCTTCGTCGTCATTTTCTGCGGCCAGTTCATGCTCGCGGAATAGACGAACCCCGTCTTGGGATTAAAAGAGGCAGGCGACCAGTTTGTACCGCCGCCGCTGCCCGGTGCGATCACGAGGCCGTTGGTCGTGGGCGGTTTGAGGAAATTCTGCTGCGGCACGTACGGGTCGGAGACTTTCAAGAGTTCGCCGGTCTCGCGATTGAGCAGATAGAAGTAGCCAATCTTCGTGAAGAGTCCAACCGCAGGGACCTTCGCGCCATTCCACTCCACGTCGAAGAGGAGGGGAGGCGTGCCGCCGTCATAGTCCCACTGATCGTGCGGCATATATTGAAAGCCCCAGGCAAGCGATCCGTCGTCCGCGCGAATGGCGCAGATCGAATCGCCCCACAGGTTGTCGCCAGGCCGGACCGTACCGTCGTAGTCCGGGCCCGGGTTGCCGGTGGTGACGTAAATGAGGCGGCGCTCCGGATCGAGCGAGGGCGTGGTCCATACGGGCGCGCCGCCGCGTGTCCACGCGTCGGGATATTTGTCGACACTGGCTTTCTCCTCCGAGATGTTGCGGTTGAGGCTCAGGCCGACTCCGGGCAGCGTTTCCTGCCACGTGCCGTTCCATCCGCCATTGTCGGGCGACGGAATCGTGTACCACGTCCACAGAAGCGTTCCTGTATTTGCGTCGAATGCCTTCACGTATCCGCGGATACCGTATTCGCCGCCGGCGACGCCGAGGATGATCATGTTGTCGAAGGCGAGCGGAGCGCTGGTCTGGCTGTAACCCGCGGCACCGTCGCCGGTGGAGGCGCGCCAGGCGATCTTGCCGTCGGACTGGTTGAGGCAGTAGAGACTCGCATCGAGCGTGGCGACGTAGACCTTGTCCCCGTATAGCGTCGCGCCGCGATTGTTCGCGCCGCAGCAGAACATGGCCGCGCCCTGCGTGAGGGGCGTGCGCCAAAGTTCCTTGCCTGTGCCTGCGTCAAGCTTTAACACCCACTGATCGCTGCCGACGCGCGGTGTGGTGATGTACATGGCGCCGCCGAAGACGACCGGCGTGGTTTGATAACTTGTGGTTGGGCCGTGCAGGCCTGTGTGAAAAATCCAGGCAGGTTTTAAATCTTTCACAGTGGCCTTGTTGATTTGATCAAGATCGCTGAAGCGAATCTGGCCGTAGTCGCCGCCATAAAAAGGCCAGGTGGCGGGATCGCCGCGATGGCCGGCATTGAGGATCGCGTCAGTCACCTGCGCGGCGCCCAAGCCGGACGCGGACATTAACACCGAAAGCAGTGCAGCCGTGCGGAGAATCATCGAACGCGCTCCAGTTGATGCGTGAGTGTAGCGCCGGCGCAGCGCGTTCGGTCAAGTTCCAGAGCGCGGCCGTTGAGTTTGCGCGTGCTGTTTGCTACTGTCGCACGACCGACCCAACGTACGGGAGGTTCCCATGCTGTGCACGCGCAAACTTGCCGTTTTTCTTGCGCTCTGCATTGCCGCGGGCTGCGGCAAATCGGAACCGTCGGTGTCCACACCTGCGGAAGAGCAAGCTCCCGCCGAGCCGCCTGTTTCTCTCGCATCGGCCAAGGATCGTGACGTAATTGTCGTCGTCGTCGATGGGCTACGCGGCGATAAGCTCGAGGCGACGCCCTACATCGGCGAACTCGCCGGCCAAGGCCTCAACTTCCAAAACGCCGCGTCCAGTTCGTCGCACGTCATGCAGTCGCTGTCTTCGTTTTTCACAGGCCGCTTGCCAACCCGCGGCGGGGCCATCGGCGTGTACGAAGCCGAGCCGCAGGAAGAAGCGGCGACGATCGCGCAGGCCTTTCAGGACGCGGGCTACTACACGGGTCTGCTCGCAAACCATCCAGCCATTCAGGGCTTCGGCTACACCAAGGGATTCCAGGAAGTACAGGTCGCACAGCAGGGCCAGCCACTGAATGACACCGCGCTCGTCAAGCGGGCAACGGAGTTTTTGGAAGACGCAGGGACCGATCGTATTTTTCTGTACGTCCATTTCGCGGGTGTGCTGACGTCGAAACTCGTGCAGCCCGATCCCGCCGCGGATCCGGCGACCGCGCCGTTCAACGTGCGCGATTTCGGCAAGGACTACAAATGGACGTCGGAAGAGTTGAAAGCCTCGCCGCGCGTCGCCATAACTCGAGACGCATACGCCGCAGCCATGAACACGTCTGACGCGGCGGTAAAGGCGCTGATGGATGCGCTGAAGACATCCGGACGTCTCGAAAAGTCCGTCGTCGTGCTCACGTCACTGCATGGATTTGAGCTGCTGGAGCACGCCTATCTCGGCACGGGATGGAGCCTGTACGAAGAATCGGTCCACGTGCCGCTCATAGTGTACGCGCCGGGCGCTGTGCCCGCGGCCATGACGCGCGCGCGCGTTTCGCTGGTGGACGTAATGCCTTCGCTGCTGACACTCACGGGCGTAAAGTTTGACGCCGCGCCGCTCGATGGCCAGATATTGTTCCAACCGGACGGCGACACGTTTACCTACACGGCGTCGGATCGGCCCCGTATCGCGGAACTCGTGATTCCCGAGCGCTGTATCGTGCGCACCGTTTCAAATGGTGAATGGAAGTATGTCGCTGCAAGCGCGTGGGCTGATCCGGTGGACCGGTACACGCTCGCGGAAAGCCATCGCGACACGGCGAATGCAATCGCCGGTGGCACAAAAAGTGCCCCGTCGTTATGGGGCGCGCAGGCCCGCGAAGAAATGGTTCGCATCCCCGGTGAAACTCTTGAGTCCGCAGCGACCGACGCAAGCGCCAAGAAGAAATTGCTGGCGGCCTTGGCCGAATACCAAAAACAGTGTGAGCAAACCGGCATTCCACCACGCGCGCCGACCGTGAGCGCGAAAGCGGTGGATGCCGAACAGATTGAGAACCTCGAGTCCTTGGGGTATTTGTAAAATCGACCGAACGAAGGAGATGAAAGTGAAGACACTACGAGCAATTCTGGCGGCCTCCGTTTTGTGTGCGTGCACGGCGTCTCAGGCACTGACGATTAGCGACGCGAAGATCGTGCAGGACCCCAGCGGTCACGCGCCGCTGACGGCCCTGGTCACATTCACAACCGACTCGCCCGCAACCGCGACGCTCGTCATTGAGTCCGCGGGCCGCGAAACGATCACGCAGTCCTTCCCCGCGAACAAAGGGACCAGTCACGCCGTCCCGGTCTTGCGCATGATCGCCGGCACGCCGCACAAAGTGCGCGTGGATGTGGCGGACGACAAGGGTGGCAAGACTTCCACGCAGGCCTTTGACATCACCACGCCGCCGTTGCCAGACGAGTTTCCGCCGCTCAACGTGACCGCCTCGCGCCCGCGCCGCATGGAGCCGGGCATCACGCTGATCCCCCTGATGCGGTGGCCGCCCGGCACGATCGCCGACGACAAGTACGGCCTGCTGCTGGCCGTCAATCCGGCGGGCGAGATCATCTGGTACTACAAACAGGACCACCAGGTCTTCGATCCGATCGCGCTGCAGAATGGAAACTTCGCGTACCTCGCGCACCGCGCCGATGGAATCATGTACGAGGCCGATATGCTCGGCAACATCGTTCGCAGTTGGCATTCGAGCGGCACGCCGAAGGACGTGCGCGAAGGAAGCATTCCGATCGCGACCGATACGCTGCATCACACCTTCGAGCAAATCCCGAATGGCAATTTCCTGATGCTCGGCACGGAAGTGCGGCAATTCGATTCATACCCGACGAGCGAGACCACCGTGCCGTCCCCGACGGCCCCGTCGAGCGTGATCGGCGACCTCATTCTTGAAGTCGAGCCGAACGGAAAAATCGTGCGCGAGTTCAAGCTCTTCGACCTGATCGACGCCACACGGATCGGATACGAATCCCTCGGCACGGGTTTCTATCAGCAGACCTACGCGAAAGTCTTGAAGACGCCCGCAAAGGACTGGAGCCACTCGAACTCGCTGTTCTTTGACCAGAAAACCAACTCCGTCGTCGTTTCCGTGCGGCACGTTGACGTCGTGCTCAAGTTTAGCTTGGAGACGGGAAAACTCGTGTGGCTATTGGGCAATCACGACGACTGGTCTGAGGCCGAGCAGAAATATTTGCTCAAACCCGTCGGCGATAAATTCGCATGGCAGTACCACCAGCACGCGGCGAAGGTGACGCCGCAGGGCACGATTCTGCTGTTCGACAACGGCAACTACCGCGCTCGGCCCGGTCAGGAAAAGCAGAAGCCGGAGGATTCGTACAGCCGCGCCGTCGAATTCAAAGTCGACGAGGCGAACATGACGGTCGAACAGATCTGGTCCTATGGCGAGGACGCGGCCGACCGCTTCCATTCGCCATTCATCTGCGATGTCGATGCCCTGCCGAGCACGGGCAACGTGCTCATTACCGACGGCGGGCGCATCAAGGACAAGGACGGCAAACCTTCGATTAACATCTTCGGCGGTCACCATTGGGTGCGGGTTGTCGAAGTGACGCACGAGTCGCCGGCGAGCAAAGTGTGGGAGATCGTGATCGACGATCCGCGCATGGGCTGGGCAACATTCCGCAGCGAGCGCGTGTCGGGCCTGTACCGCTGAGGAAGTTCAGCTACAGACGCGATCGCGGCCCTGCGACTTGGCTTCGAACAGTCGGCGATCGGCGGCACTCAGCATCATGTCCGCATCGGTAATGGCATCGGTTATCGTCGCAACGCCGATGCTGCATGTGACGTGGAACCGCTTGTTGTCGTGACCAAAGAACAACTTCTCCGCGATTCGTGTGCGGATGCGCTCGGCAACGGCAAGAGTGCTTTCCTTGTCCGTCTGTGTGAGAAACAGGACAAACTCCTGACCTCCGAGACGGCCGGCGAAGTCCGTGCCGCGGCATTCGCTGTGCAGGATCTGCGCCGCCCCGCGCAGCACGTCGTCCCCCGCGGCGCGGCCGTGGGCGTCATTGATCATTTTGAAGTGATCCATGTCGATAGCGAGTAAAGAAAGTGGAGAGTCATAGCGACTGGCGCGGCGAATCTCGACATCGAGCCGCTCGAGAAACGCGCGCCGGTTTGGCAAGCCGGTGAGGTCGTCCAGCCGAGAAATGCGATCGAGCGTGCGTTCGGCCTGCTCGCGCCGCGAACGATCGCGAATACCTTCGACCAATCCCGCACAACTGGTCAGATAGGGCTGGAGAAAGTCGACGAGGCCCAGCCCGTATCCGTCCGGGCGATTGGCGAGGCCGACCATGCCGATCAACTCCCGTCCCTTGAAGAAGGGCATTCCTGCGAAGGCGCGTAGTTCGGGATGCCCATGCGGCAGGCCGCCGGCGCGCGGATCGTGTGCGGGATCGTTCGAGATGATCGGCCGCCCCTCAGTTAATACCCGTCCGAAAAGGGTATTGAGGTTGTAAAACTCCATGCCGGAATCGGCCATGCGGCCGTAGAGCGCGCGCGTCTCGTCGTTCCAGGCAATGTTGGTAATCGCTTGCATCTTGAGGTACAGCCGATTGTCTTCGGTGTACAGCACTTCACCGATGAAGCCATACTCACTCTCGGTGAGGTCGAGCAGTGAATCAAGCAAACCGTTGAAAAATTCGTGGCGATCGGTGCCATCGATGAAGCGTGCCTGCGCGCGGTTTAGTGCGCGCAAGAGCGCGTTCGTCCGCGACAGATTTTCTTCCGTGGCTTTCTGCACGGTGATGTCGCGCGCGACTGCATAGAGCAGGCCGTCCGGCTCGGGATAGGAGGTCCATGCGAGCCATTTGTAGGTTCCATTTCCACAGCGGTACCGGTTCTCGAAATGGAGCGTGACCGCGCCCTCCGCGAGCTTCTGGACTTCCTTCAGCGTCGACTCGCGATCGTCCGGATGAATAAATTCGATGAAAGGTTTGGCCAGCAGCTCGTCGATACTGAGGCCGAGCGTACGCTCGAATGCGGAGTTGACGAACTTGAAGTAACCGTCTGTGCCGGCCACGCAGAGCATGTCGATCGAGAGATCGAAAAGCCGCTCCTTGGGCGACTTCGGCCTCGTGTCGGTTGGCATGACTGCTCCTCGTCCCCCACTAAACAGTATACGGCTGTGCTGTAAAGCGAGCAATAGCAAACTAAACTCACGGCGCGCTTCACGCCCTATCGGCGCAAAAATAGGTAGAATGACTTGAATGTCCGAAATTCTCATCGAGCGGGTTGTACCGGGCGGCGATGGTCTTGGCCGCGTCGACGGAGAAGTGTGCTTCGTGCCTTACGCGCTGCCGGGCGATCATCTATCCATTACTGCGCCGAAACGGCGCGGAGGTGTGCTGCGGGCAACGATTAGCAATGTGATCGTGCCCTCTCCGGCGCGGATTGCGGCTGCGTGTCAGGTTTTTGGCACCTGCGGCGGGTGCACTTGGCTCCATTTTGCATATCCGGCGCAGGCCGAGGCCAAGCGTGCATTGGTCGCAGACTGTTTCCGCCGGATTGCGCGATGCGAGGTTCAGCCGGGATGGGTGGAGGATGCCTCGCTGCGGTTCGGATATCGAACACGCGCGACCTTTCGTGCGGCAAAAGGTCGTTCCGGATTTCTGGCCGCCCGTTCGCATGACATTGTCGATATCGCCGAGTGTCCCTTGTGCCATCCGCGGCTCAACGAGGCGCTCGCGACGTTGCGGAAGTCGGGTTTCGAGGGTGAATTCGAGATCACGGTCAATCCCGAAGGATCCGAGACGCTGGTGTGGGTCAATGATCGCGTAGACGAAGTATCCAGGTTGTTTCCATTGACAAATTCATCACGCGATGGCGTGGCGCGCCATCAGTTTATTTTTGACGGCGTACCTATTGTTTGCGGTGCCTTTGCGCAGTCGAGCCTGCTGTTGAATCGCATGTTGGTGCGCGCTGCGCAGGCAGCGATTGGTGACGGCGAGACGCTGCTCGACCTGTATTGCGGAAACGGCAATTTCTCTCTGGGTCTGGCTGCATCACGGAGTGTGAAGGGAATCGATCACAATCGCGCAGCGATCGCTGCCGCGCAGGCGATCCGGCCCGGCGTTTACGAAGCGGGCGACGAGGGAGCCTTCGTGCGCGCCATCGGATCCGCGGCGTGGGACGCGATCCTGATCGATCCGCCGCGCGAAGGCGCCAAGGCGATAATGCCGGCGCTCGCCGGAAACCGCACGAGACGGATCGTCTATGTGTCGTGCGACCCGGCGACGCTCGCGCGCGACGCGAAGGTGCTGTTTGATGCCGAATGGGATCTCGTCTCGCTGGACGCCGTGGACATGTTTCCGCAGACCTTTCACGTCGAATGTGTTGCCGCCTTTGTGCGCAGGCCCGGCACGCATTGACCGGCCCGGGTGTGTGGGCTACGATGCTGCGCCCATTCGAGATTGGATTCGATGACTGACCCCGTAACGCCTCCACAACCGCGCGCATCGGCAATTGGAATCGTGTCGATCGCGCGCCGTCTGGATGCTGCCCTGCTTTTGGCGCTCACCTTTTTCTTTTTTTCCGGTGCGGCAGGGTTGCTCTATCAAGTAGTGTGGACACGCAAGCTCGTGTTGCTCTTCGGCACGACGGCATACGCCGTCAGCACGGTGTTGTCGGTGTTTTTCCTCGGGCTTGCTCTCGGGAGCGCATGGGGCGGGCGCTTGGCCGATCGCACGGCGCGTCCGCTTCGGGTGTACGCGTTGCTTGAACTCGGCATCGCCGCGTGGGCCGTCGTCTTCGTGCTGGCAGTCGGCTGGGGCGAGTCAGCCGTCGCAGCTGCAATCCGCGCCGCCGGTGGCGCGCACGGCGTGGGGATCGTGCTGCGTGCGCTCCTCGCGGCAATTTTTCTGTTGCCGCCCGTGACCATGATGGGCGCGACGCTGCCGCTGCTCGCGCGGCACGTTAGCTTGGCGGGCGGCGGTGCTGCGCGGCGGACGGGTGCGCTGTACGCCGTCAATACCTTCGGTGCCGTGGCCGGGTGCGCACTGACGGGCTTCGTGTTGATTGGAGCGTGGGGATACACCCGGACGACGTTGGCGGGCGCCGCCCTGAATGCCGCGATCGGCGTATTGGCTTTACTAGTCGACAAACAGCGCGCACAGTCAGAAGCGACTCCTATTCCGCAGAACGAAGCGAAAAACAACCGGCCAGATCCGATCGCGCGCGCCGCGTTGTTTGCGTTTGCGCTCTCCGGCTTCTGTGCGCTCGCGCTCGAGGTCGTGTGGACGCGCCTGCTCACGGTCGTGTTTCTCGGCACGACTTATTCCTTCACGACGATGTTGACCACGGTACTCGCCGGGATCGCGATCGGCGGGGCGGTAGGGGCACTGATCGCCGAACGCATCCGCGCGCGGGCGACAATCTTCGGCCTGGTTCAGTTGCTGACGGGTGCGGCCTGCGTGGCGATGCTGGCCGCGTTCCCGGGAATGCCGGAGCGTCTGCGCGAATTGCAGGCAAACGGCGGCTATGAATGGCGCGCGATCGTCATGGCGAAATTCTGGCTCTCTTTTACCGCACTCTTTATTCCGACATTTCTTTTCGGACTCTCGTTTCCGCTTGCGTTGCGCGCGTATGCGGGCCGCGCCGGACGGCTTGGGCGCGCCGTTGGCCGGTTGTACGCGTGGAATACGCTGGGTGGCGTGGCGGGTGCACTGGCGGGCGGCTACGTGCTGATTCCTTCTTTCGGAACGCAACAGAGCGTGGTAGTGCTGGCGCTGCTGATGGCGGGCGCCGGACTCGCGCTTGTGATGGTTGATCGCGGCGCGCGCGTGGTGCCGCGGGCAGCCGCAGGTGTGCTCGGCGTCGCGGCGATGGTGGGTGCGATGATCATGTCTCCGGCAGACGTGAGCCACGCGCTAAACGAGTCGTATTTGCCCAAAGACCACGAGATGATCCACTTCAGTGAAGGCGTCGAAGGGACCGTCGTCGTATCCGCACCAAAGGAAGACGCCCGAGGCTCGGGCCGCGTGTTGTGGATCAACGCTGTGCAGGCGACGGCGTCGATCGAAAAAGGCGTGAAGATGAACCGGTTCCAGGGTGTGTTGCCTTTTCTTTTCGATAGGGACATCAAGCGCGCACTGTTCATGTGCTTCGGCTCGGGGATTACTGCGGGCACGATCGGATTGTCGCCCGTCGAGCGCGTGGACGTGGTAGAAATTTCCGTGGACGTGCTCGCGGCAGCGCCGCTGTTCAAAGCGGACAACTTTGACGTGATCGACAATCCGCGGATTCACCCGATCGTGGACGACGGCCGGAACTACCTGATGCGGACGCGTGAGCAGTACGATTTGATCACCTTCGAACCCATGCCGCTGGCGATTGCGGGCGTTTCGACTTTCTATACCCGCGAGTACTACGAACTTTGTCGGGATCGTCTGACCGATGGTGGGCTGGTGTCGCAGTGGGTACCGCTGCACAACGGCCTTGATATCGAGACGATTCGCGGATTGTTCGCCACGTTTATCGAGGTATTTCCCGAGTCCACTGCGTGGTTTATCAACGCCGACGTATTTCTCATCGGCTCGAATCGTTCTTTATCGATCGATTACGCAAGACTCGAGCAGCGGTTGGCTTCCAACGAAACGCTGCGCGAAGGGCTTGCAGCGGTGTACCTGCCGGATACGGCGGAACTGCTCTCGGCTTTCCTGGTGGGCAAGGAAGGATTGGCGCGCTTCGCCGGCGATGCGCGCACTATGACGGACGACTTGCCTTGGGCGGAGTTCGTCGCGCCCCGACTGATTTACAAAGCCGACGTGGCGGCAATCCTGGAGACCTTGGCGCCGTTGCGCGAGGCTGTATTGCCTATGGTGACGCTGCCCGCGGGAGCGGAGGGCGAGGCCATCACGGCTACACTGCGCCGACGGCACGACGCACACAAGCAGGACATGATCGCGCTCGAATCGTACTACGGCTCCGGCCCGATTTTGTCGAAGGTCGATGAGTCCTTCCGGAAATCGCTGCAGATCGATCCGCTGGACGCGAATGCGCGGTACTACTTGGTCGAGATCCTTCTCGCGAAGGGACGCACCTTCACGGGTTGGGCTGAACTTGACAAGGCGCTGCCGCTGCTCGAAGAGGCGCGCAGTCTGGCGCCCAATCGCGCCGAGGTATTTCTTGCCTTGGGCCAGGCTTATGATCGCGCGGAGCGTCCGGCTGATGCGCTCGCGGCATACCGACGGTACGTGGAACTAGGCGGCCAATCCGCGGAAGCGATCGAACGTGCCGGTGCCACGCCATCAGGCAACAACTAGACAGACTGAATCGCGACTAGACCTGCGCGAGATCCAGATACGGGCTGATCTGCGCGTCTGCGGTTTCCATGATCTTGCCCAGTTCCGAGACGCCGAGTTCAGCGGCGAGTTCAGCCGCGAGCGATTCCACGTTGGGCAGCGCGCCCGTGACGCCATAGCCGCAGGCGTCGGCAACGGCGCTTGCAAGGGCGATCAGCAGTGCGCACTTGCGGTACTGATCGGGCGCGGCGCCGGGCTCGGCGGAATAGAACGTCGCAAAGCGGACTTCCGGCGCGAGGTTCCAATGCTGCACGACGCGCAGGCCCGCGTAAGGACCGAATTCGTCGAGCGAGTGCAGGAGCAGGTCCCACGATTCTTTCAGGCGGCCGACGCGACCCTTGTAGCGGTTTGTGATCGCGTCGAGCAGCACGGTTTTGCCGACGTCGTGCACGAGCGCCATAAGAAAGACGGTATTTGCCGGGATTCCACGGATGGGTCCGGCGAAGGTCTCTGCCAGTCGCGCAGTAGCGACGGCGTGGCGCCAGAGTTGTTCCATCAATTCCGAGAAGAGCGGGTTCACGCTGCGATAGAGATGCCCCTGCGCAACGAGGTAGGCCACGTTCGCAATGTTTCTCGTGCCCAGCCGCGCGCACGCGCGGAGCAAGTCGGTGATCTGGTGGCGGCTGCCGGAGCCCACGCTGTTGGCGATCTGCAGAACGCGCACGCTGAACGCGGCATCCTCGTTGATCAGGTGTGCGAGGTCTTCTGTCGTTGTGATCGGATCGTGAATCGTCGCGATGACCCGCTGCGGCACCGCGGGGACCGTGGGCAGGTGCTTGATGGATTCGTCCAGCGAGCGGAGCACACCCTCCATGACGGAGCCCGGCGCCACGCGATCGGACAGGCGGGCCGGCGGCACGGCGGGTTCGGCCGTGTACCCGATTTCCGTGTGGCGGATGAGATAGGCCTCGGAACATTTCGGGCAGGAAAGAAGCCGGATGGACTCAATCCGGTCCTTCGAGGCCGGCGTGGTCGTGTTGCAATGTGGACACACCATGACTACATATCCCCCCATTCGAATATTATCATGAGAATTTGCAATCCCGCCACAGGGATTCAGGTCTACAGGCCTGCTTGGCCGGACTTTTATCCAGAAGCCAGCTCGGTGTAGGGCGCAATTTGCGCCTTTGCCCCCTCTATCAACCCGTCCAGATCAGCCAGTTTGAGGCCGGCGTTGAGTGCACCCGCCAGGTCCCGGATGTTCGGCCGGGCTTTTCCGACGATGCCGAATCCCGCCAGCTCCGCCGCCGCGCTTGCAAGCGCGATCAAAGACGTGTGCTTCCTATAGAGGGCGGGAGCGCTGGCAGGTGACGCCAGGTAGTAGGTCGTGAATCGGATTTCCGGTGCGAGACCCCAATGCTGGACGACACGCAGACCCGCGTACGGTGAGAACTCATCGAGCACGTTGACCAGCAGATCCCAGTGTTCGGTAAGCTGGCCGATGCGGCCTTGATACCGAAGGGTGATCGCGTCGAGAAGCACGACTTTTCCAACGTCGTGTACAAGACCCATCAGAAAGATCGAACGTGAGGGAAGGTTGCCCGCATCCGCGGCGAGAGACTCCGCAAGGCGTGCGGTGGCGATAGCGTGTTTCCACAAATCTTGCATGAGATCGCTGAAAACCGGATTTGTGGATCGGTATATGTGGGATTGCGCCACGCAATACGCTATGTTTGCGATGCTCCGCATACCCAGTCGCGCGCATGCGAGTTTCATGTCAGCGATGGATTCCCGGCCCCCGAAGGCCGCGCTGTTGATCAGACGCAGGATCCGCATGCTGAGCGAGGCGTCCTCGTTGATGATTCGGGCGACATCTTCGCTGGTCGTCATTGGATCGTTCACAGCATTGATGACTTTCTGGGGCGCCGCCGGGACCGTGGGCAACTGCAGGATCGACTGATCCATGCACGCGAATACACCTTCCATCACCGATCCCGGTGCGACACGCGAGGCGAGTGATACAGGAGGAATCGCGTGTTCCACCACAACCCCGCCCCGTAGGCCGATTATGAGAAAAGCTTCATGACACGTTCGACAGGAGTAGAGCCGCATCCCTTGGGCGTCCGAGAGGGCGTCCGGCACCGGAGCGGCGCACTTCGGACATTCCGCGATCACCGGTGTTGCCTTGCCGAAAGCGGAGTTTGTGGGGCATGGTGCTTCACGGCGCGTTGGCGTTGTCGCGATATCGGTGAATTTTTCATGATCGCGCGGCCGCGAGGAATGGATCTACCTCGGCAGAGGCGCGTTCCAACAACTCCACGGGCGCCGTCTCGTTTGTGAGCGCAGCCGCCAGTTCGTCAATGTCGTGCAAAGGCTTACCGGTGATACCGTAACCCGATAGTTCCGCGATGTCGCTCGCCAAGGCGACGAAAATCGTCTGCGATCGAAAAGTCTCTGGCGCGGACAAGGGGTATCTCGAGTAGTACGTCGAGAATCGTACTTCCACCGGGAGCATCCAATGCTGTGCGACGCGCAGTCCCGCATACGGCGCGAACTCGTCAAGGATATGACCAAGCATTTCCAGATCCTCGACGAACCGGCTTGCCGCTCCTGCCCGGGGCGTCGTGATTGCATCCAGTAACACAGTCTTTCCAATATCGTGTACCAATCCGGAAAGAAAAACGGTTCGCGGCAGAACCCCGCCGCTGGGCAAGGCGAGGACCTCTGCCAGGCGCGCCGTGGCCACGGCGTGTTCCCACTGCCGGCACATGAGGGTTTCGAACGCCGGATTGCCCACGCGGAAAAGGTGTGCGTGTGCGACGACTTGTGCGATGTTCGTCAGATTGCGCATGCCGAGCCGAGAGCATGCCAGCTTGAGATCGGAGGTTGGCTGCCTACTTCCAAACGCAACGCTATTGGCCAGTTTCAGTACACGCATGGTAAGCGCCGCATCTTCATTGATCATTAATGCAAGGTCTTCGCTCGTCGTGCCCGGATCCTGAATGGCGGCGATCACTTGCTGTGGCACTCGGGGAATTGTCGGCAGAAGCGAGATCGATTCGTCGAGGCAGGCGAATACGTCCTCCATCGCCGAGCCGGGTGCCCGATTTGATGCGAGCGTCAGCGGAAGAGCCGCGGGTTTGCTGGAAAAGCCTGACGCGCTTCTCGCGGTGAGAAAGACTTCATAACAGGTGGCACACATGAAGACCTGCTCGTCAGCGGAGTCATCGGGGTGCTGGGATGAATCGTTTTCGCAATACGGACAAACGACCACAGCGGAATCCCCCAACTCCGGTGTATGCGCGACTGAAAGATCCGGATGTACTGGCCTCATCCGTATTGCACTAAAGGCTTGATTCGGGTTCAGGCCGAGCTAGATGAAATCCAAAGGTAGTATATCAAAAAAAGCATTTTTGTCACTATGTACGATTTACAGACTATACGTGCATAGTTTTATGCAGCAATTGAGGGTATTGCTGGATAAAGTGTCCGAAAAACAGACACAAATACCCGTTTGGGGCGGTCTTATCCGAAGAGTGCGTCGACGAAGTCGCGCGGGCGGAAGGGTTGCAGGTCGTCGATGCCTTCGCCGACGCCGATGTATTTGATGGGGATGCCGAGTTCTTTTTGGATGGCGATCACGATGCCACCCTTGGCGGTGCCGTCGAGTTTGGTCAGGACGATGCCGGTCACGTGCATGGTCTCGGTGAATTTGCGCGCCTGTTGCAAACCGTTCTGCCCCGTCGTCGCGTCGAGTACGAGGAGGACTTCGTGCGGCGCGCCACTATGTAGACGGCCGACAACGCGCTGGAGTTTTTTCAACTCCTCCATGAGGTTCACTTTCGTGTGCAGGCGCCCGGCAGTATCGATGATCACGCAATCGGCCTTGCGCGCGATACCGGCCTGCACCGCGTCGTGCGCGACCGCGGCGGGATCGGCCCCTTCGTGCAGCTTGACGATCGGCACGCCGGCGCGCTCGCACCAGACTTCGAGCTGATCGGACGCCGCCGCGCGGAACGTGTCCGCCGCACCGATGATCACGTTTTTCCCTTCGACCTTGAGCTTGGAAGCGAGCTTTCCAATGGTCGTCGTTTTACCGGAACCGTTGACGCCCGTAATGAGCGTGACATGCGGCGGTGTGGCGGATTTCCAGGAGAGCGCGTGGTCGCCGGGCTCGATGATCCCGATCAAAATTTCCTTGAGCGCCGCAAGGATATCTTCGGAGGTCGCGAGTTTTTTCTCGCGCGACATTTCCCGCAGGCGATCGAGGATTTCCAATGTCGTCTGCACGCCGATGTCCGCTTGGATCAGGATCGCTTCGAGATCTTCGATCGTTTCGGCATCGAGTTTGGGGCGTGTGCCGAGTACCGAGCGGACGCCATCCACCAAGCCTGTGCGCGTTTTTCCGAGGCGTTCGCGCAGCCTGCCGAAGAAGCCGGGTTTGTCAGCCATGTATCTGCGCAGTTTGAGAAGAACGGAAAGAATCTACGCAACGAGAATATGAGATGGGGGTGATCACGGGACCGCGAGAACCTGTCAACGGATTCGGAACGCGAAAAGTTCGGCTTGGCGGGTCGTGTCTTCGGCGCCGCTGCTCGCATCCATCGCCACGATTCGGTGGCCGCCGGCTTCGAGCGGATCGGCCACGCCAAACCCGCGCACCTCGACGCCCGCATCGTCAAGATATCCCGCGGAGTTCCGGACGACAGGCCGAACAACCGGTGTTTCAGTATCCGACTCTTGCACGTCTTCAAGGCGCGCAGAGCCACGGACTTCCATCATAGGTTTCGACATCAGCGCGACGAAGTAGACGCGATCGCCGCGGCGCTGGAGCGCCGCCTCGCCGACAACACGATCCGCCGTAAGTGCGCCCGAGCGCAGCAACACGTAACGGCCGTTGTATGAAGATTCCGCGATTGGATTGTTGAGCGCATCCTGGATCTGCGCATGCGTGCTCGGGTAGTCGTGTATTCCGGCGAGCAACTCCTCATAAATCGAGGCGGAAGGCCCGCTCCACAAATCTTCGCCGCTTACACCGCCGATGGGCTCTTCGCTCAAGGCTTCCGTAAGTCCGGCCTCAATGCGCCGGATGCTGATCGCTGCGACGACGACCAGGAGAATTCCGAAGAGGGAGAGGATACCGGTGAAAATGCGGACCCGGTTAACCTTGGTTTCAGCCGCCGCGGGAGCCTGGGCTCCGGCTAGACGGCGGGCCCGCTGATCCCGCAAATTTTGTCCGCAAACACGACATAGCAGAGTACCTTCGTCGTTTACCGTGCCGCATTGCTCGCAGACAGCGTCAGCGTCTACAGATTGAAAACGTTGCGGGGTTGCGGAAGGTGCTGGTTTCCCCGGGAAAGCATCCGGCATCGATTGGCCCCACTGCGGTTTAGCCGTAGTTTGTCACAATCGCCGCTGGGTTTCCAGTGGGCTCAAAGGAAGTTAGCAGATGCCGTAGAAGTGCGTGTATCAACTGCAAATCGAATCTCAGATCGCACATTTACTATGAACTTGGGAGGAGTGAGCCCGGTTTTCAGGGGTACTACCTCCTCATCGCGAGACCGATCCAGCCTGCGGGATGCCGGTGAGTGTAGAAGCTATTGACTCGGGGTTGGACTTTTGATACTCTTAGCACTCGCTCTAGGTGGCTGCTAAGAAAAGCGTCTAAGTCCTTGGTTCTATTGCGTATCGAGTTGACCCCGGTGTTGGCTGGCGTGGTTGGTCACGCAGAAATGTCGGGTTATGGGTTAGTTGGATTGAGGCCAAAACACAGGTAATTGGAAGGGAGACAAGCAATGAAGATTCGTCCTTTGGGCGACCGCATCCTGGTCAAGCGCGAGGAACCGTCGGAGACCGTTCGCGGCGGCATCATCAT
>SXGT01144068.1_pt1 | contig 71664 bp, 52 predicted proteins | sample 3176221 | NCBI WGS metagenome assembly SXGT01 (sample SAMN11356862, study PRJNA531348) | freshwater metagenome | isolation source: freshwater sample F1-120 | place: China: Fuxian Lake, Yuxi | collected 2017-12-25
AGGATCCGCCGCAGCGTGCGCAGACCGCTCTTCACGATCTGATCGCGAGCTGGTCGCGGCGCGGTGCGACGAGCTCGCCGATGCGGTCGCGGTCGTGCTGGCCCGCGCCGTCGCCGAGGCGCGCGCGCTGGAGCCGGGCGAGGCGCCGGCGATCGTGCCCACCGACGGCCCGCGCTGCGATCCATTCGCGCCGTTCGATGCGTGCAAGGTGGAGCGTCTCCCCCCCGTTCGTGCCGAGCCGCCCGAGCGCGAGCAAGGGCGAGTCGAAGGACGCTCTGCTCGATTCCATGACGGCGGCATGCGCACCGCGCTGGTCAGCGGCGCCGGCATCGGCCCTCATGTCGGCTACGGCCTGGAGCTCGGCGCCTGGTTCGTTTCGGGCGCGGGCGCGGTCGAGATCACCGGCACCCGCTGGCTCGAGCGCCTGGCCGAGCTACCGGCCAGCCAGTTCGGCGCCGCCATCGGCCTCGATGCCGTGGCCGGCCGGCTGTGCTGGAACCCAGAGCGCTACGGCCCGCGGGTTTGCGTGCTGGGCGAGATCGGCTCGATGAGCGGCCGCGGCGTCGGCCTGTTCGACGCCAAGGTCGGCGAGGCCACCTACACCGCCGCCGGCCTGGGCCTGTCGTTGCGCACCCGGCTGCGCGGACACCTGGCTCTGATCGCGGGGTTCGACATGCTGCGCGCCATCGACCGACCCCGGTTCGTCCTCGATCGCGGCACCGTCCTGTTCCAGCCCGACCCCCTGGCCGGTCGGGTCAACCTCGGTCTGGAGCTGGGGTGGCGCTAAAGTGACGGAACACGCTCGGTCCGGACACTCACCGCCCATGCCCCCGGTCGCTCCCGCGATGGTCGCCGTCAGCCAGGCTGCTCCCCGCCTGGCTGCGGCGCCGGCATTCGACGACGTCTACGCGGCCCACGTGCGCTACGTGTGGCGCCTGGTGCGTTCGTTCGGCGTGGCCGAGGCGCACCTCGAGGACGCGGTGCAGGACGTGTTCGTGGTGGTGCACCGCCGCTTGCCCGAGTTCGCCGGCCGCGCCCGCATCGAGACCTGGCTGTTCGCGATCGCGCGCCGCGTTGCCGGCGCCTACCGGCGCACCGCCAGCCGCAAGACCGATCGCCAGTCGGCGATCGACGACGAAGTGCTGGCGTCGACCGACGACACCTTCGCTGCGCTGTCGCGGGCCCAGGCCGCCGCCGCGGTCGCCGCCGTCCTCGATACGTTCGATGAGGACAAGCGCATCGTCTTCACCCTCGTGGAGCTCGAGCAGATGTCGGTCCCCGACGTCGCCGAGCTGCTGAGCATCAACCTGAACACCGCCTATTCTCGCCTTCGCCTCGCTCGCCGCGCCTTCGAGGCCTCGGTGACGAAGCGTTCTCCGGAGGAGTCATGACCCCCGATCCGCTGAGCCCGCGCGCCCAGGCGCTGCTCGACGCCGCCCGCGACGGCCTCGGGCCCGACGACGCCGCCATCGCGCGCATGCGCTCCCGCATCATCGCCGGCGCCGGAGGCGCCGCCGTCGCCACCAACGCCAGCATGAGCTTCGCCGCCAAGCTCACGATCGTCTCCGCCCTCGCCCTCGTCGTCGGCGGCGGAACCTGGTGGCTCATGCGGGACACGGGGACGGGAACGGGTTCGGGTTCGGGTTCGGTTTCGGTCACGGGTTCGGGTTCGGTCACGGGTTCGGGTTCGGTCACGGTTGCGGCTCCGGTTGCGGCTCCGGCTGCGGCTGCGGCGGCGGCTCCGGCCCCGCAACCGGTCGCCCTGAGCGAGGCCCCGCCGGGGCCGAGTCGAAGGGCGCACTTCACCGCATCTCCGTCCCGCTCCTCCCTCGCCGCCGAGGTCGCCCTCGTCGACGACGCCATGTCCGCGCTCCGCCGCGACGACGCCACCGCCGCGCTCGCCGCCGCCGACGACCACGTCGCCCGCTTCGGCAAGCGCGGACAGCTCGCCGAGGAAGCCGCCGCCATCCGCGTCGAGGCCCTCTGCCGCCTCGGCGACACTCGCTGGTCGTCCGCGCTCGACAGCTTCGACAGCCGCTGGCCGCGCTCGGCTCAGCGTCCCCGCCTCACCACCGCGTGCAAGGACGTCCCGTGACGCGCGCGCTCCTCGCGTTCGCCGTCCTCGCCGCCGCCTGTGGCAACGGCCGCGACGTCGTGGTCGGCGAGGATTACCAGGTGGTCCTCGATCCACTGCCGGCCTCGATCACCGCCGTCGACGTCCTCGTGGTCGTCGACAACTCGGGCTCGATCGATGCCGAGCACCAGGCCATGATCGCCGCCGCCGGCGAGAGCCTGTTCGCCCAGCTCACCGGCGACCTCGGCGCGCTGCCCGATCTGCACGTCGCCGTGATCTCCACCGACGTCACCACCGGCGCGCCGGCGGTGCCGGGCTGCACCAACACCTTCGATGGCCGCTTTCGCACCGGCAACGGCACCGTCCCGTGCACGGTCCAGGGCTCGTACATCATCGACAGCCCCGATGGTAGCGGCGGCCGCATCGACAACTACGACGGCACCATCACCGACGCCTTCTCGTGCTTCGCCGACCTGGGCTCGGGCGGCTGCGGCTTCGAACAGCCGCTCGAGGCGCTGCGCCGCGCGCTCGACGGCCGCTACGCCGAGCACGCCGGCTTCCTGCGTCCCGACGCGCTGCTGGTGGTGGTCCTGCTCACCGACGAGGACGACTGCTCGGCCTACGACCCCGCGATCTTCGGCGATCCCAACGCCGGCCCCGAGTCCCCGCTGGGGCCGCGCACCAGCTTCCGCTGCTTCGAGTTCGGCGTGACCTGCGATCCCGACCAGCCGCGGGTCCACGGCACCAAGTCCGATTGCGAGCCGCGCGAGGACAGCCCCTACATCACGCCGGTCTCGGAGTTCACCGACTTCCTCGACGCGCTCAAGCCCGAGCCCGGCCTGATCATGGTCGCCGGCATGATGGGCCCAGCCGACGTGGTCGAGGTCGGCCCCGAGCCGTTCGATCCCAACCTGACCGGCCTGGTGCCGTCGTGCACCCGGCCCGAGACCTCGTACGGGACCACGCCGCCCATCCGCCTGACCGCGCTCGGCGAGCACTTCCCGTCGCGTTTCCTGTTCCAGGACCTGTGCGAGGCGACCTCGACCAGCCAGCGCCTGCGCAACATCACCCGCGCCACCACCGGCGTCATGTCGCGGCGGCCGTGCCTGCTCGGCAAGGTCGGCCCGGCCACCACCACCGAGCGCTGCCGCGCCTTCGACGTCGCCGGCACCGTCAGGACGCCCATCGAGCGCTGCGCCGGCGCCGGGGGCAACTGCTTCGTGATCGAGCCATCGGCGCAGTGCGAGTACACGCCGTCGGGCCTGGCCGCCAGCTACCGCGGCACGCTCGCCGCCGGCCACCGGCTGGTGGTCGAGTGCCTGGCCCAGGTCGAGTAGCGCGGTTGAACCGCTGCCCGGCGCTGGCGCAGTCGTGCGCGCAGTCTGTAGGCACGATCTGTCGTGCGACACCTGCACGCCGACGGCGCGGCTCCACGTGGCGCGTGGCGCGGAGTTTGCTGTTCGTCGGGTTCATGCCCATCGCGTTCGAACCGGAGCTCTCGCGACACGAAGACCGCGACGGCCGTGCATCGGAGCGCGGTGGTGCGCCCGGAAAGCGCATGAGGACCGATCGCTTGCAGCGCCGGGCCTCTGCAACGCTGCCCGCGCCATCGGCGTCGACGAGCCCGGTGCAGCGCATGGAGGACGACCGCCTGTCGTGCGACCAGACGTTCTCGACAGCATCCTGCCATGAACGACGGCCGCCTGCGCGACCAGGTCTTCAACGCCTCCGCGGCCACCAAGGTGGTCGTGTCCACGACCGGCGGCAAGGGCGGCTACGGCATCGCCAAGGAGAACGGCGACGGCAGCAACGGCGGCAACGGCGGCAACATCACCGTGCTCGTCGATCCATCGGTGACCAGCTACAACGTCCGTCACGCCTCGAGCCGCGGCGAGGGCGGGAACCCGTCGCCGATCAAGAACAGCGCCTTCGGGAAGCGCGACCGCGGCCGTGACGGCTCCGAGAGGAACTTCGAGGAGCGCCGCCAGCGGGTCACCATCCCCTGAGCGCCTTCCAACCTCGGCGAATCCCTGGCATCTTCGTGCCATGGGGATCATGCGCGCTTCGCTGGTCGTGGTGACGTTGGTCTGCGCGCTGGCGACCAAGGCCTCCGCTCAGCCCTCGCGCGAACCGGAGGCCGAGGCCTTGTTCGATCAGGGCAAGGAGTTGATGTCCGCCGGCGACCATGTCGGCGCATGCCAGAAGTTCGATGCGAGCAACCGCCTGGTTCCGCGAGCGACCACGCTCATGAACCTCGGCGCGTGCCTCGAGGCGCAGCAGAAGCTGGTCAGCGCCTGGTACAGGTTCGTCGAGGCGCAGAACAAGGCCAGTGTCTCGAGCGACGCGAAAGAGCGGGCGATGGAGCGCCCATCGAAGCTCAAGGCCGAGGCCCTGAAACCGCGCCTCTCGACCATCGAGATCATCGTCTCGGCCGAGGCTCGCGTGCCAGATCTGGTGGTCACGCGCGACGGTGCGATCATCGTCGACGGGCAGTGGAACAGCAGGATCCCCATCGACGGCGGTAAGTACACCATCGCCGCACGGGCGCGCGGCCGAGAGGACTGGACCAGCACCATCGTGGTCAAGAGCGAGGGCAACCACGAGCCGGTGACGATCCCGGTGCTGCGCCCGGCCGCGGCTCCGCCGGTCACCGATCCGGCGGTCACGGACACGGATCCGGCGGTCACGACGGCGGATCCGTCAGCGCACGCCGGACCGATCGACGAGGATGCCGACCCGCCCGCACCAGACCGGCCACCGAGCGGCTTCACGGGCCTCCGCAAGGGCGCTGTCGGCCTCGCCGTGGTTGGCGTCGCCGCGATCGCAGGCGGCGCCGTCTTCGGGATCCAGGCGAAGAACACGCAGGCCGACGCTGACGAGCTGTGTCCTGGCACCGAGTGCACCGATCCGGAGGCGGTCCGCCTCAACGATGACGCCAAGGCGTCGGCCAAGACGGCCAACCTCCTCTACCTCGGTGGCGGCGTCGCGCTCGGCGCTGGCGTCGCCCTGTGGTTGCTGGGCGCGCCCAAGCACTCCGAAGGCGTCGCGATCACGCCTCACGTCGGCGCCGACCTGGTCGGGGTCACCTTCCAGGCAGGGTTCTAGTCGATGCGGAAGCGCTACCTGGTCCTCTTCGTCCTGGCCGCGTGCAGCATCCCCGACAAGAACCTCGTCGGCGCCGACGCCGCCGCGGTCGACGCGCTCGTGGTCGACGCCGTCCCCGCCGCGGTGCTCACGATCCTGGGCGAGCCCTTGACCATCACCGATCCCATCATCGGCGCGAGCTCGTCGCTCCCCGTGATGATCAAGAACGAGGGCGACCTCGCGGCCACCGGCATCCAGATCAGCGACGACTCGGCGGAGGTCGCGCTGACCAACAACTGCGGCGCGTCGCTCGGCGCTGGCCAGACGTGCACCGTGAACGTGGCGATGAACGCCGTGTCGATCGGCGCGAAGTCGGTGACCCTCACCGTATCCGGCGACGGCGGGATCGGCGACAGCGCGACGATCGCGGCGACGGCGATGGCGCGCGTGACGGTGACCATGAACCTCGTCAACGGCACGACCGGCCGCGTCCAGTCCAGCCCGGCCGGGATCGACTGCACGACCGGCGTGTGCTCGGCGCTGTTCTCGACCAGCCCGGTGGTGCTCACGGCCACCGACGACGGCAACGGCACGCTCGCCGACTGGGGCGTGACCGGATGCGCGACCACCGCCACGTGCTCGCTGGCCGTCACGACCGCCAGCGCCAGCCTCACCGCGGTGTTCCAGGCGCCGTGGACCTATGTCACCGCCGATGCGATGCAGAACCAGTTCGAGGGTGTGGCCATCGACACCGACGGAAGCGTGATCGCCGTCGGCTCGGTCGGCAACGCCGCCCGCGCCACCCGCATCAACGGTGGCACCGGCACGTTCAGCAACTCCTTCACGTACTCCAGCGGCGCGGTCACGTATTACCGCGACGTCGCGATCAACAGCAACGGCATCTTCGTGACCGGTGAGGCGACCGGTGCGGGCTACGACGCGATCCTCAAGTCGCTCAGCGCGGGCCTCGTCGCGAGCGACGCCGACCTCGTGACGTCGGCGTCCAACGACACCGGCTGGGGGATCGCTGCGCGCGGAAACCAGCTGATCTGGATCGGTGGTTACTCGGCCACCAACACGTTCGTGAAGGTGTCGGCGGCGCAGCCGATCAACGAGCTGAGCTTCCCGGCCACGTATCACGGACGCGACGCCGCGGTCTCGCCGCTCGATGGCACGATGTGGGCGATCGCGGGCACCGCACCCAACGCGTGGGTCGGCCGCTTCGCGTGGGCGAGCGGAAACGCGGCGACCGTGCCGGCGAGCCAGACCTACACCGGCCGTGCGTTCAACCGACTCGTGATGGACGCGGAGGGCAACCTGATCATCGCCGGATGGGTGACGTCTCCCGACGACGACTTCACCGTGTGGAAGCTGTCGCCGACCTTCACCGAGGTCTGGCCGGCGCGGACCATCCAGGCCGCCGGCGCGGGCCACGCATGGGCGGTCGACCTCGATCCCTTCGGCAACATCGTTGCCGTGGGCAACTCAGGCGGAGGATGCCTGATCGTGAAGCTGCGTGGCAGTGACGGCACGGAGGTGTTCCGACGCACGATCGCCGCTTCGACGTGTTACGGCGTCGCCTCCGACGCGGTCGGAATCGTCGTGGTCGGCTTCCAGGACGACGTGACCATCACGCGAAAGAGCTTCGCGCGGCGGTACTTTCACTGATCCGCGGCCGGTTCGCTGTCGACCGCGAGCAGGGGCGCCGGTCAGCGCTCGACGATCTTGGCCGGCGGCAGATCGGGCCTGCGCGTCGTCGCCGCCGCGGCGGCGCGTCGCTCGCGGCGAACCGCGACCAGCGACGTGAAGATCGAGGCGATGCCGGCCAGGAAGCCGCCGGCGATGAGGCCGCCGCCGACGAGCTTGCCGGCGCCGATGTGGGAGTGGGGGTCGAGGGCCATGACCGCGTACATCGAGAACACGATCAGGAAGGTCCGCCCCGCGACCGCGCGTGGCTGCACCTCACCGCACAGGATCGCGCCGACCGATGCGCCGATCGCGAGCAGGAGCAAGGCGACGAACGTCCGCGGGATGTCGTGGCCGGCGGCATGGAGCACCAGGAGCGGGAGCGCTCCGAGCACGGCGGTGCCCTGCATGACGAACGCCGCGGCCAGCGGCCGGCGCGCACGCGTGGCCTTCCGACCCAGCCAGGCCCCGGCGACGGCGCTGGCAGCGCCGGCGGTCATGAGGCCGAGATGGCGGAGCTCGATCGAGATGGCGCCGGTCCGGTAGTAGCTGAAGGTCCCGATCATGAGCGCGATCGGGATCGCGCCGGCGACGCCGGCGGTGGCCAGGTCGACGCGGCGCCACACCGACGCGGCGATCCAGGCGCCCAGGGTCGCGCCGGTGATCATCGTCGCCAGCTGCGCCAGCTCGCGGCCGTGGGCGCGATCGCGCATGAGCACCAGGCACGGCACCAGGGTCCACAAGGTGGCGCCCGCGATGGTGAGCGCGAAGGCCAGCGTGTCGCGGTGGGTTCGGGGCCCCTCCTCCATGCGCGCGAGCATAGCAGCCATGCGATGATCGGCGTCGCGAGCGTGGACGCCGCGACCTTCCAGCCCAGGCGCTTCCGCATCGTGCGCTGCATCGGCAGCGGCGCGACGGGGGACGTCTACGAGGCGATCGACCGGCAGAGCAGCGCGCAGGTGGCGCTCAAGACCCTGCGCCACCTGTTGCCGCACACGATCAGTCGCTTCAAGCACGAGTTCCGGGCGCTGCAGGACATCGACCACCCCAACCTGGTGTCGTTCGGCGAGCTGATCGAGGAGGACGGCCACCTCTACTTCTCGATGGAGCTGGTGCGCGGCGTCGACTTCCTGACCTGGGCCCGCGGCGACGAGCGCAAGCTGCGCGCGGCGCTCGGCGATCTCGGTCACGGCCTGCTCACGCTGCACAACGCCGGCAAGGTCCACCGCGACGTGAAGCCGTCGAACGTGCTGGTCCAGCCCGACGGCCGCGTGGTCGTGCTCGACTTCGGCTTGCTCGCCGACTCCGACAGCGGCGACACCTGGTCGGGGCAGTCGATCGTGGGCACGCCCATGTACATGGCGCCCGAGCAGGCGGCCGGGCAGTCGCCGGGCCCGGGCGCCGACTGGTACGCGGTCGGCGTCATGCTCTACGAGGCGCTCACCGGCCAGACGCCCTTCGACGGGCCGCTGATGAAGATCCTGCTCGACAAGCAGCAGATCGAGCCGCCGCCACCGGAGTCGATCAACCCCGACGCGCCGGCCGATCTGGTGGCGCTGTGCAAGTCGCTGCTCCGGTTCGATCCGGCCCAGCGCCCCAGCGGGGAGCAGGTGCTGCGCAAGCTCGGCGGCCGCAGCCACCGGCCGTCGCAGCCGCCGACGCCGCTCACCCAGGGCTCGCCGTTCGTCGGTCGTTCGGCCGAGCTCGCCGTGCTCGGCGCCGCCCTCGCGACCTGCGCCGCCGAACGCAAGCCGCAGGTCGTGCTGATCGAGGGTGACTCCGGCGTCGGCAAGTCGACGCTGGTGCGCGTCTTCGCCCGAACGCTCGACAAGGAGGTTGCGGTCCTGGCCGGCCGCTGCTTCGAGCGCGAGTCGGTGTCGTACAAGGCGTTCGACGGCGTGGTCGAGGCTGTGGCGCGGCTCCTGGCCAAGATGGAGCCCGGCGAGGCCGGCACCATGCTGCCGCTTCACGGCGCGCTCCTCGCCAACGTGTTCCCGGCCCTCAAGCGGGTGAAGGTCTTCGCCAGCGCGCCCTTGCCCCACGCCGAGGCGCTCGAGCGCGAGCTCCGCACCCGCGCCTTCGGCGCGCTGCGCGAGCTGTTGATCCGCCTCACCCTGCGCCGTGCCGCGGTCGTGGTCATCGACGATCTGCAGTGGGCCGACGACGACAGCCTCGCGCTCCTGGGCGAGATCCTGCGACCGACCGAGGCGCCGCCGCTGCTGGTGCTCGCCACGTTGCGCCCGGCCACGGCGGGAAGCGCCGCCGCCGCCGCGGCCGAGCGCGTGCGCGCGTTCGCTCCCGACGCCCGCACCGTGCGCCTGGGGCCGCTGGCGCCCGACGAGGCCCGCGAGCTGGCCGGCATCCTGCTGCACGCCCACGGCGTGGCGGGCGACGCCGACGCGCTGTCGCGCGAGGCCGCCGGCCATCCCCTGTTCCTCGACGAGCTGGTCCGACACGCGGTCAGCTCGGGCGATCGCGGTGGCGGCTCGCTCCTCCTCGAGGACGTGGTCGGCCAGCGCGTCGCCGCCCTCGACCGCCGCGCCCGCGACGTGGTCGAGCTGGTCGCCGTCGCCGGCCATCCGCTCTACCTCGAGACCTTCGCCCGCGCGGCGGACGTGCCGCCCGACGCGCTCGGTCGCCTGGTCTCGGCGCTGCGGGTCTCCAACCTGGTGCGCAGCGGAGGCGTGCGCCCCACCGACACCATCGAGCCCTATCACGACCGCGTGCGCGACGCGATCCTGGCCGGCCTCGGCGCCGAGCGGCGCCAGAGCTTGCACCTGACCCTGGCCGGCGCCGTCGAGGGTTCGCCGCATCCCGGCCAGGAGTCGATCCTGGCCTTCCACTGGGACGGCGCCGGGCGCACCGACGTGGCCGCGCGCCACGCCGCCGCCGCCGGCAGCCGCGCCGCCGAGTCGCTGGCCTTCGATCAGGCTGCGCGGGCATTCCAGTGGGCCCTCGACCTCGGACATCGCGATCGGGCTGCCTTGTGCGACAAGCTGGGTGACGCGCTCGGCAACACCGGCCGCGGCGCCGAGGCCGCCGACGCCTACCTGGCCGCCGCCGAGCTGGTCGGCGTCGACGCGGTCGCGCTCGAGCTGCGCCGCAAGGCCGCCGAGCAGCTCCTGATCAGCGGCCACATCGATCGCGGCCTCCGTCTCATCAGCAAGGTGCTCGGCGCGCTGGGCATGAAGCTGCCGGCCACGCCGCGGCGGGCGCTGGTCTCGCTGCTCGTGCGCCGCGCTCGCCTGCGGCTGCGCGGCGTGAAGTTCGAGGCCCGTCACGAGAGCGAGGTCGCGGCCACCGAGCTCACACGCGTCGACCTGTGCTGGTCGGTGGCGACGGGCCTGGCCATGGTCGACGTCATCCGCGGCGCCGACTTCCAGACCCGCCACCTCCTGCTCGCGCTCGAGGCCGGCGAGCCGACCCGGGTGGCCAAGGCGCTTTCCGTCGAAGGCGGCTTCCTGTCGACGTCGGGGTCGGGCGGCCGCCGGCGGGCGCAGCAGCTCTTCACCGAGGCGCGCGCGCTGCTCGACAAGGCCCCGTCGGCGTTCGCGTCGGCGCTCCTGCTCGGCGCCGAGTGCATCCACGCCTACCAGGGTGGGCGATGGCGGCGCGCGCTCGAGCTGGCCCGCGAGGCCGAGAGCGCGATCCGCGATCAGGGCGGCGGCAACGGCATCGCGTGGCAGCACGACACCGTCCAGTTCTTCATCTGCTACTCGCTGTTCTACCTGGGCGAGCTCGACGAGCTGGCGTCGCTGACACCGGCGCTCCTGCGCATCGCCAGCGAGCGCGGCGATCTGTACGCGGCCACCAACTTGCGAGTCGGCATCTCCAACGCGGCGTGGCTGGTGCGCGACGAGCCGGCCCAGGCCGCGGCCGAGCTGGCGCTCGCCCTCGCGCAGTGGACCGTGCAAGGCTTCCATCTCCAGCACTACCACCACCTGCTCGGCCTCGGGCAACTGCACCTCTACACCGGCGACGGCGCGGCCGGGTACGCCGCGCTGGCCGAACGCTGGCCCGCGCTCGAGGGCTCGTTGATCCTGCGCATCGAGCTGGTGTGCAACGAGGCGTTGCTTCTGCGCGCACGGCTGGCGCTGCTCGAGGCCAGCCAGGTCCCGGCGCGCCGGAGCGCGCGCCTGACCGAGGTCCGCCGCCTCCTCCGCCGTGCGCGCCGCGGCTGCCCCGCCATGAGGGGGATGGCCGAGCTGGCTGGCGCCTCGCTCGCCGTGGCCTTCGGAGAAGAGGACGCCGCGGTGGCGCGGTTGCGAGGCGCCATCACGCTGCTCGAGAGCGCCGACATGGCGACCTACGCGGCGGTGGCGCGCGGCCGCCTTGGGGCGCTCCTCGGCGGTGACGAGGGCGCGGCCTTGCGCGCGGCGTGCGCGGCCACCCTCGCCGCCCAGCACGTGGTCGCGCCCGACCGGTTCGCGGCGATGCTGGCGCCCGGATTCGACTGAGGAGTACTATGCACCCAGTGCGCAAGTGGATCGTCCTCGCCATCGCGCTCACCGCCTGCGGCGGCGACGACGGCGGTCCGTCACTGCCCACCGTCGATTGCTCGCCACCGGTACCGACCTTCTCGCAGGTCCGCGCCTTCAACACCAACTGCACCATGTGCCACGCGCTCGCGCTGCCCTACGAGGCGCGCAGCGGTGCGCCGGTCGGCATGGACTACGACGTCTACGCGTCGGCGGTCGCCGTTGGCGACGCCACCGCGAGCACGGTCTTCCAGATGACGATGCCGCCCTCGGGCGGGCTCTTCCCGGCCGACAAGGAAGCGCTCTACAAGTGGACGCTCTGCGGCATGCCGCAGTAGCAGGCCACCGAACGTGGCGAAGCCGCGTTCGGGCCCCTTGCCCTGGCCCTTTCCGGTGCGAAGGCACGGGGTAGGTTGCAGAAACGCCTCCGGCGTTTCCCCACCTACGGGATGATCGCGATCTTGCCGTGGCTCTGCCGGCTCTCGAGGGCGGCGAGCGCGGTCGGGAGCTCGGCCAGCGGCAGCTCCTTCCAGATCACGGGGCGGATCTTTCCGGCGGCGACCAGCGCGCACAGCGCGTCGTGGCAGGCCACCACCTTCGCCGGATCGTGCATCTGGTATGCGCCCCAGAACAGGCCGACGACGGAGATGTTCTTGAGCAGCACCCGGTTCAGCTTGAGCTCGGGGATCTTGCCCGAGGCGAAGCCGATCACCAGGATGCGGCCTTCCCAGGCGATGCACTTGAGGCTCTGGTCGAAGACGTCGCCGCCGACCGGATCGTAGATGACGTCGGCGCCCTTGCCGCCGGTGAGCTGCTTGACCGCCGCGACCCAGTCGCCGCTGCGGTAGTTGATGACGTGATCGGCGCCGGCGGCGCGGCAGATCTCGAGCTTGTCGTCGGCGCCGGCGGTGGCGATGACGGTGGCGCCCAGCGCCTTGCCCAGCTGGATCGCGGCGATGCCGACGCCGCCAGCACCGCCGTGCACGAGCAGGGTCTCGCCGGCGCGGAGCGCGGCGCGGTGGGCCAGCGCGAGGTAGCCAGTGTGGTAGGTGACCACGAAGCTCGCCGCCTCGGCCGCCGATAGGCCGGTGGGCCAGCGCAGGAGCTGGCGATCGGCGGCGGCGGTCTCCTCGGCGAACGCGCCCCACGGCGCGCTCACGATCACCTGGTCGCCGACGCTGAACGTGCTGCCAGCGCCGGTGCGCACCACCGTGCCGGCGGCCTCGATGCCGGGCGTGAACGGCAGCGGCGCCTTGACCTGGTACTGGCCGGCGATCGACAGCAGGTCGGGGAAGTTGAGCGCTGCCGCCTCGACTTTCACCACCGCGCCGCCGGCGGGCGCGGTCAGCGCGGGGAGGTCGTCGAGCTGGAGGACGTCCTTGTAGGAACCGTAGCTGTGGGCTCGCCAGGCGCGCATGGTCGCGACGATAGGAGCATGGAATGCGCCCTTCGACACGCGCTCGCTGGTGCGAGCGCGGCTCAGGACGACCGGTGCGACCGCGGCTCAGGGCGAACGGGAGCGGCGACGCCGGGTCACGGCGAAAGCGACGAGGAGGGCGAGCAGGGCGCTGACCAGCGGCGCGCGCGGCGACCGATCGGTCGAGCAACAGCCGTCGGCGATGAAGTGCATCGTGCAGTCGGGATCGCAGCCGTCGTCGGCGAGCGCGTTGCCGTCGTCGCACAGCTCGACGCCTTCCTCGACCACGCCATCGCCGCAGGCGGCGGCCGCACAGTTGTTGCGGCAGGCGTCGGTCTCGACGGTGTTGCCGTCGTCGCAGGCCTCGCCGGTCTGGACGACGCCGTCGCCGCACGGCGCGGCCGCGACCATGCAGTTGTTGCGGCAGGTGTCGGTGTCGTTGGCGTTGCCGTCGTCGCAGGCCTCGACGCCGGTGTGAACGACGCCATCGCCGCAGCGGGCCGCCGCGCAGCTGGCGCGGCAGGCATCGGTGTCGATGGTGTTGCCGTCGTCGCAGGTCTCGGTCGCGCTGGTGTTGAGCACGCCGTCGCCGCACAGCGGCGCGGTGCAGTCGGTGTCGCAGGTCGCCGACTCGGTACAGGCGGCGGTCACCGCGACCTGGGTCGGCTCGGGCGTGGTCGTGAGCCGCTTGTAGTAGCGGAAGTCGGGCTGGCCGTAGTGGTAGCCGGCCAGCGCGTCGGTCGGGAACGTGTTCTGCGTGCAGCCGTTGCAGTAGCGAAGATCGCCGTAGGTCAGATCGGCGGAGAGCTGCGACGACGTGCCGTAGTAGTAGCTGTCGCCGGTGTTGCCGTAGACCTGGATCGTGTACTGCTGGCCCGCCGTCAGCCAGAACGGCGCGGTCGACGTGTATCCGTAGGTGCCGGCGGCGCCGGTGACGGTGACCTGACGCACGATGGCCTGGGTCGTGAAGTTGAAGAGCGTCACGAAGCGATTGGTGCCGGTCGGCTCGCGCTTGCCGAACTCGACGACCAGCGCCGGCACGTTGGCGGTGAAGCGAAAGCCACGCTGGGTCTGATCGGCGGTGTTGGTCATCGCGACCACGACCTGGTTGGTCGACGAGATCGGGTCGTTGGCGACACCGGTGCCGATGAACACGCCGCGGGCGGCGCTGGTCGCGGTCGCCGTCGGGTTGCCGTGCCACATGAGGAGCGGGGTCATCCCGACCGGCAGGCTCGGGACCTTGACCCAGACCACGGTGGTGGCGGTGTTGACGCCCGACTCGATGAAGTGCGGCAAGACCGCGCCGTCGCACTGGCCGAGCGTGAACACCATGTCGTCGGCGTCGGGCTGCATCTGGCCCGACGTGATCAGCTCCATCGTGTTGATCGTGAGCCGGACCTGGTAGTCGGTGAGCGTGGCGGTGCCGCCGTGGTTGACGCCGATGCCCGCGGAGCGGGTGTAGCCGGGCGGGGCCGCGTTCGCCTCCTGGCCGATCAGCGCGAGCGCGACGACCGAGAGCGCGACGAGCGCGACGAGATTCCGCGACGATACAGACATGGTGTCTCCCCCCGTGGCGCCCCAGCGTATACCATCGTTGGGTGCATCGACCGCGAGCTGCGGCCGTCGCCACCGTCGTGCTGGCCGTCACGGCGAGCGCGCTCCAGCTCGGCTGTGGCCGGACGAGCTGCCTCGGCGGTGACTGCGAGGCGACCCGGCCGTGCGACGGGCTCACCTTCACCTGCCCCGAGCCGATGCTGTTCGCCGGGGCCCACGCCGACCTGCCCGCCCCCCTGCGGCTTGCGCTCGCCGACGGCTCGACCCGCGCCATGGCCATCTCCAACGGCGTGGTCACCGCTGTCATCAACGAGCTCGACGCGCCCATCGATCTGGCGCCCACCGGCGGCACGCTCGTCGACTTCGGTCCCAGCGGCGGCCACGACGACGTCACCATCTCGTACCAGCTCGCCGGCATCCTGCCCGACGACGCCTTCGCCTACGACCAGCTCGAGGTCGTCGATCGCAGCCCCGCGTACGTCGCCGTGATCGCCCGCGGCCACCTCGACGGCCGCCCCGACGTCAAGGTCGCCACCCGCTACGAGCTCCACCCCTGCGATCCCGGCCTGCGCGTGCGCAGCGAGCTGTTCAATGGTTCGCCCCATCCCCAGGCCTTCGTCGTCGCAGACACCGTCGATCTCGGCAAGCGCCGCGTGCTGCCGTTCGTGCCGGCGCAAGGGCAGGGCTACCAGCAGCCGCCGCTCGATCTGCTCGAGCTGACGTCGTTGTGGTCACCGTACGACTACACCGCCGGCGCGACCCCTGCCACCGACGGCCCGGCCTACGGCGTGGTGTCGTGCGGCGCCCGCCAGATCCGCGGCGTCGTCGATCTCCAGATCTCGGCGCTGGGCAGCGACATCGAGCTGGTGCGGGCCGGTGACGCGCTGGTGCTGGAGCGCTTCCTGGTCGTCGCCGGCGCCGGCAGCGGCGGCGGCGGCTCGGCCGGCGGCTCGGGCCCGGCGCCCGCCATCGACCTGGCCCTCCAGGTCCGCGGTCAGCTCCACGGCGGCGCCAGCACCATCGTTGTCAACGGCCGCGTGGTCGGCGGCACGGGCCCGGGCGCGCTCGGCCTCGGCGGCGACGTGCGGCGCGCGTCGATCATGATCCTCGCCGGCGACGCCGGCGTGCCGGTCAACGCCGTGGTGCCTGCCGCCGACGGCACCTTCCACGCTTCGGCCGCCGGTGGGCGGCCGTTGCGGTACGAGCTGTGGAGCTTCGGCCGCAAGGTCGCCGAGGGCGACATCCCCGCAGACGGCGCGATCGGCGATGTCGCCATCGAGCTCCCGGCCACGGTCCAGGTCGACGTCACTCTCGACAGCGGCGGCGGCGCCCAGCCGGCCTACGCCATGGTCGTGGTCGAGCCCGCCGACGACGCGACCCGGGCCGCGGTGCGCGGCACAATGCACGGCCGCCTCACGCCGTGCGCGCCGTGGCTCGGCCCGCCCGACGGCGCCGCGCCGGCCTGCAACCGCATCCTGGTCGAGCCCACCGGCACCGAGGTCGAGGTGCCGGCCGGTCACTACTGGCTCTACGCCACCGCTGGCCCGGAGGCCACGATCGCGCGCACCGAGGTCACGCTGGTGGCCGGCGAGATCACCGCCCACTCGCTCGCGCTCCGCGCCGTCACCATCCGCCCGCCGGGCTGGCTGGGCGCCGACCTCCACGTCCACGGCCGCCGCAGCTTCGACTCGGGGCTGCCCGATCGCGATCGCGTGATCTCGTTCGTCGCCGCCGGCGTCGACGTCATCGCCGCCACCGATCACGACGTGATCGGCGACTACACCGCCGCCATCGCCGCGCTCGGCGTCGGCGATCGCATGCTGGTCATGGGCGGGCTCGAGACCACGCAGGTGATCCCGTGGCTCGATGTGCCCGGCGAGGATCTGCCCAAGGTCATCGGCCACTTCAACTTCTGGCCGCTCACCGCGGTGCCGGGCGAGCCCCGGGCCGGCGCGCCCTGGGACGAGCTGGTCGAGCCCGGCGCGCTGTTCGATCGCATGGCGCCGCTGGTCGGCGCCGACGGCGTCGTCATGATCAACCATCCCTGGGACGAGACCCAGTTCGGCCGCGACCTCGGCTACCTGCGCGCGATCGGCTTCGATCCGCGCCGGCCCATCCCGTCGACACCGACGGAGGGCGGCAACGGCGCCCTCGTGCGCAGGCCCGGTGGTGGCCGCCGCAACCTCGACTGGGACGTGATGGAGGTGCAGAACGGCGCCGGCGCCGACGAGTGGGCCAAGACCCGGCCGCTGTGGTTCGCGCTGATCAGCGCCGGCTTCCCGGTCGCAGGCGCGGCCTCGAGCGACTCGCACGGCCTGCGCGACGGCCAGCTCGGCTGGGGCCGGACCTGGGTCGAGACCGGCGGCACTCTGGCTCAGGCCACCCCGACTGCGTTCGACGCCGCGCTGCGCAGCGGCCGCGCCGTCGCCGGCTCCGGCATCTTCATCGAGGTGGCCATCGGCCCGCCCGCCGGGCCGTCACGCCGCGGCCTCGGCCTCACGCCGCTGGTGCCCGCCGCCGGCGAGGTGGTCTCGATCACCGTGCGGGCCGCACCGTGGATCCCGGTCGACGAGGTGCGGGTGGTGACGGCGGCGGGCGAGCGCGTGCTGGTCAGCGGCCTGGCCCAGCCCGCCGATCCGTTCGGCATCGTCGGCGTCGTGCGCTGGCAGGGGCAGGTGGCGCTGACCGAGCTCGCCACCAGCGACGGCTGGTTCGTGATCGAGGCCGGCCTGGCGCTGCCGCTGTACCTCGATCTCGACGACGACGGCGTCCCCGACACCGGCGACAACGACGGCGACGGTGACGTCGACGCGGCCGACGTCGAGGAGGACGAGGACGCCGGCCCCATCGCCAACCCGCCCGACCCCACCGATCCCGGCGATCGCCGCTTCCACATGACCCGGGTCGTGCCCGAGAGCTGGCCGACCGCTTTCACCAGTCCCGTGCTAATCGATGTCGCCGGCGACGGCTGGACTCCCCCACGATGAGCCGTCTCTCCCTTGCCCTTGCTCTTGCTCTTGCCCTTGCCCTTCCACCGGCCGTGGCCGCCGCCGACGAGACCGCCGCGCAGGCCTGCGAGGACCACATCGACGATCCGCTGCCGATGGGGTGGCGGGAGAGTGGGATCGACGCGCCGCGCAGCGGCTGCCTGCACGCCGACGTCGGCGCCGACCTGAGCGGCCGCGCCCTCATCGACACCCCCGACTTCTACGGCACCCTGGGCGGTGATCTGACGCTGCGGGTCCGGATCACCGACTCCGACCACTTCGAGTGGGGCTTCGCGCTGCGCGCCCTCGACGCCGTGTTCGTGCAGAACGCCGTGCTCACCGTCGACGAGCTCGGCTACGGGCCGATCTCCGCCCACGCCGCGCTGGGCGGTCGCCATACCCTCGGCGGCAAACCCCTGGCCCGCGCGTTCTACGCCCGGCTCGAGGCGCCGTTCACCCGCTCGCGCCTCGACGGTAGCTCGGGTGCGCTCCAGCTCGGGGCGGCCGGGACATGGCTGGTGGCCGAGTTCGTCCGCCTGCACGGTCACGCATCCGCGCTCGGGTGGTACGCCTCGTCCAACGGCGGCCGCGACGGCCGGGCCGCCGTCGGCTCCTCGATCGACGTGTCCGTGCGCCTCTACGGCTGGCTCAGCGTGTCGGGGGGCGCCGACGTGCAGCTCGGCTGGTACGGCGTCGGCCTCGATCACGTCGCGGTCCGCGCCGGCGCTCACTGGCGGGTCAAAGGGCTGTGGCGGACCCAGCTCGTCGCCGGGCTGCCCCTGGCCGGCGCCGAGCGAACCGACGTCGCGTTCAGCCTCGGGGTGCGGCGCGATCTCGACTGAGCTACGCTAGCGGCGTGAGCGAGGTGGACGACGATCGCGAGGCTCGGATCACGAGCGCGCTGGCCGCGCTCGCCCACGTGCTCGATCATCCCGCCGACTATCCCGACGAGACCGCCCGCGAGCACTACTCGGCCCTGTGCGAGGAGGCCCCCGGCGACCCGCGGCTCAAGCCGCTGGGCGAGCGCCTGCACGCGCTCGAGCGTGACGGCATCTTGCCGCGCTCGATGGTGGTGCGTTCACGCCGCCGATAGGGTAAACCGCGCCGGCCGTGAGTCTCGTCGTCCTCGAAGAGGTGACCCTGTTCTTCGCCGATCGGATGATCTTCGATTCGGTCGCGCTGCGCCTCGGGCCTCACGATCGCATCGGCCTCATCGGCCCCAACGGCTCGGGCACGACCACCCTGCTCAAGATCATCGCCGGGCAGCAGGAGATCGACGACGGCAAGGTGACCCGCTCGCGCGGCATCCGGGTCGGCTGGCTGCCCCAGGATCTGGTCATCGCCGGCGGCAAGACCTTGCTCGACTTCGTGGTCTCGAGCGTCCCCGGCCGGGCCCAGATCGATCTCGACCTGGCCCAGGCCGAGGCCGAGCTCGCCGAGATGACCGACGATCCGGCCCACCACGACGACATGCTCGAGCTGGTCGAGCACGTCACCGACCTGCACGAGAAGAAGGACCACTTCGATCGCTTCTTCTCCGAGCACGAGGCCTTCTCCATCCTCGGCGGCCTCGGCTTCGCCGAGAGCGATCACGGTCGCGACCTGGGCGAGTTCTCGGGCGGCTGGAAGATGCGCGCCGCTTTGGCCGCGCTCCTGTTCCAGCGACCCGACGTCTTGCTCCTCGACGAGCCCACCAACCACCTCGACATGCCGTCGGTGGCCTGGTTCGCCGACTTCCTCAAGCGCTACGATCGCTGCTTCATCCTGATCAGCCACGATCGCGATTTCCTCAACGAGCAGATCGCGCGCGTGGTCAGCCTGGAAGCCGAGGGCCTGCGCAGCTATGTCGGTAACTACGAGCGCTACGTCGAGGCCCGCCTCGAGGAGGAGACCATCCTGGCCGGCAAGGCCAAGAACCTCGAGCGCGAGCGCGAGCACCTGACCAAGTTCATCGATCGCTTCCGGGCCCAGGCCAACAAGGCGCGCGCGGTGCAGAGCCGCATCAAGGCGCTCGAGAAGATGGAGGACGTCGAGACCTTCCAGAAGCGCCACGTCATGCGCTTCTCGTTCCCTCCCACCGAGCGCGCGGTCGGCGAGGTGGTGAAGGTCGAGGGGGTCAAGAAGGCCTACGGCAGCCACGTGGTCTTCCCCGGCGTCGATCTGATCGTCCGCCGCGGCGAGAAGATCGGCATCATCGGCGTCAACGGCGCCGGCAAGACCACGCTCCTGCGCATGATCGCCGGCGAGCTCGCGGTCGACGCCGGCACCATCAAGCTCGGCGGTGGCGTCAAGGCCGGCTACTACGCCCAGCACCACGCCGACACCCTCGACATGAGCGCGACCGTGCAGGAGGTGGTGCAGCGGGCCAGCCCGACCTCGCCGGTGTCTCGGGTGCGCTCGCTGCTGGGCGCGTTCATGTTCCGCGGCGACGACGTCGAGAAACCGTGCAAGGTCCTGTCGGGCGGCGAGCGGGCCCGCGTCGCCCTGGCCCGCCTCTTGATCAACCCCGGCAACCTGATCCTGATGGACGAGCCGACCAACCACCTCGACCTGGAGTCGTCGGAGAGCCTGGCTCGCTCACTGGTCGACTACGACGGGACCCTGATCTTCGTCAGCCACAACCGCAGCCTGATCCGCACCCTGGCCAGCCGGATCTGGAACGTCGAAGACGGCAAGGTCGACACCTACCCGGGCACGCTCGACGAGTACCTGTATTCGTGCGCGCAGCGACGCAAGGAGGTGGTGGTGACCGGCGATCGCGTGGTCGCGCGCACCGGCACGCCCAGGGCCGCGGTGGCCGCGGTGGCCGCGGTGGCCGCGGCGGCGCCGGTGGCCAAGGAATCCAAGGACGACGAGAAGGCCCGCAAGCGGCGCGAGGCCGAGACCCGGCAGAAGCGGACCAAGACCCTCGGCCCGCTGGAGAAGCGGGTCGCCGAGCTGGAGGAGCGCATCACCGCGCTCGAGACTGCGCAGGCTCGGCGCTCGACCCAGCTCGCCGACCCAGAGATCTACGGAGACGACAAGCGGCGGAACAAGCTGCTCGACGAGTATCAGGCCGATCAGGTCAAGCTCGACGAGCTGACCGGTCGCTGGGAGGCCGCCGCCCAGGAGCTCGAGGCGGCGCGCACCCGCCTCGACGCCGAGGACGGCCCGGCCGTATAATCCCTGGAAACATGTCCTCGTCGCCCGCGATCATCGATGGCAAGTACGAGCTGGTCGAGCTCGCGGGCGAAGGCGGCATGGCGTCGGTGTGGAAGGCGGCGGTGCGGGGCGCGGCCGGCTTTTCGCGCACGGTGGCGATCAAGAAGATCAAGTCGGAGTTCCGGGCGATCCGGAACTACACCGACATGTTCATCGAGGAGGCGCGGGTCGGCAGCGAGCTCGCCCACCCCAACATCGTCCAGGTCTACGACTTCTGCGCCGACGCCGAGGGCAGTTACTACATCGTCATGGAGTGGGTCGAGGGCATGGACCTGGGCAGCCTGGTCAAGGCCTATCGCGACCACGGCGAGCACATCCCGTGGCCGCTGGTGGTCGCCGCCGGCATCGGCACGCTACGCGGCCTGGGCGCCGCTCACGAGCGCAAGCGCCCCGATGGCACCCCGGCGCCGATCGTCCACCGCGACGTCTCGCCCCACAACATCCTGGTCGGCACCAACGGCGTGGTGAAGCTGACCGACTTCGGGCTGGCCCGCGCCCGCGATCGGGTGTTCAGCCTGACCGCGCCCGGCACGGTGAAGGGCAAGCTGTCGTACCTGTCGCCCGAGGTCGCGATGGGCGGGCAGGCCACGCCGCTGTCGGATCTGTTCGCCATGGGCGCCGTGCTCTGGGAGTCGCTCACCGGCCAGCGGCTCTTCGACGGGCGCAGCGACCTCGAGGTCTTCAAGCAGATCCGCCAGTGCCTGGTTCGGCCGCTCAAGCCGGTCCGGCCCGATGTGCCCGACGAACTCCTCGCCGTGATCAACGGCGCGCTCACCAAGGAGCCCGACCGCCGCTTCGGCTCGGCGGCGTCCATGGCCTTCATGCTGTCCGAGGTGCTCAAGCTCGCCCCGCCCGGCGCCGATCCGCAGGCCGCGCTCGGCGGCGCGGTCGTGGCCGTCCGCAACCGCCTCGGCGTGAAGCGCAACCCGCTCGACGCCGATCACGTGCCGACCTGGAAGTGGCAGGCGCCGCCGCCGCCGGGGGCCTCCGCAGCCGCCGCAGTCTCGCCGGCCAAGGCCCTCGCCGAACGCGGCAAGGTCGAGACCTCCGCCCACGACAGCGCCCTGGTTGCGAGTCACGCCGAGGCCGTCGATGTCGATCTCGAGTTCTCCAAGCCCGATCTCACCGTCGAGCCGCTGCCGCTGACGACGCCGAAGCCGAAGCGCTGACGCGCCGGAACGGCGCCGGGCCTCGGGCCTCGGGTGTCGGGCCTCGGTCAGATCGGACCCAGACATCGCGCCTCGGTCTCCTTCTGGCCGAGGCCCGAGGTCCGAGGCCGAGCCAACCCAACATCACATACTCGCGGTACAACGAGGAATGGCGGTCTACGCCATCGGGGACATCCAGGGTTGCATGGACAGCCTCGAGCGCCTGCTCGGCGCCATCGCCTACGATCGCGCGCACGACCGACTGTGGCTGGTCGGCGATCTGGTCAACCGCGGCCCGCGATCGCTCGACGTGCTGCGCTGGGCGCGCGAGCAGGGCGACGCGGTGGTGTCGGTCCTGGGCAACCACGATCTCCACCTGCTCGCCCGCGCCGCGGGCACCGCCGAGGCCAAGCGGCGCGACTCGCTCGACGACGTGCTGGCCGCACCCGATCGCGACGCGCTGATCGACTGGCTGCGCGCGCGCCCGTTCCTGCACGTCGACGCCGGTCACGTGCTGGTCCACGCTGGCCTGCACCCGCGCTGGACCGTGGCCAAGGCGCGGACGCTGGCCGCCGAGCTCGAGGCCGGTCTGCGCGGCCCCGAGTGGAAGCTGTGGATGTCACAGCTCGGCGGCGCGGCGCCGGCGTGGCGCGACGACCTCGACGGCGCGGCGCGGGTGCGGGCGCTGCTCTCGTTCTTCGTGCGGGTCCGCTGCGTCGATCGCGACGACTTCGAGCCGGTCACTGACTTCGACGGCCCGCCCGAGGACGCGCCCGACGACGCGGTGCCGTGGTACGCGTTGCCCGATCCGGCCTGGGCCGATCACGCCGTGGTCTTCGGCCACTGGGCCGCGCACGGCCTGCGCATGGGCGAGCGCTGGATCGCCACCGACGCCGGCTGCGTGTGGGGCAAGGGCCTGACCGCCGTGCGTCTGCCCGATCGCGCGGTCACACAGGTGAAGAGCGTCGAAGTCGCGAGCTGACGGCCCCGCCGCTGGTATCCTGGGGCCATGACGGAAGGCGACCGGCACCATGAGAAGTTCGCGGCGGCGAGGTCGCATCCCCAGCTGGCGATGGCGATGAGCACGCCGCCGTCGACCTGGCTGACCACGGCCGTGGTGGTGACGGTCGTGATGGCGGGCATCCTCGTTCTCACCTTCGCCGTCTATCCGTGGAACGAGATGGACGACATGCCGGCGCCGATCCGCGCCCAGATGACGATCGCGTGGGTCCCGACCATCGTCGCCACGCTGGCGGTCATCTGGCTGCTCTTCGACGCGATCGCCCTGGCCAGCGCCCCCACGCGCCGGGTGATCGCCGTCGCCGGCGCGCGCCCGCACAGCCCGGCCCCGTACTACCTGCGCCTGGTCACCGAGGACGGCGCCGATCGTGAGTACCGAGCCCGCCGCAAGGCTGCGTCGGTGGTCAAGCTCGGGCTGGTGCCGAGCGGTGAGCTCGGCGTCGCCATCTTCAAGGGCGACGTCGTGGTCGACTGGGTGCCGCTGCCGCCGCCTCCCGACCGGATCTACGACCGTCGCTGAGCTCAGCGCAGCCGCGTCTCGACCCGTGCGATCACGCTCTCGACGATCTCCCGCGCCCGCTCGGCGTTGATCTCGAGGTGGCCACCGAGCTCGACCAGCACGCCCAGCTCGGAGTCGCCAAGCCAGCCATCCGACATCGCGATGGCGGCGGCGAAGGCGACGGCGCCGCCGCGGTCGTCGGGGTGGAGGTCGGTCGCGGCCTGGCGAAGGCGGTCGGCGCGGTTGCTGGCCGCGATGGCGTCGTCGAAGTCGTGCAGGTGCTGCTCGAGCGCGGCGCGGTCGGTGCTGGTGAGCTGCTCGAAGGTCCGGACCAGCCCTTCGCGCTCGTCGGCGTCGAGGCTGTCGGCGGAGGCGACCAGGTAGGCGATCTCGAGCAGCGGCTCGAAGCCGCGGGCCTCGGCGCCCGCCCGATCCTCGGTGAGCATGCGTCGGATCACGACCGCCAGGAGCGCGGGATCGACGTCGGGCAACTGGAGGAGCGGAGGCTCGGCCATGTGATCAGAATACCTCGACCGGCTACACGGTTGCCGGCTTCACCCCCGCATGGCGGCGACCACCGAGTAGTCGCCGTCGGTGCCCGGCATCTTGCCGTCGATCACAGCGAACGGCCACCCCCAGTCGACCCGGTGGCTCTTGCCGTCGATCAGTGACTGGTCCTGAGCCTCGATCCGGATCACCGAGCCGCTGGTGATCGCGCCCACGTCGGGGAAGACCTCGAGCAGCATGAACAAGACGGCGACCTTCTCGCCGTCGCCGGCGCTGACCCGGGGCCGCGAGATCTGGTTCTGGCCCTTGAACCGCATCTCGACCGAGTCCTTGCCCCACGACGAGTTCTTCTTGTTGACGGTGACCGTGACGTGGCACGACGGGTTCTTGGCCTTGAGTGCTTCGACGATGAACCCGCGCGAGGCCCCGGTCGAGGTCGGCAGGAAGCGCAGCAGCTCCGATGCGCTGCAGCCCTTCGCAGCCTCGACTGACGTGAAGTCCATGTGCGTGGCACCGGCGGCGGCCAGGATCGGGATCTTGGAGTCGTTGACGGCGATCCCGTCTGCGGGTCTGGCGTCCTGCGTGGCGATCTGCTTGCTGGTCGGGTTGCCCTTGTCGTCGCTCTGGACGATGCCGTCGTCGAGCTTCATCGACCACGGCAGCTGCCACTTGAAGGTCTTGAGGTGGAGCAGCGCACTGTCCTGCTTGGCGGTGATCGAGGTGACGAAGCTGTCCTCGCCACGAGTCTCGGTCAGCTTGCCCTTGCCCACCGTGGACGGGAACACCGCCTTGGGCTTGTCCTTGAAGTTGACGCTGACGCTCGAGCTGTCCTTGTTGAGCGTCGACGGCGCCGAGTAGAACGGCGGCTGCGTGGCCTGATCGATGCCGTCCTTGCCCAGCTCGCCGGCGGCGTCGCGCATCTGGCCGAGCTCGGTCTTCTGCTCGGCAACGATGGGGCCGTCGGCGCGTCCGCCCTCACGGTAGACGCCGACTCGCGACGACGACAGCAGCGTCTGCACCGGACCGACGTCGATGCGGCCTTCGGTCAGCGGCTTCACCATCGTCACCTCGGCGGTGAACGAGATCATCGGCGATTCGAGCCGCACCTTGCCGCCGTCCTTGACCGGGGACACCGAGCCGGGCGCGGCAGGTTTGCCGCCGGCGACGGTGAAGTTGCCCAGCACGAACTCGCCACCGGCGGCAGCGGGGGATGCGGCCGGCGGCTCACCGGGCTTGGCTTCGCGCGCGATCATCGCCGGCGCCGCGCTCACCCGTGCCGCGCGTCCCGCCATCATGTCGTCGGCGGCGCGGTCGGCCTCGCGCTCACTGGCATCACCGACGGCCGACACCGCGAGCTTGGCCTGCGGGCGCGCCGGCCCGCCCGACTGCTGCACGGTGTGTGCGACTTCGTGGGCCACCAGATGTGCGCCGGCAGGGGAGCTGGGGTTGTACATGCCGGCGCCGAAGTGGATGTCGTTGCCAGTGGCGAAGGCACGGGCGTGCACGCGATCGGCGGCCTCGGCCGACGCGGCCCCGGTGTGGACGCGTACGCCGCTCAGATCGGCGCCGAGCGATTGCTCCCACTGCGAGCGCAGCCCGCCGGGCAGCGGCTCGCCGGCCCCCGGTGGCGACGAGAGGAAGCCGAAGCCGTCGACGGGCTCGTCGGGCTGGGGCGGGCGCGGCGCCAGGGCGGCGCTCCTGCTCTGTTTGCCCGGCGACAGAGCCCGGGCCTCGTCCGTGTCATCGGGATCGAGCCCGAGTCCCCGCCGGGTCCAATCGTATGTCATGGTGATCCATCATACGCTTCTGGGGGCAGGCGAATCCCCCCGATTCAAACCCCGACCTCCACGGTGACCTCGATGAATCCGACCCGGCACGACCCGGCGCGGATCCGGACCGCCCCCCTGCCGCGCACCACCCAGGTCGCGCGGGCGGCGGCGCTGTTGCCGTTCGAACGCTGGTGGGCCAGCTCGTTGGCGCCGGTGCCGACGCCGCGGCCCCAGCCGTCGAGGTGGCCGAGCTTGACCCGGACGCCGCCCTCGTCGACGAGCGCGCAGCCGGTGCAGCTCGCGTCGGCGTAAAGCGGCTCGTTCCAGTCGAGCTTCCTGGCTGACGACAGCACGTAGGTCGGAAGGTAGCCGGTGTTGTCGAGGACGAGCTCGACGCGGGAGACGCCGTCGCCGAGCGCGACCGCGCGCGCCGAGCGCACCTGCACCTGCGGCGCCAGCGCCGCGACTCGCAGGAAGCAGCGGCTCTGCGCCGTGCACACCTCGTCGAGCAGCTCGAAGGGTGGGTTCCACAACCCGAAGCGCGGATCGACGCCGCCGACCTCGACCTCGCCGAGCTGCGGATGCAACACCGGCTTCCACGGCCGTACGATCCGCCCCTGGTTGTGGTCGCGGTCCCAGGCGGCCAGTTTCGCGAGGTCGGCTCGGGTGAGGTGCGTGTAGTAGTCGACGAACTTCTTGGGCCGCGGCAGTCCCAGCCGCTTGAAGATGTCCCACAGCTCGACGACGTAGGCGATCGTGCCGCGCTGGTTGTAGGCGAAGTCGGTGAGGTCACCGTGCAGCGGCTGGTCGGGCGCGTAGAGGAACTCGTCGTAGCCCGACACCACCGGATAACCGGTGTCGGTCTCGGCCCAGCGCTCGATCAGCTTCCACAGGCCGAGGTCATCCTGATCCATCTTGCTGTCGGGACCGTGGCCGAGGGGACGGATGAAGACGCCGCCGTAGCAGTGGAGATTGAGCCACGCGTAGATCTCGGGGTGGGCGACGGCCCACTCGACGACGGCGCGCGACTCGGGCTCGCTGGCGGGGAACGGCCCGGCGCCGAGCTGCTCGTGGGCCGGGGTCCACGACCACGGGAAATTGCGGTTGAGGTCGATGGGGTTGTCGCCGACGTACGAGGGCACCGGGACGGTGAAGCCGTCGAAGCCGTCGATCGTGCCCTCGGGATGGATGCGATAGAACGGCCCCGCGTCCTCGAGCTCGCGCGCCACCAGCAGGTCGGGGTTGCCCGCGAGCGCGACGTAGTCGCCGGTCGGATCGAGCTGGCGCATGACGAAGGTGAGGCCGTCGCCGTCGACGTCGCCGCTGCGCCAGCGGGCGGCGCCGCGATCCTGACGTTCGTCGCGCGGCACGCTGCGCACGTATCGACCGGTGGTGAGCACGCATTCGGCGCCGTCGGGGCTCATGCGGGGCAGCACGAACAGGCGGGTCGCGCGGATGCGCTCGACCAGCGGCGCCGGCAGGCCCAGGGTCTCGGGCTCGAGGTGGGCACGCAGGAAATCTTCGGCGATGGCCAGCGCCACGCTGGAGCCGGCCAGCTCGGAGGCGTGCATGTTGCCGTCGACCCACGCCGTGGGCCGCACCCGGTCCGGGTCTCGACCGAGGGTGAGCAACCACATGTCGCGTCCTTCAGGGGTCTTGCCGATGGAGCTCAGCCGGACCAGGTCGGGATAGGCGTCACGCCAGGCCTCGAGCTGGGCCGTGAGGGTGGCGTGGTCGAGATACGACGAGCGGAACCCGCGGCTGAGGGAGGCAAGGACGATCATCGTGCGGACCTTAGCTCGCGTGCACCGATACTCGCTACCCGTAGAGGTGTAACGGCCCCCACCTTACGCGCGTCATGAATCGAGGCAAATCCGAGGATCTTGCCGGCGGGACACGCTACAATTTTCGCCGTTCCGGACGGGGGCCCGTGCGCGCGCACGGCGTTTCCTTGTGCGGCAAGCCCACGGTGACCGATGAGCGATCCCAACAGTAACGGCAGTAACGGCAGCAAGGCGGCGCCCAGCGACAAGACCGCCGTCATCAGTGGTGGCGCGGTAGGAGCAGCAAGCTCGGCCGCCGGACAGATCGGCGGCGCCACGCCAGCCGCTGGAACGGGGGCAGCCGGGTCCGCTGCAGGTCAGATCGGCGCCCGTAGCGCGCCGGCCGAGAAGACCGTCGTCGCCGTCGGCGCAGCCAGCGCCAAGCCGGCGTCGGTCGAGGTCGACGGCACGATGCTCGAGCCACCACCACGGGGCCCAGCCGGCACCGCGCCCGTGGTCGCGCGTGGCACCAAGCCGAGCTCGCCGCCTCCCGCGGGGAGCGGCGCCGGCGGAGGCTCGGGGCTGCTCTCGACCGGGCCAAAGTCCGAGGTCTCGGAGGTCACCCAGCTCTGGGGACCCGGCCAGCAACCGCGGCCGGGCATGACCATCAACCAGTACGAGCTCATCCGCGAGATCGGCGCGGGTGGCATGGGTACGGTGTATCTGGCCCGCGATCTCAAGCTCGGCCGCAAGGTCGCGATCAAGATCCTCCAGTCGCACCACCCCGAGCTGACCCAGCGCTTCATCGTCGAGGCTCGCGCCACCGCGCGCTGCAGCCACGAGAACATCGTCATCATCTTCGAGGTCGGAGAGCACGGCGGGCAACCGTACATGGTGCTCGAGTTCCTCCAGGGCTCGGTGCTCACCGAGCTGGTCTCGGGCGGCAAGCGCCTGCCCTCGGCCCGCGCCGTCGAGCTCATGGTGCCCGTGGTCAAGGCGCTGGTCGTCGCCCACGAGCAGGGCATCGTCCACCGCGACCTCAAGCCCGACAACATCTTCGTCACCGATCAAGGCACGATCAAGGTGCTCGACTTCGGCATCGCCAAGGTGCGCGACCAGGCCGACAAGCCGGTCGGGCAAGCGTCGGGTGGAGGGATCCGTCTGCCGACCGCGGCCGAGCTCGGCCCCGATAGCGGCAACACCAACCTCACGCGCCAGGGCGTGATCATGGGGACGATGAAGTACATGTCCCCGGAGCAGTGGGGCATCGGGGTCGAGATCGACCACCGCACGGATATCTGGGCGACCGGCGTCATCCTGTTCCGCCTGCTCGCCGGCAAGCACCCGCTGGCCCCGCTCCAGGGCAACCAGCTGGTGGTCACGGCCATGCTCGACAAGCCCATGCCCAAGCTGCGCGACGCCGTCTCCGACGTGCCGCAGGGCCTGTGCGACGTGGTCGACAAGTGTCTGATGAAGGACAAGGAGCTGCGCTACAAGGACTCGCGCGAGCTGATGCGCGCCCTCGAGCCGTTCCTGCCCGGCCGATTCTCCACGGTGCAGCTGGCCTTCGACGAGAGCCCGTACGCCGGTCTGTCGTCGTTCCAGGAGTCCGACGCGGCCCGCTTCTTCGGCCGCTCGCGCGAGATCGCCGCCGCCGTCAACCGCATCCGCGAGCGTCCGGTCATGGGCGTGGTCGGTCCGTCGGGCGTCGGCAAGTCGTCGTTCGTCCGCGCCGGTCTGGTGCCGGCGTTGAAGTCGTCGGGTGAGCAGTGGGAGGCGTTCGTCATCCGGCCCGGCCGAAACCCGCTCTCGGCCGTCGCTGCGATGATGACGCCGATGGTCGGCTCGACCTCCCAGACCGTCGTCGACGATCTGAAGGAGCAGGCGGCGCTATCCGCGCGCCTGGCCCGCGAGCCCGGCCACATGGGGCAGGTGCTGCGCAGCCGCGCCAAGCGCTCGCAGACCAAGATCCTGCTCTTCGTCGATCAGTTCGAGGAGCTGTACACCCTGGTTCCCGACGCCGCCGAACGGGCCGCGTTCACGGCCTGTCTGGCCGGCGCCGCTGACGACTCGTCGGCACCGGTGCGCGTGGTCCTGTCGCTGCGCTCTGACTTCCTCGATCGCGTCGGCGAGGATCCCCAGCTCATGGGCGAGGTCATGCAGGGCCTCTTCTTCCTCACCCCGCCCAACCGCGACGGTCTGCGCGACGCCCTGGTCCAGCCCGCCGAGATGGCCGGCTACCAGTTCGAGAACCCGGTGATGGTCGAGGAGATGCTCTCGCACCTCGAGACCACGCCCGGCGCGCTGCCGCTCCTGCAGTTCGCCGCCACCAAGCTGTGGGAGAACAAGGACTCGGGTCGCAAGCTGCTGACCCAGAACGCCTACAACGCGATGGGCGGCATCGGTGGTGCCCTGGCCAGCCACGCCGACAGCGTGCTGGGCGAGCTCTCGGCGCATTCGCAGGCGCTGGCACGCCAGGTGTGCTTGCGGCTGATCACGCCCGAGCGCACCCGCGCCATCGTGTCGCTGGCCGAGCTCCAGGAACTGTCGCCGACGTCCGGTGACGTGCAGCGCCTGGTCGACCACCTGGTCACCGCCCGCCTGCTGGTCAGCCAGACCGCCGCCGACGCGTCAGGCACGACGGTCGAGATCGTCCACGAGTCGCTGATCCACAGCTGGCCGACCCTGCGCCGCTGGCTCGACGAGACCCAGGAGGACGCGCAGTTCATCGAGCAGTTGCGCGTCGCCGCCAAGCAGTGGCACGCCAAGGGCCGCGACGCCGGTATGTTGTGGCGTGGCGAGACCGCTGACGAGGCGATCCGCTGGGCCCGCCGCCACCAGGGCACGCTTCCCGAAACCCAGCGCGCGTTCCTCGCCGAGGTCATCAACGCGTCGACCGCCGCCGAGCGGCGCCGGCGCGGCATCACGATCGGCGTCGTGACCTTCCTGACCCTCTTGCTGGTCGCGGCGGCGTTCGCGCTGTTCACGATCCGCCAGTCGGAGAAGAAGGCGGCCAAGAACGCGGTCGTGGCCAAGAAGAACGCCGTACTCGCCGAGGAGCAGGCCAAGGCCGCCAAGCTCGCCGAGGCCGACGCCAAGAAGTCCTTGGCCTTGGCCGAGGAGAAGGAGCGCCAGCGTCTCGAGGAGGAGAAGGCCCGCCTCGCCGCCGTCAAGGAGGCGACCAAGGCCGGCATCCAGCTCGAGATGACCTACGAGGAGCTGGTCGGCAAGAAGGCCGAGCTCGAGGTCGCGCTGACCGAATCCAACGCGGCCCGCGAGGACGCTCGCGAGGCCCAGAAGGACGCCGAGCGCAACGAGGCGGTGGCGGTGCAGGCCAAGCGCGTCGCCGAGGCGGCCGAAGCCGAGGCCACCTCGTCGAAGGCCGAGATCGAGCGACTCCTGGAGAAGGAGCGCAAGCGCGTGCAGGAGCTGGAGGAGCAGATCGGCCAGATGATCGAGACCCTCAAGTAGTCCACTCGTCACTCGACAGTCGTTCAGTCACTAGCCAGTAGCCGGGGAGACTCTTCATGCGTCGCATTGCTTCGATCGCCGCGGGGGCGGCCTTCGCCCTCCTCACCTCCGCGTCCGCCATCGCCCAGCCGGAGACGCCGCCGGACGACAAGCCGCCCGATGGCGAGGGTCCGCCCAAGCAGATCACCGACAAGGATCTGGCGACCGCGCAGCAGGAGGACTCGCGTCCCTGGGCCAAGGGCGTGTCGCCCGAATCGCAGCGCAAGGCGCTGTCGTTGTTCAACGAAGCCAACGGCATGCTGCGCGACGCCCTCTTCCCCAAGGCGGCGGAGAGGTACCGCGAGGCGCTGGTTCACTGGGATCACCCCGCCATCCACTACAACCTCGCGCTCGCGCTGGTGAACCTCGACCAGCCGGTCGACATGCACGGAGCGCTCGAGAAGTCGCTGGCTTACGGCGCGGCGCCGCTGGGCGAGGACAAGTTCGCTCGTGCCAAGGACTTCAAGCTGCTGGTCGAGAAGCAGCTGGTCAAGGTCGAGTACACCATCACCGAGCCCGACTCGGTGCTGATCCTCGACGGCAAGGAAGTGCAGCAAGGGCCGGGGACGTTCGCCGCCCTGATCCGCGCCGGCGAGCACTCGATCGCCGCCCGCGCGCCCGGCTACTCGCCAACCCAGCTCAACCTCAAGCTCGGTGGCGGCGAGACCTCGCGCATGGAGCTCAAGCTGTTCACCGACGCCGAGTTGACCCGCGAGAAGCGCAAGATGGCGTCCTGGATCCCGTACTCGGTGCTGGGCGCCGGCGTGGTCATCGGCGGCGTGGGCGCGCTCATGCACTCGTCGGCCAAGGGCGGCTTCTCCGACTACGACCAGGCCATCTCGGAGTGCGCCGCTACCGATCCCACCGGCGGCTGCGCCGACCCGAGCCCGACGATCTTCGCCCTCAAGTCGGACGCGGAGAGCAAGCAGACCCTGGCCACCTCGCTCTACGTCGTGGCCGGCCTGACCGTCGGCGCCGGCGTGGCGCTGGTGGTCATCAACCGCCCCCACACCTACCGCATCGATCCGCTGGAGAAGCAGACCGGCGCGGACGGGGTGAGCATCACGCCGGTGTTCGGCCGTGATCACGCCGGTCTGGCCGCCGCGGGCCGCTTCTGAACTAGCTCGCCCCACCTCCTAGCTCGTTTTCGACTCACTCGACGATCCCGAGGAGCCTTCCATGTCCCTTCGCTCGTGTCTTGCTGTCACCGTCACGGCGCTCTCGGCCGCCTTCCTGGCCGGCTGCTTCGAGAGCAACACCATCGAATGTGCGGGTGGCGTGGTGTGCCCGCCGGGCTCGGTGTGCACCGCCGACGGGCTGGGCTGCACCGCCAACGGCTGCGGCAACATGGTGATGGAGGGCGAGGAGGAGTGCGACGACGGCAACCAGGACGACGAGGACGATTGCACCAAGGACTGCAAGACCAACCGCTGCGGTGACGGCAAGGTCGATCGCCTCGGCCCGGTCACCGAGGACTGCGACGATCTCGGCGCCGACACCGCCGAATGCGACAGCGACTGTACCTTCATCCGCTGCGGCGACGATCACCTCAACGAGGACGCCGGCGAGGTCTGCGACGACGGCAACGTCGACAACGGCGACGGCTGCAAGGGCGACTGCAAGTCGGACGAGACGTGCGGCAACAACTTCGTCGACAGCCAGCTGCCTAACACCCGCACCAACATGCCCGGCCTGTGCCTCGACTCGGTCACCCAGGGCACCAACTGCGCCGAGGCCTGCGACGACGGCAACGTTGTCTCGGGCGACGGCTGCTCGCGCAACTGTCTGTCGGAGGAGACCTGCCAGAACGCCATCCGCGATCCGCTCGGCGATCCGACCGCGTCGCCGCCCAACCTGCCCGAGGTCTGCGACGACGGCAACGGCATCAACAGCGACGAGTGCCGTAACGACTGCCAGGGCGGCGCCGGCTGCGGCAACGGCCTGCTCGATCCGCTGACCGAGCAATGCGACAACGGTCAGCCGGGTGTCAACACCGTGGGCTGCGACTCGAACTGCACCCTGCCGGTGTGCGGCGACGCGACCTTCAACGCAGCCGCCGGCGAGGCCTGCGATCCGGGCACCCCGGGCGCCAACGTCGCCACCTGCGACGCCGACTGCACCCTGCCGGTCTGCGGCGACGGTCGCATCAACCCCAACACGGTCCCCTCCGAGCAGTGCGATCCGGGGACGGTCGGCGGGTTCACCGCCTTCTGCGACTCGAACTGCACGGTGCCGGTGTGCGGCGACGGCCTGGTCAACGGAACGGCCGGCGAGACCTGCGATCCGGGCACGGTCGGCCTCAACACCACCCTCTGCGACGCCAACTGCACGGCGCCGGTGTGCGGCGACGGCTTCATCAACACCGCCACCGAGCAGTGTGATCCCGGCGCGGTGGGCGCCAACACCGCGACCTGCGACTCCGACTGCACGGTGCCGGTCTGCGGCGACAACCACCTCAACACGACGTCGGGCGAGATCTGCGACCCGGGCACGGTCGGCGCCAACGTCGCCGCCTGCGACGCCAACTGCACGCCGCCGGTGTGCGGTGACGGGTTCGTCAATCCCAACGCCACCATGGCCGAGCAGTGCGACCCCGGCACCGTCGGCATGAACACCGCCACCTGCGACTCCAACTGCACCGTGCCGGTCTGCGGCGACGGCTTTCCCAACACCGCCGCCGGCGAGGCCTGCGATACCGCCGGCCAGACGGCGAGCTGCGACATCGACTGCTCGATGCCGATGTGCCCCGACGGCGTCCTCAACCTGCAGGCCGGAGAGCAGTGCGACGACGGCAACACCAACAACAACGACCTCTGCCGCAACAACTGCTCGCGGCCCAGCTGTGGCGATGGCGTGATCTCGACCGGCGAGTCCTGCGACGACACCAACACGATCAACAACGACCACTGCCCCAACAGCTGCATCACCGCCTTCTGCGGCGACGGCGCCACCGACCTGATCGGCCCGCCGGTCGAGGCCTGCGACGACGGCAACATGTCCGACACCGACAACTGCCGCAACGATTGCAGCAACTCGCGCTGCGGCGACGGCGTGACCGACGTCGCGATGCCCGGCGTCGAGGCCTGCGACGACGGCAACGCCTCCAACGGCGACGCCTGCCTCAACACCTGCGCCAACAACGTCTGCAACGACGGGTTCCTCAACGGGGCCACCGGCAGCCTCGAGGTCTGCGACGACGGCGTGCCCGGCGACCAGGGCAACGGCTGCTCGGGCACCTGCACCCGCAGCGGTAGCTGCGGTGACGGCATCGTCCAGTCGATCTTCGAGCAGTGTGACGACGGCAACATCATCGACAACGGCAACGGCTGTTCGACGGCCTGCCAGCGCAACAACGTGTGCGGCAACGGCATCGTCGAGGGCCTGGTCGAGCAGTGCGACGACGGCAACACCATCGACAACGGCAACGGTTGCTCGGGCACCTGCCAGCGGCTCGGCACCTGCGGCGACGGCACCGTGCAGTCGATCTTCGAGCAGTGCGACGATGGCGCTCAGGTCATCAACACCGACGACTGCCTCGCCACCTGCCGCTTCAACACCTGCGGCGACGGCTTCGACGACACCGTCGGGCCGCGCACCGACACCTGCGACGACGGCAACACCGCCAACAACGACAACTGCGTCAACGTGACGGTGTCGGCCACGCCCAACCAGTGCCGGCCGTCGTCATGCCCCGACGGTCACGTCGACAGCACGTTGCCCGGCATCGAGGCCTGCGACGACGGCAACATGACCAACGGCGACGGCTGCCGAAACGACTGCTCGTTGCCCAATTGCGGCGACGGGGTCGAGCAGGGCAACGAAGACTGCGACCCCGGCATGGTCGGCGTGTCGACGGCGATCTGCGACGCCAACTGCACCGACGTCCTGTGCGGCGACAACTTCGTCAATGCCGCCGCCAACGAAGAGTGCGATCCCGGCTCGGTGGGCGTGAACACCGCGGCCTGCAACTCCAACTGCAAGACCTCGGTGTGCGGCGACAACCACCTCAACACCGCCGACGGCGAGTTCTGTGATCCGGGCACGGTCGGCGTGTCGATCCCGATGTGCGACTCCGACTGTTCGGCGGCGGCGTGCCCCGATGGCTTCGTCAACGGGCCGGCGGGCGAGCAGTGTGACGACAACAACAGCAACAACAACGACGCCTGCGTCATGAACTGCAAGGTCGCCATCTGCGGTGACGGCTTCGTCCGCCTCGGCTTCGAGGCGTGCGATCCTGGGACCGTGGGCGGGTTCTCGGCCACCTGCGACTCCAACTGCACCGCGCCGGTCTGTGGCGACGGTCTGGTCAACGGCCCGGCCGGCGAGCTGTGCGACAACGGCATGCCGGGAATGAGCACGGCCACGTGTGACTCCGACTGCACGCCGCCGGGGTGACCTCGTTGACGCGGCCCGCCGCGTGATCGGCGTTTGATCGTTTGGCGCTCGACGCGGCCGGCAGATGACCGAATACTGGAGGTATGCCCTACCTCCCCCAGGCGCGTGTGGTCCGCAAGGGCGGGCTCGCGGTGGCACCTCCGCCGGTGCCGCTCCGCGAGCGGCTCGCGTCGTTCGAGGCGAGCCTCGGGCCGCGTTCTCACGGCTTCCTCGCCGCCGTGATCGGGCTGTGGCCGATCACCGCGGTGATCGCGTTCGCGCTCGCCCTGCTAGTCGTCGGGATGAGCGCGTAGGGTCCGGCTGACGTCGATCTCGACCAGGCCGGGCTCGCAGGTGAGCCCGAGCCGGTAGCCGAGCACGCGACGCTGCGACGAGCAGGACGTTGCCGATCTGGCGACATCCGATCACCGGCGAGCTCGACGCGGTGGGAGCGTCACGCTTCGCTACGCGCTCGATGATGCCGACGACGATCACCTCCAGCTCGGGCGGATGGGGGGTGGGGCCACAGCTCGTGTCCCCGCAGGAAAGTTCGAACCCGCGGCAACACCCTGATCGCACGCCGGCGGGTCCAGCCGGAAGCCTGGCTCGTGCCGTGCATCGGCGGCCTACCGCGTCCGGATTTCGGAGAGTCGAGCCGGCGCGAGGTGGTCCATGTTCCGCTCGTCCCTCCGCGCGCTGACCCTCACCCTCGCCATTCCGATCACCGGCTGCATGGTCGGCGACGGTGGACCACCGGAGCTCTCCGCCGACCCCGGCGTGATCTTCAGCTATCCGCACGACGACCAGCGCGACGTGCCAGGCGGAGCCCGGCTGGTCCTCAGCTTCACCGACCCGGTGGACGTCGCCGCCCTCGTCGGCGGTTGCACCCTCGATGGTGGCCGGGTGCGCGGTGGGCTGTGTGTGCGCGGTCCCGACGGACTCGTGCCTGCGGAGACGCTGGTCATGGGGCCGCGCGACAACGTCATCCACTTCGAGTCGCCGGGGTGGACGCCGGGGGCGACCTACGAGGTGTTCGCCTCGCCATCGCTCCTGTGGGATCGGGCGAGCAACCTCCCCGAGAGCGAGCCGCTGCTGCGCTTCACCGCGGCCCAACCGGATCAACTCGGGAGCGCACCCCCGGCGGTGCTCTCGGTCAACGGCGACGATCCGGCGGCGTTCGCCACCGGTGGTGGGGGCGCGCCGCACTTTCCCTTCATCGACTTCAACACCATCCGCCTCACCTTCAGCGAGCCGCTCGCCGAGTCCACGATCGTCTACGGCGAGTCGCTGCGGCTGGTCGACGGCGCGGGCGCGCTGGTCCCGGCCGCGGTGCTCGTCGACCGCGCCCACGTCACCGTCGATCCGGTCGCCGACCTCATGCCCGATCGAACCTACCGGCTCGCGCTTGGTTCCTCCATCCGCGATCTGGGCGGGGACGCGCTGGCGGCGACCGAGCTGAGCTTCCTGCCGCGGGCGTCGCGCGTCGATGGACGCGAGCTGGCGCAGGTGCTGTCGTGCACGCCGGGCACCGAGCAGTCCTACGCCGCCGGCACCGTGATCAACCAGGTCTCGGTCGCGGCGCCGCTGATCGGCGACAGCGAGCTCTCGCTCGCCGACAGCACCCTCACTGCGGTGATGGGCAACCCGGCCGGGTTCGGCCCGCTCATCCCGCTCTCCCTGCGCCGGGGCCAGCGCATGACGCTCGAGGCGCTGCCGATCCGGCTCGGCGGCGAAATCGCGACGACCTTGTCGACCGGTCCGCTCGCCGTCCAGCTCGCGTCGGACGCGACGGTCTACCTGACCCGCAACCCGTTTCGCGATCCCGGGCGCCTGCCCGATGACGAGCTCGCGCCCGTGCACGCCTACCTCGCGCTCGATCTCGTCGTTACCGCCGCCGACCCCGGCGGCAACGCCGTGCTCAACCAGCACGTGCTCTCCATCCAGGCGACGGGCCTGGCCCGCATCCACGACGAGGGGCTCGCCATCGACAGCGTCGGTGCGCTCGAGCTCGATCTGCTCGGCCTCGATCGCGCCACCAGCAACATGGTCTTGCGCCTGCGCACGACCACCACCGCGACCGCCCCCACCGACGCGAATCCGCCTGAGGTGTCGGCGGCCGAGCCCGCCGACGGCGCGCGCGGCGTCGCGACCGATGCCTCGCTGCGGGTGACGTTCTCCGAGGCGATCGATCCAGCGTCGGTGATCGCGCCCGGCGCGGTCACGCTCTTGGCCGGGGCCGCGGTGCCGATCCAGGCGACCGTGCTTGGCAGCACGGTCGTGATCAGGCCGCGGGGCGCGCTGGCCTTCGCCACTGACCACACCCTCGATCTCTCTGGCATCACCGACCTGGCCGGCAGGCCGCTGCCGCGCCGCCAGCTGCGTTTCCGCACGCGCGACCTGACGACCGCCGAGCCGATGCCACTCACGCTGGCCGCGGCCAGCCCCGGTGTCCCCTGCGCGCTCGAGGGCGCGACCGCCGCCTCGCCGGGCCGCTGTCGCGACGGCGACGGTGACGACGACGCGTACGCACCCTTCACCCTGCCCGCCGATCAAGCCGTGGAGCTCGCGTTCCAGCAGCCGCTCGATCGGGCGACCGTCACGCTCGGGGCCGCCTGCGGGGCCGGCGCGGTCAGGGTCGAGCGTCTCGACACCGGCGGTGCCTGCATCGGCACGGTGCGCGGTCGGCTCCAGGTCGGCGAGCGCAGCCTGCGCTTCGTGCCCGACGGTGGCTGGGCCAGCGGCACCCGCTATCGGGTCGTGCTCCACGCAGGCAGCGACGAGGACTGCGACGCTGGCGAGCTCTGCGGCCTCAACCGCATGCCGCTCAACAGCGACGTGCTGAACGGGATCGCCGATCGCGACGATGCCGGCGGCGCCGACGTGATGTTGCCGTTCACCGCTGCCGGACCCGACCGCGACCGCTACCCGCTCCTCACGCGCGCCTGGCCCGTCGCCGACACGAACGGCAACGGATACGTCGACGCGGGCGAGCAGGTGACCGCCACCAACCGGGCCGCGATGGTCATCAAGTCGACGAGCGGCATGGTCCGCAGCGCGTCGCTCGACGGCGCCGATTGCGTCGCCTCGACACCCGCGCGTGAGGCGTGCATGTACCTCTCGGGCACCTTGCCGGTGACGATGGGCCAGCTCGCCCACGACTGCGACGTCGGCGGTGTCCGCGTGCCGGCCTGTATCCCGGTCGCGATGTCGCCGCAGATCCTGTACGGCACCTCGCTCAGCATGGACGCGGAGGTGGCGGTCGTCGGCTCGCTCTCCGACCAGCGGACCGAGCAGCTGGTGCTGCGCATGCGCGCCCCGGCTGGCCAGCCGGTCACCGGCTACATCGTGGCCGGCGCCAACGGCAAGGCCGAGCTGCGGGCGCGGCTGCCGATGTATCTCGACGCGCCGAGTATGCGGCTCCTCGCCGGCCTGGCCGGCCACGACCTGCACTCGAAGCCGATGACCGTGGATCTCGTCGGGCCCGTGACCTTCACCCCCGACGGGCGCATCCAGATCGACGTGGCCAACGTCGCCGCAGTGCCGCTCGAGGTCAGGGTGTCGGCGATCGGCATCGGCATCGGCTCGATCGCGATGGAGATCCCGGCCGGGCAGCTCGTGATGCGGCTGGTCGGTGACTCGCCCAAGGAGGTTTGGTGATGCGCTCCCCGGGGTTGATCGCGGCCGCGGCGGCCCTCGAGCTCCTGACCACGCCGTCGCCGACGGGGGCCGAGACCAAGGGTTGGGTCGACGAGGACGCCATCGAGATGGAGGACGAAGGCAGGGAGGCCATCGACGTGGAGGACGACGCGGAGGTCGCGCCGAGCCCGCGAGCGTCGGTCACGCGTCGCCGCCGCCACGTCCGTGACCGCCGCACCATCTACGCGCGTGCCGGTGTCCTCCACGTCGCGCCCAACGCGACCAGCGGCGAGATGGTGCTGTCGGACGTGGCCGGGCCGGCCAGGCTGGCGGTCGACAATGGGCCCATCGCGGGCTCGAGCGCCGCGATGGGCGGCGTGACCACGCCGGCGCTGATCGTCGGCTATGCCGTCGAGGTGGGCGGCGGCGAGCTCGGCCTGGAGACGGTCCTGGCGCCGCCGGTGACCTTCGAGCTGCGGGCCGAGGGTACGGTCGCCGAGGAGTCGCTCGCCCCGACGGTGCTCGGCACGGTGCCGACCGGCATCCCGCCTCTCGGCAGCGAGCTGGGCGAGACCAAGGCGCTCCCCCCGGTCGTCACGATCGTCTATCGAGCGTGGCGGGGCCGCCGGGCGCGTCCATATGTCGGCCTCGGTGCCAGCTACCTCCACACCTACGACTCGAAGATCACCAATCCGACGATGAACGAGGTCGCGGCCCCGCGCCTGATCATCGCCGGCGCCGCCAGCGGCGTCGGCCAGCTCGGCGTCGACGTCCGGGTCGTCGGTCGCATCCACGTCACGCTCGACGTGAAGGCGATGTCCGGGTTTCGGACGTCCGCGCGCGTCGAGAACATCCAGATGCGCACGCCCGCGTTCCCGCTCTACGAGTCGGTGTACGTGGGGACCGTCAGCGTCGACGTCGTGACCCGCCCCGTGCTCGTAACCCTGGGCGCCGGCGCTAGCTTCTAGCCGGCAGCGAGCACGACCGGCGACCCGGGCCGCGCGACCATCTCGACCTCGATCGCCGGATCGAGGCGATACCCCTCGGCGTCGCGCTGGAGCACGTCGCCGAGGTCCAGGCGGCGCATGGCCGAGACCGCGACCCAGAGGCGGTTTTCGAGAGACGCGCGGCTGCTGCGATCGCCTGGCCACACCAACGCGACCAGCTCGCGCGACGGGAGCGCCGAGCCGCGCGTCTGAACGTGCCGCTCCACCAGCGCGCGGATCAGGCGCCGCTGCACCGGGCGGCGCGCGAGGTCGATGCGGGGCCCACCGGGCGCCTGGATCCAGAGCACGCCCTCGGAGGTTCGCACCACCCGGGGCGAGCGCGCCCCGCGGGCGACGAGATCCGCCAGCGACCGGGCGAGCATCTCCTCCAGGAACGGTGCGTCGGCGGTGCGCTTCGCGCAAGACGGATGTCCGGCGGTGCTCCAGATCTATCGCTGGAAGCCGGCAGAGGCGCCCGAGCCATTCACCCAGGTGTTCGGCCTCGTGCTGACGAACGATCACGGGCTTCTCGAGATCAACGGCGCGACCCTGCAGTCGCTGCAGGAGCAAGCGCTCCCCGCCTTCGATTCGATCGTGCGTTCGATCCGGTTCATCCCGGCCGGCGCTGACGCTTCCTCACGCCCGTCGGGTCCAGCGGGCGTGTGTCAGTCGTCGGGATGAGCGCGCAGCGTCCGCGGCAGATCGAGGATGGTCTCGTTGGGCGACCCGACCAGCATGGCCGGGCTGACCTCGGACAGGCCCCACGGCTCGACCCTGCCGGCGGTCACGGCGAAGGCGCCGCCGTCGATGCGACCGACCACGCCGAAGCCCGACTGCATGGGCACGCGGGCGGTCTCGATGACCAGGTCGGGCAGGTGGCTGACGTCGATCTCGACCAGGCCGCGCTCGCAGGTGAGCACGAGTCGGTAGCCGAGCACCCGGCGCTCGACGAGCAGGACGTTGCCCATCTCGCTCCTGAACACCTCGTTCCAGCCGTCGCGCGGGCCCTGGTGGGCGGCGAGCGTGGCGAAGTCGACATGGTGGAGCGTCACGTCGTTGATGCGCCGGGCCAGGAGACCCGACGTTGTGACCACCGTATCGACCAGGCCGCGGGCGTGCAGATCGACGACCGGCGAGCGGTGATCGACCGTCCACCACGAGCCGGGCTGGTGCGGCGTGCAGCCGAGGAAGACGTTCTTGGCGCTCGAGCCCTTGAGCCACTCCGAGATCGCACACGCCACTTCGGGCGCGCTGCCGGTGTCGCCGAGCCGGCGATCGCCGTTCCACAAGACGGTGTCGCCGGGCAGGCGATGGACGGCATCGAGGTGGAAGTAGCGGCCCTCCCATGGGCACTCGAGCGAGAGCTTGTCGCCGACCCGCACGTTGGCGACGGCGTCGAGGTCCTCGGGCACGGCGATGTACGTCTCGCCGCGCGGATCGAGCGCCACGAACAGGATGCCGCGCGGGGTCAGCCCCTTCTTGCGCAGCTCCTTGAGGCCGAGGATGACCGCCGCCGGATCGCGGTAGTGATAGACCCGGGTCGGGATCATCGTGGGCCCTGATATCCGGGAAGTTCACTCAGGGCAAGGGGTTCAAGAGCGCATCTCCTGAACCAGGAGCTCGCGCAGGCGTGCGGCGGCCGGCGGCAGGCGGTCGGTGCCGCGGTGACGCAGCGCCAGGCGGCGCATGACCGGCGACCACGGCAGGTCGACCTCGACCAGCGCCCCGCGCCCGATGTCGGCGGCGACGGCGGCCCGGCTGACCAGCGCCAGGCCGATGCCGGCGCGGACGTGGCCCTTGACCGCGGCGATCGAGCCCAGCTCCATGACGATCTGCGCACCCGGGTTGCGGGCCAGGAGCAGCGTGCGCGTGGGAGAGCCGTCGCCGAAGGTGATCCAGCCGGCAGTGCGCGGGTTGACGCCGGGGGCGCCCACCACGACCAGCTCGTCATCGCGCCACCAGTCGTACGGCTTCTGAGGCGTACGGCGCGGAAGCGCGGTGACGATCGCCACGTCGATCTCGCCCTTCTCGATCATGGCCTCGAGCTGATCGCCGAAGGCCTCGCGCACGCGCAGCATCACGCTCGGCCAGCGCTTGCGGTAGGCAGCGAGGATCGGCGGCAGGAGGTACGTGCACGCGGTGGCGCCGGCGCCGATCCGGACCTCGCCGGACTCACCGGCCTCGACCTCGGCCACCGCGCGACGGCCGTCCTCGACAGCGGCGAGCGCGGCGCGGGCCCGCGGCAGCAGCGCCTGCCCGGCGGCGGTGAGGGTGGCGCCGCCGGCGCCGCGGTGGAACAGACGCGCGCCCATGGCGTCCTCGAGTCGCTTCACCGCCGCCGACAGCGCGGGCTGGGAGAGATGCGCGTGGCGCGCCGCCGACGTGAACGTGCCGGCGTCGGCGATCAGGACCAGGTAGCGGAGCTCGTCGAGCATGGTCGAATCATAAGCGAAACGAATCGACCCCATAGAATCATTCCATTAGGCGAATGGGGGCGCTTCCCGCATCGTACCGGCATGGACACCGTCGTCGGCCTCACGTTGATCGCGATGCTCGGGCTGGCGGCGGGTTCCCTGACCACGGTGTCGGGCATGGGCGGCGGGCTCCTGGTCGTGTTCGTGCTGTCGTTGGTGATGGGGCCCAAGGCCGCGCTGGTGGTGAGCGCGTCGGCGCTCCTGGTCGGCAACCTCCACCGCATGTACCTCTACTGGCGCCACGTCGATCGCGCGGTCGTGCGCCGGCTCCTCCTCGGCCTGATCCCCGGCACGCTGGTGGGCGCCTGGCTCGCCGCCGGTCTTCCCGACGACGCGATCCGGATCGTCATGGTCGTGGCGGCGCTGGCCGCGCTGGTGCGCGTCCTCACCGGCGCGCGCTGGACCCTGCCACCGTCGAGCCTGACCCCGGCCGGGGCGGTGGTCGGCTTCTTCGCCGCCACCGCCGGCGGCGCCGCGGTGATGCTCGGCCCGCTGATGCTGTCGAATGGGATCTCCGGTCGCCGCTACCTGGCGGTCACCGCCGTGGGCGCGACCACGATGCACACGGTGCGCATCGCCGGCTACGGCGCCACCGGCCTGTGGCACGCGCACTACCTGCCGCTGATCGCGGCGCTGGCCGCCGCCATCCTCGCCGGCAACCTGCTCGGCCGCCGGCTGCGCGACGTGGTGCCCGAGAAGGCCGGCAACGCCCTCGAGGTGCTCACGCCGGTCGTGTGCGCCGGCCTGGCCGTCGCCGGCATCGGGTGACGGGTCAGAGCAGCGTGCCCGACAGGATGATGTTGGCGATGGTGAAGTAGATGAGCAGGCCGGTCACGTCGCACAGCGTGGCCACGAACGGCGCCGACGCGCTGGCCGGGTCGGCGCCGAAGCGGCGGAGGAGGAAGGGCAGGGTGGCGCCGCACAGGGTGCCGAACATCACCACGCCGATCAGGCTGAAGCCGATGGTGAAGCCGACCTTGACGTAGAACTCGGTGTACGACTCGGCCGCGCCCGGCCAGAGCACGATGCGGAGCACGCCGAGGACGCCGAGAAGACAGCCCAGGGCCAGGCCGGTGACCAGCTCGCGGCGCACCACGCGGAGCACGTCGGCGGGGCGGACCTCGCCCAGCGCCATGGCGCGGATCACCAGGGTCGACGCCTGCGAGCCCGAGTTGCCGCCGCTGGAGATGACCAGCGGCATGAACAGCGCCAGTACCACCGCGACCTCGATCTGCTCTGCGAACACACCGATCACGGTGGTGGTCAGCATCTGGCCGAACATCAGCACGGTCAGCCACACGCCGCGCTTCTTGAAGTTCTCGAAGATGCTGGCCTGCAGGTACGGCTCCTCGAGGGCCTGCATGCCGCCGAACTTCTGGGCGTCCTCGGTGGCCTCTTCCTGGACCACGTCGACGATGTCGTCGACGGTCACGATGCCCTTCATGAACCCGTTGGCGTCGACGATGGGGATGATGGGCAGGTCGTGATCGACGAACAGGTGCGACAGCGCCTCCTGATCGGTCTCGGGCGAGGCCTTGACCACCTCGCGCTCCATGATGTCCTCGATCTTGGCGGTGCCCGGCGACGCGAACAGATCACGGAACGAGACCACGCCGACCAGCCGCTGCTCGGCGTCGAGCACGTAGACGTAGTAGATGGTCTCGGTGGTGGTGCGGGCCTGACGGCGCAGGTACGAGAGCGCCTCGTCGACCGTGGCCTGCGGCCGCAGGCGGGCGTAGCGGGTGTTCATCAGGCCGCCGGCCTCGTCCTCCTCGTAGGCCAGGAGCGCCTCGACCTCCTTTCGGGTCAGGCGATCGACCAGGCCGAGCAGGCGGGCCCGCTGATCCTCGGGCGCGGCCTGGATCACGTCGGCGACGTCGTCGGGCTCGAGCAGGCGCATCCACGAGCGCTGTTCACCGGGCCGCATGGCCAGGATCACGTCGGTCTGGTCCATGGCGTGGAGCGAGATGAAGTACTCCTCGGCGTCCTCGCGGGGCAGGAGGCGCAGGCCGTCGAGGCGCTCGTGGACGTCGAGCACCGCCCAGGCGTCGCGCAGCTCGTCGACCGAGAGCGGCTCGTCGGCCGGCGGCGACGGCGGGCTCTCGAGCTCCTGCGGCGTGAGCAGCGGCATCGGGCCGGTGGTCTCGTCGGCGCGGGCCTCGGCGACGGCGCGGATCTCCTGGGTGATGTCGGCGGCCTGCTGCTCGTCGAAGAGCACCACCTCCGCGGTCCCCTCGGCCGACGGCAGCGGCGTCTCGTCGTCGCGGATCGGCGTGGTGGCGCGGATCTCGTCGTCGGGCCCGGACATACTTCTCTCACCCTGCCGAACTTGGCGAGAGAAGGGAAGTTGTTGGCGCGTTTTCGCGCCGGGTTCGTGGACCATCGTCGCCGTGCACGCTCGACCCGTCCCGACAGACCCCGGACCAACTGAGTGACCCCCGCACACCCAGAGTCACTGTTGAACGCTCGCTAGTCGCTCGCTCGGGCCAGCGCGACGCGGAAGGGCTGCTTGCAGCAGGTGCGGGCGCCGTCGATGGTGCGGACGATGTCGCCCCAGCGCGCGTCCTCGTCGGGAACCACCCAGCCCTGGGTGATGCCGTACTCGGCGACCGCCTTCTGCACTGCCTCGCGCACGTAGACCGAGCTGACGTGGCGGCGGGTGCCGGTCTCGACGCAGTAGGCTTCCTTCGTACCGGGCGGCGACAGGCAAAACTTGCCGACCGCGGTCGGGCGCAGGCGCAGGCTGTACTGGTCGCTCAGCGGGTCGGCGACGACGAAGCCGCGCAGGCGATCGCGCTGGCCGACGATGAACGACGGCTGCGCGCCGGCGCGGTCGGCGGCGGCGAGGATGGGCGCCAGCTCGCGCCACGGAACGGCGTGATCGATCGCCAGCCGCACGGGTCCCGCCGGGAAGGTCGGAGGCGCCTGTCCGGGCTTCACCACCACCGTGGGCCCGGTGCCGGCAGCCACCACGCCCAGCGCCTGGGGCAGGAGCGCGCCGCCGACCTCGGCGTCGAGGTGCGAGTCGCACGCCGCCGCACCCAGGGCGGCCAGCCCGGCGACGAGGACGGCGATGCGGTGCATGGTGGTATTGTGACCCGGGACGGCGTGGCCCGCTGGTTGCTGTACTGACGATCCATGACCTTGCACCTGCCCCGGCCGTGTCTCCTGGTTCTCACCCTGTGGACGCAGGTTGGCACCGCCATGTCGGTAGGTTGTGGCGACATCGAGACGATCGTCGGCATCTCCTACGACGACCGCCAGGCCCGGACCGAGCTCGACGTCTATCTGCCCGCCGGCGCGCCGCCGGCCGGGGGCTGGCCCGCGGTCCTGGCCATCCACGGCGGCGGCTGGCGTCACTTCGACCGCGGCTCGATGGCGGCTTCGGCCGAGCGCCTCGCCGGCGCCGGCTACGCGGTCGTCAACATCGACTACCGGCTGGTGCCCGCCGGCCAGTACCCGGCGGCGGTCCAGGACTGCCTCTGCGCGCTGGCGTTCATGCGCGCGCACGCCGGCGAGTGGAACATCGACCCCGACCGCATCGCGACGTTCGGCTATTCGGCGGGCGGCCACCTGGCCTCGATGCTGGGCGTGGCCTCCGCTGGCCCCATGCACCAGCCCGACTGCGCGGCCGGCGTCACCGGGCCACCGGCGGCGGTGATCTCGGGCGCCGGGCCCGAGGACATGTGGCTCTTCCCCGAGGCCGACGCGGTGGTCGAGTTCATCGGCGGCACCAAGGCCGAGGTGCCGGCCCTGTGGGACGCGACCTCGCCGATCACCTACGTCCAGGCCGGCGCGCCGCCGTTCCTGTTCGTGCACGGCGCCGACGACTGGTTCGCCGGCATCGAGCACTCGACCCACATGCGCGACGCCCTGCTCGCGGTCGGCGGCCAGGCCGAGCTGTTCGAGATCCCCGGCGGCGGCCACCTCATCAATCGCGACGCCGCCGCCGGTCGTTACGATCTGATCGTCACCTCGACCGACACCGCCGAGTCGTGGCTGGCGATGGTGGACTTCCTCGATCGCACGATCGGTGCAGGAGGCGGGCGATGAAGACGCTCGCGCTCGTTGCCCCCATGATGATGTTGTTGATGGCGGGTCTCGCCGCCGCCGACACGCCGGCCAACGCGCTGTGGCTCGCCATCCCGTCGATCGACGGCTCGGCCGGCGCCGAGCTCGGCGGGGAGCGCGGCATCGCGCCGAAGACCGGCGTGGTCCTCGCCGTCAGCGCCCGCCAGACCGCCGCCGGCGACTTCGACGCCGTCCGCCTCGGCGTCGCGGGCGAGTACCGTCGCTACTGGCGCGGCGACGCCCGCTGGTCGCGTATCCCCGGCCTCGATCGCACCGGCTGGTTCTACGGCGCCCGCCTCGATCTCGGCACCTCGCGGCTGTCGATGGGCGAGCGTCACATCGGGACCACGCTCATGGCCGGCGCCCGCGCCGAGCTCGGCTACCGGCTCACGCCCTGGCGCGGCCTCGCCATCACCGCCCTCGTCGGCCTCGGCGCCGCCATCGAGCGCGACGCCGCCGGCCGGCTGCCCACCGAGCGCCACTCCGTGCTCGGCCTGGGCCTGGATGTGGGGTGGATGTTCTGAGCCCAAGAAAACCTGCGCCGGTCGGGCGGCGGCCGCGTTCTCGGGATGAACCCTCAAGGAGAATCCCCGATGCGTCGCTCGATGACCGCCTTCTTCTCGCTCTGCCTGCTCACCGCTGGTCCCACGGTCGCCCTGGCGCGCCCCGCACCGGCCGTGGCCGCCTCCGCGGAGCCGCGGTCGGTCGCGCTCGCGGCCCGCGCCGACCAGGCGACAGGCATGGTCGAGGCTCACTTCACGGCGCTCGCCGCCGGCGATGACAAGGCGGTGCGGGCGCTGTGGACGCGCGACGCGCGCATCACCAGCATCGACGGCGCCGGCAAGAGCACGCGCCACAAGCTGTCAGCCGCACTGGCCCGCTGGATGTCTCGTCGTGACGGCATGACCTGGACGATCCAGGGCGTGCACCACATCAGCGATCGGGAGGTCGAGGTCACGGCCCGGGTCGTCTGGGGCGGGACCACGTTCGACGACATGCTGCGCCTGAAGGTCGCGCGCAACGGCAGCATGAAGCTGGCGTTCAAGTCGTCGCGGCCTCACAACGCCGAGGTCGCGCCGGCGTTCTCCCCGTACTGAGCCGCACGGCTGCGGCCTGTCCCCTGCCGTGCGGCGTGACCTCTGCCACTTCGTCCGTGGCACACGGACGGAAGTGGCGCGGACCGATCGAGGTATGATGGCGAGATGCGTTACCTCGTCTCGATTGTCATGCTGTGCACCCTTGCTGCCTGCGGCGAGGTCACCTCCGACACGGTCGACGCCTCTTCGCAGATCGACGCCCCGGGCACGTGCGACCCCGCGTGCGGCGCCAACGCCACCTGCCAGGGCACCGCGTGCGTGTGCGACGCCGGCTACCAGATGGCCGCGGGCGTATGTGCGGACATCGACGAGTGCGCCACCGCCAACGGCGGTTGCGCCGCCGACGCCGTCTGCTTCAACACGCCGGGCGCGCGGACCTGCGCCTGCCGGGCCGGCTTCCTCGGCGATGGGCTCACCTGCGCGCCGGTGTGGACGCTGCAGGCGACCCTCCCCTTCGACATCAATCCGAGCAACTTCGGCAGCGCCTTCGTCGCTCACAACAACCTCGTCTACATCGGCATCGAGACCAACACGCCCACCGCCAAGGCCTTCCGTTCGTTCAACACCAGCAACTTGCTGCTGTCGGGGCCGCTGGCGTTGCCGCCGACGACCGACGACGACTTCTGCGCGTGTGGCGCCACCCAGACCATGGCCAGCAACGGCACGTCGGTCTTCATGTTCGGCAACTACGCGCAGCTCTACAACCCCACGGCCAACACGTGGTCGCCGATCGCAGGCTACACCAGCCCTGTCGACTACCGGCGCGCCGAGTCGGCCAGCGTCTACAACCCGATGAACGGGTCCGTACAGATGTTCGGCGATCGCGGCCCGACCGCGGAAGCGCTCAACTACCGGGTCTCGCCGTCCGGGTTTTCGTTCGACGCCAACTTGCCGATCGCCATCTCGGACGCCGTCGCGTTCCTGCCGTTGAACGGCGCCACCATCTACCTCGCCGGCGGCGAGCAGCAGGGCGGCGCCGATCGCATCCTGTCGCGGCCGACCAATCTGGCGAGCTGGACCATCCACGCGGCCGCACCGGGATCGATCCGGTCGCCGATCGGCATGGGCGATTTCGGTACACGGATCTGGGTCGCGGCGGCGGGCAAGATCCACTTCTTCAACCCGACGACCCTGGCGTGGGACATCACCCGCGACCTGCCGGCCCGCACCCAGGGCGTGGTGACGACCAACGTCGGCACCTTCGCGTTCGTGCACACCACGACCGCCATGCTCGAGGTCTACCGGCTCGCCACCATCGAGTGAGCTGGGGCCCTCCCAGCTGCGCTGAATGCATTTCATCGGGAAGGTTCTGATGCCGGCGCACGTACAATGCGCCGATGTCTGGTGAGCACGCGCGCCGCGGGCCTGAGGGCACCGGAGAGTCGCGCGCCGCCGACCGGGCCGGGACGGCCGGCAAGACATCGGTAAGTGCGTCGATCGTTCAGCGGCGGTCGATTGGAGTCGCACCGTCGGCAGGCGCCGAGGCCGCTGCGTCGCAGGGGGTGGAAGCAGCTGCCGAGAGGCTTCCCTTCATGGACGTCATCCAGCGCTCCTTTGGCACCCACGACGTCAGCGGAGTTCGCGCCCAGGTCGGCGGCGTCGCAGCCGACGCGTCCTCCCAGCTCGGCGCATCGGCATACGCGCTCGGTGATCGCGTGGGCTTCGCCGGGACGCCCGATCTGCACACCGCGGCGCACGAAGCGGCACACGTCGTCCAGCAGCGCAGCGGTGTTGCAACCAAGTCTCTCGACGGTGGTGCTGGCGATCCGTTCGAGGATCATGCCGATCGCGTCGCGGATCTCGTCGTCGCGGGCGGTGACGCGGGCCCGCTCCTCGACGACCTCGCCGGTCCGGGCGCCGGCTCGCCTGTGGTCCAGCGGCGAAGGAAGCCGGACGAAGCCGGGCCGGCCGACGAGGAGGCCGAGGGACAGCCCGCCCCCAAGCTCCAGCTGCCGGGTGGCAAAGACTACGAGGTCCAGAACGGACAGCTCGTCGTCACCAAGGCGTGGATGGCGGACAGCTCCAGCGGGCTCGAGCCCATCGGCCCGGACGACGAAGGCGTCAAGGCGCCCAAGCGCCTCACGTTCCAGCTCCAGCAGCTTCGCGCCAACGGCGTGTTTGCCTGGATCGATGACGATCAGATCGCGGCGGCGGCTGAAGAGCTCTATTTCGGCGGACCGTATGCCAAGTGGCCCGATCCGTTTGCCTGGCGGGTGGAGATGTCCGCATTCCAGGTGATCGGTCCCCCGACCGGGAACGAGATGCAATGGATGCAATGGGGCGACGGCATGCTTGCGGTCGCGAAGACCGATGTCGTCAAGTCCGGCAGCAAGAAGCGAAAGGGTCGGTTCGAGCCCAAGAAGCAGTTGCACGCGCGGCTGGTGGCGGCGCTCGAGGGGGCCACCGGTCTGCGCATCCCGGACGAGCGACGAGCGAACGTCTCGCAGTACCTGTTCGACTTTCACATCGACGATACCGGTTCGCTGGTCGTGATGGTCACCCGTGAACAGTGCGAGGACATCTTCGGCAAAGAGACCTGGGAAGCGTTCCTCACCGGTGGGTATGGGGTCGGGGACTCGGCCACCGTGGTCACCTCGTCGGTCGCGTTCGACCCGGACGTCTCCCCCGAGGACATCGCAGTGGCGATCGACTTCATGATCGAGATCGAGGCCGATCTCAAGGACCCCGATCCCTCGAAACCGCCGCCGCCGAAAGCCAGCCCGTATCTGATCACCGTCATCAAGCGCATCAACGGGCTCGACCCCAAGATGCGCGAACGCGTGATCGCGAAGATCAAGGCGGCCAAGGTCGGCACCAACAGCGAGCCGATGACCGGCTTCGGGCTCGAGAAGTTCGTCCAGGAGACCGAGCTCGACGTCGGCTACGAGGAGATGGGGGTCAAGAAGCCTGCCCCCAGCAATCGCAAGGGCCCGGTCTTCGACGCGGCGATCCGAGGACGCATCGTCAACGTGTCCGGTGGCATCCACGCCGACGAGAAGGCCGAGTTCGGCTTCGAGAAGCTCAGCCCCGACCACGGCGACGTCTTCGACCCGCCCAAGATGGCGCTGACGTGGACCACGCACAAGCTCGACCACTGGCCCGACATCGCGCCCGATGCGCCGCTCGACGCCGACCCCCAGATGCCGTCGGGTGCGCCGCGCATCCACGGTCCGGTCACCAGGTCAGGCAGCGAGGGACACGTCGGCAACTATGGCGTCACCCTCGAGCCGGGTTACTACGCCGTTCACGCGATCGTCACCCACAACTACTTTCACCCCGCCCATTTCTGGATCCCGATCGAGGTCAAGTACGAGAGCCAGCGGATCAGAGAGCTGCAGAACGAGACCTTCGCCGGGATGGGCAACACGGAATGGAGCATCATTCCCCACGACTTCGCCACCGGGAAGCTCGACGACTCCGTGATCGGCTCGGGCCAGTACCACAACGGTTCGATCGGCCGTGGCCAGCTGCCTGACGACTGGGTCGCTTTGACCCCGAAGCAGCGGATGAGGTGGCTCAAGGACAAGAAGGCGAGCATCAAGGCCCTGATCAAGGAGTACGGCGACAGCTCGAGCCCGGGCCACAAGGACATCGCCGACTACGCTCGCCACTATCTCGAGACCCTGAACGACACCGAGAGCCGCATCAAGGACGAGCGCGCCGACGGCTACCGCTTCTTCGAGTGCCGCGCGACCTACGTGAGCCGCAAGGCGAACTACCCCGATCGTGCACTTCACCTCACGCCCCTCGCCCACGTCACCGACGAGTCGGCGACCGTCAAGATCCACGATCACAGCCAGGTCAGCGAGCCGCGCGACTACCACTTCGCGCGGTCGGCCGGCACGTTCGAGGGCGCCCTCGAGGCCACGTTCGTGGATCTCTGCAAGTCCTACCCCCCGGGCTCGGTCTCGCTCCTGGCCGAGACCCTCGACGAGGAGGGAAAGTCGACGAAGCAGACGCTCGGCTTCGAGCTCGACACCGGCGGGACGTGGAAGGACATCAAGGAGACGGTCTGGGAACCGGCGGTGCAGATCGCCGTCAACGTCGCCGGCGCGGTCATCATGATCTTCGCGCCCGCGCTCGCCGGCGGTGTCATGCTCGCGCTCGCCGCGTACAACGCCGTCGATACGCTCGACAACCTCGAGGACCTGAAGCGGAAGGGCATCGTCACGAACACCGACAAGGCGATCGCCTACGGGCAGATCGCCCTGGACCTCCTGCCGTTCGTCGGACGCGCGAAACCGCTCTTCAAGAGCGCGACCAAGACCGCGCTCCTCGTCGACGGCGTCCAGATCGCGGGCAGCGCGGTGATCCTGACCGTCGATGCCCAGCGTCAGCTCGAGCGAATCCGCGACAAGGACGTGGCGGAGATCGCGAAGCTCAACGAGTGGATCCAGGATCCGGCCAATCAGGCCCACCCCGACCGCCAGGCCCGCCAGGAACAGCTCGATGCGCGCATCCTCGACGCTCGGACCCGCGGCATCGACATGATCGAGCAGATGGTGATCCAGGGCGGCATCATGCTGGCGCCCAACCTGGTCTTCACCAAGGTCAGCCAGCAGATCATGTCGGGCAAGCTGGAAGACCTGCTGGCCTTGGGCGTCGTGAAGCCGCAGAAGGGCGTCGACAAGCCCTTCTACGATCCGAACACCGGGACCATGGTCGTTCCCGAGAACCTCGATCAGCTCGGCTACGCCGATATCGAGCGCCTGCAGGCCGCGTATGTCGCGGATCTCGGGACTCGGACGCAAGAGATCGCGGACCTCGCTGGGATCGATCCGAAAAACGTCGGCATCCAGCCGGGAGAGAAGCTCGACGTCAAGTTCGACGGCGATCGCGTCGACGTGACGGCGCCCCCGGGGATGACCCGCGAGGAGGTTCTCGACGAGGTCTGGCGCAAGCGGCAGGCCAAGGGCGGCGCCCCGTCCCAGCGTCCGGCCACGACCCACGCCCCGATCACGCCGCACTTCGACGCGGGTGACATCGCCGCCGGCAAGCACATCGTCGTCGGCAACAACTTCGAGAGCCGCTCCGACGCTCTTGATGCGATGCGCAAGGTCGCGGCCGGCGACCCGGACGGGTTCGCGGCGCTCGGCGTCCGCGTCGGTGACGACTTCGATCCCGCAGCCGTCGAGTGGGGTGTCGGGCTGGGCCCCGACGGCAAGTACGTGGTCGTCAAGGGCGCGGCGGGCGTCGTCGACTGGGGCGCGCTTCCTGGCGTGACCGGGCACGCTCACAGCCACCACTTCGACCCCAGTCGTGCGCTCAAGGGTGGCGGGATCTCCCTGTCCAAGATTCTGAAGGGATCGGGCGACTGGAAGACCGCGGTCAATCGGGGCCTGGTGCTGCCATCGGCAGCCGACTTCGGTTACTGCGCGAGCCACGACCTCGCCCGCCACGTCGTGGTCACGCCGTACGTCTACAAGGGCAAGGGGCACATCGGCGATCCGGTCCCGGGCAAGGATCTGCCCAGGGTCGAGTTCGAGATTCGCCGAGCCGAGTACGTCGGCGACTTCGAGGGCGACGCCTCCCAGCCCGTGTACAAGGCCACGGTCGTCGTGCGATCCGGCGACACCGTCCTCGAAACCCAGACCTTCTACGCGATGTGGCACAACAGCCTCGGCGACGTCGTCGAGCCTGGTCTCATCCCGCACACGCCAAGGAAGCTGGGGCCAGCGGAACGTGCACCCGCCGTCACGCCGGCCCCGCACAATCCCGGCGATCCCGACGGCCCGACTCCGACCGACAAGTACACCTGGCCAGACCGTCAGGAGTTCGTGAAGACCCACGGCACCGATGTCGTCCAGTGGGCCGAACGTGGGCTCGCACCCAACGACACCAAGGCGCTGCTCGCCCTCGACAAGAAGACGCTCGCGGCCCTCGACAACGCCAGCGCCGCCGACGCCAAGAAGGCGCTCGACCTGCTGGGCAAATCGGATCTCGAGGATCTGGTGCCGCCGCTCACCGGTGCGAACCTGCACTGGGCGATGGCGAGCATCGATGGCGGCGAGCTCAAGACGTTCCTCAAGAGCGTCGATAGCAAGACGCTGGCCGCGTTGTCGGACATCACAGCCGCGGAAGCGAAGCACGCGATCAAGATCGTCGGGCGCAAGACACTAGAGAAGGTCGCACCACCGCTGTCAGGAAGTGAGATCAAGCGTGAGTTCGAGCTGCTCGGCGAATCGACGGCCGCCCAGTACCTCAAGGACAACGCCGACAAGCCCTCGCTTATCGCTCGACTCGATCGGCAGGCCAAGTCGTTCAAGGCAGCAGAACCCGAGATCGGCAAGGCCAGGGCGCTTGATCCCGACTCGGTCATCCTCGATACCAACGCGATCACCGCGCTTCACGAGGCGACGAGCGCAAAGCCGTGGGGAGAGATCGACGCCGGCCGGATCGCCGCGATCAACCGACTTCGCGAAATGAACGGTCAGGCTCCGTTGACCGGGGAGCCGCCCGCAAGGGATCTGGAATCGTTGATTGGACCGCACGACGTGCGAATCACCAACATGGTGTTCGGTGAGCAGGGCGCGACTCCGGACGTCAAACGCGCCGGCGTGAAGATCTCGGTGACGCGCGACTCTCCTGTCTACGACGACATGACCAAGGAGCTGGAGACGATCGGTGTTGGCGACCCCAGAGGCGCCGCAGATCGTTCGATCATCGCGGACACGTTGTTCGCCGAGGGCGCGCATGCACGCTTCGTCACCGGCGACGAGAAGATCGTGGTTCCATTGGCAAGACGCTTTGCCAGTGGAACATACGAGCCCATCAAGGTCACCGACAGCAAGACCGGGCGGAAGCGGAAGGAGTCAGACCTTGAGGCGATCGTCCGAGTCCATGGCGAGTCGGGTTTCGAGATCGCGATCACCGACAGCGCGGGCAATGATCGCAAGATGACCCTCTTCCCGTTTGCCGAGGAACCGTGAGCCAGCAGGGGCAGATCGTCGGGACCGTTCGTTGTGCCGTGTGTGGCACGGTGGAGCGGCGTTGGATCGGGCCGGCCGACCCGGTGCAGATCCGAGTCGGGGACGAGATGAGTGTCGAGGACGAGCTGACCATCGATCCGTCGGCTTCCTTCGACGACGGCACCTTCCTCGAACCCTTCAAGTGCTGTGGGCGGAGCTGGGTCCTGGTCACGATCGCGGGCGGGCGGTTGACGGATCTGACCGGCGTTCTCCTGGCCGACGGGTTGGAGCGAGCCAACTACTGCTCGGCGAGGGTCGACGAGGAGTTCAGCGAGTCCACCGGCGAGCGGTTGTGGCTCGGGTCGACATATCGCAGCGACTGGCTGGACATCTTGCGACGGACCCTCGTTCGTCGCGCTCGTCCACTGGCGCCGTCATTTCCGCGGCAGCTCCCGTCTTCGAGAGAAACTCGTTTTCCGAGCGGGCCAGATGGTGTTCTCGCCGACATCCTCGCCACGCCGGCCGCCAAGGAGCTCGGACTCCCAGCAGGCGCGCTCGGACTGAACCTGCCCATCGTCGCCGCGAGCATCGACCAGGACGACGCGCTTCCCGACGACGTGCTGGCGTTCCGGTCCGAAGAGGATGATGCGGACACCTGGGTGGTGGGTAGGTCCCCACAGCGGCAGCACCCGTGGCCGGTTTATCGATTCATCGCGGGCGCGTGGCTTCGGAGCCTGGTGCGCCAGGCGGCCGTGACGCGAGGGCGCAGCCCGACGGTGACCGATGTCGGCGATGACTACCCTTGCGGAGCCACGCTGGACGGCGGCCGGTGGACGCTCGTCGCGTCTCTCCGCGGCACCGCCGAGCGCGGTGTCTTCCTCGCCCTGGAACGGGACGGTCGGTACGGCATCGCCACGCTGACATCGCCACAACGCGATCCGCTCCCGGTCGTGCGAGAGCGATTGGAGCGCCGCGGCGATCAGTTCGCCGAGATGCTCTGGGTGGGGAGCGTCGAGGGGACAAGGGAGCCTCTCGTCGCAGTGCTGGAGGTCGAGCCACCTGGCGAGTCTCTGGCCGACGCATGGCTACCATTCCGCCAGGACGAGGTCGCAGCGATCGGTGTCGATCTGGCGAACGCGCTCGTGCCCGCTCATCGAATGCTCGAGGCCACTGGAGGCCTGCGACCCGAGACCATCTATGTCTCGGGCAACGAGCCTCGCGTTAGTAGCATCTGCCCGCGCGGCGAAGCGTTCATGGCCGGGCAAGCGCCGCGTTCGACGGGATCGGTGACGCCGTACACGTACCTCTACGACGCGCCCGAGGTGCTACGTGGGGGTGGGCCGACGCCGGCGAGCGACGTGTTCTCGGTGTGCGCGGTGCTGGCGCACATCGCCACGGCCGAACACCCGTTCATGGGCGAGGGCGCCTTCGCCCAGCTGAGCTCGATCGTGGCCGGCCGGCGGCGGCCGTTCCGCGGGCCCGCGGCGATCGCGAAGATCGTGGACCGCGGGCTCGTCGATGATTCGCACAAGCGGCCCAGCGCCGCCGAGCTGGCCGAGTTGCTGTCAGGGGTGTCGTGGCCTTGAGCCGAGAAGGCGGGACGACTCATCCCTGTTGATCCAGGAGATCGATGTCAAGGTGACCTCGCCACTGTCTTCCTCCTGGACACGGCGGGCTGGCGCGAGGTCCGCTTCTTCAAGGAGCTTGCGCCGGTCGACAACAACATGTCCCTGAACAACCACGGCTCGTCGGTTGCCATCGATGGCAACACCATCGTGGTGGGGACGGCATGGAGCGACTACGTCCATTTGTACCGAGACTGGATCTACGAGACCCGGCTGAGGCCGGCGTCTGTCGTTCCAGCGGTCGACGCGTTTGGATTCTCTGTCGATGTCAGTGGTGACTCGATCACCGTGGGCGATTCGTTCGAAGCCAGCTCGGGAAGAGTCGGGCGCCGTCTACGTGTTTCGGTAGGGCGCAGGCGTGAATCGGGACCGCGGACTCCCTCGCCGATGCTCAGCGGGTCGTGACGTTCATGTTGGGCTGGAAGTTCGGTGAAGACGACGCCGGCGTGAGCGTTGGGGTCACGCCGGTCGGCGTGTAGGACTGGAAGCGCCCCATGGCGCCGCCGCCGCCGCCGGGCGAGCCCTGCGAAACTGGAGGATTGCCGACGCCCGGCCCACCACCCTGGCGACCGCCGATGCCACCGGAGCCGCCGGACGATCCACCGACCACGGCGCCGTTACCGCCGCTGGCCGAGCTGGCCGAACGCGGGCCGTCGCCGCCGACGGTGCCGCTGGTGTCGCTGGCGCCGCCGCCGCCGCCGCCGCCGTTGGCGAAGACCGAGCCCGTGACCTGGACGCCGAGGCCCTGGATCACGCCGTAGCCGCCGGTGCCGCCGCCGCCGCCGCCGATCAGACTGAGCTGTGCGCCGATGATTTGATCGAAGCCGGGATTGGCGCCACCGCCGCCGAGGTCGAGGGTTCCGGACACGACGACGTTGCCGCGACACGAGACGAGCAACTGCGCGCCGCCGCCGCCGCCGCCGCTGACGCCGAGACCGATCGTCGGGCGCGCGCCGCGGGCTCCGCCCACCATCACGGTGCCGCTGAGCGGATCGAACGCGGCACCGCCGTTGGCGGCGCCGCCCGCGACGGTCTGATTGCCGCCTGCACCACCAGCGGTGGCATATCCCGCGCCGCCGGCACCGGTGGTCGAGTTCGACAGGGCGCCCGAGGTCAACGTGCCGCCGCCGGGGCCGTGGGTGAGGCCGTTGGCGGAGGCATCGATGATGCCGGCGACGGTGAGGTCGCCGTCGGAGACCAGCGCCGCGACGCGACTGCCGGTGAGGGTGAGGGTCCGGCCCGACATGACGTTGATGGTGCCGTAACGAAGGACGCAGATCGGCGGCCCGCCCGTCTGCGGGACCACGGTGCCGGTGCAGTTGGTGTCGAGGGCGGTGTCGATGGTCGCGCTGGCGTTGATGGTGAGCGACGGCATGGCCGCGGCGGCGTCACAGATGTCGGGGAGGTACCGGGGCGAGAGGTACGCACAGTGCGCGGTCGGCGCCGCGACGCAGGAGAGCTGGCAGGTCTCGTCGGCGAGCGGCAGCCCCTCGGCGTCGCAGCTCTCGAGCACGGCGCCGTCGCAGGTCGAGAGGCCGGGCTGGCACATGTTGCAGCGGCGGGCGGTGGCGTTGCAGCCGTTGCCGCCGCAGCTCTGGATGGTCACGCCGTCGCCGGTGCCGTTGCAGATGCGGGCGTTGCCGTTCTCGCAGTCGACGAACTGGTTGGGGATGCAGTTCGTGATCGGCATGGCGTCGGGTGCGTCGACCATGGCGTCGTCGGGTGGATCGACGTCAGCGTCGACGTCTCCTCCTTCGACCTTGCCGCATGCGGCGAGGGCGACGACCAGACCGATGACCAGCGGTGAACGAAGCAAGGCGACGGAACCCATGGTTCCACGGTGCCACAAACCGCGCTGGCACGGGCTGGCAAGTCGCCCCGGGGAGGCGCCGAGGTGCGTCAACGCACGACGGCGAGCGCGGCCTGGCCGGGTCGCTGGCCGGCCAGCGAGCGTGCCATGGCGTCCACCCAGAGCTGCTCGAAGTGGCCGATGCGGGCCTCGAGCTGGCGGGCGTGGATGCCGGCGGGCAGGCCGGCGGCGCGCAGGCCGCGGTGGACCTTCTTGACCACGCCGATGTCCTGGTCGGTGGTGCGCTCGAAGGCCTGGCGGCGCAGCTCGCGAAGCGGCTTGCCGCGGGCGGGTTCGTCGTAGCTGCGCACGAACAGGCGCAGCCGATCAGGCGCCACCGGATCGACGCGGATATAGGTGAGGTCGACCGGTGACAGCACCGGGATGAGGTTGGGAAAGATGCAGCCGAAGCGGATGCGGGCCAGCGCCGGATCTTCGCCGGGCGGCACGTAGTTCGGGTTGATGTTGGCCCACGAGTAGGCGCCGTGGGCCTCGATCGTGGTGGTGCCCGAGCCGGGCTGGAGCAGATCGGTGAGCACGTCGTGTACGACCGGGATGTGGTAGCCGTCGTTGGCGTTCTCGACGAAGATCTTCCAGTTGGCCTCGACCTCGTAGGTCAGCTCCCAGGCCAGGGGCCAGGTGTCGACGCCGGCGGCGACGAAGTCGGCGGCCAGCGTGCCGGTCCAGGTCTCGAGCGGCGGCGCCTGCGGATCGAGGCTCGCGAACACCAGCGGCCCGACGGTTCCGACTCGCACCGGCAAGAGGCCGAGCGTCGTCTGATCGCAGTCGCCGCCGTCGGCGGCCCGCTCCGCGGACCAGTCGAACAGCGCGCCTTCGCGCGCTTCGCCTTCGCCGGCTGCGCCGGCGTGCCGCCGCTGCGCGTCGGCGGCCCGCTCCGCGGACCAGTCGAACTCCTCGCGGAACGGCACGCCGATCAGGCGGCCGTCGTGGCCGTAGCTCCAGCCGTGGTACGGGCAGCGCAGCTGCTTCTCGCAGCGGCCCTTGCCCTCGACGAGCTGGGCGCCGCGGTGGCGGCACGCGTTGACGAAGCCGCGTAACCCGCCGCCGTCGCGCGCCTGCAGGATGACCACCGGAGTCTGACCGATGGTCGCCGCCACGTAGTCGCCGGGCTCGCGCAGGTCGGCGACGTCGGCGACGTGGACCCAGCCCCGGCCCCAGATCGCCGCCTCCTCGGCGTCGAACACCACCGGCGAGACGAAGGCTCGCGGCGGGAGGAGCCGGCCGGGTGCTAGCGGGACGAGATCGATGCCGTCAATCTGAGCGGGCATGGCGGGCCTCCTGGTTGCCCTCGGTGAGGGCGGCGATGTGGGGCGCGATCGAACGAGCGCAGGCCTCGACCTCTTCCGCGAAGCGGCCGCGGGTGACGCCGAGGAGCACGTGACAGATGCCAGACAGCGCGATGGTGCGAAACCCGTCGAGGTCGCACTCGCCGACGCCCCAGTGGAGGAACGCCGCCATGTATTGAGCCCACATGTGGCCGGCGACCACGCGGGGCTCGGCCCACGCCACGAGCTCACCGGCGTCGCGGGCGGCGGTCAGGTTCGCCGTCATGAGGGCGTGGAAGCCGAGCTCGGTCCGGGCCCGGATCGGCCGCGCCTCCGCCGACGTCATGAACAGCGGGATGAGGCGGCGGTAGAAGTCGGGCGCGTCGGCGATCATCGCCATGCCGGCGTCGAAGCCGAGCTGGGCGCGACCGAAGAAGGTGGTCCCGGGCGGCACCACCAGGCCCGAGATGCGCTCGACCGACTCGGCCATCGCCGCGGCGAGGATCGCGTCCTTGCCGCCGAACAGGTTGTAGAGCGTGGGCACCGAGACCCGCGCCGCCTCGGCGAGGTCGCGCATGGTCAGGCCGTCGTAGCCCGACCGCGCCACCACCCGGCGCGCCGCCTTCAGGATGCGGGCCCGGCGCTCGGACTTGTTCTGGTCGAGGAGTCCCATGGAATTTGAACGTGTTAAGAATTTATAACACGTTAAAATCTTCACGCAAGGGGCTTCTTGTCTCCCGGTCAGGACGAGATCAACGGACGAACGACAGGATCACGCGCGCGATCTCGATCCCGCCGAGCCCGCGCACCGTGGGCGGGCGCTGGTAGCGGGTGCTGGTGGCGGTGCGGTCGACGACGGCAAGGAGGCCGGCGATCTGGGGCACGCCGAGGGTGGCGAGGCCGTCGGTGTAGACGAGCTCGGCCTCGCCGCTGGTGCCGGGCGAGAGATCGAGCACCAGCTCGAGGTGGGGGCCGGCGGGCCGGGTGCGGGTGTCGTCCTTCACCAGGCTGTAGTCGCCGCGACCCAGGCGCAGCCAGCGCACGGCGGCGAGGGTGACGGTGGCGCCCGGGCCGGCGACGCCGGCGGCGAACCCGGTCAGCTCGTCCCACAGCGGGTCGATCCGCAGCGCGTCGTTGTGGCGGTAGCGGCCGCGATCGGCGAGGTCGAAGGCGGTGGTGCCGGCAGCGTCGAGGCGCGCGCGCAGGTCGGCGGCGACGGCGCCGTCGATGGCCTCGGGCAGGAGCAGCGAGGGCACCGGCGCCGACGGCATGGCCTCGCGCAGGAGCAGCCCGGCGTTTTCGATGGCCAGGTAGTCCGCGATCACCGGAACCAGCCCGCGAGCGAGATCCGCGCGCCCATGGTGATCTCGCGGATCTGATGGAGCGACGTGTCGGAGACGTCGAACAGGACCAGGCGGTTGGCGCGCGGCTCGATGCGGACCGCCGGTTCGGTGGCGACGATCTCACCGGCGCCGTCGACGTCACAGTGGAACAGCTCGAGCTCGCCGCCGTGGCACTGGCCGTCGTGACCGAGGTACGCCGCGAACGCGATCTGGCGCCTCAGATCGTGGCGGCCGTCGGTGTGGGGCAACAGGTACCCGCCGGCCAGGTAGCAGTAGCTTCGGACCTCGACCGAGGAGACCACCTTGCCAGTGATGGCCCGCACCGCGGTCAGCACGGCGGGCGCGGTCAGCGCGGTCCCGAACGCGGCCAGGTTGGGGTGCTGGAGCTTCGCCGCCGACGCCAGGCAGTCGACGATCTCGCTGTGCTCGGGCCCGTGCGGCTCGCGCGAGATGGCGTCGCGCAGGACGTCGAGCCGCATGGCGCTGACCATGCCGTCGATGACGACGTGCGGGAACGGCGTCGCCGCGCGCCACGTCGCCGCCAGCGCGGGGACGTCCCAGGCGGCGAGCTCGAGCAACACGCGGCGCTCAGGCTCCGCCGAGGCCGAGCCAGAGCAGGAGCGGGACCAGCACGGCGATGAGGGCCTCGCCGGCGATCAGACCCGACGCGAACGGGACCAGCGTGATCTCGGCGCTCTTGGGGTCGGTCTTCTTCCAGATCGAGCCGATGACACCACCGATGAACATGGTGGCGACCACGGCGAACGGCACCAGGATGCCGATGCCGATGCCGGTGGGCGACGGCACGTAGGGCTTGAGCTTGGGCTTGCTCTCGAGGATCGTGAAGATCACGCCGAGGACGCTGAAGACCAGGAGCATCCACAGCGACGACGTCGGCAGCGAGCTGAAGCCGCCCTTGAGGAACTCGGCGAACAGCGCCCACTTGCGCGAGATCGCGCTCGACAGCTTGTCGCCGCCGACCGCGCCGTAGGTCTCGACCAGCTCCGGGTAGACCAGCGCGACGGCCAGGGCGCCGATCGGCACCGCCATCAACTGCGCCCAGGTCAGCGAGCGCGGGGTCGAGCCGATGATCTCGCCGGCCTTGTAGTCCTGGATGATCGCCTCCGACGAGACCGCGACGGTGCCGGTGGTGCCGCTCGCCACCATGTTGGCGGCGATGTTGCCGGGCGCGACCACCGCGAACAGGCCCTGCATCATGTTGGACAGTGCGCTGATCGGGCCCCAGTTGGTCTCGCCGAGGACCCGCAGGCCGACCAGCATCAGCGGCAACGACAGGACGATGGCGGCCAGCGTCAGCCAGGGCGCCATGTCGAGCGCCAGCCACTGGAAGATGGTGAGGGCGACCGTGCACACCGCGACGCCGATGCCCACCCAGGCGATAGGGAACTCGGAGGAGCCGAACTTGGCGTGGCGCAGCTCGGTGAACGTCGAGATGATCAGCCGCCAGCGCAGCGCCAGCGCGGTGAGTCCGCCCGACACCAGCATGCCCGTGGCCGGCCACATGACCCAGAACAGGACCTGGTTGCGGGTCGCCTTCGAGGGGATCCAGTTGATGTCGGGGCCGATCAGGATCCAAGGCACGATGAGCCAGGCCAGCACGCCGCCCACCATCATCCAGATGTTGATGCGCAGCCCGATGATCATGCCCGACCCGATGCTGAGCAGGCTGTAGGACACGCCGACGGCGAGGTTGGCGAGGACGATGCCGCCGATGACATAGGTCGGCTCCCAGCCGTCCTTGAGGACCTTGAACATCTTGGCCTCGTCGCGGAACAGCATCAGCAACGCCGAGGCGCCCAGGCCGATGGCGAGGGCGACGGCGGCCTGCTTGGCGCGGCGGATCAGTTCGGGATCGGCGCCCTTGCCGCGCGGCGGATCGAGGACGATCAGGGTCTCGGCGGCGGCCATGCCGTCGGGGTAGGGCAGCTTCTCGTCGACGATGAAGTGGCGGCGCAGCGGCACCGCGAGCAACACGCCGAGCGTGCCGGCGATCGACAGCCAGATGAACGTCTTCCATGTGGTCAGCTCGAGGTGGAAGCCGAGCGCAGGGTTGGAGCGCAGGATGTCGAAGGCGCCTAGCAGCACGCACATGAACGCGGTCTGGGCCGCGCTGGTGCCGGCGGTCTGGACGATGTTGTTCTGCCAGCGGTCGTAGCCGGTCCGCGCGATCAGGTTGAACAGCGACAGGAAGAGGAAGCCGAAGAAGGCGGCGACCACGCTGAGGTTGGGCCCGAAGCCCAGCTTCAAGACGATGTACGGATACGACGCGCCCATCAGGGCCGCGACGATCACGCTGGCCAGGATGGTGGACGGCGTCAGAGTGCCGCGTGTCGGGGGAGTCGGTGACCCGGGTTCGTTCACGCCGGTGGAATATCACGGGTCGCCGGCGGTTCGGGCGGCTGCGACGGGCAGCGGGCGATGAAGTAGGCGCCGTAGGCCATGAGCGCGGCGCCGAGCGCGATGATCCACCAGGCCGGCTTCGACCACAGGATCATGTAGGTCAGGCTGGCGATCATCGAGCCCCAGGCGATGAGCTTGGCCCGCAGCGGGATCACGCGATGGGCCTTCCATGCCCGCAGAGGCGCGCCGAAGAAGCGGTGGGCGAGCAGCCACGCCTCCAGCCGCGGCGAGCTGCGCGAGAACGCCCACAGCGCCAGCAGCATGAACGGCGTGGCCGGCACCAGCGGCAGGACGATGCCGGCGACGCCGAGGCCGAAGAAGATCCAGCCGAGGCCGAGGTACAGCCAGCGGATCGCGGCCACTGCTACCGTCGAATCGAGCTGGCGTGCGCGGTCGCCGCCGCGTGATCGCGGGCCGCGGCGATCGCGGCCTCGACCATCTTGTCCTGCTCGGCGACGTCGGCCCAGCGGGCCTGGATCTCGGGCGCGAGCGTATCGACGGGATCGAAGTACAGGAAGTAGCCCGGCTTCACCGACGGCGCGGCCCATACGCTCACGCCGGTGACGCGATCGTAGTGCTCGAACGAGTGCACGACGCGCTTGCCGCCACCGCCGGGCGCGTCACACACGAAGGTCGGGGTCTGGAAGCCGGCGGTGGTGCCGCGCACCGCCTTCTCGACGTCGATCGCGGTCTGCACGGTGGTGCGCAGGTCTTCCACGCCCTTCACCAGGTCGTGGACGTAGACGTAGTACGGCTGCACGTTGCAGAAGCCGAGCCGTTTCACCAGCTGCTGCATGACCGGGACGGTGTCGTTCACGCCCCGCTGCATCACGGCCTGGTTGCGGACGATGATGCCGCGTTCGTGCAGGCGGTCGAGGCCGCGCCGGGTGATCGCGGTGATCTCGTTGGGGTGGTTGAAGTGGGTGTGAAGCACGACCTCCTTGTGGAGGCGGCGCCCCTTCTCGACCACGCGGGTCAGCGCGTCGACCCACTCGTCGTCGGTGAGGAGCTTCATCGGCATCACCGCCGGACCCTTGGTCGCGAAGCGGATGCGGCGGATGTGGTCGATGTCGAGCAGCGTGTCGCCGATCAGGGACACCTGGCGGGCCTTGAGCTGGTAGCTGTCGCCGCCCGAGACCACGATGTCCTCGAGCTCGGGCCGCTCGCCGATGTAGCGGAAGGCCTTGGCCCAGCGGTCTTCCGTGGCCTTGAGCGAGACCTTCTCGACCTCGTCGGTGTCGACGCCGACCGCATAGCTGCGGGTGCAGAACCGGCAGTAGACCGGGCAGGTGTCGAGGGCCAGGAACAGGGCCTTGTCGGGATAGCGGTGGGTCAGCCCCGGCACCGGCGCGTCGGCCTGCTCGTGCAGCGAGTCGAGCGTGAGCTTGGGGTGATCGGGCAGGAGCCGCGACGCCACCGGCACGAACTGGCGGCGCAGCGGATCGCTGTACGGATCGGTCCAGTCGATCAGCGAGAGCAGGTACGGCGAGACCCGGATCGACATGGGCGCGCGGGCGAAACCCTCGATCACGTCGTCGTAGAACGACTGCGGCACCAGATCCTGCACCGCGGCCAGGAGCTTCTGCGGGTTGGTGATCGAATTCCTGGCCTGCCAGCTGTGATCGAGAAAGGTGACCTCGTCGACGCCGCGGTAGGCAGGGATGCGCTGCCAGAACGAGCCATCGAGGAGCTGGCGATAGGCCAGGGTCGCCGGATCAACCGGCGGCTTGAGGTGCATCACGTCGTCAGCGGGTGCGCTGCGACCGATCGTCTTGAGCGGGTCCATGTGGGTCTCGACTTCCAGGAGTTGAACAGACGCGTCTGATCGTGACAGCCGTCAGCTCGACGCGACATCCGGAAGGTGAGGGACGTTGCCGTCCAGGTACCACATCCCGACACCATAACACCGGCTTCGTGGCATCGTCGAGCCTTGCTTCGCGCGTCCCCGCCCAGCACGGCGTGGTCCCTGTTCACCGCCGCGCTGCTGCTGGTGATCGGGCTGTGGGGCGCCATCGCGGCCGGCGTCTCGGGCAGGGAATTCATGGACGATCTGGACCGGCCGCTGCCAGCGCTGGCCGCGTCGCCGCCGGTGGTCGAGCCACCGCCCAACGCGCCCCTCGCCCAGCGGGTCGTCATCGCCATCATCGACGGCCTGCGCCTCGACGTCTCGCGCGGGTTGCCGTTCCTCGACGAGCTGCGCGCCCGCGGTGTCGACGGCCGCGCCCGCGCCCAGTACCCGACCTGGTCGCGGCCCGGCTACGTCAACATCCTCACCGGCGTGCCGCCGGCGTTCTCGGGCGTGCGCACCAACCGCTACCGCGGCGCGGTCCGCCTCGACTCGCTGATGGACCGCGTCCGCGCCGTGCCGGCCACGGGCACCGCCAGGCGAGCCGGCTTCGCGAGCGACTACGATCCGATGCCCCGCCTGTTCCTGCGCCCGCGCCTGGTGCCGCTCAACGATGTCGACATCACCGCGATGGACGAGGGCACCGCCGAGGCGTGGCTGCACGCGATCCACACCGATCTTCGCGGCGACTTCGACGACCCCCGCTACGCGCCGTGGCCGGGTGGCTTTCGCGACGCCGCCGAGAGCGTGGTCGCCGCCAACGACGCTCTGGCGGTCTTGCTGATCGGGGCGGTCGACGCCGCCGGCCACGAGTACGGCGGCCTCGAGCCCGAGTACAAGGCGGCCGCGTTCGAGGCCGATGCCGCGCTGCGGGCGTCGGTCGCCGGGCTCGATCTCACCCGCGACGCGATCATCGTCATCGCCGACCACGGTCACACCGACGGCGGCGGCCACGGCGGCCTCGAGCCGACGGTGGTGGAGGTGCCGTTCATCCTCGCCGGAGCCGGCATCGTGCCCGGCGCCAAGGTCGACGTCGAGCTGATGGACGTCGCGCCCACCGCCGCCGTGTTGCTCGGCATTCCGGCGCCCGGTCACGGCCTCGGCCGCGCGGCGCTGCCCGCGCTGCGGCTGGCGCCGGCCGAGGCCACGCGCATCGCCGCCCTCGACGACGCGCGGGTGCGGGCCAACAAGGCCGTGGTCGACCGCGAGCTGCGCGGTGAGCGCACCGCGCGCCTGGGCAAGCGCGCCCTGCGGGTCGCGATCGTCGCCGCCGCCGCCGGGTTGGCGGTGCTGCTGGCCTGGTGGCTGCGCCTGCGCGGGGGCATGCGCCTCGACCTGCGCGTCATCGGCGTCGGCGCCCCCGCCTTCTTCATCGTCTATTACACCCTCATCGGCGTGCTCGGCGAGCGCTTCAGCCCGTCGCTGCTCCCCGATCGCGGCCACATCGCGCTGGAGCTGCTCAAGTACGGCGCGATCGGCGCCGCCGTCCACATCGTGATCGGCTGGCTGGCGCTGCGCCGGCGGCTCGAGCTGGCCGAACGCCTGGCCGCCGCCAACGGCATCGCCTGGCTCGGACTCATGTTCGCGATGGTGCCGGCCGGTCTCCTGTGGGCGTACTTCCCGGCGCCGTACGTCGAGGTGCCGAGCCCGCGACTGCTGGTCTTCATCCCCGCGGTCAAGGTGGCGATCGCCTGCTACGCCGGCGCGGTCGCGCTCTCGCTCCTGCTCGAGGTCGTCGTCTTCTTCTCGCGCGCCGTCGATCCGCGCGTGCGCGTGATCCGCCTCGAGCGCGCCATCGAGAAGGCGCGAGCCCAGGCCGACCGGTCGTCAGCCGGAGGCCGAGGGCGCTAGTCGCGTTCGCCGAGCTCAGCAGAAAGGCAGACCTCGGACGTCACCAGTGACCCCGCACCCCGGAGTCACGGTTGGACGCTCGCTCATCGCTCGCTAACGACGACGAAGCGGTAGCGGCGCGGTCGAGTCGCCGGGGGCGTGGGCGCGGCTGGCGGCGGCGTCGTGGTCGCACTCGCTGCCCTGGTCGGCGGTGATCTGGGCGCGCATGGCCTGGGTGTGATCGATCCACACCGCCTGGACTTCGGGATCGATGGCGTGGGTGGCCATCACGTTCTTCAGGATCTGGAGCCGGCGGTCGAAATGCCCGCCGAGGATCGGGTGCCTGGCGTGCACTTCCTTCATGGGGCGGCCGGTGTAGGGGAGGTCGGCGCCGAGCATGCGGGCGGCCAGCTCCCACTCCTTCTCGATGAGGCGGGCCTTGTCCTTGCCGGCGAAGAGGAAGCCGATCATCACGTCGGCGAAGACGTGCTCGTAGAACTCGACGATCACCGCGCGCAGGCGATCGCCGCCGATGCGGTCGAACAGGGCCGCATCGCCGCGCTTCATGCGGTCACGGCCTCGCGCACCACCGCGGCCGCGCGCGTGACGGTCACTTCGACGCCGGTGAGCGCGGCGGTGCCCGAGAGCAGATCGACGAAGCCGGTGTCGGTGACGTCGTTGGCCGATACGCCGGCGTGGGCGTTGGCGACCTGGGTGCGGGTGCCGGGCCGGCCATGACCCCAGCCATGGGGCAGGCTGACCACGCCCGGCATCATCTCGTCGCTGAGCTCGGCCGGCACCACGACCTCGCCGGCCCTCGACGTCAGTCGCACCGGATCGCCCTCGGCGATGCCGCGCGCGGCCGCGTCGCGGGGGTGGACCAGGAGCGTGCAGCGCGGCTTGCCCTTCACCAGCCGCTCGCTGTTGTGCAGCCACGAATTGTTGCTGCGCAGGTGGCGGCGCCCGACCAGGACGAGTGGGCTCAGGCCGTCGCCGCGCGTCGCCGCGCGCGCGGTCCACTCGGCCAGCCGGCGATCGAGCCGCGGTAGATCGCCCACGTAGGTCGCCGGCACCAGCTTGACCCGCTTGTCGCGGTGCTTGAGCCGGCCGGGCAGCCGCGGCTCGAGCGGTCCGAGATCGAGCCCGTGTGGCGAGCTGCGCAGCTTGGCCAGCGACAGCCCGTCCTGGCCGCGCTTGAGGCCGTGGGATCCGGCGCGCAGCCCGAGCTCGAGCAACTTCTCCGGCGTGAGCGCCAGCAACGCCCGCCGCGCCGCGCGCGCGGCCAGCGCACCGAGCGGACCGCGGGGCGCGTACCAGCGGGCGGCGAGCTCGGCGTAGATCTCCCAGTCATGGCGCTGATCGGGGCCGCGCTCGAACACCGGCGGTGCGTACTTGGCGATGTTGCGCACCGCGAACGCGGCCAGCGCCACGTCGTAGTGCGAGTGCTCGAGTACCGAGGTCGGCGGCAAGATCACGTGGGCGAAGCGCGTGGTCTCGTTGATGTAGGGATCGACCGAGACCATGAAATCGAGCTTGGGCAGGAGCTGCTCCAGCCGCGGCCCGCCCGGCGCCGACAGCACCGGGTTGCCGGCGCTGGTGAAAAGCGCGCGCACCTGACCGTGGCCCGGCGTCTCGATCTCCTCGGCCAGTGTGACCACCGGCAGTTCGGCGCCGAACTCGGGCAGGCCGCTGACCCGGCTGGTCCAGCGGGCGTGGCCGCCGTCGAACCCGACCTGCCGCGCCACGGGCAGGATGTCCACCGCCGGCGTGGTGAACATGAGCCCGCCGGGCTCATCGAGCCGGCCGGTCACCACGTTGACCGCGTAACACAGCCACGCCGCCAGCCCGCCCAGCTCCTGGGTGCACACGCCGAGGCGGCCGTAGAGGACCGCGCGCGGCGCGGCGGCGAAGGCGCGGGCCAGGGTCCGCACGTCGCCGGCGGCGATGCCGGTCGCCGCGGCGGTGGTTTCGGGTGCGTAGCGGGCGGCGATCGTGCCCAGCTCGTCGATACCGTCGGTGAAGCCGGCGACGCGCCCGGGCTTGACCAGCTGCTCGGCATAGAGCACGTGCAGAAACGAGAGCAGGAACGCGGCGTCGGTGCCGGGACGGATGAAGAGGTGCTGATCGGCGAGCTCGGCGGTCTCGGTGCGCCGCGGATCGATCACGGTGAGCCGGCCGCCGCGGGCCTTGATGGCCTTGAGCCGGGACTTCACGTCGGGCGCGGTCATGATGCTGCCGTTGGAGACCAGGGGATTGCCGCCCACCACGATCATGTGCTCGGTGCGGTCGATGTCGGGCACCGCCATCAGGAGCTGGTCGCCGAACATGGTCAGCGCGGCCAGCATGTGGGGGAGCTGATCGGTCGACGTCGCCGACGATGCGTTGCGGGTGCCCAGCTTGCGCAGGAAGAACTGGCCATGCATCATCAGGCCGACGCTGTGGACGGTCGGGTTGCCCTGGTAGACGGCGATGGCGTCGAGTCCGTACGAGTCGCGGACATCGCGCAGCCGGCGCACCACCAGGTCGAAGGCCTCGTCCCAGCCCAGCTCGCGCCACGTCGAACCCTCGCGCACCATCGGCCGCTTCAGGCGATCGGGATCGTGATGCAGATCGGCCAGGGCCGTGGCCTTGGGGCAGATGTAGCCCTTCGAGAACGGATCGGCGTCGTCGCCGCGGACCGACACCACCCGGTCACCCTCCACGTCGATCGCGACGCCGCAGGTGGCCTCGCACAGGGAGCAGGAGCGATAATGGGTGGTGGCCATGGCCCCGGAGTCTAGCAGTCCACTGACCCTGGACGACCTCCATCGCCTGCATCCGTGGCCGGCGCGCTGGGGAGACGGCGAGAAGCTCGAGTACCTCTGGCACGTCGAGCTGGAGGCCGCACCCGCCGACGTCTGGCGCATCACGTCGGACACGTCGCGGCTCAACCGCGCGCTCGGCACCACCGAGATGCACTTCGACGAACGCGACGGCCAGATCCACGGCTGGTCCAGACCCGCCGGGGTCCGCCACGACTGGCTCGAGCTGCCGTGGAACTGGGTGGCCGGCGAGTGGCTCGAGTCTGTGCGGGTCTACGAGCGCGGCTTCATGCGCGTGGTGCATGCGGTCCAGCGGATCGAGCCGCGCCCCGGCGGTGGCAGCCGTTTCACCGCGTATTTCGGCTTCCTGCCCCGAGGGTTCATCGGGGCCACGATGATCAAGCTCGGCTTCATCGGGCTGGAGAAGACCTACCGCAAGGTGCTGGCCGATGTCGATCGCCAGCTCGCGGCCTCGTCGTCGATACCGCAGGCGCTGGTGGCCGCGCCGCCGGTGCTGTCGCCCGACGCGCGCGCTCGCCTCGACACGATCACCCGCGACCTGATCGGCCAGGGCCTCGACAAGGACGCGGTCGAGAAGCTGGTCGAGTGGGTGACGACCGCCGACGACGCCGACCTCGGCCGCATCCAGGTGTGCGAACGAGCGCGGGCCTGGTCGATCGACCAGGACGTGCTCCTGGGGGTGTGCCTGCACGCCACCCGGGCCGGCCTGCTCGATCTGTCGTGGGACGTGGTGTGCCCGCACTGTCGCGGAAGCGAGGGTCACGGCCGGCTCGGGGCCTTGCCGGCCGACGCGCGCTGCGACTCCTGCTCGATCGTGTTCGGCACGGACCGCGAGAACGTCGTCGAGATCACCTTCCGCGTGCACCGCTCGATCCGCGAGGTGGTGACCCGATCGTTCTGCAGCGCCGAGCCGGCCCACAAGAGCCACGTGCGGGTGCAGCGCGCGCTGGCGCCGGGCGAGTCGGCCGAGGTCGCGCCGGCGCTCGAGCCCCGGCGGTACCGGCTGCGGTTGCACGGCGAGGAGCGGTACGGATACCTGGATGTGGGGGACGCGAGTGGTGACGGGAAGATGGAGTGGAAAGCGAGCGCGTCCTTCGATTCGGCCGCGGCGGCTTCGCTCAGGAGGGCGGGGGCCAAGGTGGTCTTGATCAATGACAAGGACGAGGAGACTCGATTCGTCCTGGAGGAGGCGCAGTGGTCCGACGTGGCGCTGCGGCCGGGCCGGCTGCTGTCGTTCCAGGAGTTCCGCGATCTGTTCAGCGAGGAGTACCTCGGCGCCGATGTCCAGCTCGCGATCGGCGAGCAGACCATCCTGTTCACCGACATGGTCGGCTCGACCGCGCTCTACGCGTCGCGCGGCGATCCAGCCGCGTTCGTCGAGGTCCGCAAGCACTTCGCCGACGTGTTCGCGCTGATCGCCGAGCACCGCGGCGCCGTGGTCAAGACCATCGGCGACGCCGCCATGGGCGCGTTCAACGATCCGCTCGACGCCGTGCGCTGCTCGCGCGCCATCCACGATCGCTTCCCGCCCGGCTGCACCCACTCGGTGGCCCGGCTGCGCATCTCGCTCAACACCGGCCCCTGCATCGCGGTGAAGCTCAACTCCAACATCGACTACTTCGGCGGCACGGTGAACGTGGCCGCCAAGCTGCAGGCGCTGGCCGAGTCGTGGCAGATCGCGATGTCGACCGCCACGTACGCCGCGCCCGGCGTGGCGGCCTGGCTCGGCGAGCAGGGCGCCACGCTCGAGGACTGCGTCTACCAGAGCAAGGCGCTGACCGACGAGGTCAAGGTCAAGCGCTGGACCGTCTATCGGGAGTAGTCCGGCGCAGCACGAGCTGGTGCAGGGCGAGGGTGCGCTCGGCGAACGCGGCCTCGGAGAAGGCCAGGTACAGGTTCCAGGTGCGGATGAAGGGTTCGTCGAAGCCTGCGCGCGCCCCGGCGGCGGCGAAGCGCTCGCGCCAGGCTCGGAGGGTCGGGGGATAGTCGTGACCGAGGTCGTCGGCGCGCTCGACGGTGAGGCCGGCGCGGGTCGCCGCGGCGCGGATCGCGCCCAGCGACGGGATGTGCGAGCCGGGGAAGACGTAGGTCTGCATCCAGTCGACCGAGCGGCGGTACGCGTCGTAGCGTTCGTCGGGCATGGTGATCGACTGGATCACCGCGCGGCCGCCGGGCCGGAGCCGGGCGGCGACGGTGGCGAAGAACACCGGCAGGTAGGCCTCGCCGACCGCCTCGAGCATCTCGCACGACAGCACGGCGTCGTAGGTCCCGGCGGTGTCGCGGTAGTCGCGCAGCGCCAGCGCGACGCGGGCGGCGACCTCGGCGGGCGCGGCGGCGACGCGGTCGCGGGCGTGGGCGAGCTGCGCCGGCGACACGGTGACGGCGTCGACCTGGGCGCC
>SXGT01486495.1_pt1 | contig 71579 bp, 65 predicted proteins | sample 3176221 | NCBI WGS metagenome assembly SXGT01 (sample SAMN11356862, study PRJNA531348) | freshwater metagenome | isolation source: freshwater sample F1-120 | place: China: Fuxian Lake, Yuxi | collected 2017-12-25
CGTCGACGACGATGAAGGCCGGGAAGTCAACTACGTCGATCATCCAGACGGCTTCCATGCCGAGTTCGGCGTACTCGTGTACCTCTACCTTGGTAATAAAATCTTTTGCTAGGCGCGCTGCTGGTCCGCCGATCGACCCGAGATAGAAGCCGCCATGCTTCTTGCACGCGTCGGTGACCATGTGCGAACGATTGCCTTTGGCGAGCATCACGAAACTGCCGCCAGCAGCCTGAAACTGCTCGACGTAACTATCCATGCGACCTGCTGTGGTTGGCCCGAACGAGCCGGACACGTAGCCGTCGGGCGTCTTTGCAGGTCCGGCGTAGTACACAGCGTGGTCGCGCAAGTACGTAGGCATTTCTTCGCCGGCGTCGAGGCGTTCTTTGAGCTTGGCGTGGGCGACGTCGCGGGCGACTACTAGTCGTCCGGTGAGCGCTAAGCGGGTTTTGATTGGGTATTTCGAGAGTTCGGCACGGATATCTGACATCGGGCGATTGAGGTTGATGTGGACGACATCGTTACTGAGATCGGCTTGCAACACTTCGGGCAAGTATTTCGCCGGGTCGGACTCCAACTCCTCGAGAAACACGCCCTGCGCGTTGATTTTGCCCAAGGCCTGACGATCTGCGCTACAAGAAACCGCGATCGCAACTGGGCAACTAGCACCGTGTCGAGGTAGCCGCATAACGCGCACGTCGTGGCAGAAATACTTGCCACCGAATTGTGCGCCTATCCCGAATTTCTGGGTGATCTCAAGTGCTCGTTGCTCCCATTCGAGATCTCGAAAAGCGCCGCCGAGCGCGTTGCCTTGGGTTGGTAGCGAGTCGAGAAACTTCGTTGACGCGAGTTTCGCGACCTTGAGTGTGAACTCTGCGGATGTGCCACCGACCACTACAGCGAGGTGATACGGAGGGCAAGCAGCGGTGCCGAGCGTGCGAAGCTTCTCGTCCAACCACGCGCTGAAACTCGTAGGGTTGAGGAGCGCCTTCGTTTCTTGGAACAGGTAACTCTTGTTTGCAGAGCCGCCGCCTTTGGCCATGAAGAGAAACTTGTACTCGTCGCCTTCGGTTGCTTCGATCTCGATTTCTGCTGGGAGATTGGTCCCTGTGTTGGTTTCTTCGAACATCGAGAGCGGAGCCATCTGTGAGTACCGCAGGTTGTCCTCTTGGAACGTGCGATAGATGCCACGAGCGATCGCTTCCTTATCGCCGCCACCAGTGAGTACGAGTTCACCCTTCTTGGCCTTGACGAGCGCGGTACCCGTGTCTTGGCAACTCGGCAGCACTCCACCAGCGCTGATCGAAGCGTTTTTCAGCAGTTCAGTAGCGACAAAGCGATCGTTAGCGGAGGCTTCCGGATCGTCGAGGATATTTCGAAGTTGTTGCAAGTGGCCCGGGCGGAACAAGTGCGAGATATCGAACATCGCCTGCGCTGTCAGCAACGTGATTGCGGCCGGGTCGATCTGCAAGAACTTGCGACCTGCGGCTTCGATTGTTGTGACGAATTCAGAAGTGAGTTTGCGGTAGGGGGTCGCGTCGTAACCGACGTTGAGGAGTTCCTGATACTCAAAATCAGTCATGTAGCAACCGTATCGCCAGATACGAATGTAACGCGACTCCCGAGCCGCGTGTCACGAGTTTTTAGCGGTGGCGTGAGCGAATTTGCGCTCTGTGTTTTACCGTCTTGTCGATGTACTCCCACGCGTCTGGGGTCTGACAACCGGTTTCGCCATGATCGACATAGACCGTGCCAACGTTGTCTGCAGTCGCTAGCGCAGCTTGACGGCACTCCTGAATGCCTGTGCCGATCGCGATGATGCAAGCATTCATTTCGTGGCGCACGCGATTCGGTCGGTCATGAATCTCGCGCTCGATCTGACGAAGGAGTTGGCGCCCGGCAGTTGAACTCAGGCGCCCTAGTAGTGCTAGGTGGGCAGATACAGCCCAACCGAGGCTTGCTGTCCATTCGTTCTTCTTGTCGCGCCAAACAGCGGCGCGTGCATCGGCAATCGGAGAGTGTGCGACAGTGGCCGCAAAAGCCTCGACGACGATGTAGTCGCTGCACTCCTTAGCCCAGAGGTCTGCGACTTTCACGGTGAAACGCGCAGGGTCTCCGATGCGGCCAGCTAGTACTCGGGCATCATGGTTTTTTGTGGCCCAAAGCGCGAGCGCAAGTTCGTGGTCGACCTTGATCTGCTTCTGGAGGTTCGTCAGGTTCATAGAACTGACACCAAACATCGGGCCAGTAACGCCGTGTCGAGGCAAGATATTGCGATGCTTTTCTGTTCCGGCGGCTTCGAGCGCCGACATCGCTTCTTTGAGATCCATCAATTGCCACGGTACTCGTCGCGATCGCGTTGTCTACAAGTCGGCCCAAGCTGTTAGTGGCCGACGATCTTTCTCGCACGCTCGCGTAGTTCGTATTTGAGAACTTTGCCAGTTGCATTCAACGGAAGTTCGGACACAATCTCGACGTGTTTCGGAGCCTTGTAATTGGCCATCTCCGCACGACACCAGGCCACAAGTTCGTCCGACGTGGCTGACTGATTTTCTCTAAGCACCACGTAGCCCCAACCGACTTCACCGAGGCGCTCGTCCGGCACGCCAATTACAGCAGCCGAAGCAATGGCTGGGTGTTTGAGCATCATCGTTTCGATCTCGGCAGGGTAGGCGTTGAAACCGCCGACTATGAACATGTCCTTCGTCCTGTCAGTGATCTTGATGTAGCCGCGGTCGTCCATCGTGGCGATGTCGCCCGAGTGCAACCAACCGTCTTCGTCTATAGCAGCGTTAGTTTCGGCTTCATTGTCGAGATATCCGAGCATCACGTTGTAACCACGTATGAGTACTTCGCCGGGTTCCCCACGTTCGCACTCAGCGCCTGTTTCATCTGCGCAAATGACCTCGACTCCCGGAATCGCGCGGCCGGAGGTAGTCGCGATCGTTTCGGGGTCGTCATCGTGTCGGCACATCGTTGCGATTCCGCAAACCTCTGTGAGTCCATAACCCGTGACGATGGTTCTAAAGCCGAGGCGTTCTCTCATCTCGATGATCATCGATACGGGGATTGCTGCGGCTCCCGTCACTGAGAGGCGCAGCGACGACAGGTCGAACTTGTCGAGGTCGTCGTGGGCGAGAATCGACTGGAAGAGCGCTGGCGGCCCGGGAAGGAACGAAATCTGATCGCGTGGGATTCGCCGCAGTACAGCTTCGGCATCGAATACGGCGTGCGGATACAGAGTCGCTCCGCACATGAGCGATGCGAGTATTCCGGCTTTGTAGCCGAACGCGTGGAAGAAAGGATTTACGACTAGGTATTGGTCGCCTGCTCTTACCCCAACCACATCGGCCCATGTGCGGAACGCACGCAGGTTCTGTGCGTGCGTTGTACGAACACCCTTCGGGTAGCCCGTGGTGCCCGAAGTGAACAAGATGTCGCTGACATCCTCTGGTGTAACTTCGGCTGCCCTTGCATCTGCAAGTTCCGGATTTACGGATGCGCCAGCAGAGATGAAATCGTCAAAGGCTGTCGTGCATTCTTCTGCGTCCCCGCGCAGAACAATGATGTTCTCCAACGCTGGCAGGCCTACCTGTGGGTCGACCACATCGAGCAGTAGCGATACATAATTTGTCGAGAGAAAGTCGGTGACGGTCGCGAGCAATTTGGCGCCACTGCGCTGTAGGACATACGCGGCCTCGGCGGCCTTGAAACGGGTGTTGAGAGGTACGACGATTGCTCCTGCGGATTGCGCACCGAGTGCGACTACAGGCCACTCCCAAATGTTCGGCGCCCAAATCGCAACTCGGTCGCCACGCTCGATGCCAGCGGCCATGAAGGCGCGCGCTGCGTCCGCCACACGGTTGGCGAACTCGTCGTATGTGATCGAGGTGCCGTCGCTCTCGTCGTTGAATGCAATTGCCTCGCCGTGGCGTTTCGCAGCCATACGAACGAGTCGTGGTGTGGTTCCAAACTCGAGGTCGCCACGTGGCGCATCTTCTGTCATCTGTCTCCAAGGTTGAGGAGTTCGCGAGCTAGTGGTTGAAATTCTGGTGTTCTGCGTTCGGCAAATGCAGTGGGCCCTTCGGTTTGATCAGCGTGACCCCACATCGCCACTACGCGTTGCGCTCCGTTACGGCACGCATCAGTTAGACCAGCCTCGAATGCTTCCCAGAGTGCTTGCTTTGAAAGCGCGATAGCCGTCGGCGAGTTGCTCGCGATCTGTTCGGCGAGGCGCTGGACATGGTTGCGCAATATAGAGCTTTCTACGACCTCTCCCACGATGCCAAGTTCGCAGGCGCGTTTCGCGCTCAGTTTCTCGTGTTTGCCGATGAGCGCCATCCGCATAATCGATTCCATCGGCGACTGACGCACCAACGCGATTCCTTCGAACGCGACGGCCTGGCCTATCGAAACGTGAGGATCAATGAAGAAGGCATTGTTCGCCGCGACGCGAATGTCCGCATCGGCTACGAAATGCAGTCCACCACCAGCGCATACTCCGTTTATCGCAGCGATAACAGGTTTGACTACGCCCATGTGCCACGACGTGAATCGCAATTGAGCATCCCGAGTTCTCTGCGAATGCTTGCGCAACGCGCCTTTGTCTCGCGTTAGCGCAGCCACATCAAGACCAGTGCAAAATCCAGACCCATTGCCTGAGTTGACGATCACGCGCACATCCGGGTCGGCATCGAGTTCAGCCCATGCGAGTTCGAGTTCATCGAACATTGCTGCGTCGATTGCATTGCCGACTTCGGGGCGATCGAAATTCAACCAGCCGACAGGTCCTTCGCGCTCGACTTGGAGGCGTGTGTAATTGCTCATTGTCCGCTGAAGTCAGCTGCGCGTTTTTCGGCCATTGAGGTCATGCCTTCCTTGAAGTCGTCGCTCCGAGTCGAGAGTTCGAGAGCGAGTGCTTCTCTGGCTAGATGGGGATCGAGAGCGCTTGCATGCGACTCGTGCACCAGCGTCTTCGTTAGGCCGATAGCGATAGTCGGCCCGCTTGCGAGTCGAGTCGCGAGAGCTTCGGATGCTGGCCCGACTTCAGCTGCGGCAACGGACTGGTAGATCAGCCCCCATTCCGCAGCCGTCGCACCGCTGATCTCATCGCCGAGAAGCAACAATTCTTTCGCGCGAGCTATACCCACTAGCCGCGGAATCAGCCATGTCCCGCCGGAGTCTGGAGTGAAGCCACGGTTGACGAACGGCTCCCAAAGGCGCGCATCGTCTGATGCAATGCAGAAATCTGCTGCGAGAGCGAGGTGTAGCCCGATGCCGGCAGCGCAGCCGCGCACCGCAGCAACGATCGGAACTTGTGCCGTGTAAAACAATGACACGAGCCGATGTGCGTGTGAAGGCAACCGCCGTTGGGTGGCTCCAGTGCGCTGTTTGGCCGCTCCTCGGCCGCTTAGGTCGAACCCAGAACAGAAGTCGTTTCCAGAGCCAGTCAAGAGAATGGCGCGTACAGCTTCGTCTTCGTTCGCTGATTCGAGGATTTCGATCAGGTCATAAATGATCGAGTCGGTGATTGCGTTGCGGCGCTTCTCGCGATCGATGGTGAGTCTAAGAATCGCACCTTCGAGGCCGACGTTGAGCCCGTCGCGGCTGGTGTATTTCGTGTGTGGTGACGAAGCCTCAACCATGGCCGCGCAATCTATCGGGCGAGGCGCGACTCGGTGCATGAGCTGCCGCGCTTACTGTTGTGAGCTATGTCTGAAACGCAACGAACTAATCGCCAGATAGTGCTTCGAAAACGCCCTACCGGGATGGTTGAAGAAGACTGTTTTGAACTCATCGAGAGGCCAGTACCTGCGCTTGGTCCCGGCGAAGCGCTGGCGCGGGTTCACTATCTCGGCCTCGATCCAACTATCAGGGGCTGGATCGCAGAACGCGGCAACTACATGGCACCAGTCGCTATCGGAGACCCTGTGCGATCCAATGGGGTTGGTGTGATTGTCGAAACGAACAACCCCGATGAGTACCCGCTTGGTGCAGCATTCATGGCGCTCATGAACTGGCAGGACTACAGGATTCTGGTTCCGAGCGAGAACCCACCCGTAACACGTCTCCCAGAAGGCATGGACCTGACCGGCCCGCTAAACGTAGGCGGTCATATCGGAGTCACTGCATATATCGGCGTAACCGAAGTCGCGAAACCGAAAGCAGGCGAAACCTTTGTAGTGAGCGCTGCAGCATCTGGCGTTGGATCGGTAGCAGGCCAGATCGCAAAGATCATGGGTGCGCTCGTCATCGGTATCGCTGGCACAGATGAGAAGTGTGAGTGGGTCGTAGATGAACTCGGATTCGATGCCTGCATCAACTACAAGACCGACTATGTCCGTTCCCGGCTGAAGGAGCTCTGCCCGAAAGGCATAGATATCTATTTCGACAACGTTGGTGGTGAACTATTAGACACCGCCCTTACGCGTCTTGCGCGCAACGGCCGCGTTGTCTTGTGCGGAGACATCGCTACCTACAACCTCGACGTCGAGCCGCCACCACTGCGCAATCACCGTTATCTAATGGGCCGCAGTGCGTCTATGACAGGGTTCAACACTCTCGACTTTTGGGAGCGGTATTTCGAGGCTGCGGCGCAACTCGGTGATTGGGTTCGAGAAGGAAAAGTCAAGCATCGCGAACACGTCCTCGATGGGCTAGAGCAGTGTGGACCCGGATTGGTTCGCCTGTTCTCAGGCGAGCATTTGGGCAAACTCGTAGTCAAGGTTGCGGAGTAACTCTCATCAATCGCATCCCGCCATCATTGCTATTCATAGTTGGCGCAATCTCGATGTATGAGGGTGCAGCAGTCGCCTACGACCTTTTCTCTGACGTCACTCCACAGGCCGTTGCTTGGCTCCGAATGTGTGGTGCCGCGGCGGTGATGATTGGCGTAGCGCGGCCATGGCGATCACCCTGGTCGCGCGCGCAGATCATTTCTGCTGTGAGTTTCGGTGTCGTAACCGCTGCGATGAACGCCACCTTCTACATGGCGACGGCTCGTGTCCATCTCGGTTCCACTGTCGCAATCGAGTTCGTCGGTCCGATCACAGTTGCGGCGTTCGCAGTGCGTTCATCGCGTGCTGTGACTGCATTGGTTTGCGCCGGTGGCGGAGTTGCGCTCTTGTCCGTAGGGCTGCGATCCGACTCGCTCGGTGTTGCCTGGGCGCTAGCGGCTGGCGTTTGCTGGGGTGGCTATGTCGTACTCGGTGCTCGTGTATCGTCGCAGCGAGGCGGCGTGTCGGGCCTTGCATTCGCACTAGGTGTAGGTGCGATTGTCCTCGCCCCGTTTGGGCTACCTGGTAGCGGCGCAGCATTGACCGACGCGAGAATTCTCACGCTTTGCGCAGCAGTTGGGGTCTTGTCTACAGCCATCCCATACGCAATAGACCAGCATGTCTTGCGCCGAATCACGAGGCATCGATTCGCGCTCTTGTTAGCTGTGCTACCGGTTACTGCGACCTTGATTGGGCGACTCGATCTGCAACAGTCACCGAGACCATTTGAATTGCTCGGGATCGCGCTAGTGGTGGTCGGCCTTGTCGTGCAGGGCCCGACAGAGGTCAGCCAATAGCACCGTCGGAGCGGAGCCTCGCGATGTCATCAGCCGTAAGGCCAAGCACCGACTGCAAGACTTCATCTGTGTGTTCACCAAGAGTTGCCGGGTAGGTCTCGGGGCCCTGCGCAACGCCAGAGATCTTGACTGGGTTGCCTGGCACCAACACAGGGTCGGCTTGGCCGTCTGTGCGTGGGATCTCCACGAGCATTGCGCGTGCATCAATGTAGGGGTCGTCGATAATGTCTTCTGCTCTGTGGCATGGTCCGGCTGCGATGCCGTCCTTTGCTAGGACCTCGCACGCTTCGAAGCGTGTCTTGTCTTTCGCCCACGCCTCGACAGCTGGCCTGATCGTGTCTTCGAGATGAGTTCGCCAACCGAAGCGAGTCTCGAACTTTGGGTCGTTGAGCCAGCCAGGTCGGCCAACCGTCTGAGCAAGTCGCTCGAACTGGTGCTCCCGACCAACCTGAATGATGAACCACCCGTCCTTGCAACGGAAGCCGTCCATTATGAGCGGTGCTGAGCGTCCGCCCCGTAGCCCGAGAGAATGAAAGTTGACGACTAGGTCTGCCATTGCGACCATCGAGTCGTACATCGCGATATCGACGTACTGGCCTTGACCCGTACGGTCGCGTTGACGCAACGCAGCGAGTATCCCAATCGTTGCGAACATCGCAGAGGAAATGTCGCCAAGTGCGCCAGACGGACCGACGACAGGTGGCGAGTCGTCAACGCGTTTGTACTCATACAAGCCACTCATCGCTTCTGCGATCGGTGCATACGCTGGCCACGAGTCGTACTGGGATTTCACGGTGTTGCCAAAGCCAGATACAGACAGATAGATAACCTTCGGGTTCACCTCTGCGATGTCTTCGTATGCCAAGCCGAGGCGCTGCATCGTGCCAGCCTTGAAGTTCTCGCAGACGACGTCGAAATGCTTGCTGAGTTCTTTGACTAGACGCTTGCCCTCGGGGTGTTTCAGGTCGATACCGACAGATTTCTTGTTGAGCGAATTGCGCAGGAAAGTTGCACCCGCTCGTCTTCCCGTTGTGTCTGTCATGAAGGGAACAGAGCCACGTCCCGAATCGCCATCTGTGGGGTGCTCGACCCGAACAACTTCTGCGCCGAGTCGCGCAAGCAACATGGTCGCGAAGGGCAGAGCCTGCATCTGTTCGACTGCAAGAATCGTGACCCCGGCCAATGGTTTTCCGTTGTCAAGCGCTTCAGAGTTATAGACGTCTCCAAGTTTCATCGCAGAGCACCCTAACGACTCACAGAGAGGAGAGCGGGTCGAGACAATTTCCTGAGACCACGACCATGCCGACGGGCCAAGTTGCGCGACCCGTCGGCCGGGTGCTGCGTGCCCCGGTGCTAGATGTGCGGTTCGAAGTAATCGACTATCCGCACAATCTTTCCGGGAGCATCGGCTCCGGTGAGCCGGGCGGCAATCTGGAGCCACTCGGAGTCGGTACTCATGGCATCGCGCATCGCACCCTGGGCCTCAAAAGTCTCGTTCTCTGTAGTGCTGACGTTGCACCCTGCGAGGAGGCCACTCTCGATGGCAGCGACGCGCGAACGTGAGCCACCGAGTCTCATCTCAATTTTTGCTACCTGGGTTGCGAGTTGCAGGCAGTCTTCGAGGCGGCCGACGTTCGCTCGCCAAACAACGGACGAACCCACCGGCGCTGATGGTCGTTGTGGTAGGCCTAGTTCGAGGACTGAGTACGCCGTGATCTCTTTGACCTCCATCGGCGACTCAGGAGCAGTTAGCCGTGACTGGACCGAGAGCGCATCGCTGTCTGTGAGGTAACGGTCGATAACCCGGCCGAGTTCAGTTGCATTTGCCGCCTCAAGAACAAATGTGAGACTTCCTGGATCGGCTCCTGCGCTACCACCAAGGACTCGAATGGAGTCGGCACCTAGTCGGTCAAAAACCTTGCGCGCCTCGCTTGCTAGTGCGAGTGCATCTTCGCTTCGACCTGGCTTGACAATGGAGTGAGTTCTTCTTCCGCTGCGCATCTAAACCCCTTTCATGGGTCTGATCCGCCCGCACGTTTGAGCATACGCCGATCCGGCATCGACCTCAATGGCTCATTACTAACTAGCGAAGGTTTTGCGTCTTGCCGTCGGCGTGTTCCTAGACTGACACGCATGTCAGGTACTCCATCTAAGTTCAATGGTCGCGGAATCATCAGCGTGGCTGGCTACGTCCCGTACCGTCGGCTCGATCGCTCCGCAGTCGCCAAGACTTTCGGGAGCGGCGGTGGTCGTGGCAAGAGGGCAGTAGCGAGCTATGACGAAGACACGACGACTATGGGTGTCGAAGCCGGTCGTCTCGCACTTAAGTCAGCGCCGACGGCAATCACAGATCAGCTGATTTTTGCTACTGCATCTCCGGCCTACCTCGACAAGACAAATGCGACGACGCTTCACGCGGCATTGCGTCTCGACTCCGATGTTCCTGCTCTTGATTTCGGCGGAGCGATACGAAGCGGAGTCGGATCTCTACGTTTGGCGCTGACTGGAAATGGTGCGACCCTCGTTGTGAGCGCCGACACGCGAACGGGATTGCCGACGAGTAGCGACGAGTCGAACGGCGGCGACGGTGCAGCAGCAATCATTGTCGGCGGCCCGGAACAGGGCGCTGTGATCGCCGAACTGCTAGGAGCGTCAAGCATTACCGAGGAATTCATCGACCGCTGGCGTTCGCCAGGTAGTAATCGTTCCAAACAGTGGGAAGAACGCTTCGGCGAGACCAAGTATGTGCCAATTGGCGAGCGTGCCTTTGCGGGGGCCATAAAGCAGGCAGAGATCACCGCGCAGGACATCAACGTCCTAGCCGTAACGGGGATGCATTCACGTGCGTGTAAAGCTCTTGCAGGAAAACTCGGTGCGACTAACGCAGTAGCGGCTGACGATCTGACATCGGTGGTCGGAAACACAGGGACCTGCCATCCGGCGCTCGTGCTGGCCAATGTTCTCGAGACAGCTACTCCTGACCAAGTAATCGCACTCGTCGTGTTGGCCGATGGTGTCGAAGTATTGCTTTTCAGAGTTACTGACGCGATCTTGACTTTTTGTCCATACCGTTCGGTTGCAAAGCAAATCTCGAACGGAGCGGATATCACCTACGGCAAGTTCTTGGCATGGAAGAACCAGGTCACTATCGAACCGCCGCGCAGACCAGAACCCGATCGAATTAGCGCATCGGTTTCTGGGCGGACAGAGGATTGGAAGTACGCGTTTGTCGGAAGCAAAGACCGCGGTAGCGGCGCGCTGCATCTTCCGCCAGCGCGAGTCAGCCGTGACGGTGGTGCGTTAGACGACATGGAACCGGCGCCGATGTCTGACGTCGAAGGCACGATCCAGATAATCACCATCGATCGCATTGCGTACTCACCGAGTCCACCGATCACATTCGCTGTGGTCGACTTCGATGGTGGAGGACGGCTTCCCGTAGAGCTAACTGACTGTTCGGCCGATGATCTCGCCGTTGGCGACAAGGTCGAAATGACTTTTCGCAAGCTTTTTACTTCAGACGACATTCATAACTATTTCTGGAAAGCGCGTCCGGTTCCGCCGGCGTAACACGCGAGGATTTTCATCATGGCTTCCAAAGGAATCAAGGACAAAGTCGCGATCGTCGGAATGGGCTGTACTCCGTTCGGCGAGCATTGGGACAAGGGCGCAGACGACCTTCTCATAGAAAGCAGTAGTGCCGCCATTGCTGCTGCTGGAGTCAAATCAGAAGACATAGATGCGTACTGGCTGGGTACAGCGATGGGCGCGCCATCGGGGCTAACGCTTGCGCGTCCTCTGCAATTGCACAACAAGCCTGTCACTCACGTGATCAACCATTGCGCTACGGGGAGTGAGTCAATCCGTAACGCCGCATACGCAGTCGCAAGCGGCGCCTACGACATCGCGATGGCTATCGGTGTCGAGAAGGTCAAGGATTCTGGATACCAAGGACTTGTTGGTTCGGGTCGTCAGCCAACTGACGGAACGACGCGAACTCTCACGGCCGCGGCGATGTTCGCGATGTGTGCGCCTGCGTATTCCAAGAAGTACGGCGTGACCGAAACAGAGATGCGCGAAGTGCTAGCGCGCATTGCATGGAAGAACCATTACAACGGAGCACGCAACTCACGCGCTCAGTTTCGTAAAGAAGTCTCGATGGAGACGATCTGTAATGCACCTTTGCTTGCGGGGGGTCTCGGCGTTTACGACTGCTCCGGGGTAGCCGATGGGAGCGCTGCCGCGATCCTTGTTCGTGCGGAGGACGCATACAAGTACACCGATAAGCCGATATTCATCAAAGCGCTAGCGCTCGTGGCAGGGAATTGTTCGGGCAACGCAGACCCCGATTACGACTACACGAGTTTTCCCGAAATCCATGCCGCTGCCAACGACGCGTATGCCCAGGCAGGAATCACCGACCCGCGGGCACAACTCGCGATGGCGGAGGTCCACGATTGTTTCACTCCAGCCGAACTTCTGATTTACGAAGATTTGGGATTCGCCGAGCGCGGCACCGCATGGAAAGAAGTTCTCGCTGGCACATACGACCTGCTCGGCGAAATCTCTGTGAATCCCGATGGCGGGCTCAAGAGCTTCGGGCATCCTGTGGGAGCGAGTGGTGTGCGCATGGCATTCGAGGCATACCTGCAGTTGCGTGGAGAAGCCCCGCCGGAGCGCACGATCGCACACGCAGAAAGAGGCCTTGGATTGACTCACAACCTCGGTGGGTATCCGGGCGAGATGGTGAGCTTCGTCGGAATTTACGGTAATCAGCCTGGCTAAAATCGGGTCAATATTCGACCCAACAGGATTTTTGGGCGCTAGGGGAGTTGTGTGACCGTCCAGAAAAGCCTGACCCGTCGGGGCGTCAAGGTACTCATCAGGTTCGTCAGGACACACCCGAAGCCGTTTTCTGTCGCCATGGTCGGTGCTGTCTTGTACGCAGGTGCAGCGGTGCTCGGAACCATCGTGCTCGGTCGCCTCACAGACAAGGTGCTAGCGCCATCGTTCGATGGTGGGGTAAGCGCTAGTCGAGTCTGGTTCTTTGTTGCAGCAATTGTCATAGCGGCATTACTGCGTTCGGCTGGCGTAATTCTGCGAAGGTACTCAGCCGCAGTTACATCGCGCCGCATGCAGGTGACTCTCAGGAGCGCGATCACCGAAAAGTATTTGGCTGCTCCGATGTCGTGGTTACGCGATACGCCGACCGGACAACTGCTCGCGCACGCAGACTCAGACGTCGAGGCAGCCGTCGAGGCCATCAATCCGCTCCCGCTTTCGCTAGGCCTCGTAGCTCTGATCGTGTTCGCCGTCATCTCGTTGGTCTCGGCCGACCCGGTTCTCAGTTTGATCGGGCTTTGTCTGTTCCCTTCTCTCTTCGTGCTCAACCGGTTTTACACACACAGGATCGAAGCACCCGCAGCCGCGGCACAGGCATGTGTTGGAGCGGTGTCAGCTATCGCCCACGAAAGCTTCGATGGCGTGATGGTTGTCAAGTCCCTAGGTCTAGAAAGCCACGAAGTCGATCGTCTCGCCGCTGCCGCAGACAGGCTGCAGACCGAACGCCTCAAGATCGGGCGCTTGCGCGCTGTATTCGAACCATTGCTCGATGTGCTGCCATCACTTGGGGCCATCGCAGTGCTAGCGGTTGGCGCATGGCGAGTTTCGAACGGTGCGATGACCCCTGGAGACATGGTTCAGGTAATAGCTACGTTCAACTTGCTTGCGTTCCCTATGCGAGTACTTGGCTTCTTATTAGAAGAAATTTCGCGTTCTGTTGTCGCGATGGACAGAATCGACGGCGTGTTATCTGCGCCGAGTGTCCCCGTGCCAACGCAGGCGAAGAGTCTTCCCGATGGTCTGCTTTCGCTTGAATGTGACGACCTCGGCTACTCGTTTACAGAGAGTGACGTTGTCTTAGAGGGATGCTGTCTGCGCGTTGAACCCGGCGAGGTAGTAGCGCTCGTCGGAGTTACGGGCACAGGAAAGTCGACGCTGTGCGAGCTATTTGCCGGGATGATGTCGCAAGACAGCGGCAGCCTGAGAGTCGGCGGGACTGCGTACCAAGAATTGAGTACCGAAGACCTGCACCGTGAGGTCGCGCTGGTATTTCAGGAGTCATTTCTTTTCGCAGACACCGTCCTTGAGAACCTGACTTTCGGAACAGCTAGTTCAGAAGACGCCGCTAGGGCACTGCGAGTCGCTCAGGCCGACAGATTCGTAGCCGCGTTGGGTGATGGCCTCGAGACTGTGCTCGGTGAGCGCGGCGTAACACTTAGTGGCGGGCAAAGGCAACGAATCGCGTTGGCGCGTGCGTTGGCGCGTAATCCGCGCGTGTTGATTCTTGACGACGCTACGAGTGCCATAGACCCAATTGTGGAGGCACGTATTCTCGATGGCCTACGAAACGAGTTTTCGGTCACCACGCTTATTGTTGCGCACCGGGTTTCTACGATCGCGCTCGCAGATAGGGTCGCGATATTGCGGCAGGGCCGAATCGCGGCCACAGGCACGCACGCGGAGTTGCTCGCAACCGACGCCGATTATCGAGCGTTGGTCTACGCGTATGAACATGAGGGCAAGGCCGTTTCGTGACCCCGCCCATAGACCCAGTGGCCGAAGAACTTCTTTCGATTCAGCATTCCTACGAGTCGTCTCATCGCGAAGACGAGTCGGACCAAGACGACGAAGAAATTTCTGGCACGCTCGCTGTACTGCGACTTGGGCTGAAAACAAGCCCAGAACTCAAGCGCGGAATCTGGATAACGATTGCGTTCGCGTTCATAGTCGCGTTCGGGCGCTTGCTAATTCCGATACTGATTCAACAAGTACTCGATCGTGGGTTTAGGGGAGGAAAGTTCAACGGTTCGTTCGTCTACGCCGCATGTGGTGCTACTGCACTCGCCGTTCTGAGTCTTGCCGCGCTTTCGCGATTGTCGTACATGCGATTGGTGCGTGCTGCTGAAGCAACGATGTTCGCTCTGCGCGTGCGCGTGTTCGAACACATTCATCGACTTTCGATGGCCGAGCACACTGAGTCGCGCAAGGGCGTACTGGTAGCGAGAGTCACGAGCGACATCGAAACGCTCGCGCGGTTCGCTCAATGGGGAGGGATTAGCTGGATTATCAACAGTACGGTCATCGTCCTCACCGTCATTGTGATGACTACGTATTCGTGGGTGCTGACATTGGTCGTGGTTTTAGCGTTCGTGCCAGCACTTCCAGTCTTGCGGTTTATGCAGCGTCGCCAACTCCGGGCGTACGACGAAGTTCGAACGAAAACTGCAGACATGCTCGCTGAGGTATCGGAGATGGTGACTGGTATCGCTGTCGTTCGCGGCTATGGGCTTGAGGCCAGAGCGCGAACTCGGATACGCCAGCGGATTGAGGCGTTGCTTCGTGCTCACCTTCGGGCGGCACGCTATTTCGCGGCGATGTTCACGATCGGCGACATCTTCGGTTCGATCGCTCTCGGCGGCGTTACTGCCGTGGCGGTATTTCATGGCGATGTCATTGGTATCGGCCTCGGGGAGACGGTCGCGTTCTTGTTTCTTGTACAAGTTCTCCTGAACCCAATTGCTGAACTTTCCGAGATTCTTGATCTCACTCAAACCGCCGTGGCTGGGTGGCGCAAAGTGCTTGCAGTGCTCGAGATACCAGTAGACGTTGCCGATCCGGTTGTTTCGGAAGGCGCGACTCGCAATCCGCTCCCAGACGGTTCTCTTTCTGTGCAAGTAAGGGGCGTTGACTTCGCATATCGGCAAGGTGATCTCGTTTTGCTTGATGTGTCGGTCGAGATACCTGCTGGTGCTCGAGTCGCGGTGGTCGGCGAGACGGGTTCGGGTAAGACCACTTTCGCGAAAATCCTGTGTCGTATCGCCGACCCCGTAGCGGGAGTCGTGCTTGTTGGAGGAGTTGCCTTACACGAGGTCGATGGGATGAGTCGGCGTAAAGCAATTCGCATGGTTCCACAAGATGGGTTCCTGTTCGACACATCCGTACGCGAAAACGTGCGGTTTGGTAGTCCGGGAGCCTCGGATTCCGAAATAGATGCGGCGTTCTTGTCTCTTGGGCTGCAGTGGTGGGTCGACGGATTAGTTGACGGGCTCGAAACTGCGGCAGGAGAACGTGGAGACAACCTTTCGGTAGGGGAGCGCCAACTAGTCGCGTTGGCGCGAGCGCAGCTTTCTGGCGCAGGTCTACTTGTCCTTGATGAGGCAACTAGTGCCGTCGACCCAGAGACAGAACGGGCCTTGTCAGATGCGCTCGACCGTCTAGCGGCCGGCCGCACAACGGTGACGATCGCACACCGACTTTCTACAGCAGAGGCGTCTGACCTTGTGTTGGTATTCGACAAGGGCCGGCTCGTGGAACAAGGTCGGCACGATGACCTATCAGTAGGGGCTGGCACGTACGCAAAGCTGTATCAGAGCTGGCTCGGAAATACCAGAAACCAGGCGAACGCGGAGGTAATCGAATGACGATTGATTGGACGCAGGTTCGGACCCTCACTTTTGATTGCTATGGCACAATCATCGACTGGGAGACAGGCATCGCGAATGCACTCGCAACGGTTTTTGACAATCACGGTGTCGAATTTGTTCGGCCAGCAGCACTGAGCGCTTTTGCGAAGCATGAGCACGCAGTCGAGGTCGATGGCATGTCCTACCGCTCGGTCTTGGCTGCCACTATGACCTTGATCGGTACGGAGTTCGGCTTTGAGCCAAGCGGCAAGGAATGCGCCGACTTTGGAAGTTCCGTATCTGATTGGCCACCGTACCCGGATTCAGCGCGTGCTCTGCGAACCCTCGGTGCAAAGTTCGAACTCGTGATTCTGTCGAACATCGATGATGACTTGTTCGCATTGTCTGCGGCGAAATTGAAAGGCGTTGAGTTCTCGCATGTTGTTACGGCTCAACAGGTTGGTTCATACAAACCAAACCCTGCGCATTTTCACGTCGGGCTAGAACGCATCGGTCGTCCACAATCCGAGATCGTGCACGTGGCACAAAGCCTGTTCCATGACCACGTCCCCGCCAAGGCAATGGGTTTCACTACCGTCTGGATCAACAGGCAAGGTGGCGATGGTGCATCGGGGGCAACGCCGCGAGCGACGGCAACGCCAGATCTAGAACTCAGCGATCTCGAATCGCTCGCACGCTCAGCTACTTAGTGAGACGAACTTGTCTAGGAACGCGTGTGCATTGTTTCCCAACTCTGAGACGGCGTAGCCACCTTCTTGCAATATCACGGTCGGCATCGATCGTGCTCTGATTGCCGCGCCGATGCGTCCTATGCCATCGGTGGTAATTGCTAAGTCGCCGAGCGGATCGCCACCGAAAATGTCGAGACCCAACGACACGAATAACACCTCGGGGTTGTAGGAGTCGATCGCGTCGAGCGCTCGCGTGAGTTCACTCAAGTACATGTCGTTTTCGCAGCCCGCTTCAAGTGGAATATTTAGATTGCGTCCGTTGCCGCGGCCCGTTCCGGTCTCGTCTGCGAAACCAAGGAAATATGGGTAAGCACGCGCAGGGTCGCCGTGCAGTGACGCGTAGAACACGTCTGGACGTTCGTAAAAGATCTGCTCGGTGCCGTTGCCGTGGTGATAATCGACATCGAGTACCGCGACGCGTTCGGCGCCTTTAGCAACTGCGTGTTGCGCTGCGATGGCGGCATTGTTGAAAAAGCAGTAGCCACCAAATACAGACGTCGCGGCGTGGTGGCCGGGTGGGCGACACAGCGCATAGGCGTTACTTGCCCCACCTAGCACTGTGTCGGTCGCGGTCAGAGCTGAGTCGACGGCGCTGCGTGCAGCTGTGTATGTACCTGCGACGATCGGTGTCGTCGTCTCGAAACACCAGTAACCCAGCCGACCGAGTGGAGACTCGGCGTCAGCGATTGGCTCCATGCCTGCACGCAGTGCCGGGTGGAAAAAAACGTCAGGTATCGCGATGTCGAATCCGGAAGCTGCCGACCATTCTGCATGCGCATGTTCGATATAACTAACCATCGCGGGTTCATGCACCGAATCGATCGGCGCGCGCCCAAAAGTCTTCGGCTCGACAATTTCGAAACGCGCATCTTGCGCGAGCGATGAAATGATTTGTTCAGCGCGACTTGGAGTCTCCTGCATCGGGATGCGATGACCTGCCTCTACCTGAGCTGTCGGATCATGCAGCCGATGAGATTCAGAAAAAACAACCTGCATTACCGCAGAGTAGCTACGCGCTTAGGCGATGCCCTCGCGGCGAGCCATCGCGACCGCCTCAATCTTGGAGTGCGTGCCAAGCTTGTTGATCACCTTTTGCACATGGGTACGTACTGTGTTACGGCTGACGAACAACTCAGACATGATGCTTTCGGTTGATGAGCCGTGCGTGAGCAAACGCAGAACTTCGTGCTCGCGGGGAGTCAGGCCGTAGCGGCCCCCAACTGGTGCAGGAATCGACTGCAACGGAAGGGTCACACCGGCATTTGCCGCGCGAACCGCATTCACGACATCACTCGCAGCGCGGTCCTTCGTGACGAACGCGTTGCAACCAGCCTCAATTGCTGCATTCGCTGTATTCGGTTGGGCGAGACCCGTGAGCATCACGACCTTCACACCAGGCGCGGCCTCGCGCAATTGCATGATCGCACTCACACCATCTACGTCTGGGAGTTGGTAATCAAGAACGCAGACGTCCGGGTCGTGCATCGCAACTTGCGCTGAAGCGTCGGAGGCAGAAACAGCGATGCCTACGATCTCGATGTCTTGTTCGTCGCTGAGTATTCGGACGAGACTCTCGGCGAACATCCGGTGGTCGTCGACTACCAGTACTCGAATCATGTTGTAACCATTCCTTTTCCCGCCCGTGGGTTCCACAAGTGTAGAGACCGACAAAATTGTCGGCATAAAAAGCCTCACGCAGTTGCTAGAAATTTGGAACGGACAAATAATCATGGCATGATTTTTCGTCCGTCATGTTCGAACGTTGCCATCTTAGAAAAGTCATCAGAAGCATTAGTTTCGCGTCCGATTCGGTCGCCGACACAGGGTTCTGCGTCGTAAGAGGAGACACCAGACGATGCAAGATCGCGATGATGCAGTCAATTTCGCTAGTAGACATATTGGCCCGGTCGACCAAAACGTCGCGGAGATGCTCACGCTCCTTGGATACGCGAGCCTCGAAGAACTCGTGGATGCCGCAGTCCCAGACAAGATTCGCGACGATGCGCTCGTCGGGCTGGTTTCGGTGTCGGAGACTCGCGCAACCGAGCTTGTGCGCGCTATCGCCGACTCCAACACAGTGCACAAGTCACTAATCGGACTCGGCTACTACGGCACGATTACCCCCGCTGTAATTCGGCGCAACGTGCTCGAGAATCCAGCTTGGTACACCGCCTACACGCCGTATCAACCTGAGATATCTCAAGGTCGTCTCGAGGCACTACTCAACTTCCAGACGCTCGTAGCTGACCTGACCGGCATGGATATTGCGAACGCCTCGATGCTCGACGAAGCAACAGCAGCAGCCGAAGCGATGACGATGTTGCGACGACAGTCTGCTATCGGTGGTTCGGTATTCGTCGTCGATTCCGAATGTCTTCCTCAAACAATTGCAGTCGTGGAAACTCGCGCCGAACCACTCGGAATCGAAGTCGTGGTAGCTGATGTTTCCAAGGCGTTACCTCAGCGGACCTTCGGGATGCTGTTGCAATATCCAGGAGCGAACGGACGCATCCGAGACATTGGCCCGATTATTTGCGAAGCGCACGCAGCTGGCGTTCAGGTTGCTGTCGCCGCTGACATTCTTGCGTTGTGCGTGCTTGAGTCTCCGGGGGCACTAGGCGCGGACGTAGTTGTTGGTTCGGCGCAGCGTTTCGGTGTTCCTATGGGATTCGGCGGTCCGCACGCAGGGTTCATGGCCGTACGCGACGACTCCAAACGCGATCTGCCAGGTCGACTTGTCGGAGTGTCGGTCGACGCGCACTCACGGCCAGCGTTGCGCCTCGCGCTACAAACCCGAGAGCAGCACATCCGTAGAGAAAAGGCGACGAGCAACATCTGCACGGCCCAAGTGTTGCTTGCGATCATGTCAGGCCTATATGCAGCGTGGCACGGACCCGAGGGTCTACGTACCATCGCAAACAGCGTGCACTCAATTGCAGCGCGATTCGCCGCGTCGGTACGCGCAGGTGGAATGCGGGTGGTCCACGATGAATTCTTCGACACCGTTTGTGTCGAAGCGATAGGCAGTGCCGACGGTCTTGTTCATGCCGCTACGTTGCTAGGCATCAATATCCGACGCATAGATGATGATTGCGTCGCTGTTGCGTTCGACGAGACATCCGATGATCAAGTGTTGGCATCTGTGTGTGCAGCGTTCGCCGTGGCGGAACAAGAGCACGCGTCGTCTGCCTTGCCAAATGCGTTACTGCGCTCGACGCCGTACTGCGAGCACGAAGTTTTCCACCGTTACCGCTCCGAGACAGAGATGCTGCGGTATCTCCGCGAGCTCTCCGACAAGGACGTAGCCCTAGATCGAGCAATGATTCCACTCGGCAGTTGCACTATGAAGCTCAACGCGACTTCCGAAATGGAACCCGTTTCATGGCCCGAGTATGCGAACCTGCATCCGTTCGCGCCGATCGAGCAAGTTCAGGGTTACGTGAAGATAATCAGGGACCTCGAAGGATGGCTAGCGGAAGTCACCGGGTACGACGCAGTCTCATTGCAGCCAAATGCTGGCTCCCAAGGTGAGTACGCGGGGTTGTTAGCGATTCGCAAATATCACCGCGAGCGTGGCGATGCGAACCGCGATGTTTGTTTGATTCCCGCTTCGGCACACGGGACAAATGCTGCGAGCGCAGCAATGTGCGGGCTGAAGGTCGTCGTTGTCGCGTGTGACAGCCTTGGCAACGTCGACATCGCAGACCTCGAAGCCAAGGTAGTAGCGAACGCCGAACGACTCTGCGCACTAATGGTTACGTATCCATCGACCCACGGCGTATTCGAGGAACACATCGGAGCGGTCTGCGAACTCATTCATGCACATGGTGGCCAGGTGTATCTCGATGGAGCAAATCTCAATGCTCTTGTCGGCTTGGCGCGCCCAGGAAAATTCGGAGCAGATGTATCGCACCTGAATCTCCACAAGACTTTCTGCATCCCTCACGGTGGTGGCGGGCCGGGCATCGGGCCAGTTGCCGTGCGTGCACATCTCGCTCCGTATTTGCCAAACCATCCACTCAGGCCGGAGTGTGGACCAGCGACTGGCGCCGGGACGATATCTGCGGCGCCGTGGGGGTCTGCCGGAATCTTGGTTATCCCGTGGATGTATGTGACCATGATGGGTGGCGCAGGACTCGCACGAGCGACGCGCGTGGCGATACTTAACGCCAATTACATCGCGGCAAGACTTTCAACGCACTACCCGATTCTGTTCACAGGCTCAAGCGGCCTAGTGGCTCACGAATGCATTGTCGATCTCCGCCCGATTACTAAATCAAGCGGCGTCAGTGTCGACGATGTAGCGAAGCGACTGGTCGACTATGGGTTCCATGCACCGACAATGTCGTTCCCAGTAGCTGGCACATTGATGATCGAACCAACCGAGTCAGAGTCGCTCGCCGAGATCGATCGATTCTGCGATGCGATGATCGCGATTAAATCCGAGATCATGCGAGTTGAGTCTGGCGAGTGGCGAGCAGATGACAACCCGTTGCACAATGCTCCGCATACAGCGGCAGAGGTGACTGCCGACGAGTGGCCACACGCATACTCGCGGCAACTGGCCGCTTACCCAGTCGAATCGCTCCGGCGGCGCAAGTATTGGCCGCCTGTAAGTCGGATCGATGGGGTTTACGGCGACCGCAATGTCGTATGTAGCTGTCCGCCAGTAAGTGCATACGAATAGGCCGGCTCACCACCTCACGGCGCTACTCGAGCGCAACACCAAGTGAACTAGCCGAGTCTTCTATTTGGGTGCGCAATATTTCGACGCTGTTAGGCCGCAAGTGGAGAGAATCGAGTGCTAGCTCTAGATCTCCCGCCGGTTCGCCGAAGTGAACGGCTTCACCAAGGACTTCGTATGCGAGTGCTTCGCCGGCCGCGATGAGGTGAGCTAGTGGATCGAAGTAGCTGTCCTGCGGTTGGTGGTGGAATGAAATCGCTGAAGCAATGTCGCCTGGCAATCCCCATACCGAGAACGCAAGACGCGTCAGGCGCGCATGGTCGCAACCGAACATGTCGTGTTCCTTCTTCGTGAGAGATTCTGGTTCTTGTAACAGTCCGACATAGCAAATTGGATCACGTTGATGTAACAACGCTGCGCCAAGGTCGTGCATCAGGCCAGCGCACATCGCGTCTGCGGTGGGAATGCGCGCTTGACGCGCAAGCAGCGACGTAGTGACGGCAACGGCCGCTGAGTGCTCCCAATATTTCGGAGGAAGTGAACTTCGTCCGCCAGCGAATAAGCCAGCACTCTCCGATAATGCAAGTGCACGGACCGTTGAGCGGCCGAGTGCGATCACGGCCCTGTCGACACTCTTGATTTTTCCGGCTAGACCGTATGCAGGGGAGTTGACGAGTTTCAGTATTCGAGCGCAAAGCGCCGGATCGGTCTGTAGCGCATCGGCGACGCGTTGGGCTGGGCTGTGATGGTCGTTCAGAACTCCTAACACGTTCATCAGCGTTCCGCTCGCCATTGGCAACGCCTTCAGATCATCGAGGAATCGGAGTTCTGCCGCGGAATGAGTCACGATTGGGTCCCTTCGATTTTCGCCCATCCATGGACCACGCCTAAGTGCCACAGGATCGGCCGTGCGAGCGGGGGACTAAATGAGAAAGAACGCGAAAACGAGATAAATCATCTAACCGGGGCATTCGCGGTTAGTGAAATGTGGCGGACGTCTCTTTTGCGATTGCTACGCGCAGAAAATCGTCAAAGGAACGCGTTTGGCATCGTGCCGGGCGAGGAGTGTCGTATTCACAGAAGCCGTGGGTGGCACTGATTGCTCGCGAGATCGAGGGGGTCGCGATTGGTCTGTCGGAATGCCGCACGCGTAGCGCATCGAACGCGCGCAACGCGTCGGAGAACTCGTTCGAGTTGCCACCAGCATCAGGATGGGTGCACTTGGCTCGGGTCCGGAACGCGGCGCGGATTTCTGTGAAACCCGCTTGCTCGGACACGCCGAGAAACTGTGCTGCAGTGCGTCCGTCCATGGACGACCTTCCGTGGTCGACTTCGATTTGAGCTGATCCTTCAGCTCGCGACTATTTATCGGCAGTGATGTCCGTTGGGCAAGGGGGTATTACTAGCTCGTTTGCGCTACATCGACTACATGCTGGCCTGTGGCAGCACCGAGGGACTTGGCATTGCCAAACTCGACGATTGCGCCATTGCGCTGCATAATCGCATAGCCATCACCGGAATTAGACACCACCATGTCGGCGGCGACTTTCGGCTCGCACAACCCGAGCATCGGAATCGTGCCTACTTCGGCTGCATCGCCGAATGCGCGTGGAACACCCCGCTCATTGAGCAGCCAGTAGCCGTCGCCGGTCGAAGTCATTGCGATGGCGATAATCGGCGAATTGAGGTTCAAGCGTGACGTGTCTCCGAAGTTCTGTGCACTCCCGAACTTATACACATCGCCACGTTCACTCACTAGCGCATAACCGTTACCGGTCGCGACCATGTCGACTATCGGCGACGTGAGTTGGTGATTAGTAGCGGACCCGTAGGACTGTGCTGCGCCGAACGCGTAGACAGCCCCGTCGTCGGTTGCAAGCCAGAAACCCTTACCGACCTTCGTTGCAGCAATTGCTACGACATTGGCTTGGAATTGCGTCGACTTGATAGCGCCCTCTGTCGTGGCATCACCGAAGCGATAGACGGTGCCATCAGACGTTGCGATCCAGTACCCAGCACCCGTAGGGGTAGCTGCGATGCCGACGACCGGTGAAGAAACGCCGCTTGCGTTGCGATCACCAAAGTGGCGAGCAGTCCCGTGTGCTGTGACAGTTCCGTCATCGCTAACCGTCAGGTAACCGGCGATCGTGCCAGCCTGCGGGTCGGGTGTCGGCGCAGAGTTTGCGGCACAGAGTCCTGCAACCGGAATACCTTGCGCTAGTTGAAGTGATGCGAAAGCGTTGATTGGTTCGCCGTTCGGATCGCGGATCTCGAAATGGAGATGCGGAACGCTGCTCTCCGCATTTCCACTGTCGCCGAGGTATGCGATGAAGTCACCGCGCTTCACAGTCGCGCCAACTTCTATACCTGCAGGGAATCGGTACTTGGGAGGATTCAGCCCATCGTCGGTTCCAGGGGTGTCGTTATTGACGTGCATATAGCTGTACGTCCAGCCATCTGAATCTTTGATCTTGATCCAGTTGCCCGCTGTCCCAGCGGCATCGGTCCGTAAGTAAGTGACGGTCGCGTCGCGTGTGGCGACCATGTGGCTAAGGCGTGACCCAATTAGGTCTTGGCCTTCGTGGAAGCGGGTGCAACCATCGCGACAAGCGCCGTAGGTATCTGAGTAATCGACGTGCTCTGTAACAGGGAAAGTAATGTCGCGAACCTGCGGAAGTGATGCGTCCGCGCGTGACGCCGGAACGCCAACACCTCCGGCAATGGCAACGCAGGCTGTATAAGCCGCAATGAACAAAAGACTGAATCGACGCATCATTTGTGGAACGACCCCCCTAGGCCTAACTCTCGGCCGTTAGGACCGACACAGGAGTTCATCGGCCTTGCTGACCCGAACCTTGAAACGCAGGTTGTGCGGAGGGACGGTTCGTCCTGAAGCGAGGTCGATTTCGACTTATTGCTTGATGCGAAAGCCTGCCGATACCGTGGGTACCGTGCTAGTTACTAATCGGTAACTTTGTGCACAGGCACACAAATCTCAATTGATTGGACAGAGCCATGGGCGATTTTTCTCTTGACCTAAACGACGACCAACTTGAGCTACAAAAGTGGGTACACGCCTTTTCGCGCGACGTCATTCGACCAGTCGCAGCTGAGTACGACGAGAAGGAAGAAACGCCGTGGCCTGTCATCGAAGAAGCAGCGAACATCGGCCTCTATTCGGTTGACTTTGTAACTAACGCGTTCGTCGACCCGACTGGCATCACGTTCCCGATGATCAGCGAAGAATTGAGTTGGGGTGACGCAGGTATTGCACTCGCGATCATGGGAACCACACTTGGCGTGAGCGGCATCGTTGGTAACGGAACGCCAGAGCAGATCGCAGAGTGGGTTCCCGAGTGTTTCGGGACGCCGGGCGACATCCACCTCGGAGCCTTCGCCGTTAGCGAACCCGACGCCGGTTCGGATGTCTCGTCACTTCGTACGCGCGCCGTTTACGACCAAGCGACAGACGAATGGGTCATCAACGGTACGAAGACTTGGATCACCAACGGTGGTATCGACAAGGTCCCGACAGTGCATGTCGTCGTCGCTGCAGTCGAACCAGAACTCAAGTCGCGCGGCCACGCCTCGTTCGTTGTGCCTCCTGGTACGCCCGGTTGCAGGCAAGGCCAAAAGTTCTCGAAGATGGGAATTCGCGCATCGCACACCGCCGAGGTCGTGTTCGAGGATTGCCGCGTGCCTGGGCATTGTTTGCTCGGCGGTAAAGAGAAGCTCGACGAGCGTCTCGCTCGCGCTCGCGAGGGCAAGAGTTCCCGCGTACAAGCAGCGATGAGTACGTTCGAGGCTTCACGGCCACTAGTTGGCGCGCAGGCTCTCGGAATTGCTCGCGCTGCATATGAGTATGCACTCGACTACGCGAAAGAGCGCACTGCGTTCAACCGCCCGATCATCATGAACCAGGCAATCGCGTTCAAGCTCGCTGACATGAAAATGCAGATCGACGCAGCGCGGCTACTTGTTTGGCGTGCCACCTGGATGGCAGCAGCTAAGAAGCAGTTCGTTTCCGGCGAAGGTTCGATGAGCAAGCTTTATGCTGGCGAGGTAGCCGTGCGCGTTACCGACGAAGCGATCCAGATTCTCGGTGGCGCCGGCTATGTGAAGGATCACCCTGTCGAACAGTGGCACCGCGACTCGAAGATTTACACAATCTTCGAAGGCACGAGCGAGATCCAGCGTTTGGTTATTGCCCGCGCAATCAGCGGTTTGCACATCCCGTAGATCCAGCGCGAACGAAATGTGCAGCGCGACTGTCTGAAGAGTTTCTTAGCGTTCGGTGCCTGTTACGACGCGGTCGCTTTCGAGGTCGAACACGTGTCTATCGCCGAAGGTCGTGACTTCGCCCTTGTCGTCGATGCAGCATGCGTAGGCACTCCCAAGGAGGCTTCGGTAGTGGTCTGTACCGAAATCTTTCAGTTCACCAGAAGCTACAAAAAGTGCCTTAGTGAGCGCTTCTGCCTGCCAGGCAGAGCCAGCAACGACAGTGGCGGTCAGTAGAGAAGTCGCGACCGGATTCCCGGTGCGGGGATCCACGATGTGGTGCAGGTGTCTTCCATCGGCCGACTGCCACGCACGGCGAATGCGACTCGAAGTACATACGCCGCCGGATTCGAGTGTTACACGTCCGACTATATGAGTGGCGTCGTAAGGATCTTCTATGCCGACGATCCAGCCATGGTCATCTGGAGGATCTCCCGCTGCTGCTACGTCGCCCCCGAGATTGACCATGACGCCATCGACCCCAGAATCCAAGAGTTCACGCACGACTATGTCAGCGGCGAGGCCCTTGCCGATGCCACCGGGATCGAAGCCGACACCGGTGCCGAGGCTGACCGCGTTCAGGTAAGGATCGAGTCGTATTCCGGCGCATCCAGGCGCAGGCTTTCCGATATGTGCGACGAAGGCCGCACTCTTCGTAACCTCTGGAAAATCTCGGTCGTAGCCGATTGAGCAAATGGCATCGATGATCGTCGGGTCATAGCGGCCCGCTGTTTCATCGCATGCGCGGGCCGCTGTTTCCACCAGTCTGAAAGTGTCCGGCGAGACGACTACAGGTACCCCACGGTGCGTATTGAGCTTAGAAATCTCGCTACTTGCGCGAAAACGCGACCAACGAGACTCGAGGTGCTCGATGCGTTCTTCGGCATAGCGAAGCGCGTCGGCGCATGTGGTGGGGTCGCGTCCAGCCACAACAAGGTGGATGCCACAGCCCATAGCTTGCCAACGGTGCTGCTTAGTCGTCATCTCCGTCTTCGTGGTCTTCGTCTTCGTGGTCTTCGTCTTCGTGGTCTTCGTCTTCGTGGTCTTCGTCTTCGTGGTCTTCGTCTTCGTGGTCTTCGTCTTCGTGGTCTTCGTCCTCGTGGTCGCCTGAGGCACTAGCACCAGTGGTGGTCGTTACAGAGGGAATTGTTGACTCGACCACAAGTGCTGCTTCGTCGGCGAGCGACTCGACTGACTCAGCCGATTCTGGGGATGTCGAGACGAACGGCTGACTCGGATCGTCGATGTAGACCTCGATCACCGTCGGTTCGCCAAGTGCTTGAGTTGAGTCGCTGGCAGGGACTTCGTCGGCGTTGGTCGAAGCGCTCGGAGCAGTCGCATCGTTGTTTCCCACTGCTGCTACGGCCACTCCACCGAACGCCAGGGACGCAACTGCTGCGACCGTGATGGCATCGCGCTTTTTCATTGGTTTCATGCTCGTTTCCCTTCTTTAGTGCTTGAGTGTGGGAGCCGTGGACCGACCCCCTTGGTCGTGTTTGCACCGTAGAAGGGCATCGGCAAAGAGACGGTTTCGATTTATCCAAGAACGATCAAAAACTCATACGAGGCGGTTTCTTGGACGTCGCTTGGAAAAGTGCAGGCCGTTTCTTGCCGAGGATGCTCGTATCGTCGAACTAGCAATTCAAAACTGAGGAGGGTCTAACACGTGGCGAAAAGACGCCGAACGGCAACACCCACAAAGATCGTTGCAACGTCTGCAACAGTCGCAACAACAATTGCTACGACAGGTGTAATTGCAGCGAACGACGAAATGGCGACGCGAGTGAAAGGCTTGCAGCCAAAAACTCTTTCGGTACTAGAGCCGCAGACGACAACCGCGATTGCTGCTCCCAAAATCGTGTTTGTGGTGTATAAGAGGCCGAGTGCCACCGCTGGAGTGTCCGGCGACCCGCAACGGACCACAAATGGAGCGAGCACTAGTACTAACCGAAGTTCAGCCACTGCGAATCCTGGGGCCATTGCGCCGAGCGACGGTGTCCAGTTGATGACTCCGACCTCCGCTGCACCTCCACCCTCACCTCCGCCGCCACCTCCGCCGACGACGTCAAGCGGCGGAAGTTAGCGAAGCTGTAATGAATGAACACCTTTGGTGGTACCTGTCGCGCTCGTCAGGAGTCGTTGCATTCGGTGTACTGACTGCCTCAGTCGCTTTCGGTCTTGTGCTATCCACCAGGCTGCTCGGGCGCACCGTTGCGCCAGCATGGCTACTGGAGATACACAGGTACCTCGGCGCTGTTGGCCTAGCCGCAACATTGCTACACATGGGCGCGCTAGTCGCTGACGGTTACACCGACTTTGGTATCAAAGACTTGCTGGTACCGCTGTCGAGCCACTGGAAGCCGGGGCCAGTCGCGTGGGGCGTCGTCGCGTTTTGGATATTGGTTGCTATCGAAGCGACATCGTTGCTGATGCGCAAGATTCCACGCAACGTGTGGCATGCAGTCCACATGACAAGCTTCCTCCTTTTCGCGGCTGCGCTCATGCATGGTTTGCAAGCTGGCACGGATGCGAAAACGCGGATGGCTCAAACCATCGCTATTGCCACGACGATGACAGTGCTGTTCTTGGGGTTAGTGCGTTACCTCGCCCCACCCCGAGCCGCTAGGCGTCTGCGCGCCGCGGCGGCAAAGGCCGCTGAACAAATTTCGGAAGCGTCATGAGCGCTGTTGAGAACGATCATGCTGAGCGCATCGCGAAACTCAAGGCGAGATCGGCGACTCGACAACAGTCGGAGTCGTCGTCAGCGATAGCAGCTAGCGGAACGCAAGACGTTGCGCTCACAGTCGCGACCGATTCAACCCAAAAGAAACTAAAGCCGGCTTGGAAATCTGTAAAGATCGCCCTCGCCGTCGTTACCTCCGCTTTGTTGGTGTTGGCCGCCACCACTGCGACTGTGGACTACTACCGGCGAGCACTCGAGGAGCCTGTAGCGGACCCCACAGGAATGGTGTGGATCCCGACGGGAAAATACCTTGTTGGTTCGATGACACCCGCGCCCGGGGATATCAAGGCTCGATGGATTCAACTTTCTGGCTTTGCAATCGACAAGCGTCCAGTCTCCACGCTTGAGTTCATGTTCTTCGCCCAAACTCATCAGGACCTAGCTGAGGCCGAGGGTTGGACGGCCCCAGCATCATCACCGGTGTCCCAAGCCGATCGCGCACGCAATGTGCCACTCGCGATGGCGTGGGAATACTGCGCGACTCGCAATGGCAGGTTGCCGACAGAAGCGGAGTGGGATATCGCTGCTCGAGGGCGCGATGGACGCACCTATCCATGGGGAAACACGCGTTGGAAGAAATCAACGAAGGATGTCAGCCCCTTCGGTATTCGCGCAATGGTCACTGGTGGCATGGAATGGTTAGGCGACGCGTTGGTTGCCGCTCCCGGTGGCAAGGTCGTGGTGCGCGGCAGGGTAGGGCCACAATCAAGGATCCGCACGATCAACTATCGCGCCGAGGTGACCCCAACTGACCCGGATGTCGAAGCAAACGCAGGATTCAGGTGTGCCGCTACGCATATCGCTAGCCGAGCACCTCTATCGCCTGCATTTGGTAGCAACTAATTGATGCGACAAGCGTTGTCGTCAGCTTGTCGATCGTGCCGCTTGGAGCCGTAGCGACGCGACGAGTCCGCTTCGCTCGCCGCCACCCGCATGTCTAAGCGTTGCTTCGCCCCGGCAGGTCTGCGCTAAACGTTGTACGACTGCCAGGCCAACTCCATGACCACCCGGCGCGCTGTGTTCGCCGCGCCAGAAGCGGTTGAAAGCGCGTGTGAGGTCTTCATTGTCGAGACCTGGGCCATCGTCGATGACTTCGCATACTGCCGATTGCCCCAACTCAAATACCTTGACAACAATCCGAGTTAGTTGTGGGGCGCACTCGAGTGCATTGTCGATGTAGTTGTCGATGATCTCGTCGGCAGCGCCATCAACTGCGCGTGCACCGAGTGAAGCAGGAATATCACACGTTAATTCCACCCCAGCTTCCGTGACGAGTGGCTCCCACGCTAGGCATCTGTCGCGTACGACCGCGGCGAGGTCAATATCGACGATAGGCGCGCCGGTTTGGTCGGAACGCGCTATAGCGAGCAGGCCCTCGACCGTCCGGCTGAGGCGGTGCAATTCGGTGTTGGTGGCTTCTAGAGGTGCCCTGGTCGGAGAATCGGGCTCAACCATTGCGAGAATCTGCTCTAGGCGGAGTTGCATAGTCGTGAGAGGTGTGCGCAACTGGTGGCTCACGTCGCCGGTGAATTCGCGTTGTTGTGCGACGACGCGTTCGAGTTGATCAACCATCGCGTTGAAGTCTTCGCCGAGCGACTTGATTTCAGGAGGGCCATCGGAGACGTTGGCGCGGCTCTTGAATTCTCCACCCGCTATGAGGCCGGTCGTGCGACGCAGTTGACGCAACGGTTCGGTGATAGTTCGAGCAAGGACCCAACCCAGTCCTGCTGCGAGGAGTAATGAAATTAGAGCTGCGATAGCTATGCCTTGCAAGCGAGTGGTTGCTCTCGCTGAAACGTCGCTTGCTGGCCGCGCGAACTCAACTACGCCGATCGTGCGGCTACCAGAAAGGACGGGGACGGCAACGTAAAGCATCGAGATACCAGTCTTGGAGTCTGTGCGGGTTCCGCTGTTGCGAATGCCTCGCAGCGCTAACGCGATGGACTGGTTGGGTTGAGTCGCGATGGGCGCTTGCGTATCGGTGGCGACGAGCAGTTGCGAGTCAGCATCGAATATGGAAATTGCGCTGTTTGATGTCTCGCTGTAGACCTCGGCGGCTGCTCTCACTTCATCGACTACGAGTTCATTGCCTTCTTCGGCAGCTTCGATGTCCTCTTCTGTCAGCCCCGCCAACGTGAACGCATCTCGCTCCATTGACGTTGTCACACGATCGCGCTCTACTGAGCGGAGGTGCGCGACGAGAGGTACGTCGTGTACCAACAACACGAGGAGAGTCAGGCCGACGAATACGGCAAGTAGTCGTCTAGTCATTCGTTGTTGCGCAATCGGAATCCGACACCTCGTACGGCTTCAATCCAGTTCGGGTCGCCGAGCTTGCGGCGGATGGCCGCTACATGCGCGTCGAGTGTCTTGGTCGGGCCATACCAGTGCGTGTCCCAGACATGTTCCATGATTTCGTGTCGTTGGCGAACCGCGCCTGCGTCGCTTGCGAGAAATGCCAGTACGTCGAATTCTTTGGCTGTAAACAGAATTTCCGCGCCATCGAGCGTGACCCTCCTAGTTCTGCGGTCCAAGCAGAGACGCCCAGCATCGTCGATTGGTGTGCTGCGTTCGCCCTCGGGATTGCCGGTGGCCAAATCGGGTCTCGAACGACGTTGTACGGCGCGTATCCGCGCGACGAGTTCGCGACTGCTGAAGGGTTTGACGACGTAGTCATCGGCGCCTTCTTCTAAGCCGAGTACTCGGTCTAGTTCTGCTTCGCGAGCGGTAAGCATGATCACCGGAACGTCGCTCGTCACGCGTAACCGTCGGCATACTTCATGGCCATCGAGGTCTGGCAAATTGAGATCGAGCAAAACCATGTCCGGCTCGAAGCACACGAGCGTTTTGAGCGCCTCGCTGCCAGTGGAGCATCGGATCGGATCGAATCCAACTTGGACCAACATCTCAACCAACGTCGCCGCGAGTGCTTCGTCATCCTCAACAATCAAGATTTTCACTGTGTCAGATTCGCGCCGATAAACGCGGCGTTCCTCTGAATTTGACGAATCTTGGATATGTCGTGGGAGCTTCTTCTGTGTTTGTTCATGTTCTTGCTCGTAAAGTCTTGGGAATGAGGCGTCGCATCACAATCATCCTTGCCGCAACCAGTGTCACGGTCGCGACGGTAGCGGCCGCGTTTGCGTCGAATGCTGCATTCTCTATCAATGAGGATTCGAGTGTTGCAGCGCCGGTTCCTGGTATTGGCACGGTGCCAGAACTCGACACAAGTGCTTTCGGAAACGATGGCATCGAAGGAGTGTTAGTCAAAGACCGGCCGAACGATCACGCGTATGCCGCGGGCGAAGCCGGATGGGTTGTGCTGCGCAATGGCGTCGACGTCCTGACTCTCGTTGAAGTCGTGCCTAGCTCTGGCTGGCGGACCGACCGAACAACCACGGAACGTCGTCTTGGGATTCCTTTAGTTGAAGTTGTCCTGACGAAAGGTACTCGCCAAGTCGAGTTCACGGCGTTGCTCGTGGAGGGCGAAATTATTGCCAGAGTTGAACTCGAAGACAAACACGATGAATCGAACGAAAGCGGCGAAGGCACAGGCGACCACGACGATGACAGCACACCTGCGCACGGGTCGGGTCGCGGGACAAGTGGTGGGTCGGAGGACGACCCCACACCTACCACAGATGACGACTTGCAGGGCGCGACCGAGACGACCGACGACGAACATGACGAACATGACGAACATGACGAACCACCGGAACCACCGGAACCACCGGAACCACCGGAACCACCGGAACCACCGGAACCACCGGAGGTCAACTAGTACTCCGACGCGAGTACACGAAGCGGCGTGATCGTGGCGGTTCGTTGGTCTAAAGCACTGCGTGAAGGCTAGCTAGAGTTCGGCTCAGCTAGGCGGGCCGCCACACAAACACAAAGGACCACTCGAATGCACGATCCACTGCTGTACGAAGGCAAGCGAGTCGTAGTTACCGGTTGCGCATCCGGAATGGGTGAAGCAGTAGCCACAATTCTTGTCGAACTTGGTGCCGAAGTGATCGGCCTCGACGTGAAGCCCACGAATGTTGCTGTAAAGACCTACATTCAGGTAGACCTGAAAGACAAGGCCTCGATAGATGCTGCGGTCTCTGAGATCGGCGCAGGAATCGATTCAATCTTCAGCATCGCAGGCCTTCCTGGCTCTCCTTTCAGCGATCTCGACACAGTGCTCGTGAACTTTGTGGGGGCGCGGTATCTCGTTGAATCGCTGCTACCCGTGCTCAACGCAGGAGCGTCGATTATTTGCACCGCTTCGAATGCTGGTCTTGGATGGCAGCAGGATCTTGAGGCTCTGATGCCAGCGGTTGCGACCCCTGGTTTCGATGAAGGGAAGGCGTGGTGCGAGGCTAACCCCGAGGCGATAATCACTGGTTACTACCCATCTAAGAAGTTGTTGAACGCGTGGGTCGCTTGGCGTGGAGCGCAACTGATGCAACAAGGCATTCGCTTGAACTGCGCGAATCCTGGACCGACTGACAGCGCCATGATGCCGGCGCTCGAAGTGCAAAATGGCAAGGCGATGATCGACGCTTTCGTCGGCCCGTCTGGCCGTCGAGCCTCGTCAGCAGAACAGGCATGGCCGATGGTGTTTCTTAACAGTCCACGGTGCTCTTATGTTGCGGCCGAAGCGATTCACATTGATGGGGGGTTCCTCGGTGCAATGACGACAGGGCAGATCGATGTCAACGCAATCTTGGCAGACCTGAGTTCGACCGCGGGCTAGAAAGTAACGTCAGCTCGTATGAGCGAAGTTTCTGGAGCGCCTGAACGCGCTCATCATGCCAACATCAACACCGAATCGAGGCGCCGCAAGGCAGTAAAGATTGTCACGATCCTCGAGCGCCGCGCGCCTCTAAAGGCGGCGAACGTGCTCGACATCGGCACGGGCGCCGGAGTTATCGCAGCGACATTCGCCGAGGCAACTGGACCCGATGGTGCAGTGGAGTCGGTAGACGTCGTCGATGTTCGCGTTGAGATGACCGGTTACAACTACCAGCAGGTCGATGGCACCGAACTGCCGTTCGCAGATCAGTCGTTTGACTTTGTCGTTTCGAATCATGTGATCGAGCACACCGGTGGGCCAACGGACCAACGTAACCATCTCAGGGAAATCGCGCGGGTGTTGCGACCCGACGGCGTGGCGTACTTGGCGGTTCCGAATCGTTACGGCCCGATCGAGCCGCACTTCAAGTTGCCCTTGCTCTCATGGTTGCCACAGCGCCTAGCAGACCGCTACGTACGAGTTGCGCGACGCGGTACCCATTACGACTGTCGTTTGCTCACGCGTAGCGAACTGTCCGCGATGGCGCACTCGGCAGGACTGCTAGTCGAGGATTGCACATTGGAAGTCACAGGTCTCGTGCGGGACTCCGAAGCCGGAGCGATTGTTCGAGGGCTGCTCAACGCGCCGGACAATGTGTTGCGTCTCGGGTTGCCGGTAATCCCGACTTTCGTGTTCTTGCTGCGACGCAAAGATGGAAGCGACACCTAAGGACCGCTCCGATGCGCCACGAGTTTGACTCGTGGTGTAGTGTGGCACGTCGGTCTTTTTTGACCTTCGTTTCGCTCTCTAGGGCCCCGTTCGATGAAGGGTCCGCCTCGATGGTGTTGCTGAATGTTGGCGCTGCTCGAGCCGAGTGCGTCCCAACAACCGCCATCGACCCTTATAGGAGCAGTTTCTTCGTGTCATTTTCAGATCTCGGCGTTCCAGCCGACCTTGTCGCGGCACTTGCCGCGCTCAACATCACTGAGCCTTTTCCAATTCAAGCCGCAACAATTGCGGACGCTCTCGCGGGCCGCGACGTATGCGGCAAGGCGCCGACAGGAAGCGGCAAGACGCTCGCTTTCGGTGTGCCGCTAGTGGCCCGCGTGCCCAAAGCCAAGCCAAGGCGCCCTCGCGCACTCGTCCTCGCACCAACTCGCGAGCTAGCGGCGCAAATTCAAAAAGAGTTACAGCCACTCGCTGCAGCGCGCGGAATGCGAGTCTTCAGCGTTTACGGCGGCGTGAGCTACGAGCCACAGAAGCGCGCGATGCGCAACGGTGTCGAAATTCTTGTCGCATGCCCAGGGCGTCTCGAGGATCTCATCGAGCAACGTGCTGTGCGCCTCGACGCTGTAGAGATCATGGTCATCGACGAAGCCGACCGCATGGCCGACATGGGCTTCATGCCGTCGGTGTGTCGACTACTCGACCAAACGGCAGAAGACCGCCAGACGATTCTGTTCTCCGCGACTCTCGATGGCGACATCGCTGTCCTTACTCGTGAGTACCAGAACTCACCGGTGCGTCATGAAGTCGAAGCACCAGAGGATGACTGGGCACTAGCTGAGCACATCTTCGAAGATCTCGGCCCAGACGACCGGATCGACCGCGCGGCTGCAGTGATAGATGAGTCTGGCCCGACGATTGTGTTCACTCACACGCGTCGCGGAGCCGACCGTGTTGCCCAGCGTCTAAGTACCGCTGGTGTTGCCGCTGCCCCAATTCATGGAGGGCTTTCTCAGGCTCGACGTGACAAGGCACTGCATGCATTTCGCAAAGGCCATGTTGCGGCGCTAATTGCCACCGACGTAGCTGCTCGAGGTATTCATGTCAACGACGTTGCGTGCGTATTGCACTTCGATCCGCCGGTAGACACCAAGACCTACGTTCACCGATCAGGGCGTACAGCGCGTGCAGGAGCGGCTGGCAAAGTCGTGTCGTTCGTGACACGTGACCAGCGCAAGGCATCGTTGAGACTGCGTCGCGAGCTTGGCCTCGGTGCTCCCGCTGAGGGAACGAGCCACCGCTCAGAGACATCAGAGAACCACAGCGCGCCGAGCAGGAATCGTTCCCCGCAGGGTCGCTCGTTCGAGAACCGTTCGTCGGAAGGCCGTAGTAATCGGGGTCGTTCGTCTGAGGGTCGTCGTGAGGGTGGTTTTCAGGGTCGTTCGAATTCTGAGGGTCGTTCAAACTCGAACTCTGAGGGGCGCGTTTATCAGGGTCGTTCGAACTCGAGCTCGTCTGGCGCGAGTGGTCGCTCTGGTGGTTACAAGGGCAAGTCGAGTTCCGCGCCGAGTCGTGCTAAGTCTGCGAGCGATCGGGGACGCAAGTCCACGCCGAACAGTCGGTAGTCTGGCGTTGCAGCTCAGCTCCAACTAGCTGAGGTACGGTCGAGCGCATGAGTCGTGTCCGGGTCGGTTTCTTCTCATTCACAGAAGTAACTGATCCGGCCGCCCACGCCGCGTACAACGAGTGGCACATGTTCGATCACATGCCCGAGCAATTCCAGATACCTGGAATTGCGCATGGTCAACGATGGGTGCTCACGCCAGATCAGGCGGAGCGAGCCACTTTGAACGCTCCACTCGATCGAATCCATTATGTCACTCTGTACCTGATGTCAGAGCCAGTGGTCGAGACCCTTGATGCGTTCGCGGAGCTAGGCGCACACTTGCACTCGATGCCCGACCGTTGGTTCGAATCACGCCGCTCTCACGTGTCGGGGCCGTGGAGTCTCGCTGAGATGGCGGTCTCGCCAACGTTGAAAGTCTCCGCGGATGCGTTGCCAGTTAGGCCACATCGCGCGATTCACGTAACTGTTGGAGGCTCATGTGACCTCGAGCCGATATGCAACGCGACCGGTGTAGCTGGGGCATGGAAGTTCGAACCAGATGAGCACCTTCGCAGTCGAGTTCGAGGCAACGTGGTTGCGCCCATCAGAGTGGTGTGGCTTAACGATCTCGACGCTGAGATAAGGGTCGAAGAAGACGTGTTCTTCGCGGCGCGCCTGACACCCATTACGCCTCGGCAATGGGACTGGTTCGATATTTCGCGCTAGAAGTTTGCATACTTGGCACCATGGTTTCGTTACATCCGGTTACAGATTTGCTGTCGCTACTCGATCTCGAGGTCGTGAAGCCAGACGCGTTCCTCGGCGCCTCGCCCCGATTGGGGTGGGGCCGCATTTACGGCGGTCAGGTTGTAGCACAGGCGCTAATGGCTGCTAGCCGTACTGTCGACTCAGGGCATCTCCCGCACTCGCTTCACGCGTACTTCGTGCGTGCGGGCGATGAGCGCGCTCCTGTGCTCTATGAAGTCGACCGTGTTCGTGACGGTAAGTCGTTCACGACGCGGCAAGTAGTCGCGTATCAAGAGGGAGGTGCGATACTCAACCTCATAGCGAGTTTTCACGGGTCAGAGGACGGTCCCGACGTGCAATCGGTGCTGATGCCAGATGTACCGGATCCAGAGACTGGAGAACTTTGGGGGAGCGATTTGTTCTTCGAACACAGAGTTCTTCGTCGTTGGGCCGAGCCTCAGGCTGGAGCGCAGAGTTGGCTTCGAGCGATACAGACCCTCGGTGACGATCCGGTCCTCAATGCGTGCGCATTCGCGTATCTGTCAGACGAAGATGCACTCGGCACTGCTCTAACGCCGCATCCGCTCTCGTTCAATTGGGAACAAATGATGGCAGCGAGCCTCGACCATGCGATTTGGTTCCACCGTCGGCTGCGTGCTGACGACTGGTTGCTGTTCGATCTAACTGGATACGGCGTCTCTAATGCCCGCGGCCTCGCCACAGTGCAGGTGTACAACCGCGATGGCGCGCATGTCGCGTCGATTGCCCAAGAAGCCCTAGGCCGAGAATCAGTGGCGCGCTAAACCGACGACGTACACGGCAACCCTACGCACACGTCTCCGAATATCCCGTTACCGCTAGCCCGCAAGAAATCGCTCACCTGCTGGGTTAGACGGGCTTCGAAGCGGCCCAAGCCATGTGGGTCCGTTCCGTAACTCGGCGAAGTTGGTGGCAGATTCCCAACCGGCGGCATCGGTGTCCCGAAGTCCCAGACGACGAGCACGCTGCCAGAGAATGGATTCTCCGGCAGCCCGGGGATATCCCACATCGGCGTCGTGTCCGTCGTGCGATCCTCAACGAACGCCGGTTGGTAGACGTGCGCACCGACTGTGCGGGCCATCGTCTCTGTAGCGATATTCGCGACCTGATGGTCACCGAATGCTTCTATGAGTAGCACCTCGTGAGGCTGCGTGCCCGGCAACGGATCATCTGTCATGTGTGCTGCGTAGCCGTTGCTCTCACCACGGTCCCAAAGCATCTGGATCAGCGTGTACAAGATCGTGTGATCGAGTTCGTCAGGGTAGGCAGCGAATATGACCGGCGAGAACGAGTGCCAGTGGACGCTTCGGGTCAACAGAGTCGAAAAGTTCATACCGGGAACTCCGAGTGCTGCTCTCGACCATTCGTTCGAGATCGCGGTGGCCGCTCCACCCATGATTCCACCCTGGCTATTCCCGTTGAAAAATACTTCGCCGCTCTCGATGAATGGAACACCATCTCCTTGGAATGCTTCGTGACTTGAGAACCCGTCTGCCTCCTTCATGAGTCGAGCGAGGAACTGAAAGTTGATATGAGCTTGTTGCAGGCGGTCGGGCAATGTCGAGAACAGAGAGAGGTCGTTGAGTATCGCCGCTACGTTGGGAATGTCATTTGCCGACATGCCAATCCAGTCGGTCGCACACATTACGAAGGAGTGCTGATCCATGAGTCCGCCGAAGCCGTTGACTTCGCTAGCACCACCTAGCAGGCCGTGACCATACGCGACTGCTCGACCTTTGGTGACCGTGCCAGATCCATTCCAGATGGACTTCGGGATGTTGCAAATGAAGTTCGCTGCGAACGTTCCGTTGCGCTCTGGGAGCCCGTCGGCGCCATAGTTGGTCGATGTGCCTGGCTCGCCACGACCAGACAAGTAGAGCGGCACGGAGAAGGTTCCGGTGACACGCCGTTGGATCGAGCTACTCACGTTTTCCTGTACCGCCGCCACCTCAAATTCCGGTACGCCATACTTGATCTGTTCGTAAGCGTCGTCGCGCATTGTGAGGAGGCGTTCCGTGAGGTTCCTCTGCGAAGCGATCGTGAAGTCCCATGCAATAAACAAATCAGATCGAGCTACCCCAGCGGCACTGAGGTTGACGAAGATTTCGCGCATGGAGTTGCGGCGGTCCTCTATCGGCGGAATGTATGTCGGGATCTCTTCGCGGTAGACATAGAAGGCGCGACTAGCGGGAATCGGCTTGCCGTGCGTGTCGATTAGGTGCCGAATGGCCACGATGATTCGATGGCCCTCGATGAAGTTGCGCGCTGGCCGAATAATTAGGGCGCGGGTTGCTTCAGTGGTCGCCCAACTGTCGAGTTCGACGAAGTGAGGCACACGCTCGCCAGTGTCGGCATCGAGCAGGACTACCGCGCTGTCGCCTGCGAGCGAAGCACCGATATCGGTGATAGGTGCCGCGCCGCTAGCGGCGAGGTCGATTTCGGGCACATGGAGCACGATCGCGGATCCGGGGCTGAAGCCATCCTGACGATTCCATTCGCTGACGTCAATCGGTGTTCCGGTCGAATTACTTGGCAGCGACTCTGAGTCCAGATGTAAGAGACGGCCGGTGTCAGTAGTTGGATCTGCGATCGTAAAGTGGTCGCTAGGGAATGGCAAAGTGCAACGACTTTGGCCAAGGAACTCACATCTATCTCCAGCCGAAACATCAATATCTGGCTCGCGCGAGAATGCCACTTGGGCTGAGACGCGCACGCCCTCGGCGTTCTTGGCCGAGGCGATGATCAACGCATAGCCGTTCCCGACCTCTGCTGGTGTGAGCACCGCATTTGCTTGGGCAGACTCGAAGTTAAACTTCGCGGTGATGTCGGTGCTCGTGCCGAGGTTGTCGTTGTTATATAGCCGGACTGAAAAACTCTCGAGGTCGATGTCGCCGAATCCGACCGCAACGGGCAAGTCAGCATCCACAGCGACTTGCGTGTGGTTCGTAGGGCCGATGATTCGGATGTCCGAACCGACGTTTCCGGGGTTGGCAAGTTCACTGGTGATTAGTTGGCAACCAGAAGCAGACGCGAAGGCGACGACTGCTAGTGCTACGCGACGGACGTTTCTAAAAGTTGTCACCGAATGGCTCCTGCCGTGGGATGTGTAGACCCGACATCGTTTCAGACTTGCTGGCTAGAGGCAAGTCGACCGTGCGGCTCTGCCTGTAGGGTGCGACTCCGACCGAGCTTTCAGCAACGCGATTGTTGCAACAGAGGAGGATGTCATGCGAGTAGTTGTCGATTTCGATCGCTGTGAGAGCAACGCTGTGTGTATGGGGATCGCACCCGAGGTCTTCGAGGTCAGAGACGATGACTACCTATACATACTGATCGAAGAACCCGGTGAAGAACTACGCCCGAAGATCGAAGAAGCCGTTCGGTTGTGCCCCAAGCAAGCAATCTCGATAGGCGAGTAACGAGCCATGGCGAGTGAAGCCTTCGACGCAATACTCGCCATAGTGCGCTCGACGGACCTGCTCGGCGGGAACGCCGCCACTCCAGATGAGCTACGCCGTTCGATGCTCTCGAGCGTAGGTGGGATGAGGCTCCCCGACGACGTGACAATTGAGCCAGTAGATGCCGGTGGCGTGCCAGGGGAATGGACGCGGATTCCAGGCATAGCTACAGATGCAGTTTTGCTCTATCTGCATGGCGGTGGATATGTGATCGGTTCTCCGGTCACCCACCGCAATCTGTGTGCAACTATCGCGAGCGGAGCTGGCATACCCGTACTGTCACTTGACTACAGATTGGCGCCAGAGCACCCGCATCCAGCGGCCGTCACTGACGCGACTGCAGCCTATTCGTGGTTGCTCGAACAAGGTTTCTTGCCTTCCAGGATTGCCATTGCTGGAGACAGCGCTGGGGGTGGCCTCACCATCGCTACTTTGGTGAAATTGCGCGACGATGGCGTCGCACAACCAGCTGCCGCAGTAGCTATCTCGCCGTGGGTCGACATAGCTATGACCGGCGAGTCGATGGTCGAGTTCGCTGATCTAGACCCAATCGTCGAACCTGTAGGCCTAGGGCGAATGGCAGATTGGTTCATCGACGGCGGCGACAAGACCGACCCACTCGCATCGCCGATTTACGCCGATCTGCATGGTCTCGCTCCGGTCCTCATTCACGTCGGTGCAGTAGAGACGCTCCTAGACGACAGCAGAAGACTCCACAAGGCGATCGCTGCCGCTGGTGGTCGTTCAGAGCTAGTCGAGTTTCCAGAAATGGTGCACGTGTTCCACGCATTCTGCAATCTCATTCCAGAAGCCGATGCTGCCGTCGCACTAGTTGCCGAGTTCATCCGCGAACATCTAGTCATTGAAACAACCGCATAACAACGACACGGGAGCAGTGCACGGCATGCATTCGATCGACGGCTTTGGAATCCTTGTGACAGGTGGCGGCACTGGCATCGGCCTTGGCGCCGCGAAGTTGCTAGCGAGTCAAGGCGCTGTAGTGACTATCTGCGGACGTACCGAAGATCGCCTCAAAGCCGCCGTCACCGAAATTGGAAATGGCGCGACCTACGTCGTTGCTGACATAACGGTGGAGGCAGAGATCGCGGCTGCGGTCAATACGGCTACGTCTGTGGCTGGTCGCCTCGATGCCATATTCGCGAATGCTGGCGGTTCGTTGCACATGGGCGCACTCGCGAACGCGCAAGCCGATGCGTTTCGTGCCACTATCGACCTCAATCTGACAGGGACGTTCTTAACTATCAAACATGGTGCTCAGCTGATGGCTTCGCAGGCGCCGAGTGGTGGGTCGATCGTCACAATGTCGAGTGGGGCTGGGGCATTCCCTCACCGCTTCCTTCCTGCCTATGGTGCGGCGAAAGCTGGCATCGACATGCTAACGAAATATGCGGCCGAAGAGTGGGGAGCGTCTGGGATCCGCGTGAATAGCGTGCGCCCCGGGATCGTCGCCGATGAACTGATGGCGCCGATAACAGCTGGTGGCAAACTCATGGACGACTATTTGGAGCAGATGCCACTGTCACGCGCCGGGACTGTTGAGGACATTGCCGAGGCCGTTCGGTTCCTGGTCGGGCCGGAGTCACACTGGATTACAGGCGTAAACCTGAGCGTAGACGGAGGCCATCACCTGAGGCGCGGCGCTAACTACGAACTTATGTTCAGCTGAAACGCCTAGGACGTATCTAGGATCAGCGATACAAATCGTGAGAGGAATCCTGTGTCTTTAGTCGCGGAGCAAGAAGAGTCAGACGAACTCAAGGAGTTTCGGGCAAGCGCTCGGGCATTCCTTGCAAGTCACTTCAAGGCAGTCCCAACGGTCGGAATTTCTGGCACAACCCTTGGCGATACCGATACTTCTAAAGAAGCCGAAGACCGACATGTCGAGGAGAGTCGAGCGCATCAGAAGATCTTGGCGGACAATGGTTGGGCTGGGATTACATGGCCGACCGAATATGGCGGCCGCGGACTGACTACAAAACACCAACGAGTTTGGGCACAAGAACAATCCAAGTTCTTGGTCACAACGGGGTTTTTTAGCGTTGCAATTCAGATGGTCGGCCCGACGATCATGGCGCACGGAACCCCCGAGCAAAAGGAATACTTCCTGCCCCGAATCCTCTGTGGCGAGCACATCTGGTGCCAACTATTTTCTGAACCGGGAGCGGGTTCAGATTTGGCAGGGCTAACAACACGCGCCGAGCTCGATGGCGAGGAATACATCATCAATGGTCAGAAGGTGTGGAACTCTGGTGCGCACTTCGCTGACTTTGGCATCCTGCTTGCGCGAACCGACTTTGACGTACCTAAACACAAGGGGATCAGTTACTTCCTCGCAGACATGCACGCCCCTGGAATCGAAGTTCGACCTCTCATGCAGATCACTGGATTCTCGCATTTCAACGAGACCTTTATGACCGACGTGCGTATCCCTGCAGCGCACCTCTTGGGTGGCCTAAACAACGGTTGGGCTGTCGCCCACACGACTCTTTCATTCGAACGCTCAATGATCGGCGGTGGCGGAACCGGTCTCGGCTTTAAAGCACTGCTGGCGCTTGCACGCGAATTCAACGTCACGAACGATGCCTGCACGCGTCAAGAACTCGCGAAGTGCTACACGCGTTTCGAACTACTGCGAATGCTTGGGCTGCGTGCCCGAGCTAACGCAAAGAAGGGAATCGCTGGAGCAGAGTCGTCGGTTATGAAGCTTGCTGTTAGCAACCGCGTTCAGGCAGACGGTGATTTCGTGCTCGCCATGCAGGGCCCGAGAGCAATGTTGCACTACGACGACGCCCAAGATGGCGGAATGTGGCAAAACCTGTTCTTGAACCAGTGGTCGATTCGGATCGGCGGAGGCACAGAGCAGGTGCAACGCAACATCATTAGTGAGCGAGTCCTCGGTCTTCCGAGCGATATCCGCACAGACAAAACTGCGCCGTTCCGAGACTTGCCTAAGAACTAGCTGTTACGCGATTTTTCGAAGATGCTGCGCGCTAACCAGTAGCGCAAGAATTGACCGAACGAATACCGCAAAAACAAGGTCGCGCCGACTATCGCGAGCGTGACTCCCAACAACGATTGCGTGATCGCGTCGCGTTGTGCTGCTATGCCGGAGGGGTTCTCGGCTCCGTTCTTGACAACCTCGGCGCCGAGACTGGCCGTTACTCCGTAGATGCCTAGCGCGACACCAGCAACCATGAGTAGGCACCCAACGATGCGCATCGCGTTCTCGCGCGCCACGCTCGCTTCTCTCACGCGCATTGCTGCGACGTCTGACTTGAATTTCTCAATCGAACTCTCGTCGGTCATTTTCGCTCCGTGTAATTGATCAACTTGCACCCATATACGCATCGGATAGTTCCATTGCGATATCGGAAGGCGCTCCAACACTAGTGATCTTGCCGTGCACCATGATCGCAGCGGTATCTGCTACACCCAAGACAGTTTGAGCGAACTGTTCGACCACCAAGATCGACACGCCTTCGCTAGCAACTTGCGCGACGATCTCGTAGAGCTCTTCGACAATGATTGGGGCAAGTCCCATGGATAGTTCATCGAGAAGCAGTATGCGCGGGTTCGTGGCCAAGCCTCGCGACATGGCGAGCATCTGCTGTTCGCCACCACTCATCGTGCCTGCGAGTTGGTTACGACGCTGACTTAGTCGTTCGAAGCGACTGTACGCGACCTCTTCGACATCGTGTAGTGACGTACCTGTGTGAGTGGCCATCCAGAGGTTCTCGCGAACGGTGAGATTCGGGAATATTCCTTTGCCCTCAGGGATCAGGCATACACCGGCACGCGCCAAGTCTTCTGGCCTCGCGCCGTTTACGCGGCGATCGCAAAGTATGTAGTCACCGCCTGTTGGAGCGACGAGCCCGGCACAGACTTTGAGCGTTGTGCTCTTGCCAGCGCCGTTCGGGCCTAGCAACGCGAGCACTTTGCCTGAAAAAACTTCGAGATCGACTCCGTGTATGACTTCGATTCGGCCGTACGCAGCGCGAACAGACTGCAGGGAGAGTATTGGCGAGTCGGTCATGCGCTCTGGTCCAGACTCGAACCGAGGTAGGCCGAAAGTACCGCCGGGTTGGTTCTGATCTCTTGCGGGGTTCCGTCGGCGATTATGGAGCCGAAGTCGAGCACAAAAATGTGGTCACTTACATGCATCACAAGTTCGACATCGTGCTCGACGAGTAGCACTCCGAGGCCTTCGGCGGTGAGGTCGCGCAGGAGAATGCCTAGCTCGTGGGTCTCTGTATCGTCAAGCCCTGACGCTGGTTCGTCGAGCAGAATAAGTCGTGGCCTTGTCGCAAGTGCGCGCGCGATCTCGACTAGCCGTGCCTGGCCGGTCGAAAGTTCGTCGACACGTTGGTCGATCTTGGCTGCAAGACCAACACGCTCGACTATCGCTTCGACATCTCTCGCAGTACTCGATGCGCCTTTCTGCGCTCGTAGTTCGGCTGCAACTTGCACATTCTCGCGAACGGTTAGCACGCTCCAGAGTTCGAGACGTTGAAATGTGCGTGCAAGGCCAAGCCGTGCTCGCTTGTACGGCTTGAGTTTCGTGAGTTCTTTGCCATCTAGGTGGATTGTTCCGCCCGTCGGGACGAGCAGACCACATGTCACGTTGAAGAGGGTTGTCTTGCCGGCACCGTTCGGTCCGATGAGTGCTGTTACCTCGCCAGCATTGCAAGAGAGGTCAACGTTGTCGAGTGCTACATGGCCCCCGAAACGCATTGTGACGGAGTGGACTTCGAGCAGGCTCACCGCAGTACCGCCGGAGCGAGACCGAGTTTGTCGTCGAGGAGCGCAATGTCAGTTGTAGTGACTTCGCGATCGATTCCGATCCACTCGAGACGAGTACCACCGAACTCTTCGATCGAAGGGTTCGGCTTCGGAGTCAGCGAACCCCTCGACAGGCCCACTTGAAGGCCGATTTGGGCACATAATCCGAGAGCTAGAACCGTGCCGATGACCAACACCCAGCCGTTCATAGAGTCGAAGGTGAGCGTGGCTACATATAACGCGGTTTCGATAATCGCGAACAACCAAAGTGCGCGTTTGGAGTGCATGATTGGTTCGAAGCCCTCACGCATGTCGGCAACCGCACCGTTCGGATTGCGACCAAGACCGATACCCATGAATCCAGGCGAAGCTGCACCGAAACTACGAAACCAACCCGACGGCCCACCCATGCCCATGAACCGGGTGTTCAGCAACGGCCAAAGCGACATCGAGTTCAAGACCTGAAACGACACACCAGCAAACAAGCTGCCACCGATTCTGCCCATCCCTCCAGCTACACCAAGCATGAAGATCGGAAGCCCTGCTTGAAACTGCCAGTTGTCTGGGGAGGTTGACTGACGAATTCCAGCGATGAGCCCGCCACCGAGACCAGCCATGCCGGCAGAGATTGCGAACACTGCAACCTTCGTTGACACAAGATTCATTCCGACAGTTGCGCACGCAGCCTCACTGTCTTTCATCGCAAGTAGTCGCCGCCCAAACGGGCCGCGTCGAATCCATACGACTAGTAACGCCAGCACAGCGAAGGTGACAGCGAGGAGCAGTAGTTGGCGGTCAGCGTCGGACACTTCGAGACCTAGGATTTTCCCGGTGGCGTCTGTATCGAAGCCAAATATTTTCAGGCGACTCACTGCTAGAGAGCCGATTGGGAACAAAGAGATCGTGACGTTCGTGAATGGGAGATCGAAGTCTCTGAGACCCCATACCCACTTATCCATGAATACAGCGAATGCTGCTGTTGCGAGCGCGAGATGGATACCTGATAGTCGCAGAGCAGGAAGTGCGATCAGCGCTCCGACCACTGCGCTGAATATGAATGCCCACACCAAGCCCATGGGTGATCCGCCACGACCAAGGTTGGCCATCGTCACGCCACCGATGCCAGCGAGGCTCAATTGGCACAACGAGACTTGTCCAGCGAGCCCCACGAGCGGGACCAACGACAGCGCCAGGATCGCTGTACCCAACAACAGAGCGAACGTGAGAGTGTCGGAGCGATCTAGAAGTGGCATCGCGAGGATTGAGCCACCGATGACGACAGCAGCGAAGGTGAGGGCGCCATTCCAGGATGGCACTGGATATGTCTCTCGAGTGCGCGTCGTGCCGTGGCCGCGGAGACGTCCAGCTGGTAGCAACAACAGCACCGCAAATAAGACGATCACAGGGATTGCGTCGACGATTGGTTTCCCGAAGTACACAACCCAGTGAGCGTCGCTGACTTGCGGCGTGTAACCACGCCAATATTCGCTGCCTAGACCGATAAGCAACGCGCCGACGAACGTCATCGGCAGGCTTCGTAGGCGCCCGATCATCGCTGCTGCGTACGCGTTCACGATCAGAATTGAGATGCTTGCTGCGTCGAGAGCGATCGGGCCGACGTACAAGACGCCAGACAGCATCGCTAACGAACAGCCGATAGCCCACGCCAACATTGCGGAGCGGTCGGGGCGAGCGCCGTTGAGCGCAGCTAGCGGCCGGTCATCGACAGCGGCACGCATCGCGACCCCAGCGCGAGTGTTGTAGAGAACTAGGCGCAGAACTACTGCGACGATTAACGCTGCACCGATGCTGATGAGTTCTGCTGGCTGGATCTTTACGCCGCCGATGTCGAAGCTCGAGCCAGGGAAAAACTTGTGAGATGGCCGACTGAGTGTCGGATCCCAAATCCAGTTGGCTACTCCGATCAAAGCAAACAACAGCGAGACGGTCACCACGAGGCGCACGGCGTCGGGCGTCCCCTGTAACGATCTGAATATGACCTTCTCTAGAAGACACCCGAACAGTGGCGCGATGACGAACAAGACGAGTACGAATGCGAGCGGCGCCGGTACGTTCCATCCGAATCGCAGTTGCCAATAGCTGAAGGCGCCAAGCATGCCGATTGCGCCGTGCGCGAAGTTGAATACCCCTGTTGTGGTGTAGGTGAGAACGAGTCCGCTCGCTCCGATCGCGAGAATGGATGCGATAGCCAGCCCTGTGATCGTGAAGCCGAAGAACTCACTCATCTGTCAGAAATCCCTAGGTCTGCTGTAAGTGTTTAGGGCCCGGCAGTGTGCCGGGCCCCAAAGAGTCATTGACAATAGATCGGTGAAAGATCTAAAGAGACCCGCAGTTTGACGGTTTTGGATCGGTAGCAAACGCGGAGTTCTGGCATTTGGCGCCGGTTCCATAGTCGCCGACCAGCGTCGCAACATTGTCTGGGTCGCACCTGTAGATGCCATTGTTTGGAGCGATGTCAACGGTCGCGAACGCGCCACCTTCAACCACGAACAGCGCGTAGCAAGTAGAAGGCGTAGCTCCACTGAGATCGAGCGGGGCGTGGATACCGCCGCCACTCCATGTCGTGTTGGCAGCTGCCTTTTCCATGAGGCAGTCTCGTGTCAGCTCGGCACCGCAGTCGCGCGCTGCAGTAGCGAACAGCAACCATGCAGACAGGCTTTGGATGCCGAGGTAGGCCTGGATGCCGCCTTCGTCGTACGTCTCGATGAGGTCGGCGTATTGCGCAGTCGCTGAGCCAGCTTCGGCGGCGTTGCCGATGAAAGGCGCGAACGCTGAACGTACGTAGACGCCGTCTGCATCGTCGCCGGCTTCGAGAACCTTTGCGTCGTAGTGGTTGGCGTCCGTGCGTACCCAGTCGAGTGTCACATCGAGAGCCTTGAGTTCGCTCATTAGCTTGGCGAGGTTCACCGGTTCCCCAACCCAGATGAGTCCCTTGGCATCGTTGGCCTTGATGCTCTCAGCGAACGGTCTCCAGCTGTCGACACCGAGAGATGGGTACTCCTCGTCGTAGACAACCTTCCAGTCGAGTTGAGCGATCCCCTCCTTGTAGCGGTTGGCGACGGTGACTGTCGTGGCCAGGTCTCCTGTGAGGACTGCAACGTTTTGCGTTGACTCAGGGAAAGTTTCGGCGAGGTACAAGAAATCGCCGATCGGCAACGTGTCGGAAGGATTAGGTACCGGTTGCACGGTCAGGTCGGCCGCCGATGCCTTTGCGGTCACGGCGTAGCCAGGGATGGCAGGTAGCTCGCAGTCGAGGCGTTCTACTTGGCCCGTGTCGTCGAATACAGCGCCACCACCGACCATCGCGAAGTCACCTTCGTCACACGCTTCGATGACTCGTTGCTGAAATTGCGTCAGCATCGCGTCACGCAGCTTGAGTTCGATCGTGCGGCCGTTGATGCCGCCGTGCTCGTTGCACCAAGAGGTGAATGCTTCGGCCGTGTCAAACAGCTCTTGATTGAGTCCGGGGCGGCCGGGGAATCCTGGATCGGAAACCGTAGACACCTGGATCGACTCTGCGGTGACACCGGGGTCGTTACCTTCGACTAGTTCCATGCCTTCAGGGGTGCCGCTACAGATCACACCGAGGTCTCCGAATCCACCTTGGGCTAGGCCGACAGTTTCAGGTGGAGCTGTGCCGATTGGCGCTGTTGACGCCGTCTCCTTGATCTGCTCGTCGCTGCGGCCGCAACCTGCGACCATTACGGCAATCGAAAGACCAATAGTTAAGGCTTGTGCGCGTTTCATGATTCCCCCCGTGCTGTAGGCGACTGCGATAGTCGCGTTGGGGCAGAAGCTAATCGCGAAACGGTGCCGATTGCACGTTGGTTCGCTGTGACGCCGTCTTTGGCCAGCTTGATGGGGAGTCTCGATGTCACGAAAGTATTGTGGCGGCGTGTTGTTGCCATGAAGATTGTTGTTGTCGGTGGTGGGGTAGCAGGGCTCGGCACAGCTCTCGCCGCCGCTAGGGCGGGCCATGAAGTGGTAGTCGTTGACCGCGATGCGACACCGATGCCAGAGTCAGCGCACGCTGCATTCGACTGGGACCGCCGGGGCGCACCACAGGTACGCCACAGTCATGCCTTCCTTGCCCGGCTCCGAAACCTTCTCATACAGCGGTGTCCAGATATCTATGAGTCGCTACTCGCAGCAGGAGCAACAGAGTTGCGCTTCACGGAGAACCTTCCGCCAGCACTCCTCGATTTTGAGCCTGTCGAAGGCGACGAACGCCTCTGCGCTATTGCTTGCAGGCGTACCACGTTCGAGTGGGTCTTGCGCAGATCGGTTATGAACGTCCCCGGGGTTGAGCTGATCGGTGGCGTGGCAGTAGACGGAGTGATCGCAGAAGCGGGTCCCGCGGGAGTAGTCCCGAACATCGTCGGTGTGCGCGGACGCAAGATTACCGATTATTCGCCTTTCGAGGTGCGAGGCGATGTCGTTGTAGACGCCACGGGACCGAGAACTAACTCTGCGGCGTGGCTGGTTGCTGCCGGCGTGATCGAACCAGAACCAAGCGTCGAAACCTGTGAGATTGTTTACCTCTCGCGATTTTATGAACTGCGCGATGGTGCCGAGGTTCCTTCTACTGTCGGTCCGATCGCCGGGGAACTCGGCTACCTAAAGTTCGCAGTTTTCATAGGAGATAACCGCACGTTCTCCTTGACTTTCGCGGTGCCGACGGCCGATAAGGACTTGCGGGTACTCAGCCAGGAAGCGATATTCGAAGCTGGGGCACGGCAGCTTGACCTGACGAAACCGTGGCTCGATGGCCGTGCCCGACCGCTCACGGAAGTGCATTCGATGGCAGGGCTGCGCAACCGGCGTCGGTGGTTCGTAGACGGGCAAGGCAACCCAATCGTCACAGGGTTCGCTGCCGTCGGCGATGCCCACATTTGCACAAACCCCCTCTACGGACGGGGGTGTTCACTCGCATTTGTTCACGCGTTCGCGTTTGTCGATTCGCTCGAACAAGGCGCGCAAGGATGGGAAAGGACTTTCCACGATGCGACTGAGAGAGAGATCGATCCATGGTTTCGTGCATCGGTGCAACAGGACAAGGAAGCCAAGCGGATTGCGGCGGCAGAGTTGCAAGCCCCGACCGCGCAGACTGACGAGGTCGATCCATCGGGATACGTCCGCGAACTATTTCGAGATGGGTTGATGCCAGCGGTGCGGACCGTGCCAGATGTTTATCGGGCATTCCTGAGGTGGTTAAATCTCGAAGCGACACCAGACGCTTTGCTCACTGACTCTGTCGTGCTTGCGGCGGTCATGAAGAGTCATCAGGAGAAGGACTCGCGGCCTCCTGAGCCAGTTCTAGGTCCAGACAGGGTGTCGTTTCTCGCGGCTCTCGGCGCATGAGGATTCGGATCAGAATCGGCAGATGTTGAGTATTCGGTCTTGTTAGTAGGCGAGCAGAGCTGCAATATCTCTTGCTATATCCGACACTTGCGGCAGCGTTGCAGACTCAAGCCCCGGTTCGTATCCGACTAGCACATCAGGGGCTGTGAGGCGCCAGACGGGGGCACTCAAGTACTCGAAACATTCGTCGGCAACAAACGCAGCTATTTCGGCTCCAAATCCGCATGTGAGCGTGTCTTCGTGCACGACAAGAACGCGACCAGTTTTGCGCACCGATTCTGCGACGATTTCGTGGTCCCAAGGAGCAATGGTCCGCAGATCGATGATCTCTACGCCAGCGTCGTTGTCGCTGAACTCCTTTACAGCTTGGACTGCCTTGTGGACCGTCGCTCCCCAAGTGATGACGCTTAGCCTGTCGCCACGAGTCACATAGCTACCCAGACCGAATGGCATAAGCCAGTCAGATGGTGGCATCGGATCACGGTTGTATCCCTGGCGGTAAAGGTGTTTGTGCTCAAGGAATAGGACGGGATCATCGCTCGCGAATGCTGTGCGTAGCAGTCCAGCCGCATCGCGGGCCCTCGAAGGGAATGCGATGAGAAGCCCAGGGACGTGTGCGAAGATCGACTCGCCAGAGTGACTATGCCAGATTGCTCCACCGCTCAAATATCCGCCGATCGCGACTCGCACGACGAGGGGACAAGAGAACTTGCCGTTGCTGCGCCAACGGATGGTCGCTGCCTCTTGTGTTAGCTGCTGCATGGCGGGCCAGATGTAGTCGAAGAACTGGATCTCGGCGCATGGCTTGAGTCCACGCAGTGCCATGCCGACGCCGCGTCCGACAATGTTGGCTTCGGCTAGCGGAGAATTAAAACAACGCGCTTCGCCAAACGCCCGTTGCAGGCCGAACGTGATCCCGAATACGCCACCCTTGCCCGGGACCTCGTCGAGCACATCGGTGCCTGCGTCTGCGACATCTTCACCGAACACTCGAATGCGTTCGTCCAGCGCCATTTGCTCATGAAGAGTGAGCCGGATCGCCTCGCCGAACGTGACTAGTTCCGGAGAATCACTGGCTGGCTCGACGGGATTATCGACATTCGGTATTCGGACAACGTGATCGAGTATCGACGATGGGTTCGGCCGCGGTGCGCTGAGGGCTTGGTCTGCCGCAAGGGCGACTTGCGTGCGAGCTTGTTCGCGCATGAGCTCGATCTCGTCGCGTGTTAGCGCTCCGCGGCGAACGAGTTGCCGTGCCATTAGTTCGATTGGATCGTGCTGTTTTTCTTCGCTGAGTTCTTCTGTCGATCGGTACTTCTTGTGATCATCCGACAGCGAATGCGCGTATGGCCTCGTGACCGTCGCATGCAGGAGAACTGGCCCGGCACCCATTCGCACATGAGCAGTCGCAGTAGCGCCCTTCGCTAGCACCTTGAAGTAGTCACATCCGTCTACGGTCATGACCTCTAGACCACGGAAACCTCGGACCATTTCACTAACCGGAGCCGGGTGTTGGTCGGCAGCGCGGACTGATATGGCGTAGCCGTTGTCGGCTACGACGAACAAGACAGGGAGGTGCAAGCGAGCAGCGCTATTGAGGGACTCCCAGAACTCACCTTCGCTGCACGCTCCTTCGCCGAGCGACACGTAAGTGATTTCATCGCCACGAGCAGTGCAGCCACCGAGCGTTCTTCTGCCGATGTAGCGCGCAGCTTCGGCGCAACCGATAGCCCCGAGGCATTGAGAACCAGTACAGGATGATTGGGTGACGATGTGCAGCTGCGGATAGCCCCAGTGGCAAGGCATCTGCCGACCGCCGCTCGCTGGATCGCTCGCGGATCCGACGGCTTGCATAAGCATTTCTGTAGGCGTGACACCTAATGCGAGAGCGAGCGCGCGATCTCGGTAGTAGGGGAAGAACCAGTCGTAACTCGGCCGCAACGATCTTGCTAGCCCGAGGCAGAGTGCTTCGTGTCCCGCACCTGAGATCTGAAAGAAGACTTTGCTCTGGGTGCGCAAGGCAATCTCGCGGTCGTCAATGCACCGGGAGATGAGCGCGAGGCGAAAGTCGGCGACGGCGTCTGCGATGAGAGTGTTTAGGTCTGCACTTGTCGTGACCATCGGCAACCCTCCTTGGGTTGGTTCAGTCCCGATAACGCTTCTCTAATGTTTCGGCGTACATGAAGTTCAGTTGAGTCGTGCCGAATTGAAGGATATGGTCGCAGATACGAATAGTGACGTACTTCCTTGGAGGAAACGCTTAGCGCGCACCCGACCATCTGGGTACATGCCGCCGCGCGAACGATTCGGGCATTCGAGTAAGTCGGTACGTGTTCCATTTACGCGAATTCAGAAGGTTGCTTCACGCGCACTCGTCGCAAGCAAGGCAACTTCTGCACATTCGTACGCAACTTGCGAATGCGATTACACGGCTGTCGACGTGATTCGTAGAAGGGAGCGACTCACGTATTTGCCGTTCGTAGCGCGCGCTGTCGTGATCGCGCTGCGCGAATACTCCGACCTGAATGCGACGACTGAAGGCGAGCAGGTGACGACAAGTGATCGCATTCGACTCGGTATCGCTGTCGATCTAGACCACCACGGGCTTGTTGTGCCAGTCGTGCGTAATGCAGACGAGCTCACAGTTTCTGGGCTTGGTGCAACAATCGCAGACCTGGCCACACGAGCACGTGCGAAGAAGCTCATCTTAGATGATGTCGCTGGAGCGACGTTCACGATCACCAACCCTGGCGGTTTCGGGACGTATTTGAGTTTCCCGATTATCAATCAACCTGAGGTCGCGATTCTTTCTTCCGACGGGGTCCGCAAGAGCGTCGTCGCTGATCCGGATTCCGGCGGCCTTGCGATTAGGCGCATTGGATACCTCGGGCTCGCCTACGACGCTCGTGCCGTACAGAGTGGAACTGCAGCACAGTTTTTGCACCGTGTCGCCATGTTGATCGAACACTCCGATTGGGGCGCTCAGCTCTAGACGCAACTGCACAGCTACTCTCACCGCTGATGCAGATTCGCTCATCTGTGCTGCACTAATCGGAGGAATCGCGATGACGGAAGAAAAGTCCACAGGATTCGGATTATCCATGTTCGATGTAGACCAAGAGACCGCTGCGCATCCGCAACCCGGGTATCAGATTCTCAGGGAGTCAATGCCAGTCATGCGGGTACCAGATGGCCCAATCATCCTCGCCCGCCACGACGATGTGACCTTCGCTTTGAAGAATCCGGAGCTCTTCAGCTCCATAAATGCGATCGAGATTGGCAACGTACGACCACTTATTCCATTGCAGATCGATCCTCCAGATCATGTGAAATATCGTCGTTTGCTCGACCCACTTTTCGCTCCGCGAGAGGTTGCGAAACTCGAGACCAAAGTTCGCGCGCTCGTCAACGAGCTGATAGACGGGTTCATTGAGACCGGTGAATGCGAGTTCAGCAGGGACCTCGCGATCCCATTGCCCTGCCAAGTCTTTCTAGAGATTCTTGGACTCGATTATGCAGATCTCGACCGATTTCTGCAGTGGAAAGATGACATCATCCGACCAGGTGGCGTCAGCGTCGACGCTGCCAAGGCGACGCAGGCGAAGGCCGGACAAGAGATCTACTCCTACTTCGCGCCGGTTATTGCCGACCGCAGAACTGCGCCACGCGACGACCTTGTCAGTCTCTTCGTGCACGCACACGTAGATGGTCACAACCTTAACGACGATGAGGTAGCTGACATCTGCTACCTGATGCTCATAGCGGGCCTTGACACCGTGACCGCAACGCTCACTTGCTCGATTAGTTATCTTGCGCAGCACCCTGACAGGCGAGATGAAATTGTCCGGGACCCCGCTCTCGTGCCGGGCGCTGTCGAGGAACTCATGCGGTGGGAGACTCCAGTGCCTGGCTTGCCACGCCAAGCGACTCAGGACATAGAGCTTCGTGGCGAGGTGATCAAAGCCGGAGAGAACGTAATTTGTTTGCTCGGCTCCGCGAACATCGACCCGTCAGAATTCCCAGACCCAGCATTAATCGACTTCTCGCGTTCAGGCAATCGTCACCTCGCGTTCGGTGGGGGAGTTCATCGCTGCCTTGGGTCCCATCTAGCGAGGCTTGAACTGAAGGTAGCTATGGAAGAGATTCATGCGCGCCTGGCTGATTACTCCATCAAACCAGGGGAGACGCCCAACTTCACGTCTGGCTTGCGCGGTGCTGACTACTTACCGCTCGTGTTTCGGGCATCGACCAAACTTGGAGCGAGTTCCACATGAGGGTCGTCGTGAATCTCGAGGTCTGCAATGGGCACGGCCGGTGTTACGTCTTGGGGCCAGACGTATTTGCAAGCGACGATTTCGGACACTGTGAGATTCTCAGCAAGGAAATTACCGACCCTGAGCACGTGAGACAAGCCCAGCTTGGAGCCGAAAACTGCCCCGAACGAGCAATCTCCATCGAGGGTTGACAACCGTGGCGAGCGTGGACAAGAGCGGCATGCGCGTGCTCGTCGTCGGCGCCTCGAAAGAGCCGAGGGCCGTTCAGTCGCTCATCGATGCCGGTGCTGAGGTTCATAGCATCGACAAGCAACGCCCGATTGTTTCGTGGCTCGGGAGTCATACCGATTGCGATATCGCAGATGCGGGTGCGCTACGAAAGGCAGTCGACCGAGTGGGGTCGGTGTTGCATGCTCTTTATATTGCTGCGGACATGCTCGAGCAACCACGGCAAGCTGTCATCGATGCCGCCCGTGCAAAGTCGATTGATGGAATCTTCGAAGTCAGCCGACTCGATGATTCACAAGACGGTAAGTAAAGATAGAACACGTTCTAGTTTTGGGTCCCTGACGGAGGACATATGTACGTCGGTTACAGCAAAGAGCACGAAGCCTTAAGAGATGAGCTACGCGACTACTACGCAGGCTTAATCACGCCCGAGACCGAGTCCGAACTTCGCAAAGGCGAAGGCATCGATGACTACTCGAAGTCTGTCTGGAAACAGATGGCTACCGACGGCTGGTGCGGCCTCGGTTGGCCGGCGGAGTTCGGGGGTAAGAACCTGACTCCAATCGAACAGTTTGTGTTCTTCGACGAGTCGATGCGCTCGGGCGCTCCCGTGCCGATGCTCACGATCAACTCCGTCGCACCGACCATCATGCGATACGGCTCAGAGGAGCTGAAGCAGGAGTTCATTCCTCGGATATTGGCTGGCGATATTCACTTCGCAATCGGGTACACCGAGGCCGACGCCGGTACAGACCTAGCAAGTTTGAAGACTCGGGCGGTCCGCGATGGCGATGAGTATGTAATCAACGGACAAAAAGTTTTTACGAGCCTTGCTCGGGGCGCTGACTATGTCTGGCTCGCTGTTCGCACAAACCCAGAAGTCAAGAAGCACAAGGGAATCTCGATCATCATCGTGCCGACTGATACTCCAGGGTTCAGGGCCGAGCCAATTGAAAACTTCGCCGGGTTCAACACGAACATCACGTATTACGAAGATGTTCGCGTACCGGCGCGGTTCTTGGTCGGCGAAGAGAACGGTGGCTGGGGGCTCATTACCAATCAGCTCAATCACGAACGCGTGACCCTATGTAGCTCTGGGATTATCGATCGCCACTTGAGCGACGTCGCCGATTGGGCGAGGGAAACGAAGCTCGCTGACGGTCGTCGCGTGATCGATCAAGAGTGGGTGCAGGTCAATCTCGCAAAGGTCCACGCCAAACTCGAGTACTTGCGTCTTGCTAACTGGAAGATCGCATGGGAAGCGACTCAAGGCGCGTCACTGCAGCCAGCTGCGGCATCTTCTATCAAGGTCTTCGGCACAGAGTTTTACCTCGAGGCAGCGCGTTTGTTGCTCGAAGTGATCGGAAGTGTCGCCGCCCTTCGGCGCGATTCGCCGGGTGCTGTAGCCCGCGGTCGGATCGAGCACATGGTGCGTTCGATGCACATTCTCACGTTCGGCGGTGGTGTCAACGAGATGCAACGTGACCTCATCACCCTGTTCGGCCTCGGCATGCCATCGATTTCTCGCTGACGTATCAAGACTCGATCGAAAGAAACGACATGGACTTCTCACTGACGGAAACGCAAGCAGAACTCGTAGGACTAGCGCGCACAATTCTCGCTGATCATTCGGAGCTTTCGCGACTGAAAGCGTCCGAGCAAAGCGAACTCGGCTACGACGCGGACTGTTGGAAGGCTTTTGCTGATGCCAACCTGCTAGGTCTAGCGATGCCTGAGTCATGCGGTGGCCTCGGCTTCGGGTTTCTAGACCTTTGTCTCGTTCTCCGCGAGGTCGGCAAGGCCGTTGTGCCGATGCCTGTGCTGTCGTGTTTGGTAACCGCAGCCCTTCCATGCGTTCAGTTCGGCACCGACGAACAACGTGCATATCTCGGCCCTGTAATCAGTGGCGATTTTGTTGGTACAGCAGCGCTGTTGGAATACGGCACAACAGCCGAAGAGCCGTACCTGCAGGCCACGCCCGATGGCGACGGCTGGCGCCTCACCGGCGTGAAAACTTCTGTGGCATTCGCGACGACGGCTGGCGCGATTCTTGTATCGGCCCGTGTTGCAGGAACAGACGACATTGTCATGGTCAATGTTGCGGCAGGCGCCGACGGTATGACGATGGTCCCGCAACAGGGCCAGAACTATGAACGCCTGTTTGAAGTGACATTCGTCGACACGCCCGCACTGAGCGATGGACAGATCGGCACCCAGAAAAATGGCCGCGAGATCCTCGAATGGACGCTCGCGCGAACCATGGTCGCCCAGAGCGCAATAATTGGCGGGACGTGCGACTCGGCGATGCGCATCACAGCTCAGTACACAATCGACCGCAAACAATTCGAACGTCAGATCGGCACCTTCCAAGCAGTATCGCAACGCATGGCGGACGCATACATCAACAACCAAGCGATCGAACTCACGATGCTTCAAGCGGCGAGTCATCTCGACGAAGGTCTTGAGGTTCCCGAAGAAGTTGCGACGGCCAAGTACTGGGCGTGCGAGGGTGGCAACCAAATCGGTCATGCAGCTCTACATATTCACGGCGGCATCAGCATCGATCTCGACTATCCAATTCATCGCCACTTCCTCTGGATCAAGCAGGCCGAGTTCAGCTTCGGTGCAGCGACTCCGACGCTCGTTCGCCTCGGAGCACTCATCGCTCGCTGAGTATCCACCACTTTTGGGTTGAGTTGTCGCACAATGGTGAACAATGCGTTCACGCGGACAGTTCGGGGCCACAATCCATCGCCATCGTTTTGCTGTCGAGATATGTGATGACGAATTTTGCACCACCGACGTTTATGGATTCGAAGACCTTCCGATGCCCGTCAGGGAAATCGTAGAAACCGAAAATCGTTTGGGCGAGTTCATGTGGCGCGGACCAGACGGATGCAACTGGCGAGTGCGCGCAGCGTTCGTCTAAGAAGGTCTTTAGCTCTCGACTGCAGTTACGAAGTCGATCAGTTTTTCGACGGCGCCCACGACCTCGACCTCGAGGTCAGCGAAGCCCGAGACTTTCGAGAGCAGGTCGCGCCAGAACGCCTTCGGGTCCGCGACACCGAGCGATGCGCACACTCCGAGTTTCCAGTCCGTGCCGATCGGCACCGACGGCCATTCGTCGATCCCGAGACGCTTCGGGCGAACAGCGGCCCATACATCGACGTAGGGCGTCCCTGTGACGATTACATGCTCGTTAGCGACCTGCGCTGCAATTCGAGTTTCCTTGCTGTTCGGAACCAAGTGGTCTGCGAGGACTCCGAGCCTTCGGGTCTTGTTCGGACGGAACTCGTGTACGTAGGCGACGAGGTTGTCGAGACCGCCGATCGGCTCGACCACTATGGCCTCTGAGCGGAGGTCGTCACCCCAGACCTTCTCGATTAGCTCCGCGTCATGTATTCCTTCTACGACGATGCGTGCAGCCCGCGCGACTTGGGCCTTTGACGTCGGCGCTGCGCGTGAACCGCTAGCGGTACGCGCAGGTGGCCCAGCAGATGCGACTTTGGGCCTGATGAGGTTGCACGCCACCCCGGCGACTTCGAAGTTGCCTGCGCTGAGGGGAAAGACTCGCACTAGGCCGGTATCGCCTTTGATCTCTGCTTCGGTGCTGTTAATTCGCAAAAGGGTTCCGCGAAACTTAGAGGCCCTATGAATAACGCTTAAGCCGATCGTGGCTTCTACGTTCGGGAAGGTCGCTGCCGCTCGAGCGGGTCCATCGACGGGTCCGCCGAGGATGCCATTCGCCACAGATCAATGGCCGGCGATGTCGAGAAGTCTCTCGAGCGGCGAAAGGTCGAATGGTGAGCCGATCATCATGATGATGTGTTGTGCGCCTGCCTCTAGGTACGCAGCGACATCGCCGATTTCGTCTGGCTGTATTGCGACGGTTCGTTCGATCGCCTTGGGGTCGCGGCCAATTTTTGCGCACCATTCGTCGAGCACAGCATTTTTCTTCGCGTAGCTCTGTGGCGGACCGAATGCGTTCCAGGCATCTGCGTGTTCCGCGACGATTCTGAGCGTGACCTTCTCACCACTTCCGCCCACCAATATTGGAACATCGCTCGGCGTTGGATTAAGTACAGAGAACCGCTCTTTGATTGCAGGTAGCGATTGATTGAGGTCGCGTAGGCGGCTACCTGCGGTGCCGAATTCGTATCCGTATTCGGTGTAGTCGCGTTCGAACCAACCGGACCCGATTCCGAGGACGAAGCGACCATCACTTAGGTGGTCGAGGCTCCTAGCCATGTCGGCGAGCAAATGTGGGTTGCGATACGAATTGCAAGTAACAAGCGCACCGAACTTTGCGTGGTTTGTATCGACCGCCATCGCACCGAGCAACGAGTAGCACTCGAAGTGTGCGGCGTCGGGATTGCCATAAAGCGGGAAGAAATGGTCCCACAGCCAGATCGAGTCAACTCCGAGTTGGTCGGCGCGTTGCCACGCAGACCGCAGCTCTGCGACCGTGCAGCGTTGAGGGTGGAGTTGCACTCCGACACGAAATTCGCTCATCTCGACAAGTTAGCAATGTCGCTATTTGTTAATGCTCGAGCGCAATTTTTCTGCCGCCACCCGCGAGCCTTAGTACTGCTTGGCCATGCATGAGGGCTTTGATCGGTTCACCAACCATCTCGTTGCGCCAACCCGCCGCCAACCTACCACCACCTGAATTGATGAGCGTTACGAGATCGCTACGGGTAGCGAGAAGCTGGGATTCGATATCGAGTTCGTGGGCACGCTGGTTGAGCCACGCAGAAATTACTGACACGGCAGGACCGAGAGTGCGGTCTGTGTCTTCGCTTTCAGGGAGACGAAGTTCATCGCCTTCAAGTTCGAGGCCTCGACGTACCGCCGCCAGAATCTCTTCCAACATCGCATCGCGTGAGTGTCTGGCGTCTATTCCACGGATTGCTTCTAGGTCTTCCTTGGCGTGTGGTGGTTTCTGGATGATTCCCATGAGCGCTAGGTCTGGGAGCACGAATCGCGGCGGGATGTCGGATGCTTCGGCACATCGTTCGCGCCACGCGCAAACCTCCTGTGCCACGCCGCGGGTCTTCCCGCGGAACTGACGGCTGCCCTTGATCCGCCACCATGCCTGTGAGACGTCGGACTTGCCTCGCTGACGGAGTCTTCTGGCTTCGCACTCGTCGATTGCCCACTCGAGCCGACCGCGATTTTCGAGTTCTGCGGAAATCAAGTCTGTGATTCCGAGGAGGTGCTCGACATCGGCTGCTGCATAGTCGCGTTGCGGTCCGCTCAGCGGTCGCTTCGTCCAGTCGGTAAGGCGATCGCCTTTAGCGATAGTCACCTTCAGCAGCTTTTCAGTTGTTGCGAGGAGGGATGGCGTTCCGAGTCCCATGAAACCTGCTGCGATCTGCGTGTCGAACAGTTTTGTGGGCAGTGTTCCACACATGCGATTCAGGATCTCTAGGTCTTGGTCACACGCATGGGCTACGAGCGTGCCGGGGCCTCGCAAGAGTCGCGCTAGCTGCTTTACTTCGACTGCGAATGGGTCGATCAGCGCCAAGCCATTCGGCCAGCCGATCTGAATTAGCGCGAGCCGAGGGTGGTAGGTGCGTTCGCCATGGAACTCTGTGTCGAGCGCATACCTTGGCTCTGCCACAACCTCATCGATTAGCGCGCTAAGCGCCTCGTCGTTGTTGATCCAGGAATGCGACATCGCGACAGTCTGCTACAGACCCGAGACGGACCTTCGAACATCGGCGAGGCGTGCGAAGCTCGCGAGGACGGCGCTGTGTTCATTCGCGAGGTGCCTAATGATGATGTCGGTGAAGCCAACGGCGCCTAGCTCAGCAAAATTATCCGCCACGGAATTTGAGTCGCCGATGACGAGTGCTGCTGTATCAAAACCCCGGTAACCGGCATCGATAATGGGCTGAGCGACTCTGGTTACTTCCTCTGGTGGCCCGCAATGGATGTCGCGGCGAATTGCTACGCGTGCTGGTTCTTTCCCGTGTGCGGCGCATCGCGAGCGGTACACGTCTAGCAAAACCTTTGCTTGTGCCAGCGTTGCCTCAGGGCCAACCAAGAAGACATCGCCGAGGCGTGCAGCTCGGTCGATCGCGCGTTCTGCGCTGCCACCGATCCAGATATCTATTCCGTTGTCGCAGATCGGAGCGACTCGCGCAGCATCGATTTCAAATGGAACTGCTGTCGACACGGATTCGCCGTTCAGAAGTCGCCGGATCACATCGAGTGACGACTCAAAACTAGAAGCACGCTCTCTCAGCTGGGCACCCATCGCTTTGAATTGCGGTTCGTAGCCGCCGACGGCGCATTGCAACACAAACGGTCCGTCGTGGATTGCTGCGAGGGTACCAATTTGTTCTGCCGCAAGCACAGGATTCCAGAGTGGCAACAACATCAGGATTCCGGCGGTCCGACCATGCCACTCGGCGAGCAGACGGCCCATGATCGCAACATTCTGCATGTACGGAAACGGTCCTGTGCTGTGGTGATCACCGACGAACAAGGAGTCGAGCCCTGCGTCGAACGCAGCTTTGGCCCGTTCGACCATCCATTGCGCAGCGTTGGGTGCCTCTGCGGGCGCATAACCACTGCGTAAAGAGACTCCGACGCGCATTGGCCAAGTACATCACACGCCGGTTAGCCCTATCCCAGTTTGGTGATCCATTCGAACGGCGAGCCGTCAAGCCACTCTGACAGGCGTGCGGTCAGCGCGACGAGATTGTCTGTCATCAATAGAACGCCGAACCCACCGAGCACGAGCGATGACGAGGCAACGACACCAGCGAAGTGGCGCTTCACGAAACCAATCGCAGTCCCTAATCGACCGATCGCTAGCCCGGTCGCAAGGAAGGGAAGGCCAAGGCCGAGGGAGTAGGTCATCATCAAAGTTGCGCCAGCGACCGAACGCCCTTCGCTCGCGGCGATAGTGAGCACCGAAGTAAGCGTCGGGCCGATACAAGGGCTCCAGCCGAACCCGAACGCCGCGCCCATAACGAACGGCGCAAACTTTCCGAAACGACCGAACTGTGGATGGAAACGCAATTCTCGATATAGCCACGGCGCTTTGACGCTGATCGATCCGAGCATGAACAACGCCATCGCGACCATGACACCACCCGAGAGGCGGGTGAGTGCAACCTGATGCTCGAACAGAAGTCGACCGATCGCGGAGGCTGAGATACCCAAAAGCGTGAATACAGTTCCGAAACCCGCGATGAATGAAGCGGTGGTGGCCACGATGTGACCCCACTTGCGTCGGTCGGAGTGCTCTAGTGCCGCGAGATCGAGTCCGCTCACCATCGCGACATAGCCAGGGGCGAGTGGTAATACGCAAGGAGACAGAAAAGAAATCATGCCTCCTGCGAATGCGATCAGGTACGACACGATGGACACGTCACTGAACTCAAGCGCAGCTCCAATGGTCGTCTCCACGTTCCCATTTTGTGTCATGAGCACGGGCAGCGGAGCATCGCGGCGATTGTCGGTGTAAAACAAACACTTATGGATAAGCCATCGCGCTGGGAAAATTCAAATGTCGCGCGTGGTGCTGATTATGACGCGCGGTGGCGAGAACTAGCGGCGACAGGCGTACAGATACATGGTGAGGCAGACCTAGTCGAGAATCTCGTCGCTGAGTTCAAGGTACCGAAGACCGTATTGGATGCCGGCTGTGGTACGGGCAGGGTGGCTATCGAATTGGCGCGGCGTGGCTTTGACCTTGTTGGAATCGATCGGGATGCGCCGATGCTCGATGCGGCGCGGACCAAGGCTCGAGAACTCGAATGGATACAGGCAGACCTCTCGACGTTCACAAGCGACAAGAAATTCGGCGCTGCGGTATTGGCGGGCAATGTGATGATTTTCCTTGCCGCAGGCACAGAAGCTACAGCCGTCGAAAACATCGTCGGGCTGTTACATGTTGGCGGGCTATTCATTGCCGGATTCCAACTTTCCGTCGACCGTCTTCCGCTAGATCGATACGACGAACTGTGCGCTGATGCAGGACTAGTACTCGAGGCTCGATTTGCGACATGGGACCGCGAGGCATTCAGTGACGGCGACTACGCAGTCAGCGTGCACCGTCGCGCGTAGTGCGCGGCTCTAGCTTCAGGCCGCTTGGAGACAGACTCGTACGGGCAGATGGTCGGAACCGACGGGATTACACACCCGCGCGTCGGTCACCCGCAAGCCGTGTGACACGAGTATGTGATCGATCTGGCTGTGCGGTCGTGAATGTGGCCAAGTCCGGCCGCGCACAGGTCGTTGCCAACCTGGAACGAAGCGATCGACTACTGGGCCCCACATGTTGAGATCGCCGACAAGGACCGCTTCGCTTGTCAGCGCTCGACCATGTTTCGCGAGCGTTCGCAGGTGGTTGATCGAACCCCACAGGCGGTAAGTCAGATGTGATGACACCACTGCGAGGTCTTGATCCCATGGAGTCTTGACTGTTGCTACGAGCGACCGTCTGTGGCCAGCGTCAAACAAGATCGGGGCAAAGTCGACAGCGGTCGTGTCAAGGATCGGGAGCCGCGACAAGATCGAAACACCCCACCAACTGCCATGCAGACCTTCTGTGTTGCGCACGAGTGGTGGCGATGTCTTGTTGTGTTTTCGTGGCAGTTGCAGATCTGCGACTGCATAACCCAGTTCGGCGGCTGCGAGTTCATGTGCGGCTTCGCCATGTTTCGGCCGCCATACCTCCTGGAGCCCGACGACGTCGGCGTCTAGGGCACGAATCGCGGCCACCACATCGAATGGCTGCTCAGACTTTGGAGCAATTCCGTACCTGAGGTTTAAGGAAGCGATTGAGATTGATGTCATGGGACGAGGATCTTCGCACGGTTCGCGCGTTGCCTGAGCGAAACGCGGGCGGGTTGGTGTCATGTCTGACGCTCTTATCGGCTCCTGTTCGTCGTGCCGGTAGCCTTATCGAAATTCACTCGACAGAATCGAACCCGTGAGCAACACTTTCGAGGCGCTTGGCGTCTCCCCTGAACTCGTGGCCGCGTTGGCCAAACTGGGCATAACCGAACCATTTGCGATTCAGTTGCTCACGATCCGCGACGGTCTCGCTGGTCGTGATGTGCTGGGCAAGGCCAAGACAGGTTCAGGCAAGACACTTGCGTTCGGAATCCCGATGCTCGATCGTGTCGGACACGCCGCGCCGCGCCATCCAACAGGGCTGATTCTCGTGCCTACTCGTGAGCTCGCCGTGCAAGTCGCAGAAGCGCTCGACCCGCTCAGCAAAGCTCGCGACATGGAAGTTGGCGCTGTTTACGGCGGTGCCTCGATGGTGAAGCAGATTGAGATGCTCGAAGGCGGTTGCGACATTGTCGTTGGCACACCTGGACGGCTGATCGACCTGCTCGAACGCGGTGAGCTATTCGTAGATTCTGTCGAAGCGTTAGTGCTCGACGAAGCCGACCGAATGGCAGACATGGGGTTCCTGCCGCAGGTACAAAAGATCTTGTATCGAATTCCTACCGAACCGCAGACGATGTTGTTTTCAGCGACGCTCGACGGTGGCGTTAACGCGATCGTGAAGCGATACATGAAAGACCCTGTGCATCACGAGGTCGAGGGTGGAGACGTCACGGTCGAGCAGATGCACCATCGATTCCTGCAGGTCCACGACATGGACAAGGTGAAGGTTGCAGCGGCGATTGCTCATGGTCATGGCCGGACGTTGTTGTTTACCCAGACCAAACGCGCTGCCGACGATCTCGAGCGTGCTTTGCGGCGCGAAGGCGTAAGTGTTGCCGCGATCCACGGAGACTTGCGTCAAACATCGAGAGAAAAAGCACTCGCTGACTTTTCTACAGGCAACATCGAAGCACTAGTAGCTACCGATGTTGCGGCGCGCGGACTCCACATCGATGGGGTCGACGTTGTCGTTCACTATGACCCAGCCGAAGATCACAAGAGCTATCTGCACCGCAGTGGCCGAACAGCGCGAGCCGGAGAGAGTGGCGTTGCTGTAACCCTGATGCTTTGGAATCAAGAAAACTCAGTGCGTTTTCTGATGCGTCGGCTTCAACTCGACGACCCGATTGTCGAGGTCTTCTCGAACAATCCAGTGCTAAGCGATCTTGCAGGATGGAATCCAGCTGGGGCCAAAGCCGTTTAGAAAAACAGCGACATAATCGACAGCTTCACGGTTAGTGAGACCGACCTGGCGGCTCGTCGTCCCAACCTTTCCATTCTTCCCAATCGTCCTCGAGACTCGCTTCGGCACGCTGAACACGGATGTGGGTCTGGGCACCATTCGGTCTAACAGGCACGCCACGTGCCCTTTGGTCGACAACGTTGAGCGACCCCCTTCGGATCATGGCAGCGCGTTCGCGTCGTAACCTTGCTCGGCGCAGTTTGCGTCGCCTGATTTGTTCACGACGACCGAACACGCCAACAGCGCCAGCCCCGATCACGAGCAGGATCACCGTGGTTGCTGAGCCGCCACCGCCTTCTCGGTCTGGGCCTGCGGGTTCAGCGCCGACGGTCGATACCGAACCGACCGCCGCGGTTGTATTGGTAGTAGCGAACGATGTGAGATTGCTGGGAGCGTTGGTCGGTTGCGTGATTTTTCCAATCGACACACCTGTGACTAGCGCGACGAACTCGTCGCGATCGCGTTCGCGCTGGGCTTGCAGACTGACCTTCGGTGTGGGCAGTTTTTCGCCTGTCCCGACGCCGACAGTCGGGGTGTCGAATCCAAGGTCGAGCAAGTATTGGGTCCATGAGTATGTGTCAGGCGTGTTTAGTACGACAACGATGAGAGATCGGCCGTCCCGTGTTGCGGTAGTAGCAAGTGTGCTACCAGCTAGGGCTGTGCCGCCAGTCTTGAAACCTGTGACGCCAGGAGTTTCGCGTTCTCCGCCTGGCAACAGCTTGTTGTGGTTGTTCAGGTTGAACCTGGCGTTCGGTCCGTCGAAGGTATAGCTAGGGGTACTGGCCCACTTTGCCAAAGCTGGGGCGGCTTGAGCGTTCCGAACTGAAATCGCGATGTCAAACGCGCTGACTCTCGGGCCGCCGCGAAACGAGTTGGCGTCATCGAACCCGGCTGGGTCAGAGAGGGTGCTGTCGTTCATGCCGTATCGCTTGGCTGTCGCGTTGAGGAGTGTTGCGAAACCTGCGAGGTCGCCACCGACCGTTTCTGCGATCGCGTATGCGACATCGTTTGCGGAAGTGAGCATTAGCGCTGCGAGCGCGTCCTGAAGCTTGTAGGTCTCGCCAGCTGTGACCCCGAGCTTCGACGGTGGTTGCGATGCGGCAAGCGCGCTGACGCTGATTTTCGAGCCCGGTCCGAGCCTTTCTAGGGCAACGAGTCCTGTCATCACTTTGGCGATGCTTGCTGTCGGAAGTGGCTCATGTTCATTGTGAGCGTGCAAGACGCTGCCAGTATCCCCATCGACGACAATCCAAGCTGCTGGCTCGGGAACATCGGGTCGGGGCGTCGCAGCTGTCGCTTCACCAACCTTGCACATGCCAGTAACCGCAACAACCAGAGAAAAAATGGCAACCAACGCGGATGCTCTGCGACCGTGGATCATTGGGGACCCACGGTAGGGGATACGGGGATGGAGACGAGTCATCGGAGCCCTCTTCGAGCGATGCCAGAAACAAACATTCCACGTGGGGCGCTCCGACATGCGAACATTGCAGTGCGGCTCGCTAAGTCGCAGTCTGTTAAGCGTGGAGTCCTAGGAGCAACCGTGTCGCGCATCTCACAACGCATCGCAGCTATCGCCGAATCAGCGACACTTGCTGTCGATGCGAAGGCCAAAGGGCTGAAGGCCGCAGGTGAGCCTGTGATCGGATTCGGCGCTGGTGAACCAGACTTCGCGACCCCTGCTCACATAGTCGAGGCTGCAGTGCAGGCTTGCCGCGACCCGAAGTTTCACAAATACTCGCCAACTCCTGGGCTCCCTGAGTTGCGAGAAGCGATTGCCGCTAAGACCAAACGCGATAGCGGGCTAACGATTACTGCCGCGCAGGTACTCGTGACCAGCGGCGGCAAGCACGCCGTGTACAACACGTTCCAAACGCTCTGCGATCCTGGCGATGAAGTCATCTGCCCAGCGCCGTATTGGACCACCTATCCAGAAGCGATCATCGTTGCTGGTGGTGTGCCAGTAATTATCCCGACAGATGAGAGCAACGGATTCCGTGTTTCGGTCGAGCAACTCGAAGCTGCCCGGACCCCACGCACAAAGGTCTTGCTTTTTGTCTCACCCTCGAACCCGACCGGCGCCGTCTACCCACCAGCCGAAGTTGAAGCCATCGGACGGTGGGCACTCGCCCACGGGATCTGGGTTGTCACAGACGAGATTTATGAGCATCTGACCTACTCGAGCGCTCTTGGCGAGCCCTATGTGCAGGCATCGCTGCCTGTGTTAGTTCCCGAGATAGCGGACACATGCGTGATCCTTAACGGCGTCGCCAAGACCTATGCCATGACCGGCTGGCGCGTCGGGTGGATGATCGGGCCGCTCGACCTGATTGCAGCCGCGACGAACTTGCAATCGCACAGCACATCGAACGTCTCTAACGTCGCGCAGATGGCCGCACTAGCCGCGCTATCTGGCGACCTTGAAGCGGTAGCCGAGATGCGTGTGGCGTTCGAGCGACGCGGGAGACTCATGCATGGCTTGCTTTCGAAGATACCTGGCGTTACCTGCATGGAGCCTCAGGGAGCCTTCTATTGTTTCCCGAGTTTCGAGGGAGTGCTCGGCAAAGAAATTGACGGACACCGCCCGCAGACGACACTCGAACTTTGCGAAGTGATTCTCGAAATAGCAAAGGTCGCAATGGTTCCTGGCGAGGCATTCGGCGCCCCGGGTTATGCCCGTTTGTCGTTCGCCTTATCCGATGACGATATTCGAGAAGGTCTGCAGAGGATCACAGATCTACTGGAGCGCGCCAAATGACACGTGTATTAGTAACAGAGCAACTAGCAGCGCGCGGTCTTGAACTTCTGCGCGACAACGGGTTCGAAGTCGACGAGCAACTCGCACTATCTCCGGCTGAATTGCTAGAGGCTGTAAAGGGCGCACACGCGCTCATTATTAGATCCGCTACAAACGTCACGGCCGAAGTCTTGGCTGCTGGAAGCGATCTCGTCGTTGTCGGTCGCGCCGGAATTGGTCTCGACAATGTCGATGTCGCCGAAGCAACTCGCCGTGGCGTGATGGTCGTGAATGCACCGCAGTCGAATGTCTTGTCCGCTGCCGAGCACACGATGGCGTTGCTGCTTGCACAGGCGCGCAACATCGCGCCAGCGCACGCGGCCCTCACACAAGGCAAGTGGGACCGCAGCAAATATGAAGGTGTCGAGTTGTACGGCAAGAGCATCGGGATCGTTGGTCTTGGCCGTATCGGTGTGCTCGTCGCACAACGCTGCTTGGCATTTGGCATGACGCTCGTTGCATTCGATCCGTATGTCTCCGAAGATCGCGCACGCCAACTTGGTGTCCGGTTAGTTCCTGGCATAAAGGACCTTGTTGCAGAGAGCGACTTCCTCACGATTCATGCGGTCAAGACTCCAGAAACTGTTGGGCTAATCAACGCTGATGTGCTCGCAGCTGCAAAGCCCGGATTGCGGATAATCAATGTCGGGCGCGGCGGGATCGTCGATGAAGCAGCGCTCGCGGACGCGATCACGAACGGTGTGGTTGGTGGCGCGGCCATCGATGTTTTCGCAGTAGAGCCGACTACAGCATCACCGCTATTTGGTATCCCGTCGGTTGTCGTCACGCCACACCTTGGAGCATCGACTGCCGAGGCTCAGGACAAGGCTGGCGTTACGATCGCAGAACAGGTTCAGCTAGCTCTCGACGGCGACTTCGTGCCGTTTGCTGTAAACGTCGCGGCGTCAGAAGCGAGCAACACCGTACGTCCATTCCTCGCGTTGGCCGAGCGGCTCGGAAGATTGTTCAGCGGTCTGGCGGCCGGTGGCGTCAGCACAATCGACGTCGAGTACGAAGGCGCGATCGCCGACTACGACTGTCGCGTTCTGACCCTTTCGATTCTGCGTGGCCTGCTTAGCCCTGTGGTTGACGAACCCGTCACATTCGTGAATGCGCCACAGCTCGCGGAAGAGCGAGGTATCACCGTTCGCGAAACGAAAACATCGACAGCGCGCGACTACGTCAACCTAATTTCGGTGCGTGGCATCGCTGGCGAGCGTCCGACCCATGTCGCCGGAACGCTGTATGGCAAGAACGACGCTCCTCGTATCGTCGGCATCGACCACCACATTGTCGACCTGCCCCCTTCCTCACACATGCTCGTCGTACACAACGCTGACGTGCCTGGAATAATCGGCGTTGTCGGGACAGTGCTCGGGCGCGCTGGCGTGAACATCGACGACATGGACGTGGGTCGTTCCGCTAGCGGAGCCGCAGCGATGATGGCTATTTCTACGGCAGGCGCGGTCCCTTCTGGGGTAGTTCAAGAGATCCGGGACAGCCCGGGAGTAATTGACGCGCGTGCAATCACGCTCGGCTGATAAGGTGAATCTCAATATGGCCACAAAGGAAACCCAGACAAACAACCTGAGCCTCCTCCTTATTTAGCCGCGAGCGCCATCAGGTGCTTGCGGAACGCCCTCGGCCGTCGGCCAGGGCGTTTTTTATTTTCTTCGACATGTTCCAAAGTCAACAACGAGTAGTCACGAGCACTGCAGGGAGCCCAATATGGAAACGGTTCGAATCTTCGACACGACGCTGCGAGACGGTGAACAAAGCCCTGGCATCAGCCTCGATGTTTCAGAGAAGCTAGAGATCGCCGAACAACTCGCGCGTCTAGGTGTCGACATCATTGAGGCAGGATTTCCAATCGCCTCCGACGGCGACTTCGAATCCGTCGAGGCGATTGCCAAGACTGTCCGCGGCCCTGTCATCTGCGGCCTGTCGCGCACCGGTTTCAAGGACATCGATCGTGCATGGGAAGCAGTGCGTCACGCCGAGCGCAACCGCATCCACGTGTTCATCGCTACTTCGAAGATCCATATGGAAAAGAAGTTGCGCATGACACCTGATCAAGTCAAAGCCGAGGCGGCAGCAGGTGTTGCTCGTGCTAGCGGCTATACCTCCGATGTCGAGTTCTCGCCAGAAGATGGTTATCGGTCCGACCCCGACTTCATGGTCGAGGTCTGTCAGATCGCGGTTGACAATGGCGCGACTACGTTGAACATTCCTGACACCGTCGGGTTCGCTGTCCCAGAAGACTTCGGCCGCCTAATCAAGTACGTAATCGAGAACGTGCGTGGAGACTTCGTCGTATCTACCCACTGTCACAACGACCTCGGACTTGCTGTCGCGAACTCGCTCGCTGGCGTTGCTAATGGAGCACGGCAGATCGAGTGTGCTGTCAATGGGCTAGGCGAGCGCGCTGGCAATGCTGCACTCGAAGAGGTAGTCATGGCAATTCGTACCCGCGCTGACTTCTACAGCGGTATCGAGGTGAACGTTCGTTCCGAGGAACTCGCGAAGACATCTCGAATCGTGTCGAGGCTCACCGGGTATCCAGTGCAATACAACAAGGCTGTTGTTGGTCGCAACGCGTTTGCTCACGAGGCAGGGATCCATCAACACGGCGTCTTGATGGACCGTGAGACCTATGAGATCATCGATGCTGCATCGGTTGGTCAGGAAGCTGTCCAGATCGTTCTTGGGAAGCACAGTGGCCGTCATGCGTTCCGCGACACGTTGGAGAAGATGGGTCTGCGAATCCAGGGCGATGCTCTTAATAGCGCTTTTGTGAGATTCAAGGAACTTGCAGACAAGAAGGTCGAGATCACAGAGGCGGATCTCGAAGCCATTGTGGCAGAAGAACTTGGCGCAGAAACCGTCCACAAGTTTGTACTGGCTGAACTATCGGTAGTCGGCGGCACAGCGCAGAAGCCCACTGCGACAGTCGTCGTATCTGATGTCGATGGAGGCAAGACCGAAGCCACAGGTACCGGCGATGGCATGATCGACGCAGCGATAGAAGCAATTTCGATTGCCACTGGCACGACGGGCAAGCTGACGAACTTTCAGGTGCAGTCGGTTACGAGTGGTTCTGATGCTCTCGGAGCGGTTGCGCTGCAGCTCGAATCAGAAGGGCGCAAGGTTTCTGGTCGTGGCGTCGCGACCGATGTCGTCGAGGCCTCTGCTCGCGCTTATCTGAACGCAGTCAATAAGATCGCGCGACTTCGAGGGAGCGCCGAACGCGACCTCGAAGTCGGCCCGTAGCAACCAAAATCAGAGCGCCGTACTTGGCAAGTGAGCGGGCCGACGCGACTCGAATGCCATGAGGTCGTCGGTGTAGCGAAGCGTCAGACCTATGTCGTCGAGACCGTTGAGGAATCGGTACCGGGTGAAGTCGTCGAGAGTGAACGCATGGTCGATGTCGAGGCTCGGCACGGCGACTCTGCGTTCGACGACATCGACGACGATCTCAATGGACGGGTCGTCGTCGAGAGCGTTCTGCAACTGCTCGATTACTTCCTGTGGCAGTTGGATTGCAAGTAAGCCGGTCTTGGTCGAGTTGTTCGCGAAAATGTCTGCGAAACGGCTCGACAGCACTGCAGTAAAGCCGTAGTCCTGAAGCGCCCACACCGCGTGTTCGCGGCTTGAACCTGTTCCGAAATTCGGACCAGCGACTAGGACCGATGCTCCAGCGAACCGAGCTTGATTGAGTACAAAGTCTGAGTCCTCGCGCCATTCAGAGAACAGGCCAGCGCCAAATCCTGTCCGTTCTACGCGCTTCAGCCAGTCGCTCGGGATGATCTGATCGGTGTCGACGTCGGACCGACGAAGCGGAACGCCGCGGCCAGTGAGTTGTGTTACAGCTTGCATCTGAGCTCCTTTTAGTCCAGGTCCGATGGGGTGGCGAAGGTGCCGACGATTGCAGTTGCTGCTGCAACCTCTGGCGAGACGAGGTGGGTTCGACCGCCTTTGCCTTGGCGTCCTTCGAAGTTGCGATTGCTAGTGCTTGCGCTCCGTTCGCCGATCGCGAGCTTGTCTGGGGTCATCGCCAGGCACATTGAGCTGCCGGGGTCGCGCCAGGCGGA